>Ga0307412_10000338_pt1 | contig 29467 bp, 33 predicted proteins | sample DK1Cmetagenome_3_FD_203823 | JGI IMG/M metagenome (GOLD analysis project Ga0307412, IMG submission 203823) | Maize rhizosphere microbial communities from greenhouse at UC Davis, California, United States - DK15-C-1 | ecosystem: Host-associated > Plants > Roots > Rhizosphere > Soil | place: USA...
GTGGATCGTAAAGTCATAAACCGCACGATCCACCGTCATGTTAAACAGGATTCCGGTTTCCACCGTACCTGGATATTCAATGAGCGTTTCGATGATATCTGAAGTCGTAAACCCTTCGAGCACTACTGGCTCGGGAGCAATGAAATCTGGAAGGACGCACCGCACATTGATGGTTGCTTCGATCTCCTGCACGAACAACGGACAGTCAAATGTTTCGACTACTCCATCGATTTCGACATATCCCGCCAACTCATCGTCGTAGAACCGAACTTTGATGTTCGTTTCCGGCATAAAGTATCGGTAGAGATTTGTTCGAAGCTGTCGACCCGTGCCGGTAGAATAACCCGGCTCAAGGCCTAGGTGGAATATCAAGTCCCTAGCCTCTCGACGACTGGTATGATATTGCTCGCCATCTACATTGGCAAAGCTCGAGGTGACTAGTGTCGCTTTAACAGGGTCTAGTCCCTCGATTTCCCCTACACGATACCCCTCAGAGGCATCGTCCAGGGGGAGCTCCAACACGTTACCCTGATCAGTGATAATATCTACTTGCTGCAACATTACTTCTTAGTCAGAGCTCCCTTCGCTACTGATATTTGGTTATTAGTTTGCCGATAGATCTCGGACCTTGACAGGGCCTTCGGCGAGTTATTGATCTGCGTGAAGTTGAGCGTATCGCCCGTCGCAGGTACTGCAGTTGTCTTACTTACAGCGGTTTCCTGGTTCGCCATGGTCGCATTCGACAGGGTTGTAGCCTTGTTGTATGTACCTGTGAGAGCCAGTGTAGGCGGCGTAATCATGCCGTTGAGACGCTGAGAGTCCTTCTGAATAGCCGACAGATCAAGAACCGGACGGATAGTCGGGTTCATGTTGATGTTGTCCATGGCAACTGCGGTAGCAATACCAGATATAGACTTCCGAAGGCTCGTGAGTGCCGTGTTACCAACACCCTCGGATGCCTTAGCGACAACGCCACTCATGCTGGTCAGACCATTTGCCATACCCTCACCAGACCACTCACCAACCTCAAAGAATCTCTTTGAGGGTGAAGCGATACCTAGGATTTTCTTAGCGCCTTCCAGAGCATTCTTACCGAGGTTCACTGCGGCATCGATAACGCCCTGAATACCCGCGCCAATACCATTGACCATACCCTCAACGATCGCCCCGGCAAGATCACTACCAGCAGTGTTCATTCGACCTTGGTTATTTCGAATGGTGGTGGCAAGACCTTCCACAAAGCGAATGATCAGGTCCGCACCTGCCTGAAGCAGTGGACCGATCTGCTGACCAATACCCTGAATGAACCTGATGATGAGATTCGCACCAGCAGCGATAATTCGAGGGAGGTTGTTAGCAATCCCATTGAGGAAGTTGACAATGATATTTGCCGCAGCCGTGACTACCTTACCGATATTGTTAGCGATACCGTTTAGGATACCGAGAACAATCCGCATACCCTTATCTACAAACTCGGGTACAGACCTAAGCAGGAGATTCAGGAGGGTTGTAATCAACAGACCGATGGTCTTACCAACCCTAGGAATGACTTCGTCAAGACCTCTGAGGACCGCCAGCATTAGTTTGACTGCTGCCGCAACAAATGTCGGAGCTGCATTACCAATGACATCAGCGAATGCCACAACACCCTTGCCCAGTTCGATCATTGCGATCGGAATAAGAGCCAGGATCGCACCGACAAGTAGTACGATCACAGGAACTGCCGCAGCACCAATAGCTGCCATAAGGGCGAGGCCTGTTGAGAACGCTAACATACCCATACCCATCGACAACATACCGACACCCAACATTGCGATTGAGATGCCGAGTGACAGAATCACCGGTGCCAAGAACCCGAGTGCGAAGCCCGCAATACCAAGCAGGAGGAATACAGCTGCAAGCCCGGCAAGACCGTGAAGGAGTTCCTCCCAAGTCATTGCTCCGAGGGCCTGAAGTACTGGAACCAGAAGGTTAAGAGCTGCCGCAACTACAAGAATCGCTGCCGCTCCAGGCAAAGCCCCAGTCATAGCATTCGCTGCTACAGCCATAACTCCAAGAGATATCGAAAGGGTTACGAGGCCCTTAGCAATCTCTTCCCATGACATTCCACCCATGCTCTTGAGAGCGACGGAGAGGAGTAGCATGGCTCCTGCAATAGCCACCATACCCACAGCATTCGCAAGCATATTTGGAGGCATTGCCCGCATGGCCTGAGTGATTGCTTTGAGTGCGATCGACATTGTGATAAGACCCTTAGCAAGAACGTCCACAGGCATTGAGCCCATGTCGTTAATTGCACTTGCCAGAATCTTCAAGGCGAGGCCGAGAACGACCATAGATGCTGCCATTTTGAAGATGTTGGTTACGTCGCCAACAGCGTTCGTGAACTTCGCCAAGATGAAGAGAACCGCACCAAGTGCAGCCACACCTTGAATCAAAGCACCGACATTCATGGCAGCAAAGTCGACCATTGCGCTAGCCATGATCTTCAATGCCGTAGCAAGGAGGATCAGACCAATGCCAGAACCAATAGCACCCTTGTTAACCTTGGCATACTGCGTGAAGAGAGCCAAAGCGCCAAGCATTGCGCTAACGCCAATGAGTCCCTTGATCATGTTGCCAAAGCTGATGTCCGCGAAGTCCTTGACTGCGCTAGCCAGAATCTTGATTGCGATGGCGATAGCGATCATACCGATGCCTGTGGCAATCAGGTTAGCCGCATTCTTCGACATCAGGCTTGCTGCACGAGCCACTGCATTGAGCAGAACGGTAACGCCAACAAGACCCTTAATCAACTCTCCCCAGCTGAGGGTAGAGAGCTTCTTGACAGCACTAGCAAGGACGTTGATTGCGATACCCAACAGGATAAGACCTGCCGCAAGGACAGGCATCTTAAGAACTGCAGGTCCGGAAGCAACCTTCTCGAACACAGTAAGTGCACCAGCCAGAAGGCCGAACATCACAGTGATTGCGATCAGTGACTTGGTAAGCGCCTTCGAGTCGATCAGAGACAGAACAACGATGGACGCAGTAAGGATACCGATAGCAAGAGCGATCTTCATCAGGGTGTCTGCCTGAAGATTCTTCTGCATAGCCTCAAGGGTTCCAGTCAAACCCTCAAGTGCTCCGGTAACACCTTCGAACATCTTGTCAAGGTTGCCCATGAGGCTTTCCTTGAGGTCATCTCCAAAGCCGAGACCGCCCTTGACGAACTTATTGAACAGGAATGCGATACCGCCCAGAAGAACGGTGTTTACCATATCCAAAGTATCGTCGTAGTTGACATCAGCGAAGACTTCCTGAATGTTCCTACCAATTTCACCAAACAAGTCAGCGATAGCTGTACGAATTGGCTCAAGAGCCGTCCATACTCGTTGTGCCATATCAGAGATTCGACGTCCGAACCGCTCAATGGATTCGATACGTTCCCGAACACGAGTCGTGATCAATTGCCAAGTGTCAACGACGCCCTCTGCAAATCCGCTGAGAGCTTCTTGGCTAGTCTTACTAAGAGCCTTGAATGACTGTTTAGTAATGAACGAGAGTTCCTTCATTCCATCTTGGAATGCTTCAACGCCCTTTTCCCATCCACCCTCAAGGATTGCTTCTCCAACATCCCTAAGTACGTCGAGGAATCCTCGGATGGTACTCAGACCGGCTTGGATAGCACCCTTGACTGCGTAGAATACGGGGATGAGTTTAGTCTGAATTACTAGACTAAGGACCTCAAAGTTCTTACCCGTAACATACAGGAATGAATCGGCCTTGATGAAGAAGATCTCCAGATAGATTGCAAGGACACTAAGCGCAGATCCTATGGTAGAAAATGCACTACGCACAAGATCACCAAGATGCCTAGCGCCATCCCCTACCATTTTGAAGAACTTGTCGATGAACGAGAAGTTAGCGAGAGCCTTGTTCAGGTTCTCGAAGAACTTACCAATGGCCTCACCGGTTTTGTTGACACTTTCACCGCCGGAGAACAGTGCACCGAAGAATGCGCCGAATACCTTGAGGATTCCCGTGACAATCGTCAAGCCGAGTTTGAGAATGCTGAAGAAGAACTTCATACTCTGCTTGAGAGGATTGAGGTTGTCCGTAGCACCAAGCAAGAAACGTGTGAAGTTCCTAAGTGCAACCGTGATGTCGAAGAGTCGCTTGCCCGTCATAGCCGGGAAGACTTCTCTAAAGGCTTCCTTAAACGGCTTGATAACATTCATCAAGATCTTGAAGGCGTTAGCCACAGTCTCGATCAGTGCCGTACGACCGCCAAGCTTATTCCAGTCGCCGAGCATCTTATTTCTGGCATTAGCCGAAGCTTCAACCATTGCTCCGAGAACCTTATAGGCACTAGACCACATGGCCTTAGCCTGCTCAAAGTCACCTAGGATAAGCTTCCAAGAAGTGGCCCACCCTGAAGTGGTACCTTCCGAAAGTGTATTTGTCAGCTGTGAGAAGGTCTTGATCTTTGTGGCTGCATCCTGAGCATTCTTAGCCATCTTCTGGATGCCAACGATCTGCTCATCGTTATAGCCCATTGCCCTGAGCTGCTGGTCCGTCAAGTCACCAGTCATCTTTGCAAGGGTTTCATTCATGACCTTAGTCGTGATCCAGCCCTCTTGCAGAGACTGTCGGAAGCTGCCGTGTTTGGCTATAAGCCCATCGACATTCTGACCCTGGTTCCTAGCCGTCTCCATAAGAGCGTCTTGGAAGACCTTACCGCCCATGCCCGAGTTTACTACCGAGTTCCAGTCCTCAAGACCGACCTTACCAGCCGACATTGCCTGCGAGAGCTGGTACATAGCACTGGATGCCTGCTCAGAGTTTGATCCTGATACAGCTGCAAGGTTAGCGATACCTTTAATTGCCGCGGTTGAGTCATCCAGGCTAACGCCTGCCGCCGTAAACGTACCAATATTCTTGGCCATCTCAGCGAAGTTGTAGATAGTCTTGTCCGAATAGGTGTTCAACTCATCGAGCGCACCGTTCACATCACCCAGGGATTTATTTTCCCACTGAGTGTTGGACATGATTGTCTGAATAGAACCGAGGTTAGTCTCATATTCCTGCAGGCCCATTTTTGCAGGATCAATAGCGAGCTGCTTCGCCATTTGGACACCGATGATTGCGGCTTTAGCACCAAGCGCAGCCATGGCGGCAATACCGGCAACCGACATTGCCGAGAATTTACCGGAGACTCTGTCCACATTACTTGATAGCTCGTTGAGGGTTACTCGTTTCGAGGCCAAGTCAAGGTCGCCAAGCTTGTTAATGGCGCCCTGCATGTGAGTCAAAGCATTCGACATACCGGATTGGAAGGCGCCCATGTTTGGCTTGAGCGAAATGTTCTTTCCGGCTCGGTCAAGATCGCCGAGTTTTGTGATGGTGGTATCAGAGGTTGTCTTAACCTTCTGCGCACCAGCTTCGAATTCTTTGTTGTTGAACTTCATGGTAAAGTTCTTACTCGACTGCATCAGCTTGTCGAGACCGGCTTTTGCAGAATCGAGGTTTAGGCTTTTCTTGAGACCTTCCAATGAAGTCTGAGTCGTCCTAACACCAGCCTCGAATTGGCGAGCATCAAACTTCATTACGACGATTTGTTCGTCGATGATAGAACTCATGCAGAAATCACCTCTTTCCTAACGTTTTCTGCAATCTTATCGAACACTGGTTTCATTGCGGGGTTTATGTAGTCCCGTCCTTGAACATAACCGCCAGTACCTGTGCCGTGACCGTACTGGAGAAGAATAGCGACTGGAGCACCATCGTTTGTAAGATGGGAGTTTGTCCAGATGATGGACGTCGACCCCTTGGAACGTTTGATTTGATAGTCCCAAGAGGTCGACGTTTCAGCAGAGTCAATAGGGGTGGCCTTGGAAAGGGCATTAACTCCCTCTTTTCCGAATCGATCCAAGTTATTGAGATAGTTTCCCTTGGACAATTTAGCGCAGAGTCGTTCAGTGTTCTTAAACGAGCCCTTAACGTTGAACGTAACCCCCATTGATAACTCCTATTTTGATTGTTAGGTTGCGCGGGCCAAAAGTAATTCAGTAACGACATCGGCAATGCGCTGATAGCCAGTGTTGTTTGGGTGAATTGCTTCTGCGTACAAGCCCTGAGTGATTGCTTCTGCTGAACCCGGGTCGGGCATATGATCCCTTAGGTTCAGGAATGCACAACCCATCTCGTTAGCCACCTGCTCCATACCAGCTTCGTAGTATAACCACGAAGGTTCAAAGGTGTAGTCCTCTTTATAACAAGACATAAGCAGAATTGTTGGATACACCCATGGTTTAGTCTGAGCCCTCAAGTTAGTAACGATAGTCGTCAAGTTAGCCTTGAATGTATCGAGACCCACGAGGCTTGAATAGTCATTCGCGCCAAGCATAAGGGTGATCAAGTGTGGCCGAGCAGTGGTGTAGTCCTGACGCCAGTTGGCGTGGTTCGTTGCCGTAACCCATTCCGAGGTTTTCCAACCGTGAACAGCAGCGTTGAAGTGACGTACACCTGAGTTTTGCGAGTTCGTTGAAACCAACGCACCATTGATGAACGAGGAACCTGTTCCAGCAGTAATAACTACGGTATAGGTCCCCGGAACAGTTTCGGATGAGCCAAGTGTCAACGTATTGTTAAAGCCCGAAGATACCGACGCGCTAGACCCACCCCAAGTAGCTTTGACTACACCATTCACCTTAACAGTAAATGCCGTAGTGGCAGTTCCCTGAGTCCACCAAACGTTTAGGTGGGTTCCGGTGACAGTAGCTGTAAGCGTTGCCCCGTTGGTGATTGCCGTGGATTTAGTATGCCTAAGACCGAAGTTAGAAGCGCTGTTGAATGAACCACCATTAGCCGCAGCGGTCCATACGCTAGGAACTGAGCTAGATGTCTGGGTAATCGGAAGCCAGCCCATTTGTTCGTTATACGAGTTACCGGTGACATTGGGATATGCCGATCGGATGTTCGCAGCGACCTTATGGACCCAGGTGTTTACATAACCACCGGTAGAACCGGTACCTTCGGTGATAGAATCGCCCAAAGCAAGCCAGCGAATATGTTCATTACTCATATTCTTGACTGCTTCACGCCAACCCAACCACGCGCCGCGCTGATCCTTGGTTTCAAGAAACTTCTTGTTGGTAGCATTAGCGAGACCCCCAAAGGCATAAGGGAGATTACCCCATGCATTGAAGCCATCACCAATTTTACTCAACCCGGTGTCTGACTCATAACCCCACTCACCTTCTCCGAGAATGGGTTGGTTAGCAGTCCACTGAGAAGCGCTACCCCTTCGTGGACTAATGAGTGTAGTACGAGGCATTTGTTACGGTGTCCCTCCATCGATCGCCAAGATATCCGACGATACGTGCGTGTGTGACGTGTTTGCTTTACCATTCAGAGCAGTCTGAGTAGCGGTGGATACCGGCTTGGCAGCATCCGAGGTGTTGTCAACGTTGGCGAGACCGACAGTCGTCTTGGTAAGACCCAGAGTGCCCGAAGGCAAGGTGGGCGTTCCAGTGAATGTCGGAGATGCAAGGTTGGCCTTGGCATCCAAAGCCGTCTGCTGAGCGGTAGAGACCGGCTTCGCAGAGTCAGCAGTGTTATTGACGTTACCGAGACCGACTGCCGTGGAGTTCAGCGTCTGCCAAGTCTTATCACCACGGTAATACTGCGCAGTCGTACCGGCAACAATGGTGTTTTCCTTGGCGTTGAGTGCCGACTGCTGTGCAGTAGACACCGGCTTGGAAGCATCCGAGGTGTTGTCGACGTTTGCGAGGCCTACAGCCGTCTTGTCGAGCGTCTGCCAGGTCTTGTCACCACGACGGTACTGTGCGGTTGTACCGGCAGCAATTGTCGCTTCCTTACCATTCAACGCCGTCTGTGTTGCCGTGGAAATCGGCTTGTTGAGGTCTGAGGTATTGTCAACGTTGGCGAGGCCTACGTCACTCTTGGTCAGAACAACTGCACCCTGTCGACCCGCAACCGAGGTTACGTTTCCAGGCGCCGTGATCATCTTCCAGTCAGCAAGAGTGGCTGGGCTGTCCGTGGACAGAACGTACGTTTCCGCATTGTCCTGACGGATGACCATGTCACCACGCTCTGCCGTAAGTGCAAGCATTGCTGCCTGGTCTGCCACGGTGTAGAGGTTGGTGATAGCGATCGGAGGAAGCTGAGCGGTAGCGATCAGACCTGTGATCTCAGAGAACGCGAAGGTCTTGTCTCCGCGCATAGCCGTGGTACTTGTGGTACCGATGGCAAGGTTTGAAGTACCGGCGCCGATTGTAGCTCGAACGTCAGCAGCGGTAGCATCCTGAAGGATATCCCTACCGATCTGCGTTGCATCCGAAAGCTGCGAGACCGTGTGAACGTGACTTACGTTAGCCTTATCGGAGCCCTCGTAAGCCAAAGCGTTCCAGAGGGTGGTACCGTCACCGACCTTCTTTTTCAGAGTGTCGGTTTCGAAGCCAATTTCACCAGTAGCTAGCACTGGGTTTGCCGTAGTCCAAGCTGCGGCGGTACCTCGACGAGGCTGAATTACCGTTTGTACCGGCATAGGTTATGTCCCCCTTATTCTATGTTTAATTATGGTGTCCCGCCATCAATCGGAGCCTTCTTCCATTGGGCTGGATTATATGTATCCTCTGTAGTAAAGGCTGCTTTAGCCAAAACTACATCACCCGATGGATCTACGATCGCGGCATTAAGCGGATAGAAAGTTCTTGGCTTAAATCTAGTGACAAGATTTTCTCGTTGTGTGGCTTCAGAAAGACGCTGCGGAAGGTTACCTTCCAATAGCTTGCCATCGCTATCGAGAGCCGCAACGCCTAGAGGCACTCCCTTATCCGAAGTATTTAACTTAGAAGCCAGGAGTGCCGCAACGTCTGCTGATGAAATATAACCCAACTGCCCCGTTCGTGGGGCGTACGCGAGCTTCATTTCCGGCATGTTTGCAATAGCAGCGCGTAGCTCAGGTGCGAAGACGTTATCAGGATCGAGGTTGGGGAATACGATAAAGTCAGTCACGGCATCTCCTTACTTTAGGCGTTATGTCAAAGGTGGAAGACCCACGATTCGACGGGCAGCCCCTTCAGATATCCCCGCATTGATGAGTTCCTGAACAGCTTCATCTTTAGCCGCTGTTACGTCAGGATCTTCATCCGGCATTTGGGGATTAAGAGTTATTTCAGGAGCTACCCACTCCGAACCGACTCTCTGCCAGCCTATGGATACGTTATCCGTTGCTGGGAGAATGAGAAACCCGCTGGGTGGGGTATATTTGTCGTTCTCATCCAGAAGAATGGTGTTGACTACGGCATCGCCGTCAACGATTGCGTATTTTTCTGCAGTCATTAAAGGAATACCTCCACGATTACGAGCCCGGAAGCGCCGGGTCCACCCAAAGCTGCAGAACCTGCTGTGTTAACAGCTGCTCCACCGCCACCGCCGCCATATTGTCCACCAGAAGCGCCTGTCAAGCTAGCTCCACCGGCACCTGAATATGAACCGAATGCGCCGCCGCCCATAGCAGAGGCTCCGCCGACACCGCCGTGTGCGAGGGTTCCATATCCGCTACCGAAGTTTCCGGGAGCTCCCTTGAAGAGGATTGACCCGGATGTGCCGATACCACCTGCAGCACCAATGGCGCCGATCATGAGTGGCGTGTTTGCGAAGTAGTTTCCACCGTTACCACCCGTAGCTACTACGTGCGTTCCGAAAGATGATGTTCCGCCGACGCCGCCGAAGTTAGTTCCACCGCTACCGCCAGCACCAACCGTAATGGTTTCTGTGGCAGCGAGGTTCTCGGCAAGGATGAACCTTTCGGCATATCCTCCACCTCCTCCACCGCCACCAGCAGAGTGGTTTCCAGCATCTGCAGCAGGAGCTCCACCCCCACCTCCACCGCCGCCTACGAGGCGAACTCGAACGGCCCTCATACCGGGGTAGTTGGATTTCACGAAGCTTCCGCTAGAAGTATATAGCGTTGGTGAGCCAAGCGGTCGATATCCCTGAATTGCTGATAGAACCGTAGCCAGACCGAATGGCGTGACTGCACGAGTGGTATCGGTTCCTGCCTGAACCTCTGTGGGAGTAGCGAGTTCAACGCCACCAGGAGCTTCTTCGGTGGCAAGGAAGGTTGTGATTGGACCGGCATCAATTGCTGAGCCAGACCTTGTCACCAGAATAAGGTGACCCTGCTCATCGATATAGCCGTTTACAACTGATGCGCCTTCGATCTCAAGCATACGTGCGGAGGTAAGACCTGTAACAATAGCCATAGATGATCTCCTTTCTTAGAGAGAGCTGATGTTGTATGTATCTTCGTCAATAAATGTGGCCGAGGGCCAGGATATCTGGAACTCAGTCGAGTTGAGCATTGTGATGGCTTCATCGGGACCTTCTGCAGTCCAGGTTCCGTCCCCATGATCAGTGATCTTGAGCAATGCGTTATCGACGAAGAGTGCGATTAGCTCTTCAGGAGTTGGGAGTGTAGGTGGCGTATCTTCAGTTCCATAGAGAAGATTTTCTACAGCTTCAACTACCCAAGGCCAGGTAGTTCGAGTATCGAGTACGATATGCGAACTATATGATGCGCCCTGAACCGGGATGGGCTTTGTTGTGATATCCCAACTGAATGCGATCAGGTCGGGATCATCACTAATCGTCTGGTAATTCCTTTGTGAAGGGGCTGCCAGCGCATTGTATACGATATGGAGTTTGTATCCGAAGTCAACGCCATCCCCATCGTTACCAATCAAGGTTCGATATGAGAAGCTGAAGGGCTTACGTCCTTGCTGTGTAGCAAAGAGACCTTTCGACTCATCATCGATGGTTGCGACACCTTCACAAATATCGAACTCGATCGGATAGGTATAGGCCTCGATAGTCGCCTCGTACTCTTCTCTCGAAGGATGGTTCAGGTACTTGACACCATCGATGTAGTGCGCCTTTGGCTCGCCACCGGAAGGAGACTCGCTGACTGCAATCAAACCATTCCAGGCAACGCCGTCCATTCCAGGAACGTATAGGACGCCACGATCAACACCCGTTTCGAAGTATCGTTCACCGTAGTTTCCCCAACTAAGTTCAGTCATTCATGCCTCCTTCCATTGGCTTATCCAGTTGTGTTGTGAGCAGCTCGACGCTGTTCATTGAGTTTGCGACGTTCAGCAAGCATCTCAGCTTTACTGCGAGGCTTCTTCTTGTCTTGCGCCTCGTTCTTAGCGTTGTGAACTTTGATGAGAGTGAAGAGTCGGTTCAAATGCCAATGCTCACACTCTTTCCAAATTTTGTAGATCCCCATCCAGTAGTAGATAAGTTCGGAAGTGATTACTTCTTTGCTCTTCTTGGGCTGGCCTGGTTGAGGCTTCTCATTGAACCAGGTTGCGGACATCTTAGCTTCGATGTATCCGTTGATCTGGTTGAGGTGTTTACTATCAAGTCTGTGAAGGAGTTCTAGAGAGACATCCATGTTCAAAGCCATGCACTGTACATAGCTGAGGGTCTCGTCGACAGATTTCTCTTGGTCGCCAATGAAGGGTTTTTCCCAAATTGACTCCCATTTTGAAAGAGAGACCAGAGAATGCTCAAGCTCCAATGTAACTTCTTCTGAGTTGATGAAGGTATTGCTACGCTCATCGTATGACTCAGCTTTAGGGATGGTAATCCTAAGCATTCCCTGATCTCCTTTCGTGTAGGACTTAGACGAAGTCGAAGTACCAGTCGTTGTCCGTGACATCCGGGAACTTGTAGCCCGAAGCCGGAGCGGCGGTAACAACCGTGTCCGCGGTGATGACAACTGCGCCAGTCTTCTTGACGCCGTTGATGAAGTAGTCAACGCCAGTGACCGACGGGATGGTGATCGTGTCAGTCGTGGAGTTGTAAGTCGGGGCCACAGGTGCGACCTCGATCTGGGTGCCATCGAACATGGCGATAACGGCTGCGGGAGACGGCAGCTGAGGCGGAACGCCAGCCGTGCCGTACAGAAGATCCTCGAGGTCCTTCAGCTTCGCAGCGTCGACCTTGGAGGAATCGATCGTCAGCGTAGCCGTCGGCTTGAGACCGCCACCGACCTCAACGGGCGTGGTAGAGAGTTCCCAGCTGAAGGTTGCCGCTTCAGGCGAGTCGTTGATGGTCGTGTACGCCTTCTCCGTCGGAGCCGCGAGGGCGCCGTAGATGAGGTGCAGCTTGTAAGCGAAGTCAGTACCTTCGACGTCGTTACCCACGCGAGTGCGGTAGGCGAGACCGAAGGACTTGCGTCGCTGCTGACCGACGTAGACGCCAGCCGTGGGAACCGCAGAACCGTCGCATTCGGCGAACTTCTCGGGGTACGTGAAGGCCTCGAGAGTTGCGCTGAATTCCTCAGCGGAAACGAGGTTGACGTACACGGAGTTGTTCGCGTACTGCTTGTTGGACTCAGCGCCCGAGGGGCTTTCCGAAACGGATACGAGACCGTTCCATGCGTGGCCCTGGTCGTAGAGCCCAGTAGTATTCGGGAGGTAGAGAACACCGCGATCGACACCTGCTTCGAAGATGCGTTCGGTGACCTTATCCCATTCGAGAACAGCCATAGTTTATTCCTTTCAGAAATAAATCGAGTAGACTTCGTGATTGAGATTGCTTGCTTTAAACCGCGTCGAAAAAGTAGACGTGGGTAAAGCTGCGACTGCATCGGGAATCTTGGAATCAGGATTCTCGTCGATGACAGTCACTTGATACCGCTTGATGCTTCGGTACGGAAGATTGTTGGCGAATGCAGTATTGCGATTATCTACTGAGTAAACAATGCAGGGATACTCCATCATGTTTGCCGGTGGTTCTTGGAAGTAAGCTTTCTTAACTCCTTCGATACCACTAAGCAGTGCCTGAAGTTCCAGTCTTTCTGCCATTGTAAACACCTCCCAAGCTCAAGATGAGTCGAGGTCGTCGAACTTCGATACTATCGACAGTCCAACATTCCCCCTCAAACTTAACGTAACGGATATCCTTCAAGTGATCGAAGGCGTACTTGTTACCAACAATGCTTATGGAGTTGCTAAGCGTGACATCGTCATTGACTTTGTCACTGGTATTAGACTGGTAGGTGTTGCGGAGGACGTCACCAGAGAACTTTCGCTCAGTGATGACGCCCTCCCACACTCCAGGTACTGTTTCTACAGTGTCTCCGAAACCGACTTCACCGTAGAACCGTGCCATTTTGAAGCTTCAGCTACTACGCAGCGGTGTAGGTGAAGGTCCAGTTACGAGTGGACAGCGGAGCCAGGTAGTAGCCATCCGTTGCCTCAGCCGACACGTCCGTGGTCTCTTCGATCACGATGTCACCGGCCGGTACAACTGCACCGTTGATCACGTACTCAACGCCAGCCTTAGACGGGATGGTGATCGTGTTTGTGGCGGTGTTGAAGGACGGAGCCGTAGCAGTCACTTCAATACCCACTTCACGGGTGATGACCAGAGCCGACTTGGGCTTGGTCAGGGCGCCCGAGATGCGGGTTTCCATCAGGTACTTGTACTGGTTGAAGTCAATGTCGAAGTCCTCGAAGGAGGTGATTTCGCCACCCTTGTTGGCTCCAACCGTGTAGTCGATCAGGTTGACGATGATGCCGAGCAGCGTCGGGGTCTCTTCCATGACCTCGACAGCGACGATCTCCTTGACGCGAATGGCCGCAGCCAGAGCAGCTTCCGTCTCGTACAGGCGACGGCCCATCTTGTCCTTCAGCAGCAGGAGTTCGGTGAGAACCGAGTCCGTGGTGTAGAAGGTGGGGGAGCCCGAGCCGCGGTAGTTGGTACGCGCGCGAGTGATCTCATCAATCATCACGTCGGGTGCAACGTTGGCAGCCAATTCGACCTTGTGAGCGTAGAGCTCGTGGTCGTTGGCGATGGAGCGGATGCCGATGCCGTCGGTCTGGCCCTGCGGGTCCTTGATCTTGTCAGCGTGGCCCACGGCACGACCGTCACCGATGAGGATCGCACGAGCGATTTCCTCGTTCAGCATGAAGCGGATTTCCCACTTCAGCCAGGCGATGATGTCGATGTCCGTGATGTCAATGACATCGTCACGGTCCAGCTTCTGCTTCTTGTAGACAGTCGCGGGAGAGGTGGAACGCTGCAGAAGGGTGACAACTTCATCCTTCTTCAGGCTACCCTTGGTGTAACCCTTGGCGCGAGCTTCCTCGGCGGTCAGGTCGGCCAGGATGGTCTTGACCTTCGCGAAGGGAGAGTGCTTCGTGGCGCCGATGACCTTGGTAACCCACTCGGTCTGGCGAGCGATGAGCTCCGGAGTGGAGGAGGAGACGCGAGCATCCGGGAAGAGGATGTCGATGTTCTCGATGCCGTAGTCAGCGTGGTTCAGCTGGAACTGGGAGTAGGCCTTCTTGAAGGAACCCTTCTCCTGGGCCAGCTCGTTGAGCTCCAGAATGTCGGAGTGGGAGAGGGTGTACCGGTCCTTGACGGCCGTGCCGCCGTTAGCGCCGGATTCGAATGCGTTGTACTTCATGTCGGCAGAGCCTTCCTGGTTGTGCTGGAGTTTTTCAGAATCCGTTGACTCATCGGAGTCCTCGGAGTGTTTTGCGGAATCGTCCGAGTCCTTGGAGTCTTCAGATTCGTCGGAGTCATCCGAGTCATCGTCATCACCGTCGGCTTCGAGAGCTTCCCCGATAAGTGCGTGAACGACCTCGATCTGTTCCGGACTCATGGTGTCCAAGACCTCGTCGATGTCGATCTCTTCGTCTTCTTCGGAGTGAAGAATCAGATCTCCGTCCTCATCATCTTCGTCGTCGCTGTGGCGAACCTCTCCTGAGGCAGCCATGCTGACGAGGGCGTAGAGAGCGGCCTTCTGCTTGGGGTTCATACCGGCGACAATGTCGGCGACAGTCTCCCCTTCAGCTTTGTCATCATCGGATTCTGCATGGAAGAGAGAGAATTCCTCACCCGGGTAGATGATGGCCTCTCCAACCATGGTGTCGCTACCGTCAGCGGCGTGCTGAAGGTTGACGTCCTGAATGAAGGCGTCCGGGTTTGCACCCTTGTACACCAGGCTGACTTCGATGATGTTGCCGTGAACAACATCGGCGCCCTTCTGCTGCAGCTTGTTGGCGAAGATCGACAGAGCCTTTACGTCTCCGTGAATCACCTACTGCTTGGCATGCTGTGCGCGAGCGGTATCGTTGAAGAAGGCCTCGGTGTAGACGCCGTCTTCGCGGTGATAGAGGAATGCGTGACCCAGTACGTTTTCAGGGTTGTCGTGCTGGTGCTGCCAGACGAGCTGGACCTGTGTCTTGTCCTGATGGAGGAATGCGCCGTGTTTGATCGTTCGACCATCGGAGCACACTCGATCGAAACGAGTTGCGTAGCCGGTGAAGTCAGGCTTCCTCAGTGTTTCCACTGTCATTTTGAAGGTTCTCCTTCCTTTCTTGAGTTGTGTCCAATGGCGGCTTTGTCTTACCGACGTTGTCTTCATTCGGCATGTTCGAGTTCTGCAACTTGTCAGCTTTCGCTTCTGTAGATGGCTTGAACCCGATGGCTGAACGGATCTCGTTACCGGTCACAATCTCATTACGAGAAAGTTTGTCGGCGATCTCAGCAATGTCGGCAAGGCTGGCATTCTTGAACGGATCTCGGAAGAAGCGAATTGCCTGTCCCTGAGAGCGAGCGGTCTTGGATAGGAACTTGCGCTCCATGCCTTCGGTGATTGCTGTAAGAATCGGCTCTACTGTACGGTTGTAGTAGTTGAGCATCATCTTTTCATCAGACGTACCTTCGAAGACATCCTTCGGAATGCCGAGCTGGGAGTACAGCTGCTTTGTCAGGAATTCCACCTGAGCCAGCATGTTGTTCTCGGCAGGTCGGTTCAGCTGCGTGATCTTTTCAGTGGCATCTGCGTAAGCGACGCCATACTTAGAGTTATGTAGCTGCTCTTCCATGTCCTGACGACGAGCTGCAGCCTGCTGCTTCCGCGACTCAGACTTTACGACATAGGGAAGCTGGATGATGATGTCCAGTTTTCCTGATCCAGCCTGTTCGTCAATAGCGTCAAGAAGGCTCAGCTTACGAGTCAGTCGCTTAAGCGTAGATATGTCATCGTTCATCACCGCATAGAGCGGATTCTCAATGATAGCTACCTGTCGCTTAGGAAGCGTGAGTTCTTCCTTGTTACCAGTTTCCTGATTGTAGACGAGGACCCGAACGTGTTCTGGAAACCATGCCTTTACTTCACCAACGCGAAGCGTTTCAATGTTGTATGACATTGAGGTTGCCGGGTTATCGCTGGCTTCCATGATACAGATAGCAGCAACGCCCTTATCGAAAAGCGTCATTGCAATATTCTGTCTGAAAGCTCTTCCGCCTTCATCGATATTTGCCTCGAGCGTGAGACAGTCTTGAAGACCGCTCTTCATCGTTGCTTTATACCGTCCAGTTTCCACGTCTATACGAACATGTGAAATAGGGATGGCAGCCACATCAATTGCGATCTGGTTATAGATCGAGGTGATTACCGTTTTGTCTCCGGAGAAGCCGGGACGAGTTCGGCTCGGATTAAATCCATAGCTTCCCGAAGCGCCTCCCCAAGACATCATACGAGCTCGGTCTTCAACAGAAAATGGATTGTAAGCTCCTGCTGCATGGATGAGACTGTCTCGAATGCGACTAAATATACCCATAAGTTTTCACCTCCTCTCAGTTATGTAAGATGCTTTCATTTTTTACCCTTGGTCTCCGTTACGGCAAACTTGTCACCACGAAGGAGATGCAGGTATTGTTTTCCAGCATCCTTGTGCTTTGGACTGAGATCGCTTACCTTAACGCTCTGAAGGTGCTGGGCCATCTTAAGCTCCCACTTGCGAGCTTTCTCGTTGTACTTGGTACTCTTGTACGAAAGCCGCATACCCTTTCGGATCTTGCGGAAGTTGCCCCACTTAGCCCCTTTGTACTGGAGCTTAGCGCCACGCTTTGCCAGCCGAGACGCTTTCTTCTCCAGTCGAACTGCTTTCTTAGAAGCACGAGCAAATGTTCGAGACTGATTGCCCCTTCGAACACCCCACTTCATTCCTCTTACACCGATATGTTCAAGGAAATCATCAACGGGGTCGTCGGCGATTACTTCGCCACTCATTCAAACGCCTCCTTATTGGCTTTGTATGCTACATATGCGTCAAGCATTGCAGACACGTTATCGATCTTCTGGTCTTGACGTTTCTTCAGAAGCTTACGGTTACCGTTCGTGTCTTCCATGGTGATTGCGTTACCCATGGCAAACTGCATCAAGGCCTGATCGAATATGAGCTCACGCCGCGTACTCAGGTGCTTGAGTTCTCCGAGAGGGACGGATTCAGTTCGAGCTCCCTGAGGAACCTTCTCGATTCCAAAGGGGCCGTTCTCCTGTTCCCATCGAATCACGAATTCTTTAGCGTTGTATGGGTCGAAACCAAAGGTTCGAACGTCGAACCGGTTCTTTTCAATGAACGCATCGAGATCATCATACACAGCCATCATGTCGAGGACTGTTCCAGGAAGTACGTGGAGGCTACCCTCGTTAATAAACTCCTCATACTTGACTCTGGCCGCGCCAGGAAGTTTCATATGAGTGTTCTCTGAGATGTAGCTTCTAGTTAGGATTCCAAATGCGCCATTCGACATTGGAAACATGAAAGTGAAGGCACAGAAGTCATCACCCTGTGAGAGGTCGGCTCCCAAAGAACAAGGAAGGTTCCAGAAGTTTGGTACACGCTTATGAGGCTCAGTCTCTTCGTAAGGGAAGAAGTACGTATAGCCTTCCATGGGAATTCCGAATCGCTTAGCCAGGATATCGTTCCGAGAAGCAGGTGCTGCTTCAAGACGTTCGACATCTCTCTGGTAAGTATCGTAGGTAACAGTCTGATCGATGTTAGGCTGGGCCTTGGGCCACATAGCTGGTTCACCGACTTCCTCCAAATCGTCAAGCTTGTAGTGCCAGATCGAAACGTGCGGAGCATAGAAGTCGCCCTTAAGAATATCCGCGAGTTCCATTTTAATGGTGTCGCCACTTCCGTTACGAACAGTACCTTCGGAACTGATGGCTACGATTAGGTAGTCGTCCAACTTCGAAGCACCCTGCTCGATAGCGCCAACAACATCTTCACGAACGTCTCCAGAAAGCCATTCGTCAATCGTGGAGATCTTCGGTCGGAGACCCTGAAGCTTATCGACCTTCATAGGTCGGACCTCAAGGAGTGAGCCCGTCAAGAAGTTCTCAATGCCCTTCTTCGTTGAGGCAAGCTTCACTCGATTCATCCGGTTACCCGATGTGTTCTGTAAAGATCCCTCGGTGAGGAATTTGAACAGAGGCCCACGCGAGCGTGTAATAGCCGTCCGGAAAGGAGACATGACTTCGTCAGCCTGCTTCATTGTCGGAGCGGTTGTGATCTGATGCGACGTTGCGGTGTCGACATTCAGGAAGTAGCTTTGGATGCACTCAGCGTACATTGACTTGGCGGCACCACGAGCTACGATCAGATACTGTTTTACAGTGAGCCGTTTCTTAACAAGTTTTCGGACATAACGACCACCATGGTTGTCAGGCGAAGGTTCGTAAACGCTTCGCTCCTCAAAGGTATACCAACCGAAGATCTGTTCAGCCCAAAGCTTGAACGTATCTAGCAGGTGGAGGTCTGTCCCGTCAGTGAGAGTAAGCTCATTCTCGCAGTAATTGATGAAGCCGTTGATTGCCAGATCGTCGTAGTAGAAACGAGGGTCGGCAATAAGCATGTCAATGCGGTTCATCTCAGCACTGATCTCTTTACATACGGGGATTTCTCCATTGAGAACTCTCTCACGGAATCTCCCATAATAAATTGGTGTTGCAGTGTTTGATAGAGTCATTACCGACCCTCCTTTCTAACTAAAAGCCAGGCCTCCGAGAGAACTGGACTACTGGACGTGCTGATGCGGGCGTTGCTTTTGAAACAGCGGCTTCGAGTGCCAACTTACCGCCAGCTTTAGCCGTTTTCTTAGCGGCAGATTTAAGACCTTCTTTGAGAAGCTCATCAACCTGTCGGTTAAGATAACTCTTGGCCTGCTGCTTGCCGACGTCGAGAAGAAGTTCGCCTACAATCTTGCGACCGCGGTTAACTTCTGGAGCAGTGAGCTTTTCAAACTCCTTCTCCATCTTGATGCGGTTGATTGCCGAACGAAGTTCGTCATCCGTCATCTTTTTGACGTCAGGCTTGGGTGGACCGGAGTCGGAATCGGAAGAATCATCAGATGACGACTTCTTCCGCCTTCCCCACTTCATACCTTTGGTACCATAGTGGGCAAGCTGATCTTCACTCAGCTCGATTCCAGCGTCGGTAAGGATGTCGCTAGCGCTTCTCCCCATTTCACTCCTTCCATATGTACATTAAGGCGCCATTCCATTTGACCGGCTTGGCGCTCCATTGCTTCGGTTGCGGGACCCGTTGCTGGCGGATCAAATATGAGGCGGACCCTCAAACCCATGTAGGTTTTGACGGCAATGATGTATTCCACCCCAATGAACTCGCTCCACTTGGAACTTCGATCAGATATCATGAAACCAGCTTCTGGCCCCACTCCAAGTTGATGAAGAATAAAGAAGATCGAGTTGATATGTGTGATGATTTCGATGTCAAACGAGTCGTCTTCGGGATCTAGTCCCAACTGACGCTTTGTTTCGTCGAGAATACTTCCGTCTAGTTCGGCCATGAGCCGATACCGAACATGCTCATCACATCAAACATGTTCGTCCACAGCTGGGTGACCATGATCGCATACATCACGAGTGAATATACGATGAAGCCGAGGATGATGGTCAGTGCCAGGAACGCAAGAGTCCTGAGCCAGTACGATTCGAGCATTAGCGGTACCTCCGATTGACTTCAGCCTGAACGGCTACGTAATTTACACCGAGACGACGCTGACGTTCTGCGCCAGTCCCGTATTCGCCACGGATAACCGCATCGGCGAGTGCAGAAATGTTTACACCACCGACACGGCGGTTGACTGCAGCCTGAACTTCATCGTAACGACCGCCAAGCGACTTCTTTCGAGCATCGCCTGAGCCGTGTACTCCTGCCAGAACCTCATCGACCAGCTGTGCCGTACTCTTCTTTCCCTTGGAGGGAAGCTTGGCTGCTGGTGCTGCGAGGATACGGTTGACTTCTGCCTGAACGGCTGCATACTGAGAACCGAGAGCTTTCTTACGAGCATCTCCAGAGCCGTAGACGCCCTTGATGACTTCCTGAGCCAGAGTCCATACGGTCTTACCCTTGATTGAGGGTGCGGCCGGAGCAGGCTTGGAAACGGGGGTAACGTTGGTTACCTTACCGAGCGCCAGGGCATTAGCAGAAGCGCGAATATTGCCAAGCTGATTCCAAACGTAACCGCCCGGGCAAGCCGTCGAGTAGAACTCCCTGTGTCCGCGTACGTTGTAAGTACCGACGCCGCCCCACTGGTAACGCTTAGCGATATCTGCAATAAGCGCAACCGTAGAGTGGAAAGCGGCCGAAGAAATCGGCCACGAGTTCGGATCGTTGTCATTCCCATTGACGGCAACTCCAGAGTTCTGGATTTCGAAGGTGATTGACGGAGCATCTGCCTCGTGAGAGCCAGAAGTCCATGCCCGATATTCTTCCGGAACCTGTCCGTAGATTCGGCCGCTGGACATGATGATGTAGTTTGCCGAAGCCTGCTCATTGGGGTTCGTCAGACGGTCCAAACCGGCGTTGCTTGTTGCAGCGTGGTGGTGAGGAATAACCCGAACGATCGGTGAGCCTGCGCGAGATGAGAGCTTGTTGTGGTGAGGAACAGTTCCCGAAATGAGATGTGAAAATGTCATGCTGCACTCCTTAATATTGGTTTGGCCCACAAGCGAGTGTCGCCAGGTCGACGTTCCGGAACCGGAAGTGACAATAACGACTTATCACCGTAGTGAATAGCATTGTGGGTTCTGTGCGTTACGGTTATCAGGTATTCTGGGTTGAGAATATCTCTGTTGCCGTGGATGAGGTCCCTTGGAGCCATCGGATTCATGTGGTGAATGATGGGACGAACAAATATGTCGTAACCCTCAATCCCTAGGTCACAACCCAGATCTCTTGTCAACACTTCATCGCGAACCAAACGCCATTCCCTAGAAGAATAGAACTTCTGGTTCATGTGGCGTTCGTATCCAAAGGTCGCTTCACCTACAACACCCTTGATACTTAGATAATCGAAACGTTCTTCAAATGTAAGCAGATTGCTGAGTTCAGTATAAGTTCGGGTCGTCAACTTGCACCTCTTGCTGTCCGGCGTAACCACGCATGGCGTCCATTGCTTCGATGTAGAGCTGTTTCATCTCTTCGACATTCTGCAGGTCCTTGACCTTGGCGCCAACGAGAATAGTTTCTTGCTTAAGCTTCTCGAGCTCTTGCTTTTCACGAGAAGATCCTACCTTAAGAAAGTGAATGATTTCCTGTGACGACGCAGTGCCTTTACGAAAGCGTTCTTCGGCCAAGTCATAGGCCATAGCTGCGAGTTGGGCTTCTCGAGCTTCCGGAGTTCGAGCTCTGGGCAGTGTAGATTCGAGTTCGGTCTCTTCGACAATCTCGGAGTCATAGACTTTGCCGTGTTTTGTCAGTTCGGGAGGCTTAATTCGTTTGCGAGGGGCCGCCAAAGGTGTTCACCTCCTTGTTAAGTGTGGTAGTTGTGATGATCATGGGTCAGATGTTGCTGAATTATGCAAAAGTAAAAAGTCCATGTTCTCAGCTGCGTAGAAAAACGCAAAAGTAAAAAATCTATGTAGAGACTCCCTGAAAGGACACTAGTTCTCGAACGAAACCGACAGGTATTCGCCTCTTGAAAGGAGTATAGGGAGATGAGCCCCTATGTTATTGTGAGAACTAGTGGCCTATCACGGAGTCTCTACATAGATTAAGAACACTTATGGATGGGTTTACTAATAGTTTTTACCTAGTGAATGACTACCGGTTAAGTGACTTGGCATTCTACGATCGGGTCGTGGGGGTGATAGTGAATCCGGTGAATTAAACCGGTAGCCAATCGCCAGGTAAAAACAGTGATGTATGTCTTGAAGGGGGTTTAGGTTCTCGTCATCTGCCCAATGCACTAACTAGGCGACTCGTCGTCCCGGAATCGACGCCTAGGAGATCTCTAAACCCCCATCGAAACATACATTCGAAAAGGTTAGGGTGAAAACATCCCCCGAAAAATCCCGCCGGGGCTTTTTTTAGGAGGGCCGCGATGCAGGGAGGGGGGCCTTTTTGCGAGACCCCTCCCCCCACACCACTTTTATGGAGTTATTATGGAGTTGTGTATTTAGTTAGTACCAGAGGGCTCGGAAACAAGAATGTAGTTTCCAGTTATGTTTTCCTCTAGTATCTCAGCTACAGCATGATCGATAGCTTGACTCTGATCAAGATCAGAAAGCTCATCACTAGTGATAGTGATCCGTGCTAGGTAGGAGAGAGTGTAGTAACCTGACTGTTCATCCCAGTTCCTCCATTGATCGAAGTCAGTGAAAGGATTGAATGGATTGTCAGCAGTAGATAGTAGTCGTTGTGCCAACATCAACTCCTTTCATTAGTCTTCTGGATCAGGTGGATTGAGGGCGCGATCAAGCGTTGTTGTAGAGACACCAAGGATAGCAGCCACATCAGCCTGAGTCTTACCACTATCTATCAGAGACTTAGCTCTAGCAAGGCTACTGCCTCCTATAGTCTCGACCCTTCTAGGTGTAGCCAGTTCCTTAACACTATCAATGTCAGCATTGTCAAGGATCTTACTCAACATGTTGGTACTGATAGCACCGGACTGGATGGCGTCCCATTCCTTAGGGGTGATCTTGATAGCCTGCTTCTTGGCGTTAGTTCTAGCACGCCCTTCTTGTTGTGCCAGACTCTTGATCTTCTTAAGTTCAGCAGCATCCATCTCTGGATTAGCTTGACGCTTAGCCTCTACGATAGACCCTGCTATGAGCTGGGCATGGCGTTCGAGGGGCTGGTTCTTAAGGGCCTCGTTTAGTTTGGCACGGAGGGAGTCTACTTCAACGGCATAGATCTTCTTAGCCGAGGCGCTTTGAGGGATGGGCTTAATAGCCAGTACCTCTTTACGAGAAGTGTTAGCTAGGGCCTTAAGCTTATTGGCATGGTCAGCATAGATCTTCTCCATGGTGGTACCAGAGGATAGTGCATTAGCGTCGTCATAGTACTCCATCTTCTTGACCTTGATGGTCTTGACAATGGGGTCACCGACATGTTCCTGCTTGTCCTTGTCCCACTTACGGTAGGTCTCACCTGTATCAACATAGACCTTCTTACCAGTCTTAGGATCAATAGGCCCACCATCCTTGGCTGAGCGAAGCTTCCTGTCAGGTACCCTTACCTCAGACTTAGCCTGTGAGATTAGCGTTGATGCACCACCAGCTTTACCGTTAGGCTTCATCTGGTACTCTTTCTTAAGAGCAGCTATACCATTGTCTTTGGCAGACTGCTTATAATCAAGATGATGTTTCTCAGCATCAATCACAACCATAGAGTGTTTAACCGCACGAGCAATCTCGTTGAATGGCGCACCCTTAATAGTCATGTCAGTAATCAGGTTAGACACATCGCCCATCTGCTGACCTTTAGCTTTGGCCGACATCTTAGGCGCATCTTTAGGCAGCTTATAGAGCTTCTGTGGATTGAAGTCTTTCAGCTCTTTGAGAGGCTGCGATGTTTGGATCTTTCCCTGTGGGTTGGGGATTACAAGAACCGTATCACCATCGAAGTCTGCACCAGACAATCGCTCGGCGACCTTGGAGTTAATGCCAATAGCATCTCGAGCCTGCTTGATTACACCATTAGCTTCCCGGTTTTTGTTGTTAACCGTTAGCTCAGGGATCTCAAAAGTGCCACCGTGAGGGTGCCTAATGAGAACTACCTTTTCTCCATTTTGGTACTTAGGAGCGTAAACCTCATTGTCCTTCAAACTGTTAATTGGAAGGATTACGTGGTTGGCAGTTCTAGGAAGACCCGCTGCTTTTAGATGTACGGCAGAAGAATCGGCCCCATCAGCGAACTTCTCCATCAACTTCCGTTTTACAACAGGGTTGGTAAGAGAATTGATTTCGTCGAATTCGGCTTTTTTCTGATCATACGTCTTAGCGAGTTGTTCCTTGGCGACACTAGATCTTTGCTTAGACATCATCTGCGAAGAGAGTTTACTAGACCATGCAGTCCAGTCGCCTTCCTCATTCACGATATTTAGCGCAGATGTTACCGTTTCCGTTCCATCTTTGTTCTTTTTCGTGATTTGACGAACGGCAGACCCAAATGGGTTATCCTCGTCTTTTTGAGGCTTCATCGCATCGAGCTTATTTCCCGTATCGCTCTTATTAGTGTTGAAGATCATATCCACACCATCGGGAAGATCGTCGGCGTACATGGTCATACCCTTTAGGTAATGGGTTCCACCAACACCGATTCGAACCTGGGCATATCGAGCATTTCCCATATCGAGATCTTTTACGCCCCTGCGAATTTCGATGACACCGTCTTTATCGGCACCACCTTCTTCAGCATATCGAACTTTGACTCTTTTTGGGTCAACGTTCAGAGGGGGGAGCATTCCGAAGTTCGTAAACGATTTTCCACCGTCAGGCGAATCTCCGAGGAGGGGGGTAATTTTAGCTTTGTTCTTCAGGACGTCAGAATACGTCTTATCCGGGGCGGTGATCACTTTGACAGAAGTGAAATTACCAGTTCCCATCTGTTCCGCTTTGACGTAGTGAACTTTATAGCCTTCTTCTTTAAGAACAGCGACAGCTGTACCAAGACGAGTGCTACTGATGCCGAGATGGTTTTCGGTCCCAGCACCAAAGTCGACGTACTCTTTTTCCTTGACCTGTTTACGAATAAGATCCGCGGTGCCTTGAATGGCGTCCTTGTCATCTTTTTCCGCAGCAGCGAGAAGGGCTCGAACTGAGGACTCATTTTTGCCTCCCATGAGCTCACCGATTTTGACATTATTGTGCCCTTTTTCCTTAAGCTTCACAGCTCTGGAGATTTCCGCCTTTTTAATGGCGTTATTTGCAATGGAGGTCAAAGCGCGAAGCTGAGTGGTCGTCATAGTGTATTCGGTACCATCAGCATCGACACCGCTGAAGTATTTCGCGATCTGAGGATCGGTCATACCCTTCTTACGAAGTTCCTCGATGTGACCTTTGAAAGATCGACCGCGCTGTTCCGGATTATCACCGCTACCCCAAGGATAACGACCGGACCTACGAAGGACGCCTTCATGTCGAAGGAAACTTGCGTCCGTTGTTTCTTTTTCACTCATGAGGCCACCTCCTTAAGCTAGCGTGAGTTCGAGCATTTCCATGTAAAGCTTGTCAGCAATTTTGATCCGGTCCATGATGTAGACGATATCCGTCCGGTCAGGTTCCAGTTCCTTGATCTGATCATTCTGGTAAATCCGGAGAACAATCAAATCGATCTCCATTGGCGAGATGTCATATTCGAGACAGAAGAACGCAGCGTAGATCATGAGCTGTCGTATGTCGGCCTTCAAGACACCTGTCTTAAGATCGTGGATTCGCAGAACCAGTCGACCATCAGGTTCTTCCCTATAGCTGATTGCATCTGCGGTGCCAAAGCAGTTGATCGAATAGAACAAGACCTGTTCAGGAGTCATGCGGAAGCCAATGGCATCATTGACATACTGACTCAGAGTCTTATTGTTTCGAGGGAGCTTGACGCCGAGCTTGATAAGGCTGGCAGCGAGCTCATGAAGCCGACTACCTTCGTAGGCAGCCATTTGAGATTTAACCCATGAGAGCAGTTTCTCGTTGTCGTAGTTGATCCAGTGGTACTTGCTCGCGCTGAACGTTGCGTGCTTTCCTTCTAGATGTGAGTGTCTGTTGAAGAGCATTGAGAACATCCTCTTGATTTTCCGGGAATATGACTGACGAGAAGGACATCTTGTCAAACTGTTCGATGTACCATTCTTGGTTGGGTTGGTAGGGCGCTTGGGCATCGCGCTTAACTTCCAATAAAGCCCAACGATCATTGAACAAAATGAGAAGGTCGGGAATCCCTTGTAGTCCGTCGATCTTAAAAACGTAACAGCCGGGAAGCCGCCTTCTTATTTCTTTCTTGAGACCTTTTTGATAGTCCGTCTCGAGCTTTGATTTTGCTTTAGCCAAAGAAAGACTCCTTGTTAAGAAAAAATGATAGGGTCTGATATCACAGACATCCTACTCCTTCTATAATAATCCATGTACTCCTTACGTGGGCAATGTCCGAAAACATAGGCTTGTGGCCAGAAAGCCCAGCTGTGGACAAAACTTTCTATATATACTACTTTTTACTCCAGAAAAAAGTTTATAGAAATAAGTGGGCAAAGTGGCCAACTTGGACATTTCGACTAGTTTGTGGGCGCAAAATGTGATGAAAACCACAAAAAAGAGCCTAAAAAGCCCTGATTCTTCGGACATTGCCCACATAACTGGCCAATTTTGCTGGCCACTTATTTTCCCGTTTCTGGCCATTTGGCCACCTTTTCTGGCCACTTTTCTGGTTTTCGGTCGTAAACCGCCCACAAGATTTTTTCATAAGTGGGCAGATGGCCAATTAGTGGCCAGCGATTTTAGTCTACCGGCCACTACTTTTTGACTATTTGTACCGAACTGAGTGGTACATTGAACGAGGGATTCGAACCTGACGTCTTACCAATGTTCCATTCAGCTCATCGACTAACTCCATGATCGGCAGGTCAGTCTCATGGATAACTGTGATCCTACTACTGCAACCACAGGCACACCCATCCAGAAAGTTCTGATCGATCAGCTGCTTGAGCTTAGCCTGAAGGACTTTCGGCGGGATGTCACTCCAGAACTCACAGATCTCACGTAAAGACGCTCCGGTCGAATACCGCAGTTGTGGAAACCCAGCAGCGACTCCCCAGAACCTAGGGATGTTATATAGCCGGTCTACCAGATCTATGAGTGCCTTAGCTGGTATGTCTTTTCTCTGCCACTTAGTCGGACTACTCTTACCCATTACGCTCCTTACTTACAGCAGTCTTCATGTACGTGATCTGGATGATCTGGATGAGACGGTCCGTGTTTTAGGATTCTCTTCTGCCGATCATCAGCCATATCCATTCTTAATTCATCCGCTTTTCGCCGCCACTTACCACTTACAGCCCACAGCTCATTAGCCTCAGCATACATACCAAAGCCTGACGCTCGACCCCCCAAACTGTCTAGAGTCATGGAGATCTCTCGAAGTTGTCGATACCGAGGAAGGTGCTCGTCCGGAACGTGTCCTTTAGCCATCAGACCATTCCTTCAGCTATACGTTGGTTAGCCGTGAGGTTTTCTTTAGTTTCCCTCTTTTGACAAACTACATAGCCCGCTTCGTTATCAAAGAACCCTCGCATACGGATGGCGATGTCCATGATGTCTGGCTGGAACCTAGTACGCCCATCACGAATGAAGTCGAATGTCTGAACAGCTTCATGCTCAAACACGAGATCGGTTGCTGTAGGGATGTCGATGGTAATCGTTTCCTCGTCATCCTCAACAATCAATGTCACCTTCTTGTACTTACGCATTACTAATGTCCTTCCTCAGATTCTCATAGGCATCGTGCGCTTCCTGACCGAAGTTGTCAAGAATCAGTCGGCGTACCGAAACCCAGTGCTGCTTGCCATCTCGACGCAGCTTTACGTATGCTCCCCGATTGCGCGTCTTGTCACGGGTCTTGAACTTATGCGCCATCGCTTCGCCACTCTCGATCTGGAAGACATTCCCCTCGCGGTCCAACTCATACTTAGGGAAGTCCATTATCATCAGTCGTCCCTTTGCTTCTTTCCAAGGGTTGGACTTATCCCTTCGTGTCAAAGCGTAAGCTATATCAAGTACATCCATTTGCTAAATCCGTTCTTCATGTCGGTAGACTTCGTCGAGAAATAGGGGTCGGTATGCGATGTGCCAAGCCTCTCGAGCTTCCTCCCCATCATCGAAGCGCTCCTGATGTAGCTTGTCGTTAACGTCGAGGTATGACAGTACCCAAAAGTGCTTCATGCAGCTTCCCTCCTGTACTCAGCACGTTTCTCCGGAAAGGCAGTCAAGAAGAGCTCGTCGACAAACACGTCGGTGTTCCACCCATTTCTGTGCAACAAAGCTCGGTTCCCCTGAGGAGTATACCTCTGAGAGATTATGCGGTTCGTCAAAGATGACGAGATTTGCCCTGTTTCCGAGATGGCGTACCCTGGGAACTTCAGGATCTTCCGCCACTCGATATCCGTACTCAACTGCTAGTCCCCCCAGGGTATCGTGCGCTAGTTTCTTTAGTCCCGGCGCAATAGGTTCGAGGTCCGACCGATAGACCTCGATGTTGTTCTCGAGTTTCTCCCAGAGACCAGGGTGAAACGTCTGCATGTAGATTTGCTCTTGCTCATTCATGTAGAGCTTCACTGCGTTATCCAGACTGCCAGAATCGACCCATCCTTAAGAGCTTCCATCTCGTCCATGCTTTCAATCACAGCGCCATCTCCTCTTCTATGACTTCATAGTCCATTTGCTTCATGCGCTTGATGAAGTCCTCGACCTCTTTGACTTTTTTCTCACACGGCCATGTAGTGGGCTTCCAGATGTGCTCAGGTAGTCGAACAACTGTCAGGGGTCCTCTGAAGCCCTGCAGCTTATCGTCACCGTCTGTAGCCTCCATGATGAGCTTCCGGTCGATTCCTTTACGGAGCCCATAGATCGCGGAGTGCCTCTGATTTCCAAACATCACATAGATCACAGCAGGAACATCCCAACTTCAAGACCGATCACTGCGGTCACTACCCAGTACTGCCAAGTCTTAAATGCCTGATCCATTATGCTGCCTTTACTTCCGGGAATGTTGTTGCAAGAATTTCGGTTCTTTTTACTGCATTGACGCGGGCTCCCTTACGCAAATGGTAGAAAAGCCCAAATCGGTTATGGACAGGCTCGAGAAGTCGTCCACTGTGGATCTCGCGGACGTAGCCTTTAGTGGTAGCTTCATACAGAGGATAGTCGTATACTACACGCCATGCTTTGTACCCTACATGTTGTGCATCGTCTCGCTCACTGTCCCTGACACGCTTTCGTTTGGCACGATCATTGGCACACGTCCGACACTCACGGTATCCCCTCTTATTGAGCCTTGTGTTTTCCTCAGTGTACTCGTGGTTCCTACGACACCTAGTACGCTCCACAGGCCCCTTAGGAGGGACTACCAGCTTCTCTTTGGGCGGCGGCTTGAGTTCTGGATAGGCCAGCCACATGAGCCTCTCCCAGACCCGGTTAGTCGATACTCCGTCATTTCGATAGAGACAGTAGTGCCAAACTCCCTCTTTACTTTCCTTCTCGATCATGAGTTTTCCAGAACGGATGTTTCGGATATCGCCATCCTTAGTCATCTCGTACTTCTCGAATCCAGGAATGATCCTGAACTCTTCC
>Ga0307412_10000339_pt1 | contig 29443 bp, 27 predicted proteins | sample DK1Cmetagenome_3_FD_203823 | JGI IMG/M metagenome (GOLD analysis project Ga0307412, IMG submission 203823) | Maize rhizosphere microbial communities from greenhouse at UC Davis, California, United States - DK15-C-1 | ecosystem: Host-associated > Plants > Roots > Rhizosphere > Soil | place: USA...
GCCCTCCCCTAACCCCTCCCGCAAGCGGGAGGGGAAGGGCAACTTTCCACCCAAACCCCCCATCACACACCCAAACATCGCCCCTTCTAATATACCGCCCTAGCGGCTAGGAAGGCCGCCAACCCTCCAGACAGAAGACCAGATGTCCAAACCCTTCTACATCACCACCGCCATCAGCTATCCCAACGGCCGCCCGCATATCGGCCATGCCTATGAGGCGATCGCCACCGATGCGATTGCGCGTTTTCAGCGGTTGATGGGGCGCAGAGTGCGATTTCAGACCGGCACGGACGAACATGGCCTGAAAATGGCGCAAACCGCGCGCGGCAAGGATATGGAGCCGCGCGCGCTCGCCGATGAAATGTCGGGCTATTTCCAGCAGATGGATGATGCTCTCAGTATCAGCTATGATCGTTTCATCCGCACCAGCGAACCGGCGCACCATGAGGCCAGCCAGGCGATCTGGAAGGCGATGGAGGCCAATGGCGACCTGTATCTGGGCCGTTATGAAGGCTGGTATTCGGTCCGCGACGAGGCCTTTTACGACGAAAAGGAACTGATCGACGGGGAAGGGGGTACGCGCCTGTCGCCGCAGGGAACGCCGGTCGAATGGACCGTCGAGGAAAGCTGGTTTTTCAAGCTCTCCAAATATCAGCAGCCATTGCTGGACCTGTACAATAACCAGCCCGACTTCATCCGCCCGGAAAGCCGCCGCAACGAAATCATGCGCTTTGTCGAGGGCGGCCTGTCCGATCTCAGCGTTTCGCGCACCAGCTTTGACTGGGGCGTGAAGGTGCCGGGCAGCGAGGGGCATGTGATGTATGTGTGGGTGGATGCGCTAACCAATTATCTGACCGGGCTGGGCTATCCGGCCGATACGGAGGATTACCGCACCTTCTGGCAGGAGGGTGGCGATATTTTCCACATCATCGGTAAGGATATTGTCCGCTTTCACACGGTTTACTGGCCGGCCTTCCTGATGAGCGCGAAGCTGCCTTTGCCCAAACAGGTGTTCGGCCATGGCTTCCTGCTCAACCGGGGTGAGAAGATGTCGAAGTCGGTCGGCAATGTCGCCGACCCGCTGGAATTGTCGCAAGCCTTCGGCATCGACCAGTTACGTTATTTTCTCTTGAGTGAAGTCACATTCGGAAATGATGGTAGCTATAGCCCGGAAGCCATTGTTCAGAAGTCGAATTCTGACCTTGCCAACAGCTTCGGAAACCTGGCGCAGCGTACATTGAGTTTCATTGCCAAGAATCTGGACGGCCGCATTCCCCAGGGTGAAAGGCAAGCGCAGGACGAGGAATTGCTGGCTCTGGTCCGTCAGGCAACCTCCGTTGAATTCCCCGCCGCCATGAATGAATTTGCCCTATCCCAGGCCATCGAGGTCTGGATGCGCGCTGTCTTTGCTTGCAACGCCTATATCGACGCGCAGGCGCCCTGGGCGTTGCGCAAGACCGATCCGGCCCGCATGGAAGCGGTTCTTGCCACGCTTTACGAAGCGATCGGCGACCTCGCCATTGCCATCCAGCCGGTCATCCCGGCGAGCGCCGCCGCGCTGCTCGACCAGATCGGCGTGCCGGGTGAACAGCGGGGCTATGACGCCATTGGGGCGGGGGAGTGGTTTCAACGGCTGGCGGAAAACGGCTTCACACTCAGCCCGCCGAAGCCGCTATTTCCGAGGTTGGAATTGCCGGCGGAAGCATGACCAAATCAATGGTTCGTCATCCCCGCGAAAGCGGGGACCCATCTGTCCTCTTGGTTCAAAGTCAGAGATTGGGGCGAGTTGGGTCCCCGCTTTCGCGGGGATGACGAGAAAGGTCGAAGGGCTAGGGCACTTGGTTATTATACCTCCACGCTATCCACACCCGTTTGGCAACCGCCCCAATTCCCCCTATATCCCCCGTCATGCTGATCGATAGTCATTGTCACCTCAACTATAAGGGCCTGGTCGAGGACCAGTCCGCTGTGCTCACTCGCGCGCGGGAGGCCGGGGTTGGCGTCATGCTCAACATCTCGACGCGCGAGAATGAGTGGGACGCGGTGCTCGCGACGGCCGAGGGCAATCCCGACGTCTGGGCCACCGTCGGCATTCATCCGCATGAGGCCGACGCGCATCCGGAAGTAGACACTGCCAAGCTGGTGGAACGCGCGCGGCACCCCCGAATCGTCGGCATCGGCGAGACCGGCCTTGACTATTATTACGACCATAGCGACCGCGATCAGCAGAGATGCAGCTTTCGCGCCCATATTGCCGCCGCGCGGGAAACCGGTCTGCCGCTGATCGTTCATACCCGCGATGCAGAGGCCGATACGATCCAGATCCTGTCGGACGAAATGGGAAAGGGGCCTTTCAAGGGCGTTATCCACTGCTTCACCGCCAGCGGCGATTTCGCCGACAAGGCGCTGGCGCTGGGCCTCTACATCAGCATTTCCGGCATCGTGACCTTCAAGAATGCAAAGGATTTGCAGGAGACCGCCGCGCGTCTGCCGCGCGACAGGTTGCTGGTGGAAACCGACTCGCCCTTTCTGGCGCCGGTGCCACACCGGGGGCGGCCATGCGAGCCGGCCTTCGTCGCCGATACGGCACGGTTTCTGGCCGGGCTGCGCAGGGAAACCATGGAAGACCTCTGCTCCTATACCTCAGATAACTTCCTGCTTTTATTCGATAAAGTCGCCCACTGCGGGGCGACGGCGTGAAGCTGACTTTGTTGGGAAGCGGCACCTCGTCCGGCGTGCCGCGCATCGGCAACGATTGGGGAGCTTGTGATCCGGCCGAACCGCGCAACCGGCGGACAAGAGCGTCCATTGTCGTGGAGACCGCCACGACCCGGATATTGGTCGATACCTCGCCGGACCTGCGCGCGCAGCTTCTGGCGGCCGATATTGCGGATATCGACGCGATCCTGTGGACGCACGATCATGCCGACCATTGCCACGGGATCGACGATGTCCGGCAGATTTTCCATTATCGCGGCGCGCCCGTGCCGGCCTATGCGCGGCGGCAGACGCTGGACCATTTACGCCGCCGCTTCGAATATGTCTTTGAAGGGCGCGATGGCTATCCACCCACGGTTGCTGCTTCTATATTGCCTGACGAGATGACCATCGGCGACATCAGGATAAAAACTGTCGATCAGCCGCACGGCCACATCTATTCCACCGGTTTTCGTTTTGAAAACGGCGATTTTTCAATTTCCTATTCCACGGACTTCCATCAAGTCACGAGGGACATGCTGACGCTGTTTTCGGGTACTGATATCTGGGTCGTCGATGCCCTGCGCGAGCGGCCGCATCCCACGCACACGCACCTTGCCCTTACGCTGAGCGCGATTGTCGCGGTCCGCCCCGGTCAGGCGATATTGACGCATATGGACCAGAGCATGGACTATGCGCACCTTCTCGACACTTTGCCAGCCGGGGTTGTTCCCGGCTTTGACGGCATGACTGTGGACCTGAAGTGAGCGGAGCGCAGTCAGCCGAAATCGTCTGGCTGATGCTGGCCATGGTCCTCGTCGGCAGTGCTTTGCTTTCGCGGCGCTGGTCGCTGACCGGGGCGCTCAGCATGGTCCTGTGGTGGGTGGCGATCTTCGTGATTGCGCTCGCCATCTTCAGCTATCGGAGCGAAATTGGCGGGGTGGCCAACCGGGTAAAATCGGAAGTGACGGGCGAAGCGCAGCAGCGGATCGAGGGTTCGACGCTGCGCATCAACAAATCGCTTGATGGCCATTTCTGGGTAAACGCGCTGGTCAACGGCCAGGATATGCGCTTTCTGATCGACAGCGGAGCCAGCATCACCGCCGTTTCGGAAAGCGCCGCCATCGATGCGGGACTGAATATCGATCAATCCGGCTTTCCTATGGTCCTGACGACGGCGAATGGGCCTGTGGAAGCGCGGCGGTCCAATATCGCGACGCTTGAGATTGGACCGCTGCGGGCGTCCGATCTCACCATCGTGGTGTCGCCTGCATTCGGAGGCGTGAACGTGCTTGGAATGAATTTCCTGTCGCAGTTGAAAAGCTGGCGCGTGGAAGGCGACGAAATGATCCTGGAGCCGACGTGATCAACTCCACCACCCTCCTTCACGCAAGACTTGATTTAACATAATATATATTATCGGACTTAAAGATGAAGCCAGTCGCGCCACCGGATATCACTCCCCTCACTGACATCATGGCAACCTTGCGGAACCCCGACAAAGGCTGTTCGTGGGATCTGGCGCAGGATTTCGCCACGATCGCGCCATATACCATCGAAGAAGCTTATGAGGTCGCCGACGCCATCGCGCGGAACGACATGACGGCCCTGGCCGACGAGCTTGGCGACCTTCTGCTTCAGGTGGTCTTTCATAGCCGCATGGCCGAGGAAGCCGGCCATTTCGCCATGCAGAATGTCATCGAGGGTATCTGCGACAAAATGACGCGACGGCACCCGCATATCTTTGGCGATGACGGCCACTCTCCAGGTTGGGAGGAGCTCAAGGCCGCCGAGCGCGCTACGGACGACGACCAAAGCGCCCTCGCTGGTGTGGCGACGGCGCTGCCCGCGCTCCTCCGCGCAGAGAAGCTGCAAAAGCGCGCCGCCCGAACGGGTTTCGACTGGCCCGACACGGTGGGCGTTCGCGCCAAGATTGATGAAGAATTACAGGAAGTTGCACTTGCTTCCTCTCAGGAGGAAAAGGAAGAGGAAATCGGCGATTTGCTCTTTGCCGTCGTCAATCTCGCCCGGCACCTGCGGGTTGACGCGGAGCAGGCACTGCGGTCGGCCAACGCAAAGTTCGAGCGGCGTTTCCGGATCATGGAAGACATTGGCGGGCCTGCCTTTGCCAGTCTGTCACTCGACGAGAAAGAGGCCCTCTGGCAGCAGGCGAAGCGCCGATAACCGGCGGATATATTCAGGATTTGCGCGCCTGAAACCGCGCATAGTCGGCATCGGACAAGCGCACGCTGACGTGCAGCGACTTTTCCTCCAGCCGACTTTCGAGAACTTCGCCATTGGCATGCAGCCAGGCGAGTCCGGCGCCATCTTCACTGGCAAGAACGATGTGACGGATACGGCTTTGCGTTGTCAGCTTCGCGCTGATCAAGCGCTTCAAGTCATCGACGCCCGCCCCGTCCACGGCGGAAATCAAAACGACATCGTCCCTGCGTGCCGCAGTTTCCTGCGCGAATTGTCTTTCGTCCTCGCCGAGCATGTCAATCTTGTTCCAGGCCTCGATCATCGGTGAGGCCCCTTCCCCGCCCAGGCCCAGCTCGCTGATGACATCCAGCACGTCCGCGCGTTGGGCGTCGCTATCGGGATGGGAGATGTCACGGACGTGGACGATCAGGTCCGCGGCAATCACTTCCTCCAGCGTTGCGCGGAATGCCGCGATCAGCTGCGTGGGCAGATCGGAGACGAAGCCTACGGTGTCGGACAATATGGCCTTGTCCAATCCAGGAAGCGAAATTTGGCGCATGGTGGGGTCCAGCGTGGCGAAGAGTAGATCTTCCGCCATGACGTCAGCGCCAGTTAACCTATTGAATAATGTCGATTTTCCGGCATTGGTGTAGCCAACCAACGCGATGATCGGCCATGGCGCGCGCTTCCGGCGCTGGCGGTGCAGCCCGCGAGTCCGGCTCACCTGATCCAGTTCCCGCCGCAGCTTGGCCATGCGGTCGCGTATCATCCGCCGGTCCGCCTCGATCTGGGTTTCACCGGGGCCGCCCAGAAAACCGAAGCCCCCGCGCTGCCGTTCCAGGTGGGTCCAGCTCCGGACGAGACGCCCGGCCTGATAATCCAGGTGGGCCAGTTCCACCTGGAGACGCCCCTCGGCCGTCGCCGCGCGTTCGCCGAATATCTCCAGAATCAGGCCCGTGCGGTCAATGACCTTCGCGCCGGTCGCCTTTTCCAGATTGCTTTGCTGAACCGGGGTCAGGCTGTTATCGACGATGACGAGTTCCGCGCGATTATGCTCCACAAGCTCGGAAATGTTATCGACCTGACCGCTGCCGAACAATGTCGCGGACCGGGGCGCGCGGACCCGGAAGGCCTGGCGGGCGTGCACATCGATGCCAATGGCGGCAGCAAGTCCGGCAGCCTCATCGAGGCGGGCGTCCACATCGCGCCCGCCCCGCATCTGATCGGCATGCACAATCACCGCGCGGGTACCGCGCGTTATGCCGTCCTCGACCTCACGCTCAAAAACGCTCAATCGTCGTCCATATCCTCGTCCTCACCCTCGGCCGAAAGGTCGAGAGGATGGGCGGGCTGCACTGTGGAAATGGCATGCTTGTAGACGAGCTGGGCCATGCCGTCTCTCTCCAGAAGCATGCAGAACAAGTCATAGGCGGCTATTTCGCCCTGCAACATGACCCCGTTGACCAGGAACATCGTGACCGGATCGCCGGACTTGCGCACGGCGTTCAGGAATATCTCCTGCAATAACCGGGGCTTGCGCTGATTATTCTCAAAGGCCTTCCGAATGTCGGTGAGGTCCATCGGCTGTGCCGGCATCACCGTCGAAATGGCATGTTTGTAGACAAGTTGCGATTGGCCATCGCGCCGCAGCAATACGGAGAAATTATCGAACCAGGTGATAATCCCCTGCAATTTGACGCCCTTCACCAGGAACATCGTGACGGGAGTTTTGGTCTTTCTAAGGGAGTTCAGGAAGATATCCTGAAGGTTATTGATCTTGTCGGCCATATGCATAGCTCCATTATTGGCGGATCATGGTCCGCGTCGCGCCGTTGCATGGCGTCTGCCGTCCCCTGCCTATCAGGGAATCCTGTGACAGGCATAACCCGATTCTGGCTGCAGGTCTATGTGCAGTGCAACAAAGTTTCGGCCGGTCAGTCCTCTCCGCCTTTGCTGTCGCTAATCCCGAGCAACTTCAGTTTGCGATGCAGCGCCGAACGCTCCATGCCAATGAATGTTGCTGTTCGGGAGATATTTCCGGAAAAGCGCTTGATCTGAATCTTCAGATATTCCCGTTCAAAGCTTTCACGGGCCTCCCGCAGCGGCGCGCCCATGATGGCCGTCTGACTGACCCCGTCATGTGAGCCCCCGCCGGTAACCTCAGGCGGCAGCAGATCGAGGTCGATGCGGCCAATGCGATCGCCTGGCGCCAATATCATGGTCCGTTCGATGACATTGCGAAGCTGCCGGACATTGCCGGGCCATTCATAGGCCTGCAAAGCCGCCATGGCGTCGGTCGCGACATCGGGCGAACGCACGCGCCGTTCGGCGGCATAGCGGGCGAAATAATGGTCGACGAGCGCAGGAATATCGTCTCGTCGTTCGTTCAGCGGCGGAATGCTGACAGGCACCACATTGAGCCGGTAGAACAGATCTTCGCGAAACCGCTTCTGCTCTATTTCGGCTGCAAGCTGCCTCGCGGTCGAGGAAATGACCCGCACATCGACCTTAACAAAGCGTTGCCCCCCCACCCGTGTAAAGCTTTGATCGGTCAGGACACGAAGAATTTTTCCCTGCGTCGTCAACGGCATGTCGGCGATTTCGTCGAGATAGAGCGTGCCGCCGTGCGCCTGTTCCAGCAGGCCAGGCCGGACCATGCCGTTGCCGTCTTCTATACCGAATAGTTCTTCTTCCACCCGGTCGGGCGTCATCCTGGCCGCCGTGACAATGATGAAGGGGGCGTCGGCGCGACCGCTCCAACTGTGGAGCATTCGAGCGGCGACTTCTTTTCCGACGCCGGCCGGTCCGGAAATGAGGACCCTGCTTCCCGTTCCCGCCACGCGCTTCAACGTCGCGCGCACCGCATTGATGGCGCTGCTGTTGCCGGTCAGTTCGTCGGCCTGCCCCACCCGGGCCTTGAGCGCTTCATTCTCGCGCCGCAAACGGTCTGTTTCGGTTGCACGCGAGACGAGATGGAGCAGCTTGTCGGCTTCAAACGGCTTTTCGATGAAATCGACCGCGCCCTTGCGAATCGCGGCAACGGCGGTGTCGATGTTGCCGTGCCCGGAAATCACCAGCACCGGCAGCGAAGCGTCGCGTTTCTTGATTTCGTCGAGCAGTTCCAGACCATCGAGCTTCGATCCCTGAAGCCAGACATCCAGGAGCACCAGCGAGGGGCGGCGTTCGTCGATGGCGTGCAGCGCGGCGTCGCTATGGGCGGCGGCGCGGGCTTCATACCCTTCATCCTCAAGCACACCCGAGACAAGGTCGCGAATGTCTTCTTCGTCATCGACAATCAGAATATCAAGCGCCATCTGTTATCATACCTTATCTTGGACCGGGTCCGGTTCGTTTTCGTCAAGCCGTTCGAGCATCCGGGGATCGAGGATAATGCGCACGCAGGTGCCGCCGCCCGGCGCGTCTTCAAAGCGAATTTCGCCGAAATGCTCTTCGATGATTTTCTTGACGATGGCGAGGCCAAGTCCAGTGCCCTTCTGCCGGGTCGTCATATAGGGTTCGATAATCCGGTCGCGCTCCACGGGAAGGCCGATCCCGTCATCCTGAACAGTAATGACGAGCTTGCCGTCTTCCTGCTCGGAAAGCCGCATTCGGACCGTGCCCTTGGCATCCGGATTTTCAGTTACAGTTTTAACTTCAATCGCTTCAACCGCATTTTTGACGATATTTGTGAGAGCCTGGCCCATTTGCCGCCGGTCGCAGACAATTTCCCCTGAAGATGTTGCATTTTCGAATGTGAAGCTGATGTCCGGATGCGCCACTTCCTGGAGGAATAGCGAATGACGCGCGATATCGGCTATCGATTCCGGTCGGAAGACCGGCTTCGGCATGCGGGCAAAGGATGAAAATTCGTCCACGATCCTGCGCAGATCACCAACCTGCCGCACGATTGTTCCCGTCAGCCGGTTGAAGGTTGGGCGGTCGTTGGCAACTTCGCCCGAATAGCGTCGTTGGAGCCGTTCCGCGGCCAGCTGAATAGGGGTGAGCGGATTCTTGATCTCATGGGCGATCCGCCTCGCCACGTCCGACCATGCCGCGCGGCGCTGGTCGGACAGCTGCTGCGTAATGTCATCGAATGTCAGCACATGGCCCGAACTGTCCTTCACGACCTTGACGGCAAGCGTCCGCAGGTCGGCATTGGCGCGCACCTGCACGATGGCGGCATTTTCCCCGGAGCTCAGCAGGCCGGCGAGTTCCGGCGAAAGCGCGGACAGGGGCTGGCCAACAATGTCGCCGTCTTCATTCTGCAAAATCGTCTTGGCTGAGCTATTGGCAAGCTGGATCAAATCATTCTGGTCGACCGAAAGCACGCCCGCGGTCACCCCTGACAGCACCGCCTCGATAAAGGCGCGGCGATTGTCCAGTTGGCTGTTGGCGTTGACGAGTGCCCGCGTCTGCGCCTCGAGCCGTTGCGTCATACGATTGAACGCACTGGCAAGCGTGCCGACTTCATCCCGTGTGTGGGGGCCGGGGACGCGGGCAGAAAGGTCGCCTGCGGTGATCTTTCGCGCCGTATCGACAAGTTCAGCCACCGGTCGGACGAGCCGGTCGGCCACGGCCAGCGCGATCCAGACGGCAATTCCCACGAGCAGCAGCGACCCCACGAACAGCGCGGCGTTGAACTGCAGCTGAAGCGCGCGGGATCTCTGCGTAAAATCCTCATAATCCGCCAACACGGCTCGCGCGCGCTCCATCTGGCTGAAAGCGGGTACATCAGAGTCGCGTGAAGCATAAAGGTAGATGCGTGCCGCCGGGTCGAGCAGCGTCACCGCCTCTATCCGGTCCGCCGTTGCCTTCACCACGACATTCTCACCCCCGGCCAGGCGTTCCACCACGTCAGGGGTGATCCGGTTCTCAGCGGCGCGGTTGTCGGGGTCGACCATCGCCGCCGTCCGGGCGACGCCGTCCGTTCCGATCTCGATGATGGCCGATTCGTTCAGTTTTCGGGTCACCACCTGAAAGATGTACCCCTCGGCGAATTGCGGGCTGCTGACGGATGCCTGCGAAAGATAATCGCGCAGGTCCCCCGCCATGGTCACGGTTTCGTCGCCAACCTCTTTCCTGTTCTGCTCATAATAACCGCGCGCGAGGCCGCTCGCATTCTGCAGCATCGTGCGGGCGTCGCCGGAGAACCAGAACTGCACCCCATATTGGAACAACAGCGAAGCGAAGATGACCACGAGCAGCATCGGCACGCTCGCGATGATGGAGAAAATCGCCACGAGCCGGACATGTAGCTGCCCATCGCCGCCGATCACCGACTGCGCGGCCCGCCGCTTGGCTACCCGCCGCCCAAGCAGGACGAGCAATGCGATCGCCGGAACCAGGTTGGCCACCAGCAGCAGGGCCACGACCGGCGGGGTCAGGAGCTTGTCCGGCTCCTCCTGCCCCGCGATAATAAGGTATGTGGTGAGACAAGTGGCCGCGAACAGGAAGAGTACTGCCATCTCAACGATAGTGGCGATATGGGGATTACGCCTGAACTGCGCCATCCGCGCGCGCCATGACGTCATTTCGTTGCTATGCTGAAGGTCAGCCAAACTCTCCATAGTTGCATCGATACAACAATGTTGTTGCTATTCAAACACAGTTTTTGCGCGATTTGTTCGGCGAATCGGAATATTCATTCGCCTCGGCGAAGGTTCACCGGATCCAGGCCGTAATCGTTGAGCTTTTTCCGCAACGTATTGCGGTTTATTCCTAACAGCTGGGCAGCCCTGATCTGGTTGCCGTCCACGCTCAACAAGGTTTCCCTTAATAGCACAGGTTCAACCAGGGACAACAGCGCATCGTGGAGAATCTCCTCGGCCGCGCCGCTGGCGGTATTTTGGCCCGCCAGCTTTTCCCTGGCCCATGTCCTGACAGCCTCCTGTACCTGCTCGACCGCCTGCCCGCATGGTCCCTGACTGATCTGTGCCGCAGGAAGGATCTGCCGCACTACCGCTAAGCTGATGATGTCTTCGCGGCTCAGCACCGCCAGGCGCTGCATCAGGTTTTGCAGCTCGCGAACGTTGCCGGGCCAGCTATATTGCGACAGCAGTTGCGCCGCGTCCTCCCCCAGCACCTTGCGAGGCAGGCCATCATTGGCCGCAAGTTCCAGAAAATGACGCGCGAGCAGCGGGACATCGTCGCGTCGTTCACGCAGCGCCGGCAAATGGATGGGGACCACATTCAAGCGATAATAAAGGTCTTCCCGAAACCTGTTGTCGGCAATCAGCGTGGGGAGGTGCTGGTTGGTCGCGGCGATGATCCGGACATCGACGCGAATGGGATTTGCGCCGCCGACAGTCGTGAATTCGCCCGACTGTAGCACCCGGAGCAGCCGAGTCTGCGCCTCCATCGGCATATCGCCAATCTCGTCGAGGAACAGGGTGCCGCCCTGCGCCTGCTCGAACTTGCCCGCCGTCCGGGCCTGCGCGCCGGTAAAAGCGCCCTTTTCATGACCGAACAATTCCGACTCGATCAGTTCTCTCGGTATGGCGGCCATGTTGATCGCAACAAAGGGCTTCGTCCGGCGGCGACCCAGATTGTGAATGGCCTCGGCCACCAATTCCTTGCCCGTGCCGGATTCGCCAAGCACCAATATGGTAAGATCATTGGAGATTACCCGGGCGATCGTCCGATAAACCTCCTGCATCGAAGAGGATCGTCCGACGAGCGGCATGCCGTCATTCTCATCGGCGGGCTGATCCTCGCCATCCTTGCCGCTAAGCTTCTTCGACAGCGCGTCGCTGACGGCACGGGACAGCTCGTTGAGGTCGAAGGGCTTGGGCAGATATTCAAACGCCCCCTTCTCCGTCGCCCGGACGGCCGTGTTGAGCGTGTTTTGCGCTGAAAGGATGATGACGCTGGTGTCGGGATAACGGTCAATGATCTGCGCCACATCGTCCAGCCCGTCACCGTCCGGCAGCTTGACGTCAGTGATAAGGACGTCGGGGTTGAAACTGCGTAGCAATTGGGTCCGCTCGGCAATGGTTCCCGACGTCTTCACCTTGTGCCCGCTGCGACGCAGCGCTTCGCCTACGACCATGCAGATCGCCTGGTCGTCATCCACAACCAATATGCGTCCCTTGGGCGTCATGTTTCCCTACCCCATCGCCATTGGCAGCAATATGCGGAATATGCTGCGTTTGTTGTCCGCATCGCGCGAATATTGGACCAGCCCGTTCATGTCGCGCACCAGCTTGTCCACCAAGGCGAGGCCTAGCCCCTGCCCGTCCCGTTTGCTGGAAATGAACGGATTGAACAAATGTTCGCGAATATGGTCGGGAACACCGGGGCCGTTGTCGGAGATTTGAATTTCGATCGGAAGCGAGGCATTGCCCCTGCCCTCGATCCTTACCGACACGCCATGCCGATAGGCTGTGGTAATGCGAATCTCACCTTTATTAATTTCTTCAAGGGCTTCTGCGGCATTTTTCAGAAGATTAAGCATGATTTGCACGAAGGCGTCGCCATTGATGTCCGCGAATGGCAGGGACGGATCATATTGCCGCACCAGCTTGATATTCCGCGCGAAACCCGCCGCCGCCAACTCCACCGCGCGGTCCAGGAGAGGATAGATGTTTTCCGACCTGCACAGCAGCGGCTGTTCCGTCGTGAAATCCTGCATCCGGTCAATCAGCGCGGCGATCCGGTCCACCTCATTGCATATCAGTTGGGTCAGGGCGGCCGAGCGATCATCGACGCTCGCCTCCAGAAGCTGCGCTGCACCCCTAATCCCGGACAGCGGATTCTTGATTTCATGCGCCAGGATCGCAGCGGCGCCCATGGCGGAGCGGGTTCCCCCAGTGGCCCGTCGGTGTGCGATCTGCTGAGCCTGACTATGGGCATGAAGCGCGACGACGCGCCAGCCATCCTGATCGGCGATGGGAGAGATCATCAGATCGACCTCCATCGCCGCCTGCCGCCCGGCATGAACCTGAATGTCGTAGGCGGAAAGGGGTTTGTCCGTATCCCACAGGCCCGATTGGCCGGCAATGTCGGCAATCCGGATCGTCTTTGCGACATCGCTGCCGATAATCGCCGAGCGCGCCATATTGAGCAGGCTTTCCGCGCGCATATTTGCGTTTGTGATGCGGTTGTCCGGCGCGATGATGAGTGTGGCCACCGGCATCGCCAGGAAAATATCAGCCAGGCCGGGAACGTCGAGCCGATGAGGCGGCGCGGGCGCCATGGCCGGCTTTCTCAAGCCGCGGCCCGGCTGAGCCAGGGCGCATAAAAGCGCTCCAGCATGTCCAGCACCGTCGCGGCGTCCGCCTCCTGGTTGACGGCGTTGCGGAACTCGGCCGATCCGGTCAGCCCCTTGGTGTACCAGCCGATATGCTTGCGGGCCATATTGACCCCGATAAATGCGCCATAATGTTCGAGTATTGCACGGTAATGCTCTGTAATAATGGTATATTGCTCGTCGATTGATGGGTCGGCGCGGCGCTGACCCGTGGCGAACCAGTGCATCACCTGACCCAGTAGCCATGGCTTGCCATAGGCCCCGCGCCCGATCATCACGCCATCCGCGCCGCTTTGCTCCAGCGCCGTTTCGGCGTCCTCGATGGAGCAGATGTCGCCATTGGCGATGACGGGAAGCTTCACCGCCTCCTTTACCCGGCGGATAAAGGACCAGTCGGCATGCCCCTTGTACATCTGGCAACGGGTGCGGCCATGCACGGTGATGAGTTGCGCGCCCAGATCCTCCGCGATCCGGGCGAGTTCGGGCGCATTCAGGCTGGAATGATCCCATCCCATGCGCATCTTGACGGTAACAGGAACTTTCACCGCCTTGACCGTCGCCTCAATGAGCGAAGCGGCAAGCGGCAGATCGCGCATCAGGGCGCTGCCTGCCTCTCCGTTCACCACCTTCTTGACCGGGCAGCCCATATTGATGTCGATGATGGCCGCGCCACGATCCTCATTGAGTTTGGCCGCTTCCGCCATTTCATAGGGCGAGCAACCGGCCAACTGCATGGAGACGGGCTCCTCCACTGGATGCCAGGCAGCCTTTTGCAGCGACTGGCGCGTTTCGCGGATCATCGCCTGGCTGGCGATCATTTCCGTGACATTGAGGCCAGAGCCGTAGCGGCGCACCAGCGTCCGGAACGGCATGTCCGTAACGCCCGTCATGGGCGCCAGGATGACCGGCATGTCGATCCGGATCGGACCAATGGATATAGGATCGAGTTTACGCATCATCCTGCCTAAAAAACAGGCAGGCCATAGCCGTTATGACGCTGGCGGGCAAGGGAGGCCTGCGCTATGGCGCTCGGCGTGACCAAGACGAACCGAAATGTCGCCCTGATCGTGGCCGCTGGACGCGGCGAGCGCGCAGGTGAGGGCCAGCCCAAGCAGTTTCGCCGCGTTGCCGGGAAAAGCCTGCTGGCCCATGCCGTGGATGCTTTCGCCCGTCATAGCGGCTTTGATCAAATTGTGCTGGTCATCGGTGATGGCCAATCGGAGGCGGTCCAAACCGCGCTTGATCCCCGCCCCCTGCCCGCCCTTGTGATCGGCGGGGCGACCAGACAGCAGTCGGTCCGCGCGGGCCTGGAGCATATCGCGGCAAATGGCGGGGCCGATCATGTTTTTATCCATGACGCGGCGCGGCCGTTTTTGCCGCCTCAGCTGATCGATCGTCTATTATGTGCGTTGGAGGACGCTGCGGGCGCGATTCCCGTCCTGCCGGTCGTGGATACATTGGCGAGGGGAATGGGTTCGCTCGGCAATGTCGTCGATCGATCGGGTCTGATCCGGGTGCAAACGCCGCAGGCCTTCGATTTTTACGCTATTCTGATCGCTCACCGGAATTGGGCAAACGCTGCCGATGCCACCGACGATGCCCAGATGGCCCGGGCGGCAGGATATCCGGTTGCGCTGGTTGAGGGGGACAGCATGCTCGAAAAACTTACCCATCCGCAGGATTTTGCGCTGGCGGAGCAGCGACTCGCCGCCAGGTTTTCGACCCGCACGGGGATGGGCTATGATGTCCACCGTCTGGTGTCCGGCGAGGAACTCTGGCTCTGTGGCGTTCAGATCCCGCATCCCAAAGGGCTGAGCGGCCACAGCGACGCCGATGTCGCGTTGCACGCCCTGACCGACGCGATTTTCGGAGCACTGGCCGAAGGGGATATTGGAAGCCATTTCCCTCCGTCCGACCCCCAATGGCGGGGGGCGGCATCATCCACCTTCCTGGCCTTTGCCCGCGACCGCGTAACCGCGCGGGAAGGACGGATCGAGCATGTCGATCTGACGATTATCTGCGAAGCCCCGAAGATCGGTCCGTACCGGGATGCGATGCGTGCCCGAGTCGCCGAAATCCTAGACATAAGCGCGGAAAAAGTGAGCGTGAAAGCAACCACGACAGAGCGGCTCGGTTTTACCGGCAGAGGCGAAGGCATAGCGGCCCAGGCCATTGCCACCCTCTCCCTTCCCGGAGTATTCTAGGCATCATGACCGACACCCTTCTTCCCTCCCAACTGGTCGATGCAGCTCGCCGGGTCGTTGCGGCCAATCGCGCCGCCGGGCGTCGGATCGCCCTTGCCGAAAGCTGCACCGGCGGGCTGGTTTCCGCCGCGCTCACGGAAATTCCCGGATCGTCGGACGTGTTCGTAACGGGGTTCGTGACCTATTCCGACGAGTCGAAGATCGAGATGCTGAAAGTGAGTCTGGACTTGCTGGAAACATTTGGCGCGGTCTCGATCGCCGTCGCCTGGGCCATGGCGCAGGGAGCGCTTGTCCGATCGAACGCGGACGTGGCGGTGGCAATTACCGGAATCGCCGGCCCGGAGGGCGGTAGTGAGAAAAAGCCGGTCGGGACGGTCGTTTTTGCGCGCGCCGAACGGGATGAAGACCCGGACCATGTCGTCGCCGATACCCGATTGTTCGAAAATGAAGGACGAGGATCGGTAAGGCTTCAGGCCGCGCTATGTGCGCTCGAACTGCTGATGCCGGAGGCATCGGTCCCGTAAAGCGCATCCGCCCGCGCTTCAAACGCCCCGATCATCTTGCGCAGCGCCTTGTCGAACATTTGCCCCGCCAGCATCTCGAACAAATGGCTCTTGAAGGCAAAATCGACGGAAAACTCGACAAATACCCCCCCTTCACCATCGGGTTTGAATCGCCAATGATTGTGGAGATGCTTGAGCGGGCCTTCCAGATAATCGATGTCGACCTCGCCTGGGCGAACCTTGTGCACGCGGGAGGTGAAGGATTCGCGCAGCGCCTTGAACCCGACAATAAGGTCGGCCACCATCTCCGTCTCGGTGTCGGATCGCACCCGGACCGCACTCACCCAGGGCAGAAATTCGGGGTAGCGTTTGACGTCGGTTACCAGATCAAACATTTCCTCGGGTGAATAGGGCAGATGACGGGTTTCACTATGATGCGGCATTGCTCTCACTGGACTTTGCGGCCTTGGCCAGCTTCGCTTCGCGGGCAGCCCGCATCTGCTCGAAATCCTCTCCGGCATGATAGCTGGAACGGGTGAGCGGGCTGGACGCGACCTGCAGGAACCCCTTGGCCCGCGCGATGGCCGCATAGGCATCGAAAGCCTGAGGCGTCACGAAATCGACAATTTTCGCGTGGCGCGGCGTCGGCTGCAGATATTGACCCATGGTGAGAAAATCGATGTCGGCGGAACGCATGTCGTCCATCACCTGATGCACTTCCAGGCGCTGCTCCCCCAGCCCCATCATGACGCCGGACTTGGTGAAGATCGAAGGATCATGCCGCTTCACGCTTTCCAGCAGGCGGAGCGAAGCAAAATAGCGCGCGCCCGGCCGAATCGTCGGGTAAAGCCGGGGCACGGTCTCCAGATTGTGGTTGTAGACGTCGGGGCGGGCAGCCACGATCGATTCGACCGCCGCGTCGGCCTTGTTCCGGAAATCAGGTGTAAGAATCTCGATGGTCGTCTGCGGCGTCATGTCGCGCAGCGCCTGGATGACCTTGACGAACTGACTCGCGCCGCCGTCTGGCAAGTCGTCCCGATCCACCGACGTGATAACGATGTGGCTGAGTCCCATCTGCGCCGCGGCCTCCGCAACATGCTGGGGTTCCAGCTTGTCCACGGCCTTCGGCATGCCGGTCTTTACATTGCAGAAGGCGCAGGCGCGGGTGCAGGTGTCGCCCAGAATCATCACGGTCGCGTGCTTTTTCGTCCAGCATTCCCCGATATTCGGGCATGCCGCCTCCTCGCACACGGTGGCGAGGTTTTTTGACCGCATAAGCCGCTGGGTTTCGGCGAAGCCGGCGCTGGTGGGCGCCCTTACGCGAATCCAGTCGGGCTTGCGCTGCCGTTCCGGCCTTGGAGACTCTGGTTCGATGCGGGTGACTTCGTTCATGCAGTCCAGATAACGATGTGCGCCGCTACTTGCCACCCCCCTTTCGCTATGGCTATGGCGAACGCCATGACCAACTTTACCGACATGCTGAACGGCTATCGCCATTTCCGCGAAACCGGCTGGGCGCAGCAGCGCGAACGCTGGGACGAGCTACGCGAAAGCCAGAGTCCGAAAGTGATGGTGATCGCCTGTTCCGACAGCCGGGTGGATCCAGCCCAGATATTCGACACCAATCCCGGCGAGATCTTCGTGGTGCGGAATGTCGCCGCGCTGGTGCCGCCCTTCGAAACCACGCCCGGCCGCCACGGCGTATCCGCAGCGCTTGAATTCGCGGTGCAGGTGCTGAAGGTGCAGGATGTTCTGGTCATGGGCCATGGCCGCTGCGGCGGTTGTAACGCGGCCCTGACGCAAGAGTTGAAAGACGCACCTCCGGGTGAAGGCGGGTTCATCGCGCACTGGATCGACCTGCTGGACGACGCGCGGGATAAGGTCGTAACCCAATTTGGCGAAGACCGGAGCCGTAATGCCCAGCGCGCGATGGAGCAGGAGGCGGTCAAGGTCAGTCTGGCGAACCTGCGCACCTTCCCTTGCATCCAGCAGAAGGAAAGTGCCGGAGAATTACGGCTGATCGGCGCTTTCTTCGCCATTTCCGACGGCATTCTGCACGTGCTGGATGAACAGAGCGGCGTTTTTGCTCCGGCCTGATCGCAGGCGTTACCGGTTCTCTTCCGCTGGACAGGAAGCGACCAGCGAACGATAATAAGTCGTGACTTTCCAGCGGAAGGAAAGGTCCATGACCGCTCGCCACCTACGCATATATGGCAAGGTTCAGGGGGTCTTCTACCGCAACTGGGCGGAGCAGACGGCGCGGTCGCTTGGCTTGTCAGGCTGGGTTCGCAACTGCACGGACGGTTCGGTGGAAGCGGTAGTCGCGGGCGAGACGGAACATATCCAGCGCTTCATCGCCCTGGCGCACAAGGGGCCTGCGGCGGCGCGCGTCACCCATATCGACGATCGCGCAGAGCCTGAGGCTGAATATGCCGGATTCGTCGTCCGGCCTACGCAATAATCGAATGGGCACATCGCTCAGCCGCAACTGAGAGAAAGTGCCCACTTCGATCAATATGATATTGATTAACCTACGATTTCTTCCGGCTTGAAGAAATAGGCGATCTCGATCGCCGCATTCTCGTCGCTGTCCGAACCATGGACGGAGTTGGCCTCGATCGATTCGGCCAGCGCCTTCCTGATGGTGCCTTCGGCGGCGTCGGCTGGATTGGTCGCGCCCATGATGTCGCGGTTGCGCTTGACGGCATCTTCGCCTTCCAGAACCTGAACGACGACGGGCCCGGAGATCATGAAGCTGACCAGATCGTTGAAGAAGGGGCGCTCCTTGTGGACCGCATAGAAGCCCTCGGCCTGTTCGCGGGTCATCTGGATACGCTTGGAGGCAACGACGCGCAGGCCGGCCTCCTCCAGCATCTTGGTAACTGCGCCGGAGAGGTTGCGGCGGGTGGCATCGGGTTTGATGATCGAAAAAGTGCGTGTCGCGGTCATGGCGAACTGGGCTCCGGAAAATGGTGATGAAAGTTAGCTGGCCCGGCCTTTAGCGGCGGCGGCCGCGTGCTGCAAGGCCATTAGTTCACGGCCCCTGAACCCACTTGCGCCCGTCCTGCCGCCAGAAGCGGGGCTCGATCGCATCCCGTTTGGAAAGCGCGCGCCAGCTTTGGCGGGCGCCGTCCACGCTGTTGTCGTCGAAAAAGTAGAAGACCCGCTCGAACTGCAGCGCCTCGTCCCGCCACAAGCCGTCGGCGAGGGCAATGTTGCGTGCGTCATTGTCAGGTTGGCAGGTATGCGACAGCAGAATGGGCTGGCGTCCTGGATCAGCGCAGCCCGCACGGTCATGGGCCAGAAAGCTGTCCGGACCAGCGCTCCACAAGCTCTGGGAGATACTGTCGATCCGGTCGTCATCCGCCGCCACGATCAGAAGCCGGTCCCCACCGTCCAGCAGCCGCTGGGCAATCGACGGAATGACCCGTTCGACCGGATCGCGGCTGAGCTGATAGAAGTCGACCTTCATGTTCGGCGTTTCAGTCGCGATCACTTCTCAAGCGTGTCGGCCACGAATTGGTCGAGCAGGCGCACGCCATAGCCGGTTGCCCCCTTGTCCCAGGTCGCTCCGGGCTTGTCCGCCCATACCATGCCGGCAATGTCCAGATGCGCCCATTTGACGCCGTTCTCGACGTAGCGCTGAAGGAATTGCGCCGCCGTGATCGATCCCGCGCCGCGCGGGCCCACATTCTTCATGTCGGCGATCGGGCTGTCGATCAGCTTATTATAGGCGTCCGACAGGGGGAAACGCCAGAGCGGGTCGCCCGCTGCCTTGCCGGCGGAGAACAATTGTTCGGCCAGCCCGTCATCATTGGCGAAAAGCCCGCCATGTTCGCTGCCCAGCGAAATGATCATCGCGCCGGTCAGGGTGGCGAGGTCGAGCATCACCTCCGGAGAGAAAGTCTTCTGCGCCCAGCACATCGCGTCGCAGAGCACCAGCCTGCCCTCGGCGTCGGTGTTGATGACTTCGATCGTCTGGCCCGACATGGACTTGACGACATCGCCCGGGCGCTGGGCATTTCCGCCCGGCATGTTCTCGACAAGGCCGCAGACGCCGACCACATGCGCCTTCGCCTTGCGTCCGGCGAGCGCCTTCATGGCCCCGGCAACGGCGGCGGCCCCGCCCATGTCCCATTTCATGTCTTCCATCCCGGCCGCGGGCTTGATGGAGATGCCGCCCGTATCGAAGGTGACGCCCTTGCCCACGAAAACGGCGGGCTTGGCTTGCGTACCGCCGGTCCCGTCCCAGCGCATCGCCAGAAGCCGGGGCTTGCGCACGGACCCCTGCGCCACCCCCAACAGCGCGCCCATGCCCAGTTCCGCCATCTGCTTTTCGTCCAGAACGGTGATTTCCACGCCCAGGTCCTTGAGCGGCTGGCACCGTTCCACAAAGCTCTCGGGATAGATGATGTTGGCGGGCTCAGTCACCAGCTCCCTTGCGAACAGCACGCCGTCCGCCACGGCGGAAAGACGAGCCCAGGCTTCGCCCGCACCGGGGGCATCGCTGACCAGCGTGACGTCCTTCAACGTCGGCTTCTGCTTTTCGGACAGGCGCGTGCGGTAGGTGTCCATTCGCCAGGCCCGCATCGAAAGCCCGAAGGCCAGACGCGCGACAGCTTCTCCATTCACGCCAGCGCCTGGGAACTCAACGCCAAGGAAGCCTGCCCCCGATGCTACGAGCTTCGCCGCAAGCGCTGCGCCCGCCTTTTCATAATCCAGGGCACCACCACCGCCAGCGCCGACCAGAAGAACGCGCAACGTCTTGCCGCCCTCTTCGACGAAGGTTTCAAACAGGCTCGCCGTCTCCCCCGAAAAACGGGCGGCGCAAGCCCCCTCTACGACAGTCTTCGAAGCGGCCAGCGGCAATTGCGTCAGCCCGTCCTTGGGCACGGCAAAAGCGACAGTGTCGGCGACAGAAGGCCGGGTCGGGCTAATAGAGATATGCATTGGCGGTCCTCTTGGGGGCAGGGAATTTCGGAGTGTTCTGAACGAACACATAAGAAGCATTTGCCGCGCAGGCAAAGCGCTTTGACGAAATAAAGCGGCGGTTGGCGATTGCGGCGACTGCAAAGCGATGCGATAGGCGGCGGTCAAGTCCATTTGCAACCGTCAGAGAATGCATGCCGTCCAAGCCGTTAACCCCTGCCGCGCGTGGAGCCATCCTGCTGACCGCCCTTGCGGGTTGCGCTGCATTTGGCCCCTTGGCACTGGCTCAGGACCTTTCCCAACCCGTGGAAAAGCCGATTGCGGAGAGTGACCTTCCGCCGGTGGAAAACAGCGAGCAAGTTGCCTTTGCCGCAGACCAGCTGCAGTATGACGATGAGACGCAAGTCGTGACTGCCAGCGGCAACGTCGAACTGTCGCGCGAAGGCAATCTGCTGCGCGCCGACAATGTGGTCTGGAACCGCGCGACCGGCCGGGTCCACGCTTCGGGCAATGTCGCGCTGACAAATCCGGCGGGCGACATCGCCTATGGCGAATCCGTTGAACTGACGGACTCGCTGAAGGACGGCGTGGTGGAAAACCTGTTGCTGGTCCTGGAGCGCGGCGGGCGTCTGGCGGCGCGGCGCGGCGACAGGATCAATGAAGTCATCACTCTGGAAAGGGCTGCTTACTCGCCTTGCGCCGTCGAGGACGCCCAAGGATGCCCCAAGGAGCCCACGTGGCAGATCCGCGCGGTCCGCGTTGTCTATAATCCGCACCGCCGCCGAGTGACCTATGATGGCGCGCGCGTCGAGCTGTTCGGCTTGCCGCTTATCCCCCTGCCCGGCCTGTCGCATCCGGCCGGCGGCAGCGGTGGATCAGGTCTGTTGGTTCCCGACATTCGCTATGACCGAACCAACGGACTTGAGCTGTCATTGCCATACTTCTGGCAGATCGCGAGCAACCGGCATTTGACGGTCACGCCGCACGTCTATTCCGATGTGCTTCCGATGGTAGAGGCCAATTATCAGGCGCTGTTGAGCAAGGGTGCCTACCAGATCACGGGCTATGCCACCTATGGCAGGCGGGTGCCGACGGGCGAAAGTCTGGTCGCGGACCCGGAACGCGATCTTCGCGGCCATGTCGATGCGAGCGGGAAATTCCAGTTCGACCCCTATTGGAGCGTCAGCGGATCGCTGCGCGTCGCGACTGACCGGACTTTCCTGCGTCGCTACGACATCAGCCGGGACGACCGCCTGCGTTCGACAATCGCGGCCGAACGCATTGGCGACAGCAGCTATTTCTCGCTTGCCGGCTGGGCGGTGCAGACATTGCGGGCGGAGGTGGACCAGGGGACGGTTCCTGTCGCGCTCCCGGTGATCGACTATCGCCGCCGCTTCACCGATCCCCTGCTGGGCGGCAAGGTGCAGCTTCAACTCAATAGCCTTGCTATCACGCGGGCTGAAGGACAGGACACACAGCGCGCCTTTGCCGGGGTGCAATGGGATCTTCGGGAGATTACCGGCCTTGGCCAGGAAGTGACCTTCACGACCTATTTGCGGGGCGATGTCTATCACAGCGGCGATAATCGGTTGACCGATACGCTGATCTACCGTGGCAACGAAGGCTGGGAAGCACGAGGAATTGCGGCCGCGGCCGTCGATATGCGCTGGCCCTTCATCGGCGAGGCCTTTGGCGGCACCCAGAGAATTACGCCGCGCGTGCAATTTGTCGCCGCGCCCAAACTTTCCAACCTCAATGTTCCCAATGAGGATGCGCGCGCGGTGGAGCTGGAGGACAGCAACCTGTTCGCGCTGAATCGCTTTCCCGGCTATGACCGGTTCGAGGACAGCGCCCGGATCACCTACGGCCTGGAATATGCATTCAACCGGCCCGGACTGACTGTCGATGCCGTGGTTGGGCAGAGCTATCGCCTCAATCGCCGCCGAACGCTGATACCCGACGGCACGGGCCTATCGGAACGGGTTTCGGACATAGTCGGCCGGACGACCGTGCGTTACAAGGATTTCGTCAGCCTCACCCATCGGTATCGGATGGACAAGGACAATCTCGCGATTCGGCGGAACGAGGTGGACGCCACCATCGGGTCGCGCAGCACTTATGTCATGGCGGGCTATCTGCGCCTTAACCGCAATATCGGGCCGGAACTGGAAGACCTGCAGGACCGGGAGGAAATCCGTCTGGGCGCAAGGGTACAGGTCACGCGTTTCTGGTCCGTTTTCGGTTCCACCGTGGTTGACCTTACCGACAGCAGAGAGGATCCGTTTTCGGTGGCGGACGGATATGAACCGGTGCGGCATCGGCTCGGCATTGCTTATGAGGACGACTGCCTGGAGCTGGGTCTGACCTGGCGCCGGGACTATCAGGAAGCCGGCGACGCGCGGCTGGGCAACACATTCCAACTGCGGCTGGCTTTTCGTAATCTTGGCATATAGAAGATACGCGAGAGCCGTGCGTTCCCTGTGGGCCGTCGCGTGAGAATGCTAAGCTGGGGTTCAGCCAGAATGTGGCAAACGCGGGCTGTGTTGGAGAGATTTGCGATAATGGAGCTAGGATTGCGGGCGAAGACCGGGCTGGGGAAGCATTTTGGAAAAACGATGCTGGCGCTGGCCTGCTGCGGCGGCGCCTTGGCGATGGCTGGCGGCGGGGTAGCCGCTCAGCAAAGGCCGGCGCCCCCGCCACAAAACAGCTTGAACATTCCACAGGACGTGACGCTGTTCGGCAAGAGCGACCCGAATGTGCGCAAGGCCACGGCCGTCATCAATGGTGAAATCATCACCGGCACGGACGTCGATCAGCGTCTGGCCCTCATCATCACCGCCAATGGTGGAAAGATCGAGGAGGAGGAAAAGGAACGGCTGAGGCTTCAGGTGCTCCGCAACCTCATCGATGAAACGCTGCAGATTCAGGAGGCCAAGGCGAACGACATCACGGTCGATCGGGCCGAGATTGAACAAAGCTATGCGCGCGTGGCCCAGAATTTCGGCAGGACGCCGGAGCAGTTTGATGAATATCTCCGCTCGCAGGCAAGCTCGCCAGCCAGCATCAAGCGGCAGATTGAAGGGGAACTGGCCTGGAGCCGGCTGCTGCGCCGCAATGTCCAGCCATTCGTCAATGTGGGCGAGGAAGAAGTCCAGTCGATCATCGACCGGCTGAAGGCGTCCAAGGGCGAGGACGAATATCGCATCGGGGAAATCTACCTATCGTCAACGCCCGAAAACGCTGCGCAGATTGAAAATAATGGCCGCAATATCATCACCCAGATTCAGCAAGGCGGATCGTTCCAGGCCTATGCCCGGCAATTTTCCGAGGCTTCCACGGCGGCGGTCGGTGGTGACCTCGGCTGGGTAAGGCTTGCCCAGCTTCCCAATGAACTGGCGCTTGCCGCCCGCGAGATGCAGGTTGGCCAGATGGCTGGCCCGATCCCGCTGCCGGGCGGATTTTCCATCCTCTACGTCATGGACAAGCGCAAGATTCTCACTAGCGATCCGCGCGATGCGCTGCTCAGCCTCAAGCAATTGAGCGTCGCCTTCCCGGCGGGCACGACACAGGCCCAGGCGTCGGCCAAGGCAAGCGAATTCGCCAATGCGGTGCGTAATATCCAGGGATGCGGCACAGCCAATGAGATCGCCGCGCAGGTTGGCGCCGATGTCGTCGATAATGACCAGATCAAGATCCGTGATCTGCCCCTGCCCTTGCAGGAAACACTCATGAACCTGCAGGTGGGTCAGGCGAGCCCGCCCTTCGGCTCGGTGCAGGATGGCGTGCGCGTCCTGGTGCTGTGCGGCCGTGACGATCCGCAAGAGGCCGGCGCGCCTTCCTTTGAACAGATCATGGCCCAGCTTGAAGACGAGCGTGTGAACAAACGCGCTCGCATCTATCTGCGCGACCTGCGGCGGGATGCGGTTATTGACTATAACTGATCGGAGCGACCGATAGCATGAGTATTGCCCCCTTCGCTGTATCCCTGGGCGACCCGGCGGGCGTTGGGCCTGAAATCGTCGCCAAGGCCTGGGAACAGCGGCACTCGCGGGCTTTGCCATGCTTCTTTGCAGTCGGGGATGCCGCATCGCTTTCGGCAGTGTGGGACGGGCCGGTCGTCCGGATCGAGGACCCAGGCAAGGCGGCGCTGGCATTTAGTGATGCCCTGCCCTGCCTGCATGTAGACGATGGCGGCCCTGTCATTCCGGGCCGTCCAAGCTATGAGGGCGCACGTAGCGCGCTGCAATCGCTGGAACTGTCCGCAGGGCTTGCGCGATCAGGCTCCGCTGGGGGCATTGTCACAGCCCCCATCTCGAAGAAACAGCTTTATTCGGTGGGATTCACCCATCCGGGGCAAACGGAATTCATCGCCGAACGGTGCGGCGTTGCCCGGTCCAACGCCGTCATGATGCTGGTGGGGCCGACCCTGCGGGTCGTTCCGATCACCACACACTTGCCCCTGAAGGACGTGTTTGACGTCATCAGCATTGAGCTGATCAAGGCTCGGGCGCACGCCACCGTGAAGGGGTTACAGAAGAACTTCGCCATCGATTTGCCGCGTCTGGCCTTGGCGGGCCTCAATCCCCACGCAGGGGAGGATGGCGCGCTGGGTATGGAGGAAATCGAAATATTCGCGCCCGCCGTAGAACAGCTTCGCTCCGAAGGGATCGACATCAGCGGGCCTTGGTCGGCCGATTCGATGTTCCATGAACGCGCGCGGTCGCAATATGACGCGGCACTATGTCCCTATCACGATCAGGCGTTGATCCCGGTGAAGACACTGCATTTCGACGAGGGCGTCAACATGACGCTGGGCCTGCCCATCGTCCGCACATCGCCGGACCATGGCACCGCCTTCGGCATCGCGGGCAAGGGCGAGGCGCATCCTGGCGCCATGATCGCGGCGATCGAGGTTGCCGCCATTTCAGCGGAAAACCGGGCGACCTATTGCCGGGCGGCCGGTTGAGCGAACGCCAATGACATTGCCGCCGTTAAGGGACGTGATCGCCCGCCATGGGCTGCGCGCCAGCAAGGCGCTGGGCCAGAATTTCCTGCTCGACGAGCAATTGCTCGACCGGATCGCGGCGATCCCTGGGCCGCTTTCAGGACAAACCGCTTATGAGGTCGGTCCGGGACCGGGTGGCCTCACTCGCGCCCTGTTGCGGGCGGGAGCGCGGGTGGTCGCTGTGGAGCGGGACCGGCGCTGCCTTCCGGCGCTGGCGGAGTTGCAGGACGCCTTTCCAGGCCAGCTGAAGGTCGTGGAAGATGACGCCATGGCGGCAGACGCACGCGCCTTGACCGGCGACAATGCCCATATCGTGTCCAACCTGCCCTATAATGTCGGCACCGCCTTGCTGGTCGGATGGCTGACGGAGACTCAGTGGCGGCCATGGTGGGCGTCGCTGACCCTCATGTTCCAGCAGGAGGTGGCCGAGCGTATCGTGGCGCAGCCGAATAGCGAGCATTATGGGCGCCTGTCCGTGCTGGCCCAGTGGCGGTGCGATGTGAAGCTGGCAATGAAGGTGCACCGCTCCGCCTTCACCCCGCCGCCCAAGGTGATGTCGGCGGTCGTGCATATCCGGCCCGCCGATGCCCCCGAGGGTGTCGAACCGGGCATTCTCGAACGGCTGACCGCTGCGGCCTTTGGCCAGCGGCGCAAGATGCTGCGTCAAAGCCTGAAGAGTGTACCGGGCGCGCTGGAGGCATTGGAGCAGGCCGGAATGGATCCGCAACGGCGGGCGGAAACGGTCAGTGTCGCTGAGTTTGTTTCGGTGGCGCGGATATTGGGGACCAGGTGAGAAGGTTGAAATTTCCCTCCCACCGGAGAAACCTCAGCCGTCATTCCCCAAACGTCAAGGCTTCTCCGCCACAGGTGCAACCGTGCTCGTCGCGCGTGGAGGCGCCACATCCTTTGCGGTCAGTTGAGTGGTGGTGTTGCCCTTCTCGATTGCGGCCGCAAGGACGGTGACTTCACGACAGGCAGAGCGGCAAATGTTCTTGATCTTGGCGAGGTTTTCCTTCGCCTTTTCGACAGCGCCCTTGTCCACCATCGATTCGCCCTGCCCTGCCAGCGCTTTGAGGTCCGTTGGGTCCAGCAGCAGCGCTTCACGATAGAAGCGGATGGATTTACCGGTCAGGCCCTGCGCCCGCGCAACCTCGCCCAGCGCGACAAATGCCCCCCGGTTGCGGGGATCTATGGCAAGCGCCGTTTCATAGGCATCGTTCGCGCCCTGAAGGTCGCCCGCCGATTTGGCGGCCTGCCCCTTTTCCAGCCAGGCCATGGATAGCGGATCGATCTGCGTATCCGGTTTCTGCCCGATTCCTGCACTCGATACTGTCGCCAACGCCAGAGCAAGGGCAATGGATGCAGGGGTAAAACGCATAATCTTCTCCAGCAGGGTTTCGGCTTTCGCCGGAACATCTCGCCTTGCTACTAACATGACTTTCTCATCCGTGTGAAGAAAAAGCCGTCGGTGCGATCATGGGCGGGCGTCAGCAGCACGCCCTGACCCCAGCGCCGTCCGGGCAGGTCATCCGGCAAATCGCAGGCCCAGCCCGGATTGCGGCGGAGGAAAGCATCGACCTGATCGCGCCCTTCCCGGTCGAGCAAGGAGCATACGGCATAGATCATGGTTCCGCCCCTTTTTACAAGACCGGCACCACTATCCATGATCCGGGCCTGTTCGGCAACCAGCCGTTCAAGCCGCGCGGGCGTGAGCCGCCAACGGGCCTCCGGATTGCGCCGCCAGGTGCCCGTTCCCGAGCATGGCGCATCGACCAGCACGCAGTCGGCAGCCTCTACAAGCGGTGCCAGGGCGCGTTGCTCATGCCCTTGGTCGAGCAGCAGCGGTTCAATGAAGGACGCCCCTGCCCTTTCCGCGCGCGGCGTCAGGCGCGCCAGGCGGCTGCGGATGGTATCGGCGGCGATCAGGCGGCCCTGCGCCTGCATGTCGGCGGCGAGCGCCAATGTCTTCCCGCCGGCACCGGCGCACAGGTCGATAACGGTCTGGTCGGGCTGCACCCCGCACAGGCGGGCGATGAGCTGGCTGCCCTCATCCTGCACCTCGACCAATCCATCCCGCCAAAGGGGCGACTGTTCGATGGCGACCCCTTCGGGAAGGCGAATGCCATTGGGCGACAAGGGCGTCGGCTGACCCTCTGGCAAAATCGAGAGCATCGCCGCCCGGTCAGCTTTCAGTCGATTGACGCGCAGGTCCAGCGACGCGCGGGTCAGCAGTTCCGCCTGCTCGGCGTCATCAAGGGGCGCTGCAAGCAAGGGCCGCAGCCAGGACGGAACTGCCCTGGCAGGCGCGGCAGGTTCATTCTCGGCTATGGGCGCTGGCGCATGGGCCGAACCGTCGAACATGGCGGCAAGGCCGGGTTGGTCGGCTGCCAGACCAAGCATCGCCGCGCGCCCGCTTTCCGGGCGCTCCCCAGCGCGGCGGATCACGGCGTAGACGAGATCGCGGACTGCCCGGCGGTCCTTGGACCCGGCATATCGGCGCGCCTTGAAATAGGCGGCGATGAGTGTGTCCGCCGCCGGACCGCCATCGCGGACCGAAATGATGATTTCATCGAGCAGGTCGATCGCCGCCTGAACGCGGGCGGCGGGAGTCATAGTCGCCCCTCCCGCTTGCGGGAGGGATTGTAAGGCACCCGGTCTCCGACATGCCCTCCCCTAACCCCTCCCGCGAGCGGGAGGGGAATCTTACCGCGTGGGGTAATTGGGGGCCTCGCGGGTGATGGTGACGTCATGGACGTGGCTTTCGCTGAGGCCGGCATTGGTGATCTGGACGAAGCGGGCGCGCTCCTTCAGTTCCGCGATCGTGCGCGAGCCGGTATAGCCCATCGCCGCCTTTACGCCTCCGACCAGCTGGTGGATCACATCCTTTGCAGGGCCTTTGAAAGGCACCCTGCCCTCAATGCCTTCGGGAACCAGCTTCATCTGGTCCTTGATATCCTGCTGGAAATAGCGGTCGGCCGATCCGCGCGCCATCGCGCTCACCGAGCCCATGCCCCGATAGCTTTTGTACGCCCTGCCCTGATAAAGGAAGGTTTCGCCCGGCGCTTCCTCTGTCCCGGCAAGCAAAGACCCGATCATGACGGCTCCTGCCCCCGCAGCCAGCGCCTTTGCAACATCGCCTGAGGTGCGCAGGCCGCCATCGGCGATGACCGGGATACCCGACTTGGCGGCTTCTTCGGCCGCTTCGAGGATCGCGGTAAGCTGCGGCACGCCAACGCCCGCGACAACACGGGTGGTGCAGATGGAACCAGGGCCGATCCCCACCTTAACGCCGTCTGCGCCCGCATCAATCAAGGCGCGGGTCGCTTCGGCCGTGGCGACATTGCCGGCAATGATCTGGATGCTGTTCGACATTTTCTTGATCTGTTCGACCGCGGCGGACACCATCTTGCTGTGGCCATGCGCGGTATCGACGACGATCAGGTCGCATTCCGCATCGATCAGCGCTTCGGTGCGCTCCAGTCCCTTGTCGCCTACGGTAGTGGCGGCGGCCACGCGCAAACGGCCAGAGGCATCCTTGGTCGCCTGCGGATAATTGACCGCCTTTTCCATGTCCTTGACGGTGATGAGCCCGATGCAGTGATAGGCTTCATCGACGACCAGCAGTTTCTCGATGCGCCGCTGGTGCAGCAGGCGG
>Ga0307412_10000340_pt1 | contig 29344 bp, 18 predicted proteins | sample DK1Cmetagenome_3_FD_203823 | JGI IMG/M metagenome (GOLD analysis project Ga0307412, IMG submission 203823) | Maize rhizosphere microbial communities from greenhouse at UC Davis, California, United States - DK15-C-1 | ecosystem: Host-associated > Plants > Roots > Rhizosphere > Soil | place: USA...
CGAGGGGAATGGAGCTTCGAGGGGTGAGCGTGCGGCCATCCGTGGCCGCACGTCCGGGACGCGCTATCAGAGGTCGAAATGCACCGAGGCCATGTAGCGGCGGCCGGTGGTGTACTTGGCTACCGGCATCGCGGTGATGCCGAGGTACTGCTTGTACTTCTCGTTGGTGAGGTTCATGCCCGCGAGGGTGAACGACACCTGCTTGTTGAGCTTCCAGCCCAGCGTCGCACCGAGATCGCCGTAATCGGCCGTGGTGGCCGGCGGCGCACCGGCGATGTAGCCGCCGGCGAGGTACTTGCCACGCCAGTTGTAGGTGACGCGGGCACTGAACGGGCCCATTTCGTAGTACGGGCTGACCGAGTACGAGTTCTTCGAGTTGTACGGCAGCGAACCACCCGAATCCAGCGTGCCCTTGGCATACGTGTAGTTGGCGGTCACGCCGAAACCCGTGTCCCAGAACGCCTGCTGGTAGCTCAGGCTGCCGCCGCGCACCTTGCCCGAACCGGTGTCGCGCGGGCGGCTGATGCTATAGGTGCAGAAGCCGTCCGGCGTGCAGAGACCCTGGGCGACCTGGCGCGCGAACGTCGTCTGGTCGTTGAAGATGCCCGAGTTGAACTGCTGTTCCGGCGCGGAATCGACGAAGGTGTAGTTCTCGATCTTCTTGTAGAAGCCGGTCAGGGCCACGTACGACTGCGGCGCGAAGTACCACTCGGCGGAAAGCGAGAAGTTCTTCGACTTGTACGGCTTCAGGTCGGGGTTGCCGCCGGAGCCGGTGAGCACGGAGTCGTTGAGGAACAGGTTGTTCACCTGCATGTTGTACGGCGGGCGGGCGATCACCTTCGCCGCGGCCAGGCGCAGCACCACGTCTTCACTCACGTCGTAGGCCACGTTCAGGCTGGGCAGCCAGTTCTTCGTGGTCTTGGACGAGGTCTGCCAGGAACCGGCCGGCGCGGGCAGCACCGGGGCGCCGCTGTAGACGAAGCCCGTGCCGTCGGTCTTGGTGTCGACGTAGCGGAAGCCCACGTTGCCGTGGAAGTCGCCGCCGGCGAAGTTACCCTGCACATAGGCCGCGTTGGTCTTCTCGACCAGCTTGTAGGTACCGTTGAGGTAGGTGCCCGCGTCCTCGTTGCCGCCGTTCGTGTTGCGCACCCAGGCGTACTGGGCGTCACGGTCCGGCATCACGTGGCTCGACGAACCATCCAGCGCGCCGTCGAACGCATCCAGCGTATCGGTGAAGCCGCCGAAGCCGAGCGCGGCGAGGTTGGTCGGTGCGTTGCCGCCGTAGACATGCGCCTGCATGCCTTCCTCGTGGCGGTTCCAGCGATAACCGAAGGCCAGTTCGTTGAAGAATGAATCGAAGTACTTCGAGAAGTCCAACTGCGCATACGTGTCACGCGACTGCGCCGAATAGTCACCGTAGTTGCCCGGCCAGCCGCCGAGGCCATCCACGTCGCCCATGTGCCAGTTCGCCGGATCGCGCGCGGCGGCCGGGTTGTCGAAGGCGAAGCCCTTGTTGATGTCCCAGGTGTAGCCGCCGGCATAGACCGGCTCCATCACCGCCTGGGAAATGTTGTTGTTGGTCGCCTTGCTGTAGCCGGCCGCGCCACCCAGCTTCCAGCCGTCGCCGCGATAGGTCGACTTCAGGTCGAACGCCGACGTGCGCACCACGGATTTACGGATGTTGCTGTCGAAGGTGCCCTGCGCGATGGCCGGGCAACCGACCGTATCGTTGCCGCAGACATGGCCGCCGGTGACGACGCCATTGGGACCCTGGTTGAAGCTGGTGACGTTGCCCGGCGTGGCACCGGTGAACGGATACAGCGACTGGTTCCAGTTGTCGAAGTTCTCGCGGACGAACAGGTTGTTGATGTCGATGTCCCAGTTGTCCGTCGGACGGATCTGGAAACCCAGCGTGGCGGTGTCGCGCTTGCGCTTCTGCTGGAACCACGCCGAGTTCACCTCGTCGGGCACCTTCGCGTTCGGATCGAGCGTGCCGTTGGCGATGCCGGCGGCCACGGCGGGGCTGGAAGCCCATTTCGATACCGGGCTGTAGCTGAAGATCTCGAAGCCCTGGCGATCGATCTTCTCTTCGTAGTGCTGGATCGAACCGATCACGCCGAAGGTGTTGCTGGCGTTCTTCCAGCTGTACAACGCCGAACCGTTCGGGCGGGTACCCGGCGTGGCCTGGTCGTTGTAGTTGAGGCCGAACGAACCGCGGATGGTATTCGCCGGCAGGTCCAGCGGCTGCAGTGTGTGCAGCAGGATGGTGCCGCCGAGGCTGCCTTCCGGCAGGCGCGCTTCCGGCGACTTGTAGACCTCCAGGCGGCCGACGATTTCCGGGGCCAGCATGGTGAAGTCGAAACCGCGGTTCGGCTGCGCGCCGTACTGCCACGGCGTCTGCGAGATCGGCTGGCCGTTGAGGAAGGTGAGGTTGAGGCTGGGATCGGTGCCGTCGATGGAGACGCGGTCGCCCTGGCCGAACGCACGGTCGATCACGACGCCGGGAATCTGCGTCATCGCCTCGGCGACGTTGGTGTTCGGGAACTTGCCGATGTCCTCGGCGGTGACCGCTTCGACGACGGCGTCGGCGTTGCGCTTGGTGTCCAGCGACTTTTCCAGGCTGGCGCGGATACCGGTGACGGTGATGCCTTCGAGCTGTGCGGCTTTCGCGGCATCCGCCTTTTCCTGGGCGGTCTGGGGTTTCGCCGGAGGCGGCGCGGCGTCTTGCGCGGCGGCGATTCCGGTGAAACAACACAATGCGGCGACGATGCTCGCCGTAAGCAGGTTTCTACGATGCGACATGATGTCCTCCCCTCAGAGGATGTAGCGACGACGGGTTTCGCGGCCGCGCCGTGCTTCGTTGCTATCGAAGGGCCTTGCGGCCCGGTTTTTGAACTAAGCGAAGCGTTCCTTTCCCGCTCTTCAATGAGCGGTCGAACCGTGCAGGTAGAGACCGGCGGCACCGATCACACCCAACTGTCCGTGGTCCATCAGACGTACCGGCACTTGCTGGAGAAAGGCGCGCATGACGCCCTTGTTGAAGAACCTGGTGGCGAAGCTGCTGGCGAGCAGGCGGTCGCGTACCTGCGGCAGGATTCCGCCGGCGAGGTACACGCCACCACGGGCGCCGTAGAGCATGGCGAGATCGCCGACGAAGCTGCCGAGCAGCCCGCAGAAGACGTCCAGCGCTTCGCTCGCGGCGATGTCGCTGCCGTCAAGCGCGGCGCCGGTCACGGCGGCGGGGGTGGGCAGCGTCGCGGGTATGCCGCGCAGCGTGGAAATGGCTCGATAGAGATTGAGCAGGCCCGGGCCGGAAAGCGCGGTCTCATAGGAAACGTAATCACGGCCGCGCGCCAGCTCGGCGAGGATGGCGACTTCGCGCTCGTTGCCCGGGGCCAGCGATATCTGCCCCGCTTCGGTCGGCAGCACGGTGGCGTGTGGCTTGCCGGGCAGGAGCACGGCCGAACCGAGACCCGTGCCGGGTCCCATCACGAGGATCGGTCCCTCCGCCGCTTCGGCGGCCGTCTCGATGATCGGCGTGGTTTCGTGGCCCTGCAGGAACTGGCAGGCGTAGGCCACGGCCTCGAAATCGTTGACGACGGCGAGCCCGGTCAGCCCGAGGGTCGCTCGAATGTCGCCGATGGAAACCGGCCAGGGAAGGTTCTCGTTGACGATGGCGTCGCCAAGCACGTAGCCGGCACTCGCCACGGCGCAATGTTCGATGGCGTCCTGGCCTTCCAGGCGGCCGACGAAGTCCTGCAGGACGGCGGTCAGGCTGGGCCAATCGGCGCAGGCATAGCGTTCATAGCGGAGCACGTCGATGGCGTTGGACCCGGCGGCGCGACGAACCAGGCCGATACGGGCATGCGTGCCGCCTACGTCGGCGGCGATGAACGCCCCGGTCCGCGATGCACGCACGATTCCCCGTTGTTTGGCCGACTCGCCCATCCCGCGCCCCTTATGGCTCCCCCAACTGCGACCGAGTCTGTAAGTCGAATGACAACGTTGTCAACAGGACAAATGGCTAGGACAACCTTCATTCCATAACGCAGCGCAACAGGAAACCTCGCCACGGGAGGCCGTCTCGCTCGTCATCGGCGCCACATATGGCGGCTGGCACGCGCGTCGCATGGCGGATCAGTGGCTTGACGCGCCGCGGCATCGAAAGTGGCGTCCCCTGCCATCGGTCATGCCGAATGCGCTTCCGGCGATTGACAACGTTACGCACACGAGTCAATAAAGGGACAAATCGGGCGTGTCCGGCGGTGTCGCCGTTCCGGATACCGAACACCACACGAGGGGAGCCACCCATGTCGTCCACCGCGGTCGCCGTCGACGAGACGCGCCATTCCAGCCTGATCCCGATGATCATCATCGGCGTCCTGTTCTTCATCTTCGGTTTCGTCACCTGGCTCAACGGACCACTGATCACCTTCGTCAAGCTCGCTTTCAACCTCGACGACGTGAACGCGTTCCTCGTGCCGATGGCCTTCTACCTGTCGTATTTCTTCCTCGCCCTGCCCTCGTCCTTCATCCTGAAGAAGACCGGCATGAAGAAAGGCATGGGCCTGGGCCTCTTCGTGATGGCGATCGGCGCGGTGATGTTCGGCCAGTTCGTCACCATGCGCGTCTACCCGGGTGCGCTCACCGGCCTGTTCGTGATCGGCGCGGGCCTCTCGCTGCTGCAGACCGCGTCCAACCCGTACATCTCCATCCTCGGCCCGATCGACAGCGGTGCGCAGCGCATCGCCTTCATGGGCATCTGCAACAAGCTCGCCGGTGCCGCGGCACCGTTCGTGTTCAGCGCGGTGGTGATGAGCAACATTGGCAGCTTCGACAAGCAGATCGCGGCGGCCGGCTCCCCGGAGGCGAAGGACGCCTTGCTCGCGGCCTTCGCCGCGAAGGTGCACCTGCCGTACATGGTGATGGCCGGCCTCCTGGTGGTGCTGGCGGTATGGGTGGTGCGGTCCTCGCTGCCGGAGATCAAGCCGTCGAGCGACAATTCCGAGCGCGCCATCGGCCATGCCAAGGGCAGCCTCTTCAGCTTTCCGCACCTCTGGCTGGGCGTGCTCTGCCTGTTCGTCTACGTGGGCGTGGAAGTGATGGCCGGCGACGCCATCGGCACCTATGGCCAGGGCTTCGGCATGACACCCGCCGACACGCAGCACTTCACCTCGTACACGCTCATCGCGATGCTGGTGGGCTACATCGCCGGCCTGCTCCTGATTCCGAAGTTCGTCTCGCAGCAGCGCTACCTCGCCTTTTCCGCCGTCCTTGGCGTGGTCTTCTCGATCGGCACCTACGTCACCAGCGGCTATGTCTCGGTGGGCTTCGTCGCCGCCCTGGGCTTCGCCAACGCGATGATGTGGCCGGCGATCTTCCCGCTGGCGATCAAGGGCCTGGGCGCCCTCACCGAGTTCGGCTCGGCCTTCCTCATCATGGGCATCGCCGGCGGTGCGATCATCCCGGTGATCTTCGCCCACCTGAAGCAGACCTACGACTTCCAGGCGGTGTTCCTGTGCCTGATGGTGCCCTGCTACCTGTACATCCTGTACTACGGCGCGGCGGGCCACCGGGTCGGACAGCACGTCAAGGACTGACGTCCCGCCTTCGCTAAGTAACGGCCATCCGCTAGGATGGCCGTCTTGCTATTGAGGGGTCGTAGATTGCGTAGCCCTACCATTAAGGACGTCGCCGAGCGCGCGGGCGTATCGCTCAAGACCGTCTCTCGCGTGATCAACCACGAGCCGTCGGTCCATGCGCGCACCCGTGAAAGGGTGCAGCGCGCGATCGAGGCGCTCGATTACCAGCCCGACCAGGCGGCGCGCAGCCTGCGCAGCTCGCGGACCTACGCGCTGGGCCTGGTCTACGACAACCCCAACGCACACTATGTCATCGCCATGCAGAACGGCGTGCTTTCGGTATGCCGCGAACGCGGTTTCGGGCTGCAGATCCATCCCTGCGATTCCTCCGCGCCCCGCCTGGCCGAGCAGCTGGGCGACCTGGTACGTCGTAACCGCCTGGCCGGCCTCGTGCTCTGCCCACCGATGTCCGAACAGCCGGGCCTGCTGGCGACGCTGACCGAGCAGAAGGTCCCGTTCGTGCGGATCATTTCGGCGCGACAGGACCCGAAAGACGGCTGGCCTTGCGTCTTCGTCGACGACCGCGACGCGGCCTACGCCATCACCGAACACCTCATCCAGCTCGGGCACCACCGCATCGGTTTCCTCTGGGGTGGCAAGGAACACCGCTCCAGCCCCGAGCGCTACCAGGGTTACGAGGACGCGCTGCGCGAGTACGGCATCGCTGTGGACAAGAAGCTCGTGGTGGAGGGCGATTATTCGTTCGACGATGGCTTCCGTGGCGCGCGCAAGCTGCTCGCCTTGAAGGAGCCGCCCACGGCGATCTTCGGCTCCAACGACGAGATCGCCGCCGGCGTGCTCGCCGCCGCCCGTTCCGGCGGCGTGGACGTGCCCTGGGAATTGTCCATCGCCGGTTTCGAGGACAGCCCGTTCTCCAAGCAGTCGTGGCCCGCGCTGACCACCGCGCGCCAGAACACGGAAGAAATCGGCCGCCACGCGGCGCAACGCCTCATCGCGGAACTCGAGCGCGAGGACAACGACCCGATGATCGAGAACGAGGGCTTCAGCCCGGATCTCGTCGTGCGTGGGTCGACGGCGCCGCGGCGGTTGTAACAGCTCCGGCGATCAGGCGATCGTCATCACGCCGATCGCGCCGATCGCCAGGACCACGCCGAACCAGTTGACCGCCGCGAGGCGTTCCTTGAAGCCGAAGGCGCCCACGAGGGCGCCGAGCACCACGACACCTACGTTCATCGACGCGAACACGAGCGACGGGTCCTTCGGCAACGCTTGATGACCACGCACGTAGAACAGGATGTTCGCGAAATTGGCGGCGCCCAGCAGGACACCGAAACCCAGGCTGCGCGCCGTGACCGGCGCCTGCCTCGTGGCGGCACGCACCAGCACCGCGATCCAGCACAGCACCATGGCGATGAGGAACGACGCGAGCAACGCGCTCGCGAATGGGGCGCCCGCCTGCGCGATCAGCTTGAAGCAGATGTCGATCGCGCCGAACCCGACGAACACCGACAACGGCGCCAGCCAGCCACCCCGCTCCATACTGCCGCGCTCCTTTCGCCAGAGCACGCAAAATACCGCGCCGAGCGCGAGGACGATGCCCAGCGACTTGATGCCGGTGAGCGTATCGCCGAGGAAGACGAAGGCGGCGATGAGCGCAAGAAATAACGAAAGGCGCTGGGCCACGTCGGTGCGAACGATGCCGGCGCTGCGGACCGAACGCGCCAGCATCAGGAAGATCGCGGGCAACAGGATGCCAAGCACCACCAGCGGCACATAGGTGGCTTTCGCCTCGATGGCGGCTTGTGGCGTCGCGTGGAGCAGCCAGGCGGAAAGCGCCGCGGCCACGATATAGTTCGTGGCCACCGCCTGCACGATGTCGATGTTCGCGCGGCGCGCGAGCTTGAGCAGGACCGAGACGGCGACGCTGAAAGCGACGGCGAGAAGGATGTAAGTCATGGAAGGACGTGTCGCACGGCGGGGCTGCGGAGGATCGTACAGGCTCGGACACATGCGGGTCACGCTCGTGGAGACATCTACCCGGCACGATCACCGACGCTAGACAAGTCGTGCGCTGTGCTACGCCTTTTCAGGCGAGGCAAAGTGATGCGGCGCAGACGATGGGCGGCTTGGATGGTGTCCTCGGTGACCGGGATGCTCGGCCTCGTCTATATCGTCCTCGGTACGTGGCTGGCGGCCAGCGGTGGCAGTTTTTACTACGCGCCAGCCGGATGCCTGCTTCTGGCCAGCGCCGTGGTGTTCCTGCGCCGTCCATCGGCGGGCCTGCTCGTCTACTGCCTGTTCCTGGTTGCGACCGCGCTCTGGACGTATCACGACGTCGGCCTGGACGGCTGGCAATGGATGCCGCGCCTGCTCGTGTTCGCCCTCTTGGGACTAGCCCTGGCGTGGGTGGGCGCGGCCGGCGCCGTCCGCCGAAGCGTCAGTGCGACGACGGCGATGATTTCCCTGCTGCTACTGATGACGATCTTCGGGCTCGGCTTCCGGATCACCCACGAGCGCACGGTGCGATACCAGCCGGTCGCGGCAGCCACGGCCACGACCGACAACGACAACGACTGGATCTACTACGGTCGCACGCCAGCCGGGCAACGTTTCTCGCCCGCCAGGCAGATCACACCCGCGAATGCCGACACGCTTCAACCGGCATGGACGTACCACACGAGCGACGTACTGCGCGAAGGCGAGGACAAGGACGGACGTGAGTTCAACTTCGAGGCGACGCCGGTCAAGCGTGGCAACCGGCTCTACCTCTGCACGCCACATCGACAGGTCATCGCGCTGGATGCCACCACGGGCAAGGAGGTGTGGCGTTTCGATCCGAAGACGGACACCCGCGCGAACGAATACCTCGCCTGCCGTGGCGTGGCCTTGTACGAGACCGGCGACACCGGCGCCTGCCATGCGCGCGTGTTGTCCACGACGGCCGACGCGCGCCTCTTCGCCCTGGACGCCGACACCGGGAAGCTGTGCGATTCGTTCGGCCAGGGAGGTTATGTCTCGCTGACGGACAAGCTCGGCGAGGTGCCGCCGGGCTTTCATTTCATCACCTCGCAACCGCTGGTGGTCAAGGACCGGCTGCTCCTGGGTGGCTGGATCTACGACAACCAGAGCACGGGCGAACCTTCCGGCGTCGTGCGCGCCTACGATCCGCGTACGGGCGAGCTGGCATGGGCATGGGATCTGGGCAAACCGTCACCGACCGCGCCGCTGGCGCCCGGTGAAACGTACACCCGTGGCACGCCGAATGCCTGGGGAACCTATACCGCCGACCCCGCCCTCGGACTCGTATACCTGCCACTCGGCAACGCCACGCCCGATTACTACGGCGGCAAGCGGCGCCCCTTCGACGATGCCTACTCCAGCAGCCTCGTGGCGCTGGACATCGAGACGGGTCAGGAGCGCTGGCATTTCCAGACCGTGCATCACGACGTCTGGGACTACGACCTGCCGATCGGGCCCACCCTGGTGGACTTGCCGGGCGACCAGGGCCCGGTGCCCGCGCTGGTGCAGACCACCAAGCTCGGCCAGCTGTTCGTGCTCGACCGGCGAACGGGCAAGCCCATCGCCGGGGTGGAGGAACGACGCGTTCCGACCGATCCGCATCTCGACGGCGAGCATCTGTCGCCCACGCAACCGTATTCGACGGGCTTCCCCTCGCTCACGCCGCCGGACCTGAAAGAAAGCGATGCATGGGGCGCGACGCCCGTCGACCACCTCATGTGCCGGCTGGAGTTCAAGCGCTCGCGTTACCAGGGCCAGTACACGCCGCCCGCCCTGGGCAAGTCGATCGCCTATCCCGCGTTCGACGGAGTGGTCGACTGGTTCGGCGCGTCGGTGGACCCCACCCGGCACCTGCTCATCGCCAACACCAGCTACATCCCCTTCGTCATGGAAACGCTCGCGCACGACGATGCGCTGCGCCAGGGCCTGATGAAGCCATGGGCGGGATGGGGGAGCGGACAACCGTATCCGAAACCGAAGGAATTCGCGGTGGGCCCGCAGTACGGGCTTCCCTTCGTCACCGTGGTCAATCCGTGGCTGTCGTTTCTGGACGCACCGTGCGCCGCGCCACCGTGGGGCAAGCTGGTCGCGATCGATCTCGTCAGCCGCAAGATCGCGTGGGAGGAACCGGTGGGCACGACGCGCGACATGAACGTGCTCGGCCTGCACACGAACGCGCCGCTGCCGACCGGCATCTACACCATGGGCGGCAACATCGTCACCGCCGGCGGCGTGATCTTCATGGGCGCGACCGCCGACGACTACCTTCGTGCCTTCGACGTCACGTCGGGCAAGGAACTCTGGAAGGGCCGCCTGGACGCGGGCGGACAGGCGACACCGATCACTTACATCGGCGAGGACGGTCGCCAGTACGTCGTCATCGCCGCGGGTGGGCACGGTGGCCTGAGGACGCGCAGCGGCGACTCGGTGCAGGCCTTCGCGCTACCCCGGCGGTGACTGGCGCTTCAGGCCTTGCGGGAAAGCGTCGCCGCCTCGCGTGCGAGGGCTTCGATACCCGCCCAGTCCGACGCCGCGAGCTTGTCGGCGGGAGTGAGCCAGGAACCGCCGACGCAGACCACGTTGGGCAGGGACAGGAACTCCGCGGCATTGGCGAGGCTGATGCCGCCCGTCGGGCAAAAGCGTATCTGCGGCAGCGGGCTGGCCCAGGCGCCGATCAGCTTCGCGCCACCGGCCGGTACCGCCGGGAAGAACTTCTGGAAGCGGTAGCCGCGTTCGAGCAGTTCCATCGCCTCGCTGGATGTCGCCGCACCCGGCAGCAGGGGCAGTTCCGAATCGTCCGCCGCATCGAGCAAGCGTGGTGCGCTTCCCGGCGATACCGCGAACTTCGCACCCGCTTTATAGGCATTCTCGAGGTCGCGCGCGGTGAGCACCGTGCCGACACCGACGAAGGCGCCTTCCACTTCGGCGGCGATCGCGCGCACCGCGTCCAGCGCGGCGGGCGTGCGCAGCGTCACCTCGATGGCGGGGACGCCACCCGCGACCAGGGCGCGCGCCATGCCGACGGCCTTCGAGGCGTCGTCGATGATCACCACGGGAACCACCGGCGCGAGGCGCAACGTGGCTTCGACGAGTTTCTGCTTCGCTTCGTTGCTCATCAGGTACTGCTCCGGTAAATCAAAAGACGCCCGCGCCCAGGTCGGCCGTGACGGCCGACTGGCGGAACATGGCGAAGAGTTCGCGGCCCATGCCGGTGTGATGCATGGCGAGGTCGACATGATCGGGCACGCGGCCGTTCCACTCGTCGGCATCGACCAGCACCTGGAGCGTGCCAGTGACGGCGTCGACGCGGACGAGGTCGCCCGTGCGGATGCGTGCGATGGGTCCGCCCGCCTCGGCTTCCGGCGTGACGTGGATCGCCGCCGGCACGCGGCCGGACGCGCCGGACATACGGCCATCGGTGACCAGGGCCACGCGGTAACCGCGGTCCTGCAACAGGCTCAGCGTCGGCGTGAGCTTGTGCAGCTCGGGCATGCCGCGCGCGCGCGGTCCCTGGAATCGCACCACCGCGACGAAGTCGCGATTGAGGTCGCCACGGTCGAAGGCCGCCTTCACGTCGTCCTGCTCGTCGAACACGATCGCCGGCGCCTCGACGACCATGCGGTCGTCCGGCACCGAGGACACCTTGATCACGCCGCGGCCGATGTTGCCGTCGAGCATGCGCAGGCCACCATCGTGGCGGAACGGTTCGGTGATGGAACGAAGCACGCCACGATTGCCGCTCTCCTTCGACACCGGCTTCCACACGAGCGTGCCATCCTCGAGCACGGGCGTGGTGCGGTAGTGATGCAGGCCGCGACCCATGATCGTGTTCACGTCGTCGTGCAGCAGGCCCGCGTCGAGCAACTGGTCGATCAGGAAGCCCATGCCGCCGGCTTCGTGGAAGTGGTTCACGTCCGCGTAGCCGTTGGGATACACGCGGGCCAGCAAGGGCACCACGGCCGAGAGCGCGTCGAAATCGTCCCAGCGCAACTCCACGCCGGCCGCGCGCGCGATGGCGACGAGATGCAGCAGGTGGTTGGTGGAACCTCCCGTGGCATGCAGCCCGACCACGCCATTGACGATGGCACGTTCGTCGACGATGCGGCCCAACGGCAGGTACTGGTCACCCAGCGTGTCGATGGCCAGCACGCGTTCCACGGTGGCCTGGGTGAGCGCATCGCGCAACGGCGTGTCCGGTGCCTCGAAGCTCGATCCGGGCAGGTGCAGGCCCATGATCTCCATCAGCATCTGGTTGGAGTTGGCGGTGCCGTAGAAGGTGCACGTACCCGAACCGTGGTACGAGCGCGCCTCGGCCTCGAGCAGTTCGGCGCGCGTGGCCTTGCCGGCGGCGAACGCCTGGCGCACCTTCGACTTCTCCTCGTTCGGGATGCCCGAGGGCATCGGGCCCGAAGGCACGAAGGCACCGGCGAGATGGCCGAAGCTCAACGCGCCGATCAGCATGCCGGGCACGATCTTGTCGCAGATGCCCAGGTACAGCGCGCCCTCGTACATGTCGTGCGACAGCGAAACCGCCGTGGCCATGGCGATGAGGTCGCGCGAGAACAGCGACAGCTCCATGCCGGGGCGACCCTGGGTCACGCCGTCGCACATCGCCGGCACGCCACCCGCGACCTGCGCGGTGGCGCCGAGCGAACGGGCCGTCTGGCGGATGAGTTCGGGATAGCGCTCGTACGGCTGGTGCGCCGAGAGCATATCGTTGTACGACGTGACGATGGCGATGTTCGCCGCGTGGCCGTTGCGCAGCGCATCCTTGTCGGTCTCCGCGCAGGCGGCGAAGCCGTGCGCGAGGTTGCCGCACGACAAGTGATGGCGTTTCGCGCCCTTGCCGCGCGCGGCGTCGATCTTGGCCAGATAAGCCGGGCGCGAGCCGCGACTACGCTCGACGATTCGCCGGGTCACCTCGGCGAGGGTTGGGTGAATGCTCATGGCGTTTCCTGAGGCTTGGTCGCGGAGCCGTGCGTATCGCGTACGGTTCCGCGACCTGGCGGGTTGCTTACGGTGCCCAGTAGACGTCGACCGGCACGCGGTCCTGCTTCAGCACGGCGGCGATCGGAAAATCCTCGCCGGCCAGGCCCTTGCCGAGCAGTGCTTTCTTGTCGTCGCCTTCGATGTGCAGGTACAGCGCGCGCGTATCGAGTACGCGCGGCAGGCTGAGCGTGATGCGCGGTTCGCCCGCTCCCCCGGCACGCATCGACAACACCGGCTGCTTGCCGTCGAGGTCGAGCGCCTCGGCGAGATGATCGCCGCCCGGGAAGAACGACGCGGTATGGCCGTCCGGCCCCATGCCGAGCAACACCACGTCGAACGGTGAGCCCAACGCGTCGATGCGCTTGCCGACATCGGCGAGCGCCGCGTCCACGTCGTCCTTGTGCGCGCGGTCGAACAGCGGCAGGAAGGTCGCGACGTGCGCCTCGTGGGTAAGCAACGTGCTGGAGACCATGCGCGCATTCGAACGATCGCTGTCGGTGTCGACCCAGCGTTCGTCGACGAGCGTGACGGTGACCCTGGACCAGTCGATCTCCTGCTCGGCGAGCACGGCGAACATCACCTTCGGCGTGCCACCGCCGGAGACGGCGATCGTGGCCTTGCCACGTGCCTTGATCGCTGCATCGAGTTTCGAGGCCACGTCGCGGGCCAGCTTGTCGGCGAGCGTGAGGCGATCGGCGAATTCGTGTCGGTTCACTTTTGCGTTCATGCGGCGTCCTCGGCCCAGGTGCGGCCATCGCGTTCGATGAGCGCCACGGCGGCGCTCGGACCCCAGGTGCCCGCGGTATACGGCTTCGGCGTGTCGCCGCTGGCCTCCCACGCGTCGAGGATGGGACCGGCCCACTTCCATGCCGCCTCGACTTCGTCGCGGCGCATGAACAGGGTCGGGTTGCCACGCACGACATCGAGGATGAGCCGTTCGTACGCGTCGGGCTGCTGCACGCCGAAGGCGGCCGCGAAGCTCATGTCGAGCGGCACGTGGCGCAGGCGCAAGCCACCCGGACCCGGATGCTTGATGGTCAGCCACAGCTTCACGCCTTCGTCCGGCTGCAGGCGCAGCGTGAGGCGGTTGGGCAACAGCGGGCCACTGGTGGGATCGAAGATGGAATGCGGCAACGCGCGGAACGTCACCACGATCTCCGATACCCGGTTGGGAAGGCGCTTGCCGGTGCGCAGGTAGAACGGCACGCCGGCCCAGCGCCAGTTACCGATCTCCGCCTTGAGGGCGACGAAGGTTTCGGTCTTCGACTGGTCGCTGCCGAGCTCGTCGAGATAGCCCGGGACGCCTTGGCCTTCGGCAGCACCGGCGCGGTACTGGCCGCGCACGGTGAGCTGTGCCGCGTTGCGGGCGTCGATGGGACGCAGCGAACGCAGCACCTTCAGTTTCTCGTCGCGCACGGCATCGGGCGCCAGCGACGACGGCGGCTCCATGGCCAGCATGCACAGGAGCTGCAGGATGTGGTTCTGGACCATGTCGCGCAGTGCGCCGGCCCGGTCGTAGTAGCCGGCGCGATGGCCGACACCGACCGTCTCGGCCACGGTGATCTGCACGTGGTCGATGTGCTGGGCGTTCCACAGCGGCTCGAACAGGGCGTTGCCGAAGCGCAACGCCAGCAGGTTCTGCACCGTTTCCTTACCGAGGTAATGGTCGATGCGATAGGTCTGCGATTCGCCGAAGACCCGCGCCACGGCGTCGTTGATCGCGTTGGCGCTGTCGAGGTCGCGGCCGATCGGCTTTTCCAGCACCACGCGCGAGCGTTCGCCATTGAGCCCGAGCGAGCCCAGGCGCTGGCAGATGTCGGTGAAGATGTCCGGCGAGGTCGACAGGTAGAACACGCGGATGTGGCTGGGTTCCGCCGCCATGAGGCTGGCGAAATCGTCCCAGCCGTCGGCCTTGCGCGCGTCGAGCGAGCGGTAGCCGATCATCTGGATGAAGGCGTCGAGTTGGGCGGGCACGATATGCGACACGCTCTTCTCGACCGCGGCACGCACCTGCTCGCGGTACGCGGCGTCGTCCAGGCCTTCGCGGGCCACGCCGATGATGCGGCTCTTCGCCTGGATCTGCCCGTCCGCGAAGCGGTGGTACATGGCGGGCAACAACTTGCGGACGGCGAGATCGCCGGTGCCGCCGAAAATGACCAGATCGAACGGTTCGATCGGCAGGAGGGGAGCGCTCACGACAGAGGCCTCTTTGAAGGATCGTTGGGATGCCTCCGGATCGTACCAGTGACATACCAGGACGTACCAGCCCCGTACCACTCGCCGCGACGTTTCGTCACCCTTCACGGGGCGATAACACCCTGAAAACGTTTGTTAGCCCCATTTGGATCGTGCAAACGACTGTTTGAACGGCCGACTGGTACGCTCCGGCTTGCATGCTCTTGCCGCAGTGGTCGTGCATTGGTATCTTCGGCGAATGGAAACTGCCCTCGTCGCCGAATACCAGCGCCTGCAACACGACCCGGCTACCCGGCAGCCGCTGGCGTACATGCGCCTGCGGCGGGCGATCCGCAACGTGATCGAGAAAGGCGAGGTCCAGGTGGGGCACGCCCTGCCCAGCGAACGCGACCTCGCCAGGGCCCTCACCCTGTCGCGGGTCACCGTGCGCAAGGCGATCGGCGGCCTGGTCGAGGACGGCCTGCTCACCCAGCGCCATGGCGCGGGCACCTTCGTTTCCGAGCGCATCGTGAAGCCGCTGTCGCGGATGACCAGCTTCACGGAAGACCTGCGCGCCCGTGGCCTCAATCCCCGCTCCGAGTTTTTCGAGCGTGGCATCGGCGAGGTCACGCCCGAGGAGGCCATGGCGATGAACCTGTCGCCGGGCACCCTCGTGGTGCGCCTGCATCGCTTGCGCTACGCGGGTGACGAACCCCTGGCGATCGAACGCAGCGCGGTGCCGCTGGACCTCCTGCCCGATCCGCACCTCGTGGAGGATTCGCTCTACGAGGCGCTCGACAAGCTCGGCAACCGTCCGCTGCGCGCGCTGCAACGCCTTCGCGCCGTGGTACTCGGACCCGCGCAGACCCGCCTGCTCCGCCTCGGTGCCGGCAGCGCCGGTCTCAACATCGAGCGGCGCAGCTTCCTCGAAGATGGCCGCATCGTCGAATTCACCTGTTCCTGGTACCGCGGCGATATCTACGATTTCGTCGCGGAACTGCAAAGCGACTGAAGAGCCCAATCACGCCATGACGATCCAGCCGCAAGACACCCTGATGTTCCGCGAAGCGCACGAGACCGCCGAGGTCGTCGAGCGGCAACTGGCCCACAACGAAGCGGTGATCGGTGCGCTCGCCGAGCGCCTGCGCGCGAACCCGCCACGCATGGTGATCACCTGCGCGCGCGGCAGCTCCGACCACGCGGCGATGTACGCCAAGTATGTGTTCGAGACCCAGCTCGGCGTCGTCACCGCGTCGGCCTCGCCGTCGGTGACGTCCATCTACCACGCCACGCAGCACCTGGACGGCGCGCTCTATGTCGCCGTTTCCCAGTCGGGAAAGAGCCCGGACCTGGTCCGCAACGCCGAGGCGGCGAAGAAGGCCGGTGCCTACGTGGTGGCCCTGGTCAACGTGGTGGACTCGCCGCTCGCCGCCGTCGCCGACGTGGTCGTGCCCCTCCATGCAGGTCCGGAAAAGAGCGTCGCCGCGACGAAGAGCTACCTCGGCGCGTTGTTCGCGATCCTTCACATCGCCGCGCGCTGGAGTGGAAGCGCCGCCATCGGCGATGCGCTCACCGCGCTTCCCGCCCAGCTGCGCGAGGGCTGGGACGCGGACTGGTCCGCACTCACCGACGGCCTGGTCGACGCGCACAACCTCTTCGTGGTCGGTCGCGGCTTCGGTTTCGCCGGCGCGCTCGAAGCAGCCCTGAAGTTCAAGGAAACCTGTGGCCTGCATGCCGAGGCCTTCAGTTCGGCCGAAGTGAAGCACGGCCCGATGGCGCTCGTGGGTCCGGACTTCCCGGTGTTGTTCTTCGCCCAGAACGACGACACGCTGCCCGGCGTGCTCGACGTCGCCGCCGAATTCCGCAAACGCGATGCCAAGGTCTGGATCGCCGCGCCGGGTGCGACCGGCGAGGGCGTGCTGCCACTGGTGGCGTCCGCACCGATCAGCGCACCGCTGCTTGCCGTGCAGAGCTTCTACCGGGCCACGGCGGCGCTTTCCCTGAAGCGCGGTTTCAATCCCGACGTTCCGCCGCACCTGAACAAGGTGACGGAAACGGTCTGACGTCGAAACCGGCCTTCGGGCCGGGCACCGCCTTCCATAGAAAAAGTTTCGGATAAAGGAACACCCGCATGACCATCGCCCTCGTCAACGGCCGCGTACTCACCGATAACGGATTCCAGGGCGGCTTCGCCGTACTGGTCGACGGCGGCACCATCACGGGATTGGCGTTGCCGTCTGATCCGCGCGTGCGCGCCGCGGAGCGTCACGACCTCGGCGGCCGCACACTGCTGCCCGGCTTCATCGATTGCCAGGTCAACGGCGGTGGTGGCGCGCTGTTCAACGACGCGCCCACGGTGGAAACCATTCGCACGATCGGCGAAGCGCACGCGAAGTTCGGCACCACCGGTTTCCTGCCGACGCTCATCAGCGACGACGCCGAGGTGATGGCGAAGGCCATCGACGCCGTGAACGCCGCCGTGGAGCAGGGCGTTCCCGGCGTGCTCGGCATCCACCTCGAAGGCCCGTTCATCGCACCCGAGCGCAAGGGTGTGCACGACGCGGCCAAGTTCCGCATCGCCGGTGCCGACGATATCGCGATGGTCGCGCGCCGCCATGGCGGCGTCACCCTGCTCACCCTCGCGCCGGAACGCGCATCGGACGCGGTACTCGAACAACTGGTTTCCCACGGCGTGATCGTCGCCGCCGGCCACACCGCCGCCGACTACGAGACCACGCGCGGCGCCCTCGCCAAGGGCGTGCGCGGCTTCACCCACCTGTTCAATGCGATGACGCCGTTCACCAGCCGCGAACCCGGCGTGGTCGGCGCCGCGCTGGAAGACCCGGCCAGCTGGTGCGGCCTGATCGTCGACGGCCACCACGTGCATCCGGCCTCGCTACGCGTCGCCATCGCCGCGAAAGCGCGCGAAAAGATGATGCTGGTGACCGATGCGATGCCACCGGTCGGCTCCGACAATCCCAGCTTCGTGCTGAAGGGCGAAACCATCACCGTGCGCGACGGCGTCTGCCAGACGGCCGACGGCACGCTCGCCGGTTCCGCACTCGACATGGCGACGGCGGTGCGCAACACGATCGGCATGGTCGGTGTCGCCTACGACGAAGCCGCCCGCATGGCCTCCACGTATCCCGCCGACTTCCTCGGCCTCGGCGCCAGCCACGGCCACATCGCCGCCGGCTACCGCGCCGACTTCGTCGTCATGGACGAGAGCTACCACGTCGCGGAAACATGGATCGGCGGCACGAAGGTCTTCGGTTGACGGCGCCAGCCCAGGCAAGCACCCATCGCCGCTGAAGCGGCTCCCACAACAGCGAAACCCGCCGCTATCAAGATGAGCTGACTGGGTCGCAGGATGAGGAGACCTGGTGGGAGCCGACTTGTCGGCGATCCCGCGGCAGCGGGCCAGCCTCGTGCACGGCTCGTCTTCGCCTCGCATTCGCCATAGGCGTCCTGCAAACCTCCCTCACCGGGGTGGGAAGCCGGCTAGCGCTAGCCCGCTTCCCACCCGGGTGAGGTATTTGGCTCGCGCGACGGACAACAAAAAAGGCCGGCGCTCCGCGCCGGCCAGTTCCAGGGAGATCTCGTCGCGCGCCCGGATACGTTGCCCGGGCGCGCTGCTGTTCCCGCTACTTAGAGCGAGAAGTCGTAACGCACACCGAAGCGGAAGTAGCGCGGCGCTTGGTAAGCCACCGGACGACGATAATCCGGGTTTACTTCGGGCAAGCCGTTGCCGTCGACCGTATCGAGTTCGCCGGTGTCGATCTGGGCAACGGTGCGCTGCTTGCCGGCTAGGTTGAATACGGCCGCGGTGAAAGCCAGCGGCTGCTTCTCGCCAGCCCACATCGGGCGGTACTCGGCGTTGAGATCCAGGCTCCAGGTCCACGGCAGGCGACCCTTCGAACCGCGTGGCGCCGGCTGGAAACCGCACTCGAAGTACGACGCGCCGTACTGGATCGCATCCACCGGGTCCTGGCCGAGGCAGTTCTTCGGACGGCCGGTGGCCATCGCGAGATTCGCGCCGATCAGCCATTCGGGAGACGCCTGCCAATAGCCGTACGCCTTCAGCTGATGGGTGCGGTCGTTCGGCAGTGGGCCGTTCGAGTACTGCATGATTTCCGGAGCGTCCCAGTCCTGCGTCACCGACGGATCGAGCTGGCCGATGTCCGACTTCAGCTGACCTTCCGAGTTGCCGTAGCTACGCGAGAAGGTGTAGTCGACGCGCGCGTACCAATCGTTGGCAAGTTGATGCTCGAGGTAAAGCTCCAGCGAATAGTATTTGCGCTTGAGTTCCGGGAAGGCAACGCCGGCAGGCGATGTGAAGTCATCCTTGGTCAGGTTGAATGGCACCAGCGTGCCCTGGCTGTCGATGTCGACGAGGAACGTATTCGACTTGCCTGGGTTGAACAGATAGCAGCCGGGAATCGAAGCGTTCGTCAGGTCGATGCCATTGCGGGCGGCGTACTTCTCGAACGGACGCGAATCGCAGAAGTCGTCGATCGAGCTCTTCAACTTGCGCATCGTCGCCTTGGCGCCGAAGCTCCAGTCGGCGTTGATGGCCTTGTCGAAACCCAGGATGTACTCGTCCTGGTAATAAGCATCGATACCCTGCGACGCGATGGTCTTCGGGTTGAGTGGCGTACCGTCCTCGCCATTGAGATAGGCGCGGGTCCCGATCGGCTGAAGGCCGGTCGGCTCGCCGTTCGCGGCGACACCCGTGTAGGTGTAGTACTCCGAATAGTACGTCGACGCCGAGGCACCGCGAATCGCCACGTTGGACGGAATGGCCAGGTGGTAGCGACCTGCGTTGGCATAGAGCTTGAACGTGGAATCGCCAAAGACGTCCCAGGTCACGCCCAGACGCGGAGCCAACTGGTGGCGTTGCTTCACGTACGTGGCGCCGTCACCGTTGATGTTCTTGAACTGCTCGTTGCGCAGGCCGATGGATGCGAGCCAGCGGTCGCTGATCTGCCACTTGTCTTCGATAAACTGCGCTTCCTGCTCCACCTTGACGTTGGCACCGGTCTGGAACAGGCGCTTCTGTGCGAAGTAGTCCACGCCCGGCGGCGCGACGATACCGCGGCTGGGAATATCGCCAGCCGGGCCATAGATCCAGCGGTAGCCACCTTCGTAGATGTTGCCGGAGAACGATTCCAAGGTCTGGTTGTCGACGCCCGCGCGGAGATCGTGATCGCCGATGACGTATTCGACATCGAGGCGCCAACCGTGCGTCTTGTCCTTGGCGCCCTCGCCAAGGACCGTGCCGTTGACGAGACCGCAACCGGTAATGCGCTCGGAGAGGCCACGGTTATCGAGAATCCACGGGCAATTCGGGTTGCTCGCGTAATTGAGATTACGTTCGTGCACCGTCTTGGTATGACCGTACAAGGCGTTGATGGTCAGATCGTCGGTGATGTAGCCCGTGTACTTGCCGATGTAGACGTCGCCACCCGGCGCCGAACCCGCGGCGGCGTCGAAATTCTTGAGGTTGTCGGTACCGATGTAGCCACCACGCGCGCCGACATTGTAGTCATACGCGTAGACACTGCGCTCGACATTGCTCTTGTCGCCGAGGCCAGTGATTTCGAGCAGATGGTTATCGGTGATGTTCCAGTCGACCTTGGCGAGCCATTTGGTCGCCTTCGACTCCTGATAGGTGCGCTGCGGAGCGGTGATGCTGCTGGTGTTGCGGCTATCGGAACGGGTGAAGTCGCCTGCTGCGAACAGGAACAACTTGTCCTTGATCAGCGGACCGCTCACATAGCCCGTGTACTGCACATCGGTGCTCTTGTTGCGCTTGCGGTCCTGCCAGAGCGTGCCGTCTTCGCGATAGATGCTGCGCGGGGTCTGGCGCAGGCCTTGCGGCGTCACGTACAGACCGACGCCGCCTTTCCACTCGTTACCACCGCGCTTGGTCACGATGTTGATCACGCCACCCGTCGAACGGCCGTATTCCGCGCCGTAACCACCGGTGTAGATCTGCTGCTGGTCGATCGCGTCGAACGGAAGACTGGTGAAGCCGAGGCCGGTCAATGCGTTGGTGACCGAGTAACCGTTAATGTAGTACTGGTTTTCGGAGGCGGAAGCGCCACCGAACGAAGCGACGTTGCCGTAACGCGCATCGCCGGCGACGACGCCCGGCGCGAGCAGCGCCGCAGCGGTAACGTCGCGCGCCAGGGGAATTTTCTGCAACTGTTGTGAGGTCAGTACGGTACGGGAGTCCACCGACGACACGTCGATGGCCGGCAACGCGTTGCCCGTGACCTGCACCCCTTCGAGGTTCTGCGCCTCGGTCGTCGTGGCGGAGCCGGCGAAGGACACATCCACGCCGCCGCCGAGCGCGACCTGCACGTCGTTGCGGGTCTCGACGGTCTGGCCGCCGCGTTCCACGGTGACCTTGTAGCGACCGACCGGCAGCGAACTGGCGCGGTAGCGGCCATCGGCATCGACGCCGACATCGCGGGTCAGGCCGGTATCCAGGTTCTGCAGGTGGACGACGGCGCCTTCAGGCTGCGCGACGCGGCCGAAGACGACACCGGAAGCATTGGACTGGGCGAGCACGGCGCCGCTGGCGAAGCAGAGGGCGAGCGCGGTGCAAAGGGTCGATCGGCGCAGTACGCCGGTACGCTTGGTGGAACGTTGCATGTCTTGTCTCCCCGATAAACAGCAAAGTAAGCCGGCTACAAGAGGTGGCCGAGCTCGTTTCGATGCCGTCTCATGGGCCCCGGTGCCCATCCCCCCGGGATGTGGCCTGGTTGCTCATGCTCCCCGTGCGCAAGTAATTGCGCCCGACGGCTATCGGGTGCGGTTGTAATCGAATTATTTTGCGCACGTCAAGTGCATGTTAAGAATTCCGTTAAGTATCCGTGACAGTTCGGACCCCGCCCGGTACCATCGGCCGGTTCGGGTGTCCCGACCGGCCAAGGCCGGAGAGGATGAAACGGGAAGCCGGTGCGCCACGTCGTGGCAAGGCCGGCACTGCCCCCGCAACGGTAAGCGTCCATCGGGGCAGGTCGTCAGACCTTTCTCATGGAACCGGTCCACGCCACTGCGCAAGCGGGAAGGCACCGGTTCCGCCACCCCATGGTGGCTGGCGCGAGTCCGGAGACCGGCCCGATGAGCGTCCCGCCCCCGTGGCGGGCGTCCCTGTTTCGGTCGATTCGCGGAGGGCGGGTCCGGGCAGCCACCGGGTTCCTGCCCGTTCGCCGTTCGCCGCACGTCCTCCTCGAACGTCCTTCGCGCATTGCCGCCCAGCGGCTGAGGAAGACGGTTCCATGAAGAAGACCCTGCTCGCGGCGGCCCTGCTGTCGTCCATCGCCGCGGCCCATGCCGCCGACGAGGGTGCGCCCGACCGGCTCGATCCGGTCGTGGTGACCGCCAATCGCGCCGCCACGCCACTGGACGAGGTGCTCGCGCCGGTCACCCTGATCACCCGCGAGGACATCGAGCGCCTGCAGCCGGTGAGCGTGCAGGACCTGCTCACCGGTTTGCCGGGCGTGACGATCGCCAATGCCGGCGGCATCGGTCAGCAGACGTCTTTGTTCATGCGCGGCACCAATTCGTCGCACACCCTGGTGCTGCTGGACGGCGTCCGCGTGGGCACCGTGGGCGCGGGCCTGCCCGCCTACGAGCAGCTTCCCGTGGAACAGATCGATCACATCGAGATCGTCCGTGGCCCGCGTTCCGCCCTGTACGGCTCCGACGCCATCGGCGGCGTGATCCAGATCTTCACCCGCCATGGCCAGGCCGGCGAAGCACCCACGCCGACGCTCTCGGTGACCGGTGGCAGCCATGGCTATACGGCAGGCCAGGTGGGCGTGTCCGGTGGAACCCAGCGCGGCTGGTACAACGCCAGCCTGGGCGGGCAGTACACGGCCGGCATCAATGCCTGCCGCATCGGCGCCGCCACCGCCTTCGCCGGCTGCTTCACCGACGAGCCCGATCACGATGCCTCCCGCACCTATAACGGCGCGCTGTCCGGCGGCTATCGCTGGGACGACGGCACGGAACTGACCGGCAGCTGGCTGCGCAGCAAGGGCGACATCGAATACGACGGCGACTTCCAGAACCTCACCCGGCGCTCGCAACAGGTGGCCGGCGCGAAGCTGGCGTTCGACGTGCTGGCGAACTGGCGCATGTCGCTCAGCCTCGGCCAGAACCAGGACCGCGCCGACAATTACCTCAATGGTGCCGACAAGACCCTCGACTTCGTCCATTACGGCGTGGACAAGGCCCGCGTCGGCTATCTCTATTCGAAGCGCAATCAGGCGTCCTGGCAGAACGACTTCGCCCTCGCGAAGGACCAGACGCTGAGCGCGGGCGTCGACTTCCAGCAGGAAAAGCTGAAGAGCGATACGGATTATCTGAAGGACTCGCGCAATAACACGGGCGTGTTCGCGCTCTACCAGGGCCAGTTCGGCCCGCACGAGATCCAGCTGTCGGCACGCCACGACCACAACACCCAGTTTGGCAACCACACGACCGGCTCGGCGGCCTACGGGTTCCGTTTCGACAACGGCATGAAGATCACCGCCTCGTACGGCACGGCTTTCCATGCGCCGACGTTCAACGATGAGTTCTACCCTTACGGCGCGCCGGTGAACCTGAAGCCGGAAACCTCGCGCACGGCCGAGATCGGCCTCTCGGCGCGGCCGGGCATCTGGAACTGGGCGGTGAACGCCTACCAGACCACGGTCGACGACCTGATCGGCTTCGATGCGAACTTCCTGCCGGTGAACGTGAGCAAGGCGCGCATCCGCGGGCTGGAAGGACAGGTCGGCGCCGACGTCGACGGCTGGCACGTGCGGGTCTATGCCACCCTCCAGCAGCCGAAGAACCGCGACTCGGGCGTGCAAGAGGACAACCTGCTGGCGCGCCGTCCCGAGCGCACCGCACGGGTCGACCTCGACAAGGACCTCGGCCGCTTCACCGTCGGCGGCTCGGTCTACGCGGCCGGCTACAGCTACGACGACGCGGCCAACACCCGCCGGCTCGGCGGCTACGCCACGGCCGATCTCCGGGCGACCTGGCACCTGGACACCGACTGGAGCGTGCAGGGCCGCGTCGCCAACGTCGCGGACAAGCGCTACGAAACGGCGGCGTTCTACAACCAGTTGGGGCGTACGGTCTACCTGAACGTCCGCTACGCACCCGGCCACTGACGCGCTCGCCGCATGAACGGGGCACCCCTGCCTTCCGGCAGGGCCCCCACTAAAGGCACACGCGACGAAACCAGCGGAACGTCATAAAGTTCGCGGGCGCGGGGAGCCTTCCCGCGATCACAGGAAGTGTCGTGAACTTTTTTGCACCATTCATTCGCCGGCCGATCGGTACCTCGTTGCTCGCGGCGGGCCTGACCCTCGCCGGCGCGATCGCATACATGCTGCTGGGCGTCGCCGCGTTGCCTTCGATCGAGGTGCCGGCGGTCTTTATCCAGGCTCAGATGCCTGGCGCCAACGCGCAGACCATGGCGTCGACGGTCATCGCGCCGCTGGAGCGCCACCTGGGCCAGATCCCGGGCGTCGACCAGATGTACTCCAACAGCACGGAGAACTCCGGCTTCGTCCGCGTCCGCTTCAACATGGACCGCTCGACCGACGCCGCCGCCCGCGACGTGCAGGCCGCGATCAATGCGGCGGCGGCCGACCTCCCGGCCGGCATGCCCTCGCCACCGCAGTATTTCAAGTTCGACACCGGCCAGATCCCGGTGCTGCTGGTCGCGATGACCTCGAAGACCATGCCACCGGACAAGCTCTATGACGTGGTCGACACGCTGATCCGCCCGGCGGTGGCGCAGATCGACGGCGTCTCGCGCGTACAGGTGTTCGGCGGCACGCCCCATGCGGTCCGCATCGAACTCGACACGAACGCCCTGGCGGCGAAGCGGCTGACCGCGAACGACGTCTCCAACGCCTTGCAGGCGGCCAACGTGAACTCGCCGCAGGGCGTGCTCTCCGATGGCGAGACGCAGATGACGGTGATTGCGAACGATGGCCTGCGCGACCCGAAGGACTTCGCCAACATCCTGATCGCCATGCGTGACGGGGTGCCGGTACGGCTCTCGGACATCGCCAACGTCCACAGCGGCCAGCAAGACCAGTTCCAGGCCGCGTGGTTCCAGGGCGAGCGCTCGGTCACCATGCAGATCAGCAAGCGTCCGGAGGCGAACTCCATCGCCACGGCGGAAGCCATCCGGGCGGCCTTGCCACGGTTCCAGGCGCTGCTGCCGGCGGACGCGAAGGTCACGCCGATCTTCGACCTGACCCAGACCACGCAGTCCGCGCTGCACGAGGTCAAGGTCGCGCTGATGATCAGTATCGTCATGGTCATCATGGTGATGCTGGTGTTCCTGCGCCGCCTGGGACCGACGATGATCGCCACGCTCAGCGTGCCGCTGTCGCTGGCCGGTGCCTTCGTGGTGATGTGGACGCTCGGCTATACGCTGAACACGATGTCGCTGATGGCGCTGGTGCTTTGTATCGGCTTCGTCGTCGATGACGCCATCGTGGTCATCGAGAACATCGTCCGGCACATGGAGAACGGTGCGAAACCCATGGCCGCGGCGCTGGAAGGCGTGCGCGAGATCGGTTTCACGGTGATCTCCATCACGCTGTCGCTGGTGGCGGTGTTCGCGCCGCTGCTGTTCGGCAACAACATGATCACCAAGCTGCTCCGCGAGTTCTCGGTGACGCTCGCCGCGGCCGTGCTGATCTCGGCGGTGGTGTCGCTGACGCTGACCCCGGCCTTGTGCGCGCACTACCTCAAGCATGACGCGCCCGATCGCAAGGCGAGCCGTTGGGAGCTGGCGCTGGAGCGTTTCGACCGGGGCTTCCTCGGGGTTTACCAGCGCGCGCTCGACTGGGCGATGCGCCATCGCCGCCTGATGCGCTGGCAGCCCTTGATCCTGCTCGCCGCGACGGTCGTGCTGGCCATCGCCGTGGTCAAGACGGCCGGTGGCAACTTCATGCCCGACGAGGACACCGGCATGCTGCAGGCACAGATCAGTGCCGACGCCAACATTTCGCCGGACGAGATGACGCGCCGCCTGAAGCGCGTCGGCGATCTGATGCAGAACGACAGCACGGTGGCCGATGTCACGACGATCCTCGGCGGCGACAACGGTGGCGCCGTGGGCAACCAGGGCCTGATGTTCATCGACCTCAAGCCCAAGGGCAGCGGCCCGGGCCAGCGCAAGGAATCGATCAAGGAGATCATGGACAGGCTGGGCAAGGAGTACGAGAAGTTCTCCGATGTCCAGGTTTTCATGAATCCCGTGCAGTTCCTGGGCGGCGGTGGCGGCAACAGCAATCGCGGCCAGTATTCGTTCCAGCTGATCAGCACCAGCGGCGAAGACCTGCAGCCGTGGGCACTGAAGCTCGTGCGCCAGATGCGCAACATGAAGGAGTTCCGCGACGTCGGCAGCGACTTCGACATCGTCGGCAAGCAGCAGATGGTGAAGGTCGACCGCGACGCGGCCTCGCGCCTCCAGGTAGGCATGGGCATGATCGACTCGGCGTTGTTCAACGCCTTCGGCCAGCGCCAGGTCTCCATCATCTATTCGGACATCAACCAGTACTGGGTGGTGTTGACGGCCGCGGCCGCGCAGACGTTGAGCCCGGACGCCTTGCTCAACACCTACGTGAAGAACGGGGTGGGCACGATGATCCCGTTGTCGGCCGTGGCGAAGATCGCGCCGGTCGCGGTGCCCAGCGCGGTCACCCATCAGAACCAGCTGGAATCGGCGGACATCACCTACAACCTCGCGCCGAAGATCACGGCGGACAAGGGCAACACCCTGGTCGAACAAGCGGTGCACGCGATCAACCTGCCCGAAGGCGTGCGCATGGATTTCACCGGCGCGAACCAGCGCCTGCGTGACGCGCAATCGAACGGCATGGTGCTGCTGATCGGCGCCATCCTCGCCGTCTACATCGTGCTCGGCATCCTGTACGAGAGTTTGGGCCATCCGCTGACCATCATCTCGACCTTGCCGGCCGCGGGCGCGGGTGCCTTCCTCGCCATGCTGGTCACGCAGACCCAGCTCACCCTCATGGCGATCATCTCGGTCTTGCTGCTGATCGGCATCGTGAAGAAGAACGCGATCCTCATGGTCGACTTCGCGCTGGTCGCGCAACGCGAGCACGGGATGTCACCGGTGGAAGCGATCCGCCAGGCGGCGCTCGTGCGTTTCCGCCCGATCACGATGACCACCCTGGTGGCGATGGGCGCGGCCTTGCCGCTGGCGATCGGCTTCGGCGTGGGTTCCGAGATGCGCCGGCCGCTGGGTATCGCGATCGTCGGCGGCCTGCTCGTCTCGCAGCTGCTCACCTTGCTCAGCACGCCCGCGATCTACCTGTGGAACCACGATCGCAAGGAGCGCAAGTACCGTCGCAAGCTGAAGCGCCGGTACAAGCGCTGGCTGAAGATCCGCAAGGCTAAATAAAAATGGGTGGGAGCCCAAGCTACGGCGTGGCGCCCAAGCTACGGCAACCTGGTGGGAGCCGACTTCGTCGGCGATCCCGCGGCAGCGGGCCAGATTACGGCAAGCACCCATCGCCGACAGGCTCGGCTCCCACCTATCCCTCGCCGACCGCGCGCGATGCCAGCGCACGCACGTAATCGCGCACGTCTTCGGGCCACTCCTGGGTAAGGGCTTCGAACCGCTCGGCCTCGCGACGATGGAACGCGCGCGAGGCTTCTTCATACCCGGGCAGGTCGCCCGCAAGCGCCAGCATCACCCGGTCCACCGCCTCGCGCGCCTGACGCACGCGATCGGCTGGCGCACCATCGCGACTGGCCACTTCGACGAGACGGCGCAAGGCGACGGATGCTCCGCCGGGCTGACTGGCGAGCCATTCCCAATGCCGCGGAAGCAGGGTCACCTCGCGGGCCACGACGCCCAGCTTCGGCCGGCCCGGGCCGCGCTTTGTCGTGGGGTCGGAGCCAGGCAAACGCGCAAGCACGTCGTGGACGGTGCCACGGTAGTCGACATCCACGGGCCGGCCCGTGCTGTCGTCATAGATGATCGGCGTGGCGCCAGGATCGCTGTCGAGCAGCATCTTGCAGCGTTCGGCCACCGCCGCCAGCGAACCGGCGGCGATGCGAGCGTGGCTGAGAAAAGCGGTGTAGGTGGCCATGGCGAGCATCGGAGCGAGAAGTCACCATATATTACCCGGGGTAAACTCCATGTCAATAACGTCCGGGTTAAATACCCCAAGCGTAGGAATCCATCGAGAGCACGCCATAGGTGATGCCGCCATCGATCGCCATCGGCGTATCGCCACGCGCGGCGCCCACGGCCACCAACAAGGGCAGGTAATGCTCCTCGGTCGGATGGGCGCGGATGGCGCTGGGGGCGACGCGGCGATAGTCCACCAGGGCTTCGACGTCTCCCGACAACACGGCCTCGCGGCTCCATGCCGCGAACTCCTTCGCATAAGCCGCCGAATCGCCCGCGCGGCGAACCTCGTGCAGGTTATGGGTGAGACTGCCCGATCCCACGACGGCGATGCCGCGCTCGCGCAGCGGCGCCAGCGCCTTGCCGAGCCGAAGGGCACCGGCGGCGTCGAGGTTATGGGGCATCGAGACCTGGATCACGGGCGTGTCGGCCTCCGGCCGCAAGTAGCGCAAAGGCACCCATGCTCCATGGTCGTAACCGCGCTCGGCGTCGACCATCGCGGCGAACCCATTGTCGATAAGCAACGACACCGTCTCGGCGGCGAGCGCGGGCAAGCCCGGCGACGGATAGGTGAGGCTGTACAGCGGCGGTGGGAATCCGCCGAAGTCGTGGATCGTCTCCGGCCACGGCGCACCGGTGACGCGGATGCCGCAGGTTTGCCAATGCGGCGAAACCACGACGATCGCGCTGGCACTGGCCAGTCGCTCGCCCAGTTCAGTCAGTCGCGAGCCCAGCAACCCGGGTTCCAGGGCGAAGGTGGGAGCACCGTGGGAGACGAAGATGGCGGGAGCGCGGAACATGGGAATCACCGGAGGACGTGGCGCGATGCCACCTTCTTCCAATGTAGGCGCCATGCGCCATGGGATAAATCGCCGTGCGGCGAACGCATTGGCTCCCGGCGTGAACGACGCCCGCAGGGTCCGTGCCGCTTTCAAGGTGGGAGCCGACCATGGTGGGAGCCGACCCTGTCGGCGATGGGTGCTTGCGGCAATCTGGCCCGCTGCCGCGGGATCGCCGACAAGGTCGGCTCCCACCAAGTTGTCTCAGGCTGGCTTAAAGCTGGCTGGCTCAAGCTGGCTCAAAGCTGTCTCAACCTGACTCAAGCTTGCTCAGGGGCTGGCTCAGGCTGTTTCCAGTGCATCCAGCGGGACGGGGCGGGAGAAGAAGTATCCCTGCATCACTTCGCAGCCTTCGGCCAGCAGCCAGCGGCGCTGGCAGTCCGTCTCGACGCCCTCGGCGACGACCTCGAGGTTCAGGCTACGCGCGAGGAAGACGATGGAACGGCAGATGGAGGCGTCCACGTCATCCTGCAGCAAGGCCGCGGTGAAATGCCGGTCGATCTTGATCCTGTCCAATGGCAGGCGCG
>Ga0307412_10000341_pt1 | contig 29338 bp, 20 predicted proteins | sample DK1Cmetagenome_3_FD_203823 | JGI IMG/M metagenome (GOLD analysis project Ga0307412, IMG submission 203823) | Maize rhizosphere microbial communities from greenhouse at UC Davis, California, United States - DK15-C-1 | ecosystem: Host-associated > Plants > Roots > Rhizosphere > Soil | place: USA...
CCTTCGATGTTTTTAAAAGTCAGGTATTTATCTACCTTAACTAATGCTACTAATTTTGATTTCGGTGCCACTGTTAAAAAAGTCCCTGCCGAGCCGCAGTCACAAGCAAAACAGGTAAAGCATGAAAGCATAAAGAATAAGGTCACCAGGTATTTAGTTCTATGCATTTGTCGGATTTTTAAAATTGGGCATAACTTAAATATACCCATTAAAGTAGCGTCTATATTTTATATATGTCCACCCGTCTAGAAAATATTTAAGCTATCTAAAGGGCTTTTTGTCTTTTTTCGCAAATTTATAGTTCCTTCGCTCCTTCAACAGCGTGCCCTTATAGGAGGAGTTGAATTATTTGGCCTGTGAGGGCCAAGTGAGCTTTAATGCCCAAACAGAAAAAGTATTTGCTGACTTGCAAATTGGTGAATTGATGATTGACTAGTAATAACGCAAACTGCAAATCCGCGGTTAGGCCGGCGGCAGATCCCGCCTTGGGCAAGGTTTCAAATCAATTTATTAAAGCGCTTTGCCCGATGATGCGAAGTACTATCCTTCTAAACTAAGCCGGATAGCAGCGGCAGCTTTTTTGTGTGGGATGGGAGTAAGGGAGGGCGGCAAAAAACTACAGCGGATAGCCGGACAGGCCTCGATTAGTGATGCTACGTGTTCTCTTCCAAAAATAAATTACATGGCCGCCTTTACCAAATAAGGCAAAATCTCTTTGTGGAAACTCACAAAGTTCTTACGCACGTCAGAATCGCTTACAGAGGTGAATGCGAACGAGAATACAATGCTTTTACTGGCTTTGATCAGGAAGCTTAATTTTTCCAGGCTATCTTCAGCCCTGAACATGTGTGTTTCCTGGAAGGACGAGATAAGCAACTTTTCGAGGTCATCAGAAAGCAGCTTCAGAAATTCCTGTGAGTTGGTGTTTTCTCGGATGAAGTCCCACCCAATAAATTCATTACAAACCGCATAGGATAAACGGCTTGTTTTAAGTATCAGATTGCTTAAATAAGCTTGTTTATCGGTTTCTTCGTTGGTGTTTTCGATAATTTCATTAACACTGATGCGGATATAATCCATCAGGATAGTATGCAGAAGAACTTCCTTACTATCGAAATATTTATAAATGGTTGCTTTTGCAATTTTTGCCTTTTTAGCAATTTCGTTTACGCTGGTTTTGTGATAGCCGAATTTGCGGAAAAGTTCTTGCGCCGAGCGAATAATACCTTCTTTTACCTTATCGGTTTCCATGTTAATTACTCACCTGGATTAGAGAGTTATTGATAATTGTAACCGAATATTGCTTCAGGTTTCGTTTGGCAGGTGCTTTCATAGGGGCACCATCAAATAATGAATATTTAGCACCGCTGCAAGTATCGGTTGCGGTTAAGCCGCCCTCGTCTGGAGTAACAGGACATCTTTTTTCAGGATTTACGGTGCTGCATCTGTCGTAAGCGAGGTAATAGCCCGCATTTTTGTAGATAAGCAACCCGGCAACGCCATGCCCATTTACCAAAAGCACACCATTCTTATTTTTGATGCCGAACTCCTGCACAGTTACCTGGTAATTTACATATACATTAGGTACCTGATTATCTTTGTCTTTAGAGCAGGCAAACAACAACATTAAACCCAATACAACACTCGCTAGCCTCATTTTTATATTAATTCGCTCTGAAATTGCTTTAAGAAACGTATATCGTTCTCAGAGAATAAACGTAAATCCTTGATCTGATATTTTAAGTTGGTAATACGTTCTATGCCCATTCCGAAAGCAAATCCGGTATATTTCTTACTGTCAATGTTGCTGTTTTCCAAAACGTTAGGGTCTACCATGCCGCAACCCAAAATTTCAACCCAGCCGCTGTGCTTACACATTTGGCAACCAGCACCTTTGCAAATACTGCAAGAAATGTCCATTTCGGCAGATGGCTCTGTGAATGGGAAGTATGAAGGGCGGAAGCGGACTTTCGTACCTTCGCCGTAAAGCTCCTGAACGAAGTAGAAGAGGGTTTGCTTCAAGTCAGCAAATGATACATTTTCATCAATATATAAGCCTTCCACCTGGTGAAAGAAGCAATGTGCACGTGCAGAAATAGCTTCGTTACGGTAAACGCGGCCTGGCATAATAGCGCGGAATGGCGGTTTGCCATTTTCCATCATACGCACCTGTACAGATGATGTGTGGGTACGCAAAGCGATATCGCCATTTTCCGGATCTTTCTTAATAAAGAAGGTATCCTGCATATCACGGGCAGGGTGCTCTTCAGGAAAATTTAATGCAGAGAAGTTGTGCCAGTCGTCTTCTATTTCAGGGCCTTCTGCTACTGTAAAGCCTAGTTTTTTAAAGATTTCAATAATTTCTTTGCGCACAAGGGAAAGTGGGTGGCGTGAACCTGTCTCGAAGCCTTCGCCAGGTAAGGAAAGGTCTAGTTCTGCGCCATCTGCCTGAGAGCCATCCTCAAATTGATCTTTAAATTGTTGGTGTTTTTCTTCTGCAAGCTTTTTAAATTCGTTTAAAACTTTTCCCAAAACGCGTTTTTCTTCCGGAGAAACGGTTTTAAATTCATCAAAAAGGTCTTTAATAATACCTTTAGTTCCTAAAAACTTAATTCTGAAAGCTTCTAATTCGCCTGCAGTTTGAGGTGCAAAAGCGTTTATTTCTAAAGTATATTGATTTATTTTTTCCTGCATACCGCTGCAAAGATAAATTATAAAATTTCAATGAAGAAGAGGCGGTTAAATTACGCTCAATTCTTATGTTAAATTTACATCAGGATAATAGTTAGCCGAGGCCGAAAGGTTCTTTGTGGAACTATTAGTGGCTCATTTATTTGAAATATGTACTTTTTTTCACAAAACCACGTAAAAAGATTTATAGTTCTGTTGCAATAAAACATATTTACAGCAAAACTATTTTTTAAGCGATTTTCCGTAAATGTTGAGATACCTGTTTGTGATTTTGTTCAGTATTTCTTGCTGTTATGCGCAAGAAAATTTTGAGGTGACAGGTATTATAACCGAGGCTAATGGCAATGCTGTGCCCTTTGCTTCGGTCTATGTAAAAGGGACAAATCTCGGCACCATGGCAAATGATGCGGGCATGTATACCCTTAGTTTAGACACCGGCAGGTACGAGCTGGTGTTTAGGTTTGTTGGCTTTAAACAGGCGATCAAAGAGGTTTACGTAAGGAGAAACACCATTGTGGATGTTAGGCTGGAAAGGGATGTTTTTGTGCTGAATGAAGTAAACATTGGCAGAAAAGAAGACCCTGCTTATGGAATGGTGCGAAAGGTAATGGCCAACCGGAAGTATCTGCGGCAAACGCCATCTTACACTTGCGATGTTTATACTAAGGGTGTTCAGAAATTAACAAATGTTCCGCGGAAAATGCTGGGGCAGGATGTTAAACGGGTATTAAAGCTGGACACAAATAAAAAAGGAATCATCTACCAATCTGAAACGAAATCAAGGTTTCATTTTGATTACCCCAGGGTTAAAGAAGAAATGCTGGCATCGAAAATAGCCGGCGATAGGGAAGGCTTCAGTTTTAACCGGGCCCTGGATTTGCAGGTTAACTTGTATCAAAATTTAATACAATGGAAAGCTTGGGGAACTCAGAGTTTTGTTTCTCCTGTGGCCGACAATGCGTTCAGGTTTTATAAGTTCAAATTAATAGGCTCTACAAAGGAAAGCGGGCGCGAGATTTTTAAGATACAAATAGAGCCCAAACGCAGGTATTCGCCTGCTTTTAGGGGGTATATTTATCTTGTTGGGGAAAGTTGGCGAATCTATAGTGTCGACCTGCTGTTGACCAAAGATGCACGCATTAATTTTGTCGACACCTTGCGTATCAGCCAACAGTTTAGCCTGATAGAAAACGAACACTGGCTTCCTTCGGACATTACATTTAAGTTTAACGGAAAAGTATTGGGCTTTGCTTTTGCGGGATATTTTACCGGATTATACAGTAATTACCAGGTTAATCCAGCTTATGCAAGTGGTTTTTTTGACGACGAGATTTTAAATATTCCCAGCGACGTTAACAAGAAAACTAATATATGGTGGAAACTAAATCGTCCAATTCCGTTAACGGATGAGGAAGCCTGGAACTACGAGGTAAGGGATAGTATTGAAGAAAGGCAGCACACAAAAGAATACATTGACTCGTTGCAGCGGGCCAGGAATAAATTTAGCCCCGTAAAATTCCTGTATCGTGATTATACTTTAATGAACCTTTCCAAGCATAGCAGTTGGCGCTTCCCTTCACTAAAGCATACTTTATTTTATAACGACGTTGAGGGGGTAGGCGCTGATGTTAAAGTGCGCTACGTGCGGCAGTATGGTTACCGCCGGTCTTTGGAGTTCGAGCCCAATGCCCGTTACAGCCATAATAATAAGCAACTAAACCTCAATGCGGAGATAATTTATCGGACAGACACTTTGAGGCATGAGAGCTTTACTTTGAAAGGAGGAAGTGATTTTCTTGATTTGAACAATCGGGGTACAATCAACTTATTTTATAATACACTTACTACTCTTTTTGAAGGCAAAAATTATTTAAGGCTGTATAAGGCCAATTTCATGTCGTTTAGTGCCCAGAGAGAAATATTTGACGGTTTTTTAGTTACTGGTGGCGTTGAAATGGCAAGGCGGTATCCGGTGCGCAACCCTGCTAATGATTCCACAGTAATGAATACCAACAGGGAACTGTTTTCAATACAAAGTGAGTTCCCAATAAACAATGCTTTTAGTATAGAAACTAAACTCTCTTACACTTACGGGCAACATTATGCGCGCCGGCCAGATGGAAAGCTTTACGAGCCGGCCAGGTATCCTACACTTAAATTAACCTATCGCCGAGGAATTGGTGGCTTATTAAACTCGGCTGTTAACTATGACTTTTTATCGCTGGATATTTTTCAGGACAAGGTGAAGACCGGTTTGTTGGGTTATAGTTCCTTCTATCTTTCTGCCGGGAAGTTCTTAAGTACACGTTCTTTATATTATCCCGACCTGAAACATTTTACAGGTAACCAAACAGCGGTTTATAATCCATTATTCCCAAATTTTCACTTTCTGGATTATTATGCTTATGCTACTAATGACCGATATTTTGAGGGACACTATGAGCATAATTTTTCTGGGGCGCTACTCAAGAAAATTCCTTTTATACGTAAATTAAATCTTGAGGAGATTGTCGGGGGGGCTGTTCTTAGCCAGCCTTTAAAAACCTATCGGGAAGCATACATCGGTATACAAAGGCTGGTGTTTAGATTCGATTACGGTTTTTCGTGGGAGCCTGGCAGAAATATGTATCATACTTATCGCTTATTCTACGGGTTCTGACGTTTATGACTCCCGCTCTGTTAATCTCAGGTTAAGAGTTTGTTAAGGTTTTTTGCTTGCTGCTTTCTGGCTGATTCTTTGTCATTTATTTATTGAACGAGGATTTTGTGTTAACATAAATTTAACATTGAAGCTTCTATGTTAAGCCTTTGTTAAGCTTGAATGATGATTTTATTAAATCATCGATTTTGGTAACACAAAGTTTAAATGGAATTAATATCAGTTCTATTTTCGCGGCAGATTTAACAACATGAAAGCACTAATTAGCTCATTTGCTGTATTATTTTTTACGTCAGCAACAAGTGTTTGCCTAGCCCAGGTAACGGCGCAAGACACTGTGAAGAAGGAGGCTGCGAAGCCAATAGAGGGAAAAACAGAAGAGAAGAAAACGGAGTGGTATCAGAGAATAAGTCTGAGAGGATATGTTCAGGTTCGTTATAACCGCTTACTGGAAACCAATGGTAAATTGCAAAATGAACAAGGCGATAAATCATGGGGAACAAACGGTGGTTTTTCTTTGCGGCGTGCCCGCTTAATCTTTTCAGGGCAGATTAATAAAAAAGTATATTTTTATTTCCAGCCAGATTTTGCATCATCACCTGATGGTACCAATTTAAACTTCGGTCAAATCAGGGATGCATATTTTGATTTGGGAATTGATAAAGACAACGAATTCCGTTTCAGGGTTGGACAAAGTAAAATTCCGTTTGGATTTGAAAATATGCAATCCAGCCAAAATCGCTTACCTCTCGATCGTAACGACGGTTTAAATAGTGCTGTGTCAAACGAACGGGATCTGGGTGTATTTTTTTACTGGGCGCCTAAAGAAACAAGACAATTATTTAAACATCTGGTTGATGCGGGGCTAAAAGGCTCTGGAGATTACGGGGTGTTTGCCTTTGGTGCATTTAATGGACAAACGGCTAATAAAAATGAAGCCAACAATAGGCCACATATTGTTTCCAGGATTACTTACCCGATAAAAATTGGCAAAAAACAAATTATTGAACCAGGTATTCAGGCTTATACAGGCAAGTATGTAATTGCACAGTCAAGTATAGGTACGGGAGTTGCTGTGAAATCAAAAGCGGAATACTTAGATCGTCGTGCAGCAGCTTCGTTTGTATTGTATCCTCAACCATTTGGTATTCAGGCCGAGTATAACTGGGGAACAGGCCCAGAGTTCGATCCTGGATCAAAGTCTATTCAGCAGAGGCATTTGGAGGGTGGGTATACCACTTTATCATACATGACAAAAATTAACAATCAAATCTTGATACCTTTTACCCGTTACCATTATTATGATGGCGGTAAAAAACACGAAAAAGATGCCAGAAGTTATAATGTACGGGAGCTTGAAATTGGTGCCGAATGGCAACCTCATAAAAACTTTGAGCTAGTAATGCACTATACCATTTCCCAAAGAAGATTTGAAGATTCGGCTAAGCCAATCAACTCTCAGGAAGGAAATCTGTTAAGGATACAGGCCCAACTGAATTTTTAAGCAATACCTGAATTTATAAAAACAACAGCCTCTCAGTTTTAAATTGAGAGGCTTTGTGCTGTTAAGGAAAAAGTTTGTAAATGTCTTTACGATGTATAACTCTTGCGAATTCCACAATGTTATTTTCTATATATAAGCCAATCCGATAGTCTCCGATTTTTATTCGATAAACGATTTTGTGGCCTTTAAGCTTCTTTAAATTCTTAATGTCTTGAAGTGAATTTGCAGACTCTACATTCAGGATGGATTTTTCAATGTCTTCTAAAACCTCTCTTTTATTATTTTCGATAGATCTTTATTGAATTTAGAGAGAAATAAAGCCTGCATCAGCTCTTCAATTTACTCATTATAGTTTCTCTGGAAACTGTTTTTGACCGGTCTGCCTCCTTCATTAAAATAGATATGCCTAATTCTTCCTTAGTTTCATCGTCCAAAACTTTTGAAGCTATGTTCATTTTGGCAAATAGGGCATTCAGTAGATCAAGTTCCTGCTGATTTTTAGGGCTAACTAATATGCTTTCCATAAAACAAATATAAAAAATGAATTAGTAAGATTTCGCTTAATAGTTCTTGCAAACTCCCTTTCTGAATATTTCTCAAATGACTATTTCACAGAAATCTTAATTATCCCGCTAATATTTACAGAGGTATATTTCTTAATCGCCGCCTGGTCTTTGATAACATTGAGTCCCGTAATGCTCGCTGGTGGTAACCTATCCATTTCAGCTTTTGTAACAGGCTTTCCATTTACTAAAATTAAAACCCTGTAGTAATTGCCCTTCGGGTTTGTTTTATCTATCTTCTTTTCAATTTCGGAAGAGTCAAGCTCGGTATGGATTTCGTTTCTAATCCCTACGCTAATCAGTGCCTCGAATTCGTTTACCAATGACTCAAAGCGGTTTCCATAAATAGCTTTTGCATTGAAATACGTTTGATTCGCCATAAGCTGAAGAAATTTTTCCTTGCCTTCTTTTTCAATCAGAAATTGTACCCAGGCTCCGCCCACAGGATATAAAACCTCACTTGATGCCGACGCCGAATCCCAAAGTCCTTCAAGTTTGAAGGTAGCGGCATTTTTTATGCTGTTTTTAGCGGTTAAAATCCTGTCTCGGTTAGTTTGGTCGAAGTAAACTGCTGCGCCTTCATTAATTAGCCTTGTTTTAATCGGTGTCTTTTCGCTCGAATAATGTGAAATGGCATGGGTGATTTCATGGCCTACAGTTTGGTTATATTCTAAATATATTCTGCAATGTTCTGGTAAGGTAAAACCTAAATCTTTACCAGTAAATTTTATTCCCGATTCCTTGGAATCGTATACAAAAACATGAATTTTATGTGGGATGTTGCTATTGAAAAACTGGTTGATAGAAGCGAATGCTTTCTCCCGGCGTGCAGTGTAATCATCCGTATTGGCAATCTTTATAATCGCCTCTGGCTGAAAATGGAATACAAAGTGTTCAGTCTCTTTACGTACGAAATTCTCGTTCTGCGTTGCGATGTTTTGGCTTAGATATCTATTTGCCGCTCTTGTAACGTTTTCAGTTGCCTTCATCGCTATACATTCTTCCAAAGAGCTTTTGGCCCGGGCATACTCACCTCTTTCAAAATAGCATTGCCCCAAGTAATGCAAGGCCCAGGCTTTTAAATAACCACTTGCATGGTTAACTACATTCGTTAGGTAAGGTATAGCCTTATCAAATTGGTTGATTTCGGTATGTGCCCTGCCCAACAGAAGTTTGACTTCGCTGTTTTCAGGATATTTGGTTTCAACAGCTTCAGCCTGCGAAATTGCTAGACTGTATTGGCGGTTTTGATAGGTTTCCCACAACGATTTAATATCCTGGCAAATTCCGTTGAAAGGTAAGATGAGAAGAAATAACAGCTTGGCAAATTTCATAAGGTTAAGTTAAGTTTCGGACTAAGGTATTTGCATTTCTGCAATAAACCAAGCGGTTAACACTTCCTATTGGTTTTTAAAACCTTATCTTTGCAGCGCATTTAACGCTGTTTGCAGCAGTATTAATGAATTATGGCGAAATTTCAAACACTACTTTACTATTGCTATTCTCCAATAGCTGATGCGGAGCAATTTGCCGCAGACCACTTAAAATTCTGTAAATCACTAGGGCTTGTTGGGCGTATTATCGTTGCTGATGAAGGGTTAAATGGAACAGTTTCTGGAACTCCTCAAGCTTGCAAGGCTTATATGGATGCGGTTTATGCAGACGGCCGTTTTAACGCAACAGAGTTTAAGATCGATGATGTTGAAGAACCTTCCTTCATCAAAATGCACTGCCGTTATAAGTCCGAGATTGTGCACTCAGGATTGCGCGACCCCAATATTATCAATCCAGTTCAGCAAACCGGTGTTCATCTGGAACCTAAAGATTTCATGGAAATGAAAGACCGGGATGATGTAGTGGTATTGGATGTGAGGTCAAACTACGAACATTCTTTAGGTAAATTCAAAAATGCAATTACGCTGGATATTGAAAATTTCCGTGAGTTCCCGGAGAAAATTGCTGAGCTTGAAAAGTATAAGGATAAAAAAATCTTAACCTATTGTACTGGTGGAATAAAATGCGAAAAGGCTTCGGCTTTGCTATTGCATGAGGGCTTCCCGGAGGTTTATCAGCTGCATGGCGGTATTATTAAATATGGAAAAGAAGCTGGCGGGAAAGATTTTGAAGGACAATGTTATGTTTTTGACAATCGTGTTGCCGTCGATGTTAACTCTGTAAATCCGGTAGTGATATCTACTTGTTATAACTGCGGAACTACCACTTCAAAAATGATTAATTGTGCCAATCCGGAGTGTAATGAGCATTTTACACAATGCGATGAATGCGGTACTAAAATGGATGGTTGCTGTTCTGATACCTGCAAAGAGCATCCACGTAAGCGCCCTTACGATGGTACGGGATATTACGTGAAGGTGCCTCAGCCTGTTAATATCACCAAGAAAAGCAAGCTATCACTTAAAGCGAATTAAAGCTATAAGCTATAAAATGATACGTAAGCCGGGCTCTTTTCCCGGCTTTTTTTATGCGCTTTCCGGGAGGTAATTGACTGATTCGGCTGCCGAAACATTGCTGCCTGGCAGATGTTATACACAAAACTTTCAGAACACCAATTTTAGCCCGGCTTTCCTGCGATGAGTAATATAAGAACACTGTTGTGGTTTGTTTTTTACTTAGCTCTATCCAATAATGTTTTCTCAACAGAGATTAAAAGCATCGGCGTACCCTTTGTTCAAAATTATACTAAGTCAGTTTATCGTTTTGGAAATCAAAACTGGTCGGTTTGCAAAGACAAGCAGGGCATCCTTTACTTTGGAAACGGCGAGGGGTTACTAGTATTTGATGGCGTTTATTGGCAGAAATACAAGATGCCTAACAATGTCATCATTAGGGCTGTAGCTTCAGATGATAAGGGACGAATTTTTGCCGGTGGCTTTGGGGAACTGGGATACTGGCAATATGGACAGAACGGACGGCTTGCTTACCACTCTTTAACTCATCTTATTCCGGAGAAGTATGCGCTAAAAGATGAGGCCTGGAAGATTTATGTCGAAGGCGACAAAGTTTATTTCCAATCTTTTGCATCCATCTTTATTTATGAAAAAGGAAAGATGCAGGTGTTGAAAGCCGACAGCCCTTTTTTGTTTCTGCTAAAGGCGGGTAAGCGGTTTTTTGTGGAGGTTATTTCAAAAGGATTGTTTGAATTACATGGACGTTCGCTGAAAGCCATCCCGGGCAGTTCCAAATTAGGTTCATCTGGTGTGTTATCTATACTTCCATATAAAAACTCTTTTTTAATTGGGACAGCAAAAAACGGCCTTTTTATCTATGATGGCATGGATATCCAGCCATGGCAAAATCAGGCGAACAGTTTTTTGAAAGCTTATCAGCTCAATAACGGCACTGTGGTGGCTGAAAAGTATTTTGCATTCGGCACCATTCTCAATGGCTTAATTATTATAGACGGGCAAGGACGTGTTATTCAGCAAATTAATAAAGCCTCTGGAATGCAAAATAACACGGTGTTAAGTTTATTTGCCGACGATGAATACAACTTGTGGCTCGGACTGGATAATGGTATAGATCGAATAGAGCTTAATTCGCCATTGTATTTCTACCTTGACCGTACAGGCCGGTTCGGAACGGTTTATTCGAGTATCATTTTCCAGGACAAAATTTACCTGGGAACCAATCAGGGCCTGTTTTATAGCGACTGGCAGAATACTGGTAATTATCTCCCCTTTGATTTTAAATTAATAGAAGGATCGCAAGGACAGGTTTGGGATCTGTCTTTGCAGGGCCTGCAATTATTTTGTGGGCATAACGAGGGCACTTTTGAAGTAGAAGGGCACAAGCTTAGAAAAATTTCATCCATAAATGGCGGATGGACAATTAAACGGCTACGAACTAAGCCAGATTACTTAATTCAAGGGGCCTACACGGGGCTGGTTTTATACCAAAAAGATGCCGAGGGGAAATGGCAGTTTGGCTGGAAAATCAGTGGCTTTGGCGAACCATCCCGCTATGTGGAAGAAGACGAAAATGGCAATCTTTGGGTAAGCCATGCTTATAAGGGAGTGTACAAACTCAGGCTTAGTAAGGACTTAAGGTCGGTAAAAGCGACTAAAGTTTATTCATGGCGAGATGGGTTGCCAACTGACTACAATGTTAATCTGTTTAATTTCGAAAGCACTATTCTTTTTTCAACTCATAGAGGATTTTATATCTACGACGGTATTGCCGATACCTTTCAGCCCTACAAGCAGCTTAATAGCAAGTTAGGCTCTTTTGCCTTTTCGAACAAGGTAATTAAAGCTTCTGATGCCAAATACTGGTTTATTAATAATGGGATTGTGGCACTTGCAGACATTGAGCCTGGAAAAATCAAGATTGATTCATCGCATTTTAGTTCTTTAAACGGCCGAATGGTGCAACACTATGAGAACATCAGTCGCATTGGAGATTCGATTTATCTAATAAGCGCAGACGACGGCTTCGTAATTTTTAATCAGGGGATAGATACTGCTCATGCTCCTGTTAATAAGAAAGTGCTCATAAGAAATGTGCTTAATATTGGTGATTCTGGGTCAGTTATTAGCGAAAGCGGAAATGGAACGGATCGGATTGAGCTACCCTACAAAGGCAATAGTATCAGGATTTCCTTTGCCCTCCCTTATTATAGAAAGGCAAACATTCAGTATCAGTATAAACTGGAAGGATATTCAAAAGACTGGACGGGCTGGAGCTCAGAATCGCAAAAAGACTTTACTAATCTGGATGCCGGAAGTTATCAGTTTTTGGTTAAGTCCAGAATTAATAACGTTGTTCTTCCCGGTTTAGCCGAGTTTAAGTTTATCATTTTGAACCCCTGGTATTTAAGCAATTGGGCTGTGTTTGTATATCTCGTTGTAGGCTTTCTTCTGTTTTTAGTACTAAGGCATTTTTACTATTTGAAATTAGCCAGGCATCAGGAAGAAATCCAGTTAAAACTGAAACAGGAGCAAGAGGACGCAATGCGGAAAGAATTGATTGCCAATGAGCAGAAAATTATTCAGATCAAAAATGGGCAATTGCAAAATGAACTGGCGGGCAAAAGCCGGGAGCTTGCCAATTCGGCTATGAACATAGTTTTGAAGAACGAATTACTCCAGAAGATAAAACATGAGATCTTAGAGTTAAAAGATACTAATGGCAAAAAGCTTTCTTCGGAACAGTTAAAACGCATTGATAAAATCATCACCGAAGCGATGAGTGATGAGGGTGACTGGAACTTGTTTGAAAAAAGTTTTAATGAGGCTCATGAAAATTTCTTTAAAAAACTAAAAGCTGGACACAAAGATCTGGTGCCGAACGATCTTAAACTTTGCGCCTACTTACGGATGAATATGAACAGTAAGGAAATTGCTTCACTCCTAAATATTTCGCTTCGTGGTGTTGAAATAAGGCGATACCGTTTGCGCAAAAAGCTCAATGTTTCTCACGAAAAGAATTTGACAGAGTTTTTATTAGAGCTTTAACACTACATCAACACCTCTCATTGCCAATTTATGTTTTCACTTTAAAAATCTTTTTGATGTAGTGTGTTTGTTTGTTATTGTTTGATATTCAGTGTTTTGTGTCTGAGTTTTTCTCGATTTGAGCAAGTGTGATGTAGTAATGTAGAGGTGCCCAAAGCCTTGCCACAATTAACATTTCACCCTCTTGTTGGTTTCTCCATTAACCAATAATAACAAACCATTTATATCAAACCGCTTATGAAAAAGTTATTTACTATTGCGGTACTACTATGCCTTAACTTTAATTTATTTGCGCAGAATATTACTGTTACCGGAACTGTAAACGACGATGACGGTATTCCTCTGCCCGGAGTTAGTGTTGTACTGAAAGGCGCAGGCAAGGGTACCCAAACTAATGTTAACGGAAAATTTTCTATCAGTGCCCCACCCGATGGTACTTTAACTTTTAGCTTCATTGGCTTTCAAACCCAGGAAGTTCCAATAAATAACCAAACTACAATAAATATATCGCTTCGAACATCTGCCAAAGAGTTGGAGCAAGTAGTTGTTGTGGGCTATGGGGTTCAGCGAAAATCGGATGTGACAGGTTCTGTTGCGCGAGTAAAGGGTGAAGAACTGGCTAAGCAGCAAGTGCTTACGCCAACTCAGGCATTGCAGGGTAAAGTGGCAGGTGTGCAGATTATCAGTTCAGGCGATCCAAATGCTAATCCAACAGTGCGTATTCGCGGAGTTGGAACCATGTTTGGAGGAGCCACCCCCTTATATGTAGTAGATGGGGTGATTACTGATGATATCCGAAATATCAACAATGCCGATATCGTGTCGATGGATATTCTGAAAGATGCTTCCGCCACCGCCATTTATGGTATGCGGGCGGCAAATGGTGTTTTAATTATTACAACCAAAAAGGGAAAATCTGGAAAACTTACCATTGCCTATGATGCTAACGTAGGAGTTCGGGAGGTATCGAAATTAGTAGATATGGCTGGCGCACAACAATATGCAGGCTATTTAAACGAAGCCAGTATTTACTACGGAACGGGCGACCCCCTGATAACCAATGCAATGTTACAGGCGGGTGGAAACACAGACTGGTATGATGTTATTACCCGGAACGGTTTCCAGCAAAATCATAATCTCTCTGCCAGTGGAGGTAGTGAAAAAGGCACCTATTTCTTAAGTGCTGGCTATGTGGGAGATGAGGGGATCATTCAAACCAACAAATTTGACCGCTACACCATCCGCTCTAATACGGATTACAATTTGGTTAAATGGTTAAAGCTTACCAATCAATTATCCTTTAGCCATGTTAAAGGCCGGGGAGTGGATGGAGCAGCTTTTAACCTGGCCTACCGGGCGGCGCCTCATATCCCTTCTAAAGTTAACGGCCTCTATGGAAATACCTCATTATCCAACAACGTCGGAAATCCTCTATTGGGATTGGAAAAAGTAAATAATTCTGGTTATGGCGACCGGATACAAGGCACTCTCGCTGCAGATGTGAAGCCACTTAGCTGGCTTGCGCTAAAGTCGAGCTTTGGTGCAGACCTTAACTTTTTTAATATAAGAAACTACAGCTATAAGTTCGATAATTCAGGGCCTAACAATGTCTTTCTCACTTCCGGTGGAAATCAGCTTCGAACCAATAGCGGTTTGACTGTAAATTCGATAAACACCTATAAATGGGTGTGGGATAACACAGCAACCATCACTAAAAAAGTAGATGCGCACGATTTTACATTTTTAGCGGGTATCACCAGCGAGCAATTAAAGTTTAATAATTTGATAGGAACTCGTATAAACGTACCAGAAAACGAGGATCAATGGTATTTGGGTGCAGGTTCCACTGTTGGTGCAACAAATGACAATACCGCAGATAAATGGACAAGAAGTTCTTTCATAAGCCGTTTGTCTTACTCTTATAATAACCGTTATCTGCTAACCTCAACGTTTCGTGCTGATGCTAGTTCTCGTTTTCCCAGCCAAAACAGATGGGGCTATTTCCCTTCTTTAGGCTTGGGTTGGATAGTCTCTAACGAAGATTTTATGAAAGATCAGCAGATCTTTTCTAACCTTAAATTGAGGGGAAGCTGGGGCCGGGTTGGTAACGACCAGATAGGCACAGATGTTTATTTTCCGATTGCGGCAGTTAATATCCCTTACTTTTTTGGTGGTTCAGAGAACCTGGGTATTCGCTTTGAAGAATTACCTGATAAAAATGTTAGGTGGGAAATTACCGAGGAGTTTGATCTGGGCTTGGAATTCGGCCTGCTTAATGGCAAGTTAACCGGCGAAGTAGATTATTATAATAAGAAAACTAAAGATGCCCTGATCGAGATTAATATACCAGGAATCTTAGGAGATAACAATAGTAAGTTTATAACCAATGCTGCTTCTTTCAAAAATACAGGGCTAGAGTTTTCTTTAAATTGGAACAACCGGATCAGCGACAGGTTGAACTATACTGTTGGAGGAAATATTGCCACTAATAAAAACCGGATTACTAATTTAAACGGCGGCCAGGCGCTGCCGGATGGAAGCATTGGAGGGAATCAGGGTTATACCACCGTGTCTGATAATGGCCATCCTATAGGAAGTTTTTACCTTTTGCAGGTTGATGGCGTTTTTCAAAACGAAACCGAAGTGGCAGCTTCTGCACAAAAAGATGCCAAGCCGGGAGATTTGAGGTATAAAGACCTTAGTGGTGATGGAATAATAAGTGATGCAGACCGAACATTCTCTGGAGCCTATATTCCTAAACTCACCTATGGGTTAAGTGCTACGGTTAATTATACCAATTTTGACTTCAGCCTTACTACCTATGGCACCGGGGGAGGCAAAATCTATAATGGGAAAAAGGCAGCCCGGGGGATAGATGGAAGAGATAATATTGAAGCCGAAGCTGTTAAAAACCGTTGGACACCAAATAATCCAAGCAATAGTGAACCGAGGGCTACTTTAGGACAATTGCCTGCGTCCACTTATTTTCTGGAAAATGGTGATTTCTTCAGGATCAATAATCTTACAATCGGTTATACTCTCCCAAAATCATTAATAACCAAATACAAAGTAGACAGAGTACGTATTTATGCCAGTGCTCAAAATCTGGCAACGATAACCGGGTATAGTGGTTTTACTCCCGAACTGCAAAGCGGTAATACCACAAATGCCGGCATTGAACTCGGTATTTATCCATCTACCCGGACTTATTCATTTGGTGTTAACGTAGGATTTTAATCCTTTAATCATAAAGTCATGAAGATCAAAAAATATATAATAGCACTGCTAAGCCCGCTACTGCTTTTTATGGCAGAAAGCTGTAAAGACTTTTTGCAAGTTGAGCCGCAGGGAAAGTTGACCGAAGTACAAGCTTTACAAGATCCTGATGCTGCTGATAAGCTGGTGGCCGGGGTTTACAACACATTGTATTATGGAGGGTTCGACAAAACTACAGTTGGCTTTTTGTATGCAATATCGTTAGATATGGCATCTGATGATACAGATAAAGGAAGCACTCCAACCGATTTCGGAGCTGGGGGCGAGATAGATAATTTTACCCATACACCCAATAATTTCATTTTTAATAACATCTGGAACGGCTATTATGCAGGAATTACAACCGCAAACCGCGCCATTGATATTTTGGAAAAGTCGACCATTGACGCTGGTATTAGAGATAGGCTTATAGGCGAGTGTAAGTTTATACGGGGAATGTATTACTTCAATCTGGTCCGCTATTTCGGTGGTGTTCCAAAGGTAATACGCGTTCCAGATCCATCAGAAGGTAATAGCGATGAGTTTCAAACCCGAGCACCTGCTGCAGATATTTATAATGTAATCATCGCAGATCTTCAGGCTGCAGCAGACATTCTTCCGCTTAAGGGGGAAACTCAGGTAGGCCGGGCAACCAAAGGAGCCGCCCAAAGCTTTTTGGCTAAGGTGTATATGTACCAGAAAAACTGGAATAAGGTGTTAGAATTGACCGATGCAGTAATTGCGTCTGGAAAGTATGGCCTGGTTCAAAACTACAACTATATTTTTAGAGAAAGGCCTGTAAATGGCGACGGTGGCAACAATAACATTGAATCTATCTTTGAAGTTCAAACCGGACTAAACACAGCAGAAAATGCTGTTAGCCCCTTGTATAGCAATGGCCAGGGAGCCAGGTCAAAGGGCGGTTGGAACGACCTCGGCTTTGGGCTAAATACCCCGACTGCAAGTCTGGCAAATGCTTTTGAGGCAAATGACACCCGCCGTGCTGCTTCTATTATTTTTATTCAACCAACACTTCCCGGAGTAAATAATCCCTTAAACAGAGGTACTATTCTGTGGGATGGATTTCGAATCCCAACTCAGGATTCGGTTGAAAACCAGCGCTATAATTACAAAGTTTATCATAGCTTTCTTCTTGAATCTAAGCCAGTAAGCGAAAACAAGGATAAAAAACCAAAGAATATCCGTTTGATGCGTTATGCAGAAGTACTACTGATGAATGCCGAAGCAAATGCTAATCTGGGTAATAGTGGAGAAGCCACTGCAAAATTGAAGATAGTAAGAGACAGGGCGGGGCTGGTTCTATCTCCACTTCCAGGAACAATCGCAAATATCTGGGATGAACGCCGCCTTGAACTGGCAATGGAGCAAGACCGATTTTTTGACCTTGTACGCCAGGGAAGGGCTGGCACTGTGTTACGTGCTCACGGAAAGACAAATTTTGTGGATGGCAAGAATGAATTATTCCCGATTCCACAAGGCCAGCGGGCATTAAGTGGTAACAGGCTAACTCAAAATCCAGGATATAATTAAATACTCAAGATATGGAACTCAACTATAGATATTGGATAACTGCTCTGGTGATAGCCCTATCCACAAGCATATTTAATTCATGTACCGAGCCAGAAACTGAAGATAGTTTCACGCCGGGTGACCCACCTCCGGTAGCAGGTGGTTTCGTAAATTCCAATGATGTTGCTCCCGCTAACCTGATAGCTCATTTCGCATTCGAGGGCAACGTTAATGACTCCAAAAATGCAGTAACGGGAGGAGTCGCATCCGGTACTACCAGTTTTGTTGAAGGCAGAAAAGGAATGGCCTATCAGGGTTCAACCAATGGCTTCATTAGCTACAGTGCTCCGGGGCCAATAGCTACCCTAACGAGCTTCACCGTAAGCCTATGGATCAACAACAATAAGCATGATGGCGGTGCCCAGGGGATATTCACTCTGGCAAAGCAAGACGGTAGTTTTTGGGGGAATTTCTTTATGATGATTGAAGGAAACAATTCTGCGGAAAACAAAATGTTTATGAAATTGCATTTCGAAAAAAATACGGTTCCGTTTGTTGAACATTGGATTGAACCTTTTGGAGATTTCAGGCCCGATGACATGTATGGCGCCTGGAGGCATGTTGCCTGGACTTATGATGCAGCTACCTCAAAGGTTGGCTTTTATGTAAACGGCCAAAAAAGGACTTTGCCAACAGGGGCAGAAGACCGCAAGGCTGATGCCGGAGGCACTCCTTTAGGGGATTTAAATTTTAAAAATCCGACACGGTTTGTCATTGGCGGTTTTCAAAACCAGTTAGGCTCGCCTTTTAACACTCCCGAGCCCTGGATGCTAACCTACACCGGTAAGCTCGATGAGTTTAGGATTTACAATAAGGCTTTAACGGCACAGGAAATTGGCGCATTGCAAATACTAGAGCGTCAAGGCCGATAAAATGAGATCTGCCATGGTTTTAAGGTTTGTCGGTATCTTATTAGGCTGGATTTTTATTTCAGGATGCAGTAAATCGAAGGATCTCAAAGATGAAAATGTGCCATCAATCAGCGCATTCGAACTTGTTTCAACTTCGGTTAACAACACAAGCAACGCCGCTAATACATACACTAACGTAGTTGCCTCTCCTGAAATAAAGCTAGCCTTTTCAATACCTGTAGATAGAAGTTCATTTACCGGGAACATTCTTTTTAATGAAAGTACCGGCGTTGGAGTTCCCTATATCACCACTTTTGAAAATCAGGATAAAACTGTCATACTAAAGCCGCAGTCTAAGCTGCAATCTTTAAAGAATTATAATATCATTGTTTCGTCTGGTTTAAAGTCAAAGTCGGGAACAGCATTAAACAAAAGCACCACGCTGAGCCTGCAAACCGGGCTCGATCAGTCAGACAAGTTTCCGATAATACCTGACGATGAGCTTTTAAATCTGGTACAAAAGCAAACGTTTAAATATTTCTGGGACTTCGGGCATCCTGTAAGTGGCTTAGCAAGAGAGCGAAATACCTCCGGCGATGTGGTTACCAGCGGAGGCTCTGGTTTTGGCGTTATGGCGATTATCGTAGCCATCCACCGGAATTTTATAAGCAGGGCCGAAGGATTAGAGCGATTAGAAAAGATGGTGGATTTTCTCCAAAATAAGGCGCAACACTTTCACGGAGCCTACTCGCACTGGCTAAATGGAGCAACAGGAGTGGCAGTGCCCTTTAGCGCCAAAGACGATGGTGCCGATTTGGTAGAAACCTCATACCTTATACAAGGATTACTAGCCGCCCGGCAATATTTCAACCAAGCAAATGTCCGCGAAACCCAGCTTCGTACGGGCATCAATAATATTTGCAATGCAGTAGAATGGAGCTGGTTCAGAAAAAATAGTGAAAACGTGCTGTATTGGCACTGGAGCCCTAATTACAATTGGGATATGAATATGCAAATTCAGGGTTGGAATGAAGCGTTAATCACTTATGTTCTAGCTGCATCGTCAACAACATATCCAATTACAAAATTGGTATATGATAGCGGCTGGGCAAGAAATGGCGCCATCAAAAACGGCAATTCATATTATGGCGTTCAGTTGCCGCTTGGCCCGCCGAATGGAGGCCCTTTGTTTTTTGCACATTATTCTTTTTTAGGAATAAATCCGACAGGCCTGACTGATGCTTATGCCAACTACGAAACGCAGAACAAAACGCATTCTTTAATCAATTACAACTATTGCTCAACCAATCCAAGAAATTTCGTTGGCTATAGTGCCTCTTGCTGGGGTTTAACCGCCAGCGATGATATTTACGGTTACGCGGCACACCATCCTGATAATGACAATGGAGTTATTTCGCCAACAGCAGCTTTGTCATCTTTCCCCTACACGCCCGCAGAATCTATGCAGGCATTAAAATTCTTTTATTACAAGCTTGGCGACAGGCTCTGGGGAGAGTATGGGTTTTATGATGCCTTCAGTATACATCACGGCTGGTTTGCAAATTCTTACCTGGCAATAGACCAGGGGCCAATCATAATTATGATAGAAAACTACCGAAGCGGCCTGCTTTGGAATCTCTTTATGAGCTGCAACGAAGTGAAAAACGGAATGAAAAACCTTGGCTTTCAAAGCCCCAATTTATAACTTATGAAGAAGAAACTTACCTTATATATTTTGTTTATGCTCGGCTGGAGTCTTTTATACCTTCAGGCTGAAGCCCAACAAATTGCGCCCGAACCTATAAAAAAAGGCATTTCAGACAATGAACTCCTTGATGCGGTGCAGAAACAAACTTTCAGGTATTTCTGGGATTTTGCTCACCCAGCCAGCGGCATGGCTCGGGAAAGAAGTAATGTGGCATTCGATTATGGAAACGAAGTAGTTACTACCGGCGGCACTGGTTTTGGCATAATGGCCATCATTGTAGCCGCCGACCGCAAATGGATCACACGTCAACAGGCAGCAGAACGTACTTTGAAAATCGTAAACTTCCTGTGGAAAGCAGACATGTTTCATGGGGTTTTTCCGCATTGGCTGAATGGTGAGACCGGAAAAGTGATTCGTTTTAGCCCCAAAGATGACGGCGGCGACATTGTTGAAACTTCTTTTCTTTTCCAGGGCTTACTTTGTGCGAGGCAGTATTTTAATGCCGATACTCCAACAGAAAGCCAGCTACGCAATAAAATTTTATGGATGTGGGAGGGTATTGAATGGAACTGGCATACACGCGATGGGCAAAATGTGCTGTACTGGCATTGGAGTCCCAATAATGGCTGGACCATGAACCACCAGATTCATGGGTGGAACGAGTGTCTTATTACCTATGTGCTGGCTGCATCTTCTCCCAGGTACTCCATAAATGCTGACGTCTATCATCAGGGCTGGGCAAATGGCTATAATTTCCGAAACGGAAAGGAATACTATAACACTAAATTGCCTTTGGGGTCTGAGTATGGAGGCCCGCTATTCTTTTCTCACTATTCATTTCTCGGATTGGACCCTCGTGGCTTAAAAGACCGCTATGCTGATTATTGGGAACAAAATAAAAATCATACTCTCATTAATCGGGCTTACTGCATTGATAATCCTAAAAAATACAAAGGCTATGGAATAAACAGTTGGGGACTAACGGCAAGCGATAGCTACCGAGGCTATGCAGCACACTCGCCAACAGAAGACTTAGGAGTGATAAGTCCAACGGCAGCTTTATCCGCTTTTCCATATACGCCGGAGTATTCCATGAAAGCTTTAAAGTATTTCTACAACGATCTGGGAGATAAAATTTGGAGTGATTATGGTTTCGTGGATGCCTTTAGTGAGCATCATAATTGGTATGCAAAATCTCATTTGGCGATTGACCAGGGGCCGATTATTGTCATGATAGAGAATTATCGCTCAGGCTTGTTATGGAAGCTGTTTATGGGTATTCCTGATGTGCAAAGAGGCTTAAAAAAACTAGGCTTCGAAAGTCCGAAACTTAATAATTAGCCATGTTAAAAACTGTCTTAGTTGGTTTCCTGCTGTTGCTTCAAAGCATCTGCTTTAGTCAGAAGCTGGCAACGTATTGCAATCCGCTTAACATTGATTATGGCTATACGCCCATTCTGGATTTTACCAGATCAGGAAAGCATCGCGCTACTGCTGACCCCGTTATTGTACTTTATAAAAATGACTATTACCTCTTTTCAACCAACCAATGGGGATATTGGTGGAGCAGCGATTTAAATCACTGGAACTTTGTATCGCGGTCTTTTCTAAAGCCATACCATAAAGTTTACGACGACCTTTGCGCTTCGGCCGTTTGGGTTCAGGGGGATACTTTGTTGGTTTTCGGTTCTACTCACGAAAAGAACTTCCCCATCTGGATGAGTACTAATCCAAAAGCAAATGAATGGAAAGAAGCTGTTGACCCTTTTCAAATCGGTGCCTGGGATCCTGCTTTTTTCCGCGATGACGACGGCCGTTTATATCTCTATTGGGGCAGCAGCAACGAGTTGCCTCTTTATGGCATAGAAATTAATCCCAGAACTTTTCAGCCAATTGGCGAAAGGAAGGAAATGATAAAACTGAATGATGTCCGTTTTGGCTGGCAACGGTTCGGCGAATATTTGGACAATACTTTTCTTAACCCTTTTATGGAAGGTGCCTGGATGACGAAGTATAAAGGTAAGTATTACTTACAATATGGAGCCCCCGGCACAGAATTTAGCGGTTATGCCGATGGTGTTCAAGTTTCTGATAAGCCATTAGGGCCGTTTAGTCCACAGCCGCACAATCCATTCGCCTATAAACCGGGAGGCTTTGCCCGTGGTGCGGGACATGGAAATACGTTCCAGGATAAATGGCAAAACTGGTGGCATGTTTCAACAGTGGTACTATCTGTAAAAAATAACTTCGAAAGGCGGCTGGGTTTATGGTCTGCCGGATTTGATAAAGATGATGTGCTGTATACCAACACCGTTTTTGGCGATTATCCGCACTATTTGCCCAATGGCCCGGCCGATCATTTAAAGAGCCGGTTCACCGGTTGGATGTTGCTAAACTACAATAAGCCGGTACAAGTTTCGAGCACACTCGGAAATTACGAAGCCAACAACGCCGTGGATGAGAATATTAAGACGTATTGGAGCGCGGCTACAGCTAATAAAGGCGAATGGATACAGAGCGATTTAGGCGCTGTGGCTACCGTAAAAGCTATTCAAATTAACTACGCAGATCAAGATGCCCAATTTCTGGGTAAGCCCAAAGGATCTTATCACCAGTACAAAATTTATCATTCCATTAATGGCAAAGAATGGAAGCTGCTGGTTGATAAAAGCAAGAACCAAACGGATTTGCCGCATGATTACGTGGAACTTTCTAAACCTGTACATACCCGCTTCATAAAACTCGAAAATACCCATATGCCCACCGGGAAGTTTGCCATTTGTGGCCTGCGCATTTTTGGAAACGGAAATGGAGCCAAGCCCGATTCAGTTAAAAACTTTATAGTCCTAAGAACCGAGTCAGACAAGCGCAACTCCTGGCTAAAATGGTCGCCGGTTGATAATGCCTATGCCTACAATATTTATACAGGCATTGCTCCCAACAAGCTCTATAACTGCATTATGGTATATGGTAGCAACGAATATTATTTCAAAGGATTAGATAAAAATCTGCCTTATTACTTCGCCATAGAAGCAATCAATGAAAATGGCGTTTCCCTTCGAACCCAAACAATCATCTCAAAATAAAAACCTATGAAAACGCATTCAGCAAATACTCTTTTAAAAGCCACCTGGATAGCAACTCTGTTTTTCTGCTTATTGAATCGGGCAAATGCTCAGTCTAAGCCCGATCCTAAAATGGATGCATACATATCAAACCTGATGAAGAAAATGACGCTCAATGAAAAAATAGGGCAACTTAATTTGGTGTCGGTAGGATTTGATGTAACAGGGCCTGTTGTCAGCAAAAATGTGGATGAGAATATTCGAAAAGGAAATGTTGGAGCAGTTTTCAATACCTTTACTCCAATCGCTGTGCGTAAACTGCAGGAAATGGCAGTAACGCAAACCCGGCTTAAAATCCCGCTACTGTTTGGCTATGACGTAATTCATGGGCATCGTACTATTTTCCCAATTCCATTGGGCTTGTCTACCTCTTGGGATTTAGTTTCTATTGAGAAAAGTGCCCGTATTGCAGCTGAAGAAGCAGCCGCCGATGGATTGAATTGGGTCTACTCGCCAATGGTAGACATTGCCCGCGATGCCCGATGGGGACGTATTGCAGAAAGTTCAGGCGAAGATCCATGGCTTGGCTCGCAAATAGCGAAAGCGATGGTCAAAGGTTATCAAGGCACCGATCTGGCAAAAAGTAATACCGTAATGGCCTGCGTAAAACACTTTGCGCTTTATGGCGCTATTGAAGCTGGTAGGGATTATAACACAGTTGATATGAGCCGGCAAAGGATGATGCAAGACTACATGCCACCATACAAGGCAGCAATTGATGCAGGCGTTGGTTCTGTGATGAGCTCTTTTAATGAGATTGACGGTATACCCGCAACAGGAAACAAATGGCTAATGACAGACCTTTTACGCAAACAATGGGGCTTTCATGGCTTCGTGGTAACAGATTATACAGCTATAAACGAGATGATTGCGCATGGTACGGGAAAGAACGAATACGAGGTTGGGGCACAGGCATTAAAGGCAGGCATTGATATGGATATGGTGGGAGAGGTGTTCCTGAACCAACTAGGCAAATTAGTAAAGGATGGAAAAGTAACCGTCGCCCAGATTGATATGGCTTGCAGAAGAATACTGGAGGCAAAGTACAAACTAGGTTTATTTACAGACCCTTACTGCTATGTATCCAATCCGGACGCGGCTTCAATCCAAATGAAAGAAGAATTTGTAGATGCCGCAAGAGACATTGCTTGCAGAAGTATGGTGCTGCTAAAAAATAACACGCAAACCCTTCCTCTTAAAAAAACAGGCTCAATTGCTTTAATAGGCCCTCTCGCCAGAAATCAACGGGATCTCATAGGAAACTGGAGCGGTGCCGGCGATTGGAAACAGGCTGTAAGCGTTGAGCAGGGAATAAAAAGCTTAATAGGTAATGCTTTGCAGATCAACTATGCAAAAGGAGCCAATTTTACCGATGATACACTAATGATTAAACGATTAAATGCGCATGGCGGAGAATTGGAAATAGATACGAGAAGCTCAGATGAAATGATTAGAGAAGCTGTTGCGGCAGCCCGAAAATCAGATGTTACAGTTGCGGTAGTGGGCGAATCTCAGGGAATGAGTGGCGAAGCTTCCAGCCGGGCAGATATCGGCTTGCCTGGCAAACAATTAAATTTATTGAAGGCTTTAAAGGAAACCGGAAAACCATTAATTATTGTGCTGATGAACGGCAGGCCGCTTGCCCTAAAATGGGAAAATGATAATGCCGATGCGATCCTCGAAACCTGGTTTGCGGGCACGCAGGCAGGTAATGCTATTGCCGATGTCCTTTTTGGAATATACAATCCTTCCGGCAAATTAACTACAACATTTCCGCAGGTAGTTGGACAAGTGCCATTATATTATAATCACAAAAATACAGGTCGCCCGTTTTTAGGAGGTTTATTGGATAAATACCAAAGCCGCTACCTTGACGTAACTAACGATCCGCTTTATCCATTTGGCTATGGTTTGAGTTATTCTGCTTTCTCCTATGGAGATATAAAACTAAGCCGCAATACGATGAACGCTGCTGGTTCTATTGATGCCTCAATAATGGTAAGCAATGTAAGTATTTACGATGGGGAGGAAGTGGTGCAACTATATGTCCAGGATTTGGTTTCATCAGTAACTCGCCCGGTGAAGGAGCTTAAAAACTTTAAAAAAGTATTTTTAAAAGCCGGCGAAAAACAGAATATTACATTCACCATCTCTGAAAACGACCTGAAATTCTATGATGCAGATCTGAAATACGTTGCGGAACCTGGTGAATTTAAGGTGTTTATCGGTCCAAACTCAAGAGACGGGAAGCAAGCTACTTTTACTTTAACTAAATGAAGAAAATAATCATACTATGCATGATCCTTCTTAATACGGCCAGGCTATCGGCACAGGTACAATATGAGCCCAAAGTTTTTGTAGCCGGAAATGATACCCTGCCATATCAGATATTGTATCCAGAAAAATTTGATAGCAAGAAAAAATATCCGCTGGTATTTGTTCTTCACGGTAGTGGCGAACGTGGCACCGATAATAAGGCACAATTAATACATGGAGGCAAGCTATTTCTAAGGCCTGAAATACGCGAAAAGTTTCCTGCGATAGTCATATTTCCACAGTGCCCCAAAAATGATTTCTGGGCAAATGTTAAGGTAACACCAACGGCTGATGGTAAACGGGCATTTACTTTTCCGTATGAAAAATCGCCGACCAAGGCAATGGCTCTATTGATAGGGTTGGTGGAAAGCTATAGGAAAGAGTCAACAACAGATAAGCGCCGGATTTATATCGGCGGGCTTTCGATGGGCGGCATGGGAACTTTTGAATTGCTTGCCAGGAAGCCTGAAACATTTGCGGCTGCTTTTCCTATTTGTGGAGGAGGTAATGTCGATTACGTTAAGAAGTATAAGAAGGTGCCTTTATGGATATTTCACGGGGCGAAAGACGATATAGTGCTTCCAATTTATTCGGAAATGATTGTGAATAAACTAAAGGTATTAGGGCGAGATGTGAAATTCACCCTCTACCCAGATGCTAATCACAATAGCTGGGACCGAGCTTTTGCCGAACCGGATTTTTTACCCTGGCTGTTTTCAAACTCCCGTAAGCGACTATTCTTCTGGTGACTTAGGCTTGATATTCCTTAAGTTGAACTTAGGTTTAAAAGCAGGCTTAGATTCCGAATCCTCTGCTTTAGGACTTTCAGCAGATGGCGCCTCTTTCGGAGTTTCAGAAGATGAATCCGCCGCCGGAGTTTCTTCGGTTCTCTCTTCTGCCGGTTTAGTTTCCGATGATTCCGGTTTTTGCTGCGGCATGTTTTTCATGTTAAACCTCGGCTTAAAGCCGGTAGGTTTAGTAACCGGAGCTTCTTCTGTTGGAGTCTCAGAAGCTGGAGTCGCCGGAGTTTCCTCGGTTTCCTCTTCCTGTGATTTAGTTTCTTGAGGTTGTTCCGCAGGTTTTTGTTGCGGCATGTTCTTCATGTTAAACCTCGGCTTAAAGCTGGTAGGTTTAGTAACCGGAGCTTCTTCTTTTGGAGTCTCAGAAGCTGGAGTCGCCGGAGTTTCCTCGGTTTCCTCTTCCTGTGATTTAGTTTCTTGAGGTTGTTCCGCAGGTTTTTGCTGCGGCATGTTCTTCATGTTAAACCTCGGCTTAAAGCCGGTAGGTTTAGTAGCTGCAGCTTCTTCTTTTGGAGTTTCAGATGCTGGAGCCGTCGCTTGGGTTTCTTCGGTTTGCTCTTCTGCCGCTTTAGTTTCCGGCGATTCCGCAGGTTTCTGCTGCGGCATATTTTTCATGTTAAACCTAGGCTTAAAGGCTGGCTTTGCAGCAGTTTCTGTAGATTCAGAAGCGGCTTGCGTTGGCTCGGCTGTTTCGGGCGCTTTTTCCTCATTAGAAGCTTGAACCGGAGGTTTAATGTTACGAGGTTTAAATCCAGGCATTTTTGCCGGGCTTGCAGGTGCAGTTTCGCTAATGTTTTCGGTTGGAGTAATTTGCTCTTTTTGCTCGGTTTTCGCTGGAATATTCCTTGGCTTGAACGCCGGACGGTTAACAACAGGTTTTGTTGGTTCTGCAGTATCCGCTTCTGCTGCCGTTATGTTTTGTTCAATCGTAGGCGAGCTTAGAGGTTCTGCCTGAGAAGCAATTTTATCAGGTTTAGGAGCCTCTTTCGCAGGGGCGTTTAAATGATAGAGATGGCGTAATTTGTTGAACCAGAATTTTTTTGTGTGGTCAAAGCTCTTTTCGCCCATTAAAGCATAATGACTTTTGAATTCATTAAATAAGCCAGGTTCAGCTTTTTCCAGCTGTACTAAGTCTATTTTTTTCTTTGCGAAAAATTCTTCAAAAGTCATTATAGAATTAAAGTTTCTTATCTATGTTCTCTAAGCGATGCGCCACTTGCTTATTTAATTCTAGTGTTTGCGCGCTAAAATCTTCAAGCTTCTTAAGGCTACTTAGAAATTTTTCATTGAATTGTTGTTGCTGCTCAAATTGCTTAATGGAAATGTCAATGAACGAACTTAGTTTTCTTAACATCTCAGCCATTAATACGTCTTTGTCTTCCATGACTTAGGGTTTTAACCTAAATTAAGCAATAAGTAGCAAAAAAACTGCATTTCCCCTCTCTTGAAGACGGGAGGGATGAGGCTATTATGCCATGTTATGATAAACCGCCTGAACGTCGTCGTCCTCTTCCAGCTTATCAATCAGTTTAAGCACGTCTGCAGCTTGTTCGTCCGAAACTTCGGCTGTTGATAACGTTATCCTCTCCAGTTTGGCACTCTTTACTTCGATGCCTTTTTGTTCAAGCGCTTTTTGCATTTTTCCGAAGTCTTCAAAGGCAGTGTGAAGAACCGCTATATCATTCCCTTCTTCGTCCGCTTCCAGGAACAAGTCCTCCAATCCGGCATCAATTAAGTCGAATTCAAGCTCTTCCAGGTCAGTCTCTCCCGGAACAAAACGGAATACCGCTTTTCTGTTGAAAATAAAATCTAAAGAGCCAGTTTTGCCAAGAGTTCCGCCAACTTTATTAAAATAGCTGCGTACGTTAGCCACAGTACGGTTGGTATTATCAGTAGCAGTTTCTACTAAAACGGCAACACCATGAGGTGCATATCCTTCGTAAACAATTTCCTCGTAGTTTGACTGGTCTTTGTTCGATGCCCTTTTAATGGCAGCCTCAACACGGTCCTTAGGCATGTTTATCGCCTTGGCGTTTTGGATTGCAGTACGAAGCTGTGAATTTGTTTCAGGATTTGGGCCCGCAGACTTTACGGCCATCACAATCTCTTTCCCTAAACGGGTAAACTGTACAGCCATTTTGGCCCAGCGTTTAAATTTTCTTTCTTTACGGAATTCAAATGCTCTTCCCATTGTATATAGTCAATAGTATTATTCTAAAAATCAAAATAGAACGGCAAAATTAACAATTAAAAGCAAAGAAAGGGACGAATATTGCTATCGGAATTTGGGCAGTGCAAACGGAGATTAAACTTCTTTTTTGAGGTGTTTAAGCATGTCTTCAGTAATGGCGGTTAAGTCAAACTGAGCCGCCCAGTCCCAGTCCTTTTGCGCCACAGAATCATCTATGGATTTAGGCCAGCTATCGGCAATTACCTGTCGCGGGTCGTTCTCCAGGTAGGATATTTCGAAGTTCGGAATGTGTTTTCTTATTTCTTCAGCGAGCATGGCTGGCGTAAAGCTAAATCCTGCAATATTGTAGCTGCTGCGGGTGCTTAAGTTCTGCGCGGGAGCATCCATTAACATTATTGTAGCCCGAATAGCATCCTGCATATACATCATCGGAATTTCGGTGTTTGCAGAAAGGAAGCATTCATAGTGGCCCTTATCAATAGCATCATGAAATATATGAACTGCATAGTCGGTAGTACCGCCTCCGGGATCCGCCTTCCAGCCCATTAAACCAGGATACCGTATACTGCGTACATCCAGCCCGTATTTAATAAAATAATATTCACACCAAT
>Ga0307412_10000342_pt1 | contig 29331 bp, 27 predicted proteins | sample DK1Cmetagenome_3_FD_203823 | JGI IMG/M metagenome (GOLD analysis project Ga0307412, IMG submission 203823) | Maize rhizosphere microbial communities from greenhouse at UC Davis, California, United States - DK15-C-1 | ecosystem: Host-associated > Plants > Roots > Rhizosphere > Soil | place: USA...
AGCGCACCAGCGGCCGCACATCGGTGGCGACGAAGCCGTCGGGCCGCACCACCTCAACCACGCTCCACTGGCCGGTGAGGCTCACCGACACCTGCTTCACCCGCGGGTCCCGCGCCCGCGCGGCGGCGTCGATTGTCTGGCACAAATTCACCTTGTCGGCGAACGGCACCAGGTCGAGCGGATCGGCATCGGTATAGAGATGGCGGTTGTTGCCCTGGGGCGGCGGGGCCTTGCCCTGCTTGGCCGGATCGATCAGCGCCATCGTCTCGGCGGCGCGGCGGATCGCGGCGGCGCTGATCTCGTTGGCATGCGCGAACGCTGTCGTCTCGCCCGAGACCGCGCGCAGGCCGAAGCCCGATTGCGTGTCATAGGCGGCGGTCTTGAGCCGGCCGTCATCGAAGCCGAACGCCTCGGACTTGCGATATTGCAGATACAGCTCGCCATCCTCGGCCTGGCCGAGCGCATCGGCGGTAAGGCGGACGGCCGTTTCGGGATCGAACCCGTCACGATAGAGGAAAGCGCGGGGATCGGAAGTGATGCTCATCCAAACGATATAGGATGCGCGCGCACGGAGTCACGCGCTCCTGCGACGATCAGATGCTGCCGCCTGCCGGATGATCGGGCAACTGGCTCTGGTCGGCACCGTCGGCGGGGCCGTCGATCAGCACGAAGCGGCGGTCGCAATAGCCGCAATCGACATAACCCGATTCGTCGATCTGGAGGTACACGCGCGGATGGCCGAGTGCGACGGGCAGGCCGGGGCCGGTGCCGTCGCAGGCGACGCGGGAATGGGCGGTGCGGATGACTTCGGGCGGGGCGATCATGGCCCTGGGCCTTAGCAAAGCGTGCGGGGGCTCGCAATCGGATGCGCGGGGTCTTAAAGCCATCGCCCATGACCCAGGCAGCGATCGCGATCGACACTCTGTGCAAGACCTATCAGGGCGGCAAGCGCGCGCTGGACGGCGTGACCTTCGATGTGCCGCGCGGCCAGATCTTCGGCCTGCTCGGGCCCAATGGCGCCGGCAAGTCGACGCTGATCAACATCCTGGCGGGGCTGGTCAACAAGACCGACGGCAAGGTCTCGATCTGGGGCTTCGACATCGACGCGCATCCGCGCAACGCCAAGGCGAGCATCGGCATCGTCAACCAGGAGATCCTATTCGATCCCTTCTTCACCCCGAAGGAGACGCTGGAGATCCAGGCCGGGCTGTACGGCGTGCCGAAGGGCAAGTTCGATGCGATGGCGCTGCTCCGCGCGGTGCATCTGGAAGACAAGGCCAACGCCTATTCGCGCACGCTGTCGGGCGGCATGAAGCGGCGGCTGATGGTTGCCAAGGCGATGGTCCATTCGCCGCCGATCATCGTGCTCGACGAGCCGACCGCCGGCGTCGACGTCGAACTGCGCCAGCAGCTCTGGGCCTATGTGAAGCAGCTCAACCAGCGCGGCGTGACGGTGGTGCTGACGACGCACTATCTCGAAGAGGCCGAGGAGCTGTGCGACCGCATCGCGATCATCAACCACGGCCAGCTGATCGCCAACAAGCCCACGCGGGAATTGGTCGGCATGGCGCAGGAGAAGGTGGTCGAGGTGACGGTGGACCGCGACATCGTCGCCGCGCCGGACAATGCCTGTTTCCAGAAGGTGGAGCTGAAGGGCGAGCGCGTGCTGGTGATCACCTATCGCAAGGACCAGGCCAACGCCGGCGAAGTGCTGGGCGCGGTGCAGGCGGCGGGGCTGGGCATCGTCGACGTGTCGACCCGCGAGGCGGACCTGGAGGATGTGTTCCTGAACCTGACGCGGGCGGCGTAGGGGGCGGAAGCCGTGGCCCTTGTCCTTGCTGCGCTGCTGTCGCAGACACTCTTAGAGCCGCCGGAGCCATTGAAGGGGCAACTACAGTCCGCAATTTGGTCGGACCTTCAAACTAATGCCATGATCGGCAACGGAAATTGGGTTGCTGCGCTCTGGTACAATGCATCCGATGGCACCAACGAAGATCTGCACATTCGCGACTTGCGCTGCTCCAAGGATAATTCTGGTCAACACTGCGAATTCAACCTTCTTCGCGACGGACCGCCGAAGCTGGTCTTGGGTGAAACCGCCCCAGTGCGTTTGCACTGTGGCGCGCGTTTCGTCCGAACGGGCACTGAATGGACGGTAGTCCACAGGCCGCCCCGCAGAGTCGGACATAGCAAGACGTCGATGGCGTGCGAGATGCTACCCTAAACTCTCGATTTGCGACGGTTCTCCGGGTATGATCAGGCCTTCGCCGATGAAGCGGCCGTCCCAGAGAAAGAACCGCTCTGCTTGGCTGAAGATCGGCACCGCGCTTTCCGGCGTCAGAAAGACGAACCCCAGCCGCCGTCGCTCTCCTGGATGCAGTGGTTGGTCCCGCAGCAGGAGAAGAGCATCCCAGCCGGAATACGGTAGCTCCCTGTTCGTCATCAGAACGCACCCGAAGCCGGGAAGGGCAGGACCGGCCCTCCCGCCATCGGCGGATTCGTAGAGCCAGACGTCCGCCATGAGTTGCGGCTCGGCGTCCCGCTGAACGTCGAGCCTGCTCACCGGCGGTGCGAAGCGAAGAACGCCCACATCGCCTCGTTGTCCGCCACCCAGACATGGCCTGCGCCATGCTTCACCCGTCCGGCCACGTCGGCGCCGCCCGAGCAGCGGCTGAAGCGCTCTTCTTTCACCTCTACCGACACCTCCGTCGCGACCGGCCCCGCGCGGCACCCGTTCAGATCGGCCCAGCGGACCAGCGCGGTGTGCATCGTGTACTGCCAATAGCCCGCGCCGCCGCCCTGTACTGGGTTGGTGGTGTCGGCATCGCCGGCGAAGGCGAGCACCGGCATCGGCCGCGACGGCGTGCAGGTCGCCGGGTCGGGCACGCGCGGCGTTTCCTTCAACGGATTGCCCGCGCGCACGCCGACCACCGGGGCGATGGCGGCGAAGCGGTCCGCCGCGACGCAGCCGAGCCATGACGTCATCCGCCCGCCGCCCGAATAGCCGGTGGCGTAGACGCGGGCGCGGTCGGCGCAGCCGTTCGCCGCCAGCTGGTCGATCGCGGTCTTCACGAAGGCGACGTCGTCGGCATCGTCGGGGCCGGGCACCTTGCCGGTCACCGTCGGCACGCCGGGGATGTTCCAGACGAAGCCCTTCTCGGCCGGGATCCCGCCATCGGGCGCGGCGAGTAGGAAGCCGTGGCGGTCCGAAGTCGCCTCCAGCTTCGACTGGGCGAGGATCGCGCGGCCGTTGCCGGTGCTGCCGTGGAAGACGAACACCAAAGGCAACCGCTGGGCAGCCTTGCCGGACGGCAGATGCACCAGCATCGACCGCCCGGTGCCCGCAATCGCCACCGACACCGTCGTCCCCGGTGCACCCAGCCGGCACGTCGCCGCCTGTGCCGAGCCGCTGCCGAACAGCGCTGCCAAACCGATCCACCAGCCCAACCGCATATGCTTCTCCTGCTCGCTAACCTCTATGGTCCAAGGGTGGGGATTGCGGAACCCGCGCCATGCGCGCTTAAAGCGCCGCAAAGGAGTGCCTCTTTGTCCGATACCACCCACCAAAGCGATGTCCTGGTCCTCGGTTCCGGCGCGGCGGGGCTCACCACCGCGCTGCATTTGGCGGACAAGTTCAAGGTGACGGTGCTGGCCAAGGGCGGCTTTGCGGAGGGCTCGACTGCCTGGGCGCAGGGCGGCATCGCCGCGGTGCTGGAGGAGGGCGACACCTTCGAAAGCCATATCGAGGATACGATGGTCGCCGGCGCCGGCCTCAACGATCGCGCGACGGTGGAGATGGTGGTCGAAAACGCGCCCGCCGCGATCGAGCGGCTGGTGAAACTGGGCGTGCCGTTCAACACCGAGGGCAATGCGCTGCACCTCACCCGCGAGGGCGGCCACAGCCACCGGCGTATCGCCCATGTCGATGATGCGACCGGTCTGGCGGTGCAGACCGCGCTGCTCCGCGCGGCGCAGGCGCATCCGAATATCACGCTGGTGCCCGACATGGTGGTGATCGACCTCGCCACCAGCCGGCACGAGCTGCGCTATTCGGGCGCGGGCAATGTCTGGGGCGTCTATGCGTTCAACCGCGCGACCAACCGCGTCGAGCTGTTCACCGCCCGCGCGACCGTGCTGGCGACGGGCGGGGCAGGGCGCACCTACCTGTTCTCCACCGCCCCGCGCGGCGCGACCGGGGACGGCATCGCGATGGCGTGGCGCGCGGGCTGCCGCATCTCGAACATGGAGATGATGCAGTTCCACCCGACCTGCCTCTACAATCTCGACGTCAAGAACTTCCTGATCACCGAGGCGGTGCGCGGCGAGGGCGGCCATCTGCTGCTGCCCCCCGATGCCGGCGAGGAGGCGGGCCACCGCTTCATGCCCGATTTCGATCCGCGGCTGGAGCTGGCGCCGCGCGACATCGTGGCGCGCGCGATCGACCATGAGATCAAGCGGCTCGGCCTCGACTATGTCCACCTGGACATCAGTCACATGGGGCCGGAATTCGTCCAGCACCATTTCCCGACCATCTACCACCGGCTGCTCGATCTCGACATCGACATGACCAGGGAGCCGATTCCGGTGGTGCCCGCCCAGCATTACACCTGCGGCGGCGTGGTGATCGATCGCGACGGCCGCACCGACCTGCCGGGGCTCTATGCGGCGGGCGAGGTCAGCCAGTCGGGCCTGCACGGAGCGAATCGGCTCGCGTCCAACTCGCTGCTCGAATGCTTCGTGTTCGGCGAGGCGGTGGCGACTCACATCATCGCCAACTGGGGCGACCTCGCGCCGCCGCCGGCGATCCGGCCGTGGGACGAGAGCCGCGTCACCGATTCGGACGAGGAAGTCGTCATCAAGCAGAACTGGACCGAGATCCGCCGGTTCATGTGGAACTATGTCGGCATCGTCCGCTCCACCAAGCGGCTGGAGCGCGCCGCGCACCGCATCAAGCTGCTGCGCGAGGAAGTCGCTGATTATTACGGCCATTTCCGCGTCACGCCGGATCTGATCGAGCTGCGCAACCTGCTCGAAAGCGCCGACCTGATCGTCCGCTCGGCGCTCCACCGCAAGGAGAGTCGGGGGCTACACTACACGCTAGACTATCCGGAGACGCTGGCGGAGGCGGTGGACACGGTGCTGGTGCCTTGATCGGGCGCGGCGGGCGCTCACCTTTCGTCGCTCCCCCGACTCGCTTCGTCGCATTGCGGGAAACCCGCACTTTGCCCACCGTAGGGCCGGTCGCATGATAGAGTTGGGCAAGAGGTTGGTTGCAGTGCGTAAAATGCGGTTTTCCAAGGTCGAGCGTGCGCTGACCGTCGCGGGGCTTGGGCCCGCGGTGCTGCTGGGCTGCGCGGTGCACGAACATCCTGAGCTCGCCGCCTATCTTCCCGCGCCCAATTACGGCGTGCTGATGCCGATCCCGCGCGCCCAGGCGGCGCCGCGCCCCGAAACACCGCCGCCCGCCGGCCTGGTGAATCGCCTGTCGGACATCGCGCATAATTTCGACGGCGTCGTCGGCATTGCCGTCACCAGCGTCGACCGCAACTGGACGATCTCGCAGGGCGGCGCCCGCAAATTGCCGCAGCAGAGCGTCTCCAAGCTGTGGGTGGCGATGACCGTGCTCGACCAGGTCGACCAGGGCCGCATCCGGCTCAACGACCCGCTCGTCATCACTCGCGCCGATTTCACCCTGTTCCACCAGCCTGTCGCGTCGCTGGTCAAGGGCGACCAGGGCTATCAGAGCACCGTCGGCGAGATCCTGCGCCGCGCGCTGACGATGAGCGACAACACCTGCAACGACAAGCTGCTCCGGCTCGTCGGCGGCCCGTCGGCGGTGCGCTCGTTCATCGCGCGCAACGCGCTGGGCTCGATCCGGTTCGGACCCGGCGAGAAGCTGCTCCAGCTCGGCACCTCGGGTCTGCCGGCATGGAAGCCCGAATATTCGATGGGCAATACCTTCGCGGTGGCCCGCGCCCAGCTGCCCCGCGTGACCCGAGTCGCTGCCTATCAGTCCTATGTCGCCGATCCGCCCGACGGCGCCGCGCCGCTCGCCATCGCCGGCGCGCTCGCCCGGCTGAAGCGTGGCGAGCTGCTGTCGCCCGTCTCCACCCAGTGGCTGATCGCGACGATGCAGGGCTCGCACACCGGCAAGTACCGCCTGCGCGGCGCGGTGCCGCCGGGCTGGCAGCTCGCCCACAAGACCGGCACCGGCCAGGACCTGTTCGGCCGCACCGCCGGCTATAACGACGTCGCGCTGCTCACCGCGCCCGACGGCCGCACCTATGCGATGGCGGTGATGATCGGCGATACGCAACGGCCGATCAACGAACGCCAGCTGCTGATGCAGGGCGTGGTGCGCGCGATCATCGCCGAACATCAGGCAGGGGCCTGAAAACAGGGCGTCGTTCGGGATGACGGGGCGTGCGGGCGCTGCTATCTCCCGCCCCATGCCCCATCTCTATCTTGTCGACGGCTCCAGCTACATCTTCCGCGCCTATCACCGGCTGCCGCCGCTGACCAACAAGCATGGCGAGCCGGTGGGCGCGGTCTATGGCTATACCGCGATGCTGTGGAAGCTGGTCGACGCGCTGAACAAGGCCGACGGCCCGACGCATATGGCGGTGATTCTCGACAAGTCCGAGCACACCTTCCGCAACGATCTGTACGACCAGTACAAGGCGCACCGTCCGCCCGCGCCCGAGGATCTGCGCCCCCAGTTCCCGATGATCCGCGACGCCACCCGCGCCTTCAGCCTGCCCTGCATCGAGGAGCTCGGCTGGGAGGCCGATGACCTGATCGCCAGCTATACCAAGGCTGCGCTGGCGCAGGGCTGGGCGGTGACGATCGTCAGCTCCGACAAGGATCTGATGCAGCTGATGACCGATCCGTCGGTCGACATGCTCGATACGATGAACAACCGGCGCATGGGCCCGGACGACACGCGCGAGAAGTTCGGCGTCGGCCCGGACAAGCTGGGCGAGGTCCTGGCGCTGATGGGCGACAGCGTCGACAACGTCCCCGGCGTCCCCGGTGTCGGCCCCAAGACCGCCGCCAAGCTGATCCTCGAATATGGCGATCTCGAATCGGTGCTCGCCGCCGCGCCGGAAATGAAGAAGAGCAAGCTGCGCGACAATCTGATCGAGCATGCCGATCTCGCGCGGCTGAGCCACCAGTTGGTCACGCTAGCTTGCGACGTGCCGCTGCCCGAACCGCTGGAGGCGCTGGAGCTGCAGGGCATCCCTGACGCGCCGATGCGCGCGTTTCTGGAGCATCACGGCTTCAAGACGCTGCTGGCGCGTCTCTCCACCGTCGCCGACGCGCCGGTCGAGACGCACGATACGCCAGGCGTCGAGGAAGACCCGCCCTGCGCGCACGACGACTATGAGACCGTCACCGATCTCACCGCGCTCGATCGCTGGATCACCGTCTCGCGCCACCAGGGCTGGGTGGCGATCGATACCGAGACGACCGGGCTCGACGCGACCCGCGCCGATCTGGTCGGCGTCAGCATGGCGCTGGCGCCGAACCTCGCCTGCTACATTCCGCTCGGCCATGGCGGCACCGACATGTTCGCCGAAAAGCCCGAGCAGATCGACCGCGCCGCAGCGATCGCGCGCCTCAAGCCGCTGCTCGAAGACCCGGCGGTGCTCAAGATCGGGCACAATCTGAAGTACGACATGATCGTGCTCGGCCGCGCCGGGATCGATGTCGCCCCCTATGACGACACGATCGTGATGAGCTTCGATCTCGATGCCGGCCTGCACGGCCACGGCATGGACGAGCTCGCCGCCACCCACCTCGCGCACAGCTGCATCGCGTACAAGGACGTGGTCGGCACGGGGAAGAGCCAGCTGGGCTTCGGCCAGGTCGATCTCAAGGCCGCGACCCGCTACGCCGCCGAGGATGCCGATGTCACGCTGCGGCTGTGGCGCCGATTGAAGCCGCGCCTCGCCTATGAGAGCGTGACCCGCGTCTATGAAAGCGTCGATCGCCCGCTGGTCGCCGTATTGGCCGGGATGGAGCGCGCCGGCATCAAGGTCGATGCCGCGGTGCTGGCCAAGCTCTCGTCCGATTTCGCCCACCAGATCGCCGCGCTGGAGGAAGAGATCCACGCCATCGCCGGCTTCAAGTTCACCATCGGCAGCCCCAAGCAATTGGGCGACGTGCTGTTCGACAAGATGGGGATCAAGGGCGGCCGCAAGGGCAAGTCCGGCGTCTATTCCACCGACGTCAACGAGCTCGAGCGCATCGCCGCCGACAAGGATTCGCCCGGCCGCGACATGGTGGTCAAGGTGCTCGACTGGCGCCAGCTCTCCAAGCTCAAATCGACCTATACCGATGCCCTCCAGGCGCAGATCAACCCGGAAACGGGCCGCGTCCACACCAGCTACAGCCTCACCGGCGCGCAGACCGGGCGGCTCTCCTCGACCGATCCGAACCTCCAGAACATCCCGATCCGCACCGAGGTCGGCCGCCAGATCCGCGACGCCTTTGTGGCGGAGCCGGGCAACGTCATCCTCTCGGCCGACTATTCACAGATCGAGCTGCGTTTGGCCGCGCATATCGCCGATGTGCCCGCGCTGCGCACCGCGTTCGAAAATGGCGACGACATCCACAGCATGACCGCGATGGAGCTGTTCGGTGAAGTGAACCGCGACACGCGCGGCCGCGCCAAGACGATCAACTTCGCGATCCTCTACGGCATTTCGCGCTGGGGGCTGGCCGGCCGGCTCGACGTGTCGGCGGACGAGGCGCAGGCGATGATCAGCCGCTATTTCGAGCGCTTCCCCGGCATCAACCGCTACATCGCCGATACGCTGCGCGAGGCGAAGGAGCGCGGCTACACCACCACCTTGTTCGGCCGGAAGACGCATTTCCCGCGGCTCAAATCGCCCAACCCCAACGAGCGGGCAGGCAGCGAGCGCGCCGCGATCAACGCGCCGATCCAGGGCACCAGCGCCGACATCATCAAGCGCGCGATGATCCGCATGCTCCCCGCGTTGCGCGAGGCGGGCCTGCCCAATGTGCGCATGCTCCTCCAGGTTCACGACGAACTCGTGTTCGAACTGCCCGAGGGCGATGTCGAAGCCGCGCGCCCGGTGATCGAGCGGGTGATGGCCACCGCCGCCGAACCGGCGATCAAGCTCACCGTGCCGCTGGGCGTGGAGATCGGCGTCGGCCCCAGCTGGGGCGCCGCGCATTGAGCGAGGGGGAAGCGTCGCAGGATATCAACGCGCTCGCCAAGGGTGGGCGCACCAACATGCTCGGGTTCATCATCCGGCTGGTCGCGCGGCTGCCGTTCCTGTTCATCGCCGGCCGCGCCTATGGGCCGGAGATCGTCGGGCGTTATGCGATCGCGGTGCTGGTGATCGAGTTCGTCGCGCTGGTCGCGACGCTCGGCCTCAAGCGCGGGCTGGCGCAGGCGCTGTCGAGCACCGATCGCCCGCACACCCATGTCGTGTGGGATGCGATGGTGGTGGCGTTCGTCGCCGCGCTGATCGCGAGTGGCGTGCTGATCCTGTTCCCGCAGGCGCTGTTCCCCAACAGCCCGGTGATGGGGCTGGAGCGCTTCCTGTCGATCGTGGTGATCGCCATCGCGCTGTCTGACGTGTCGCTCTCCGCGCTCGCCTATCGCCACAATATCGGTGCGGCGGTGACCGCGCGGGCGATCATCGAGCCGTGGACGATCAGCATCGCGGCCTATGCCTTCTCGTTCGTCTCGTCGCGCGACGGGCTGCTGATGGCCTATGTGCTGTCGATGAGCGCGGCACTGGTCGCCTCGATCGTGCCGTTCGTGCGCGAATATGGCCTGCCGGTCGGCTGGCGGCCGCAGCCGGCGGTGATCTGGGGCCTCGCCCGGCTCAACGCGCCGCTGGCGGGGGCCGATGCGATCGAATGGGCGACGCGCAACGTCGATCGCTTCATCCTCGGCCTGTTGTTCGCGCCGTCGGTGGTTGGCATCTATTACATGGCGCAGCAGGTCGCCTCGGTGCCGCAGCGGCTGAAATCGAGCTTCGACCCGATCCTCGGGCCGGTGATCACCCAGAGCCTCGCGGCGGGCGACCGCCCGGCGGTGGCGCGGCAGGTGCGGCAGGTGGGCTTCTGGATCCTCTGCGCGCAGGCTGGCCTTGCGGTGACGTTCTCGATTCCCGCCGAGGGGGTGATGGGGCTGCTCGGCCGCGAGTTCGTGATCGGATCGGGCGTGCTGTGCATCCTGCTGTTCTCGGAGGTGCTCGCCTCGCCCGGCGCGGTGTGCGAGACGGCGCTGATCTATATTGCCCGGCATACCAACCTGATGATTTCGATTTGCGTGCTGCTGCTCCAGATTGCGCTGAGCTTCGCGCTGATCTTCCTGGCGCGGGGGCAGGGCTGGTCGGTGCCGGTCCAGTCGGCGGGGCCGGCCATCGCGCTGGCGCTGGCGCTGACCATCGGATCGGTGGCCAAGGGGCTGCTGCTCCAGGCCAAGCTTGGCGCCCCGGTGGTGAGCATCCGGCCCAGCTTCTTCGCGGCGATGGCGATCGCCGGGCTGGTCGGCGCGGCCTTCATGTCGCTGCCGCACCGCTACGAATGGGCGGAAATGACGTTCGGCATGCCGGCAATGGTGGCGACGTTCCTCTACGTCATCATCCGCTTCGGCTTCGGTCCCGAAGACCGCGCGCTGTTCCGCAAGGGGCCGCGGGCGGAAGCTGTGGCGGCGGAGGCGGCCTGAGCGGTTCACTCCCGGCGGCGCTGGGAGGGGGCCCGTGCGGAGCGACGGGTGAGGAGCGGCCGTAATGGTGCCAGGCGGCATCCACACCCCTATCGTCATTCCGGCGAAAGCCGGAATCCATTCGGGCCGCCGTATCGGCGCTTGCTGGCAGGCAGAGGCGAATGGATCCCGGCTTCCGCCGGGATGACGGTGGAAAGCAGGCCGCGCCCGCCTTATCACACCCTATATGGTCCCCATATGTTCCGAATCGCTCTCTGAACCCGTGAGCCACCTCCACGACGTGCGACTCCACGCACGCGCGCAATCCTGAACTTCCTGAACGTCGCCCGCCGCAAAACGCGCACGCGCCTAAACTTCCCCAACTTAGCCCCACGCCGCGCTCCCCCAGGAAGCGCGGCGCGCGCCATCCTCAATGCCGGAAGTGGCGCATACCCGTGAACACCATCGCCAGCCCGGCCGCGTCGGCCGCCGCGATCACTTCGTCGTCGCGGATCGAGCCGCCCGGCTGGATCACCGCGGTCGCCCCGGCTTCCACCGCCGCCATCAGGCCGTCGGCGAAGGGGAAGAAGGCGTCCGACGCCACCGCCGAACCGATCGTGCGCGGCGTGCCCCAGCCGGCCTTGTCGGCCGCATCCTTCGCCTTCCAGGCTGCGATGCGGGCGCTTTCCAGGCGGTTCATCTGGCCGGCGCCGACGCCCGCGGTGCTGCCGTCCTTGGCATAGACGATCGCGTTCGACTTGACGTGCTTGGCCACCGTCCAGGCGAACAGGCAGTCGGCCAGTTCCTGCTCGGTCGGCTGGCGCTGGGTGACGACCTTGAGCTGGTCGCGCGTGATGATGCCGTTGTCGCGGCCCTGGACCAGCCAGCCGCCGGCGATCGACTTGGCGAACAGGCCAGCACGCGCCGGATCGGGCAGTTCGCCGGTCAGCAGCAGGCGGAGATTCTTCTTCGCCGCGAACAGCGCCAGCGCCTCTTCATCGGCGTCGGGAGCGACCACCACTTCGGTGAAGATGCCGGTGATCTGCTCGGCGGTCGCGCGGTCGAGCGGGCGGTTGACGGCGATGATGCCGCCGAATGCCGAGACGGTGTCGCAGGCGAACGCTGCCGCATAGGCCTCGGCAAGCGTCGCGCCGCTCGCCACGCCGCACGGGTTGGCGTGCTTGACGATCACCGCGGTCGGCGGGCCGTCGCGGAATTCGCTGACCAGCTCGAGCGCCGCATCGGCGTCGTTGTAATTATTGTAGCTCAGTTCCTTGCCCTGCAGCTGCCGCGCCTGGCCAATGCCGCGCGCCGCCGGGCCGGTGGCGGCATAGAAGGCCGCCTGCTGGTGCGGGTTCTCGCCATAGCGCAGCGCCGGGCCGCGCTTCAGCGAGATGTTTAGCGTCTCCGGGAAAGCCTCGCCCTGGTCGGCAAAGGCGAACCAGCTGGAGATCATCGCGTCATAGGCGGCGGTGGCGGCATAGGCCTTGGCAGCGAAGCTGCGGCGCTGCTCCAGCGTGGTCGTGCCGCCCATCACCAGCGCGTAATCGGCCGGATCGGTGACGATCGCCACCGATTCATGGTTCTTCGCGGCCGAGCGCACCATCGACGGGCCGCCGATATCGATATTCTCGATGATCTCGTCGCGGTCGGCGCCCTTGGCGACGGTGGCGGCGAAGGGATAGAGGTTCACCACGACAAGGTCGATCGGCACGATTGCGTGCTCGGCCATCGAAGCCTGATGCTCGGGATTGGTGCGTACCGAGAGCAGGCCGCCATGCACCTTGGGGTGCAGCGTCTTCACCCGGCCGTCCATCATCTCGGGGAAGCCGGTCAGGTCCGAAATGTCGCGGACCTCCAGGCCAGCGTTGCGCAGGGCGGTGGCGGTGCCGCCGGTCGAGACGAGCTCGACGCCCTGGGCGGCCAATGCCTGGCCGAGTTCGACGATCCCGGTCTTGTCGGAGACCGAGAGGAGCGCGCGGGTGATCTTGATGTCCATGGCCCGCCCCTCTCCCGGATCGGCGGCGCCTGAGCAAGCCCTATTTCGAGCGGTGGAATACCCAGTTCAGGGTGGCACCGCCCGCCGGCGTCTCACCCTGGATCACCAGCTGCTGGGTGGCGTGCGGCCGGCCGCGCGTGTCGATCCACAGACTCTCCTCGATCGCCAGCGTGCCGCCCTTGGCGCGGAACTGCCAGAGCATGCCCGAAGGTGCGCGCAGGATCGCACCGTGCCCATCGGCGGTGGGCGAAACCTCGACGTGGGGGGCCAGGTGGAAGCGCAGCGCGAAGGGGGTAAAATCGGCCCGCCGCCGGCCCGAGGGCAGCAGCAGGTCCTCGCCGCGCAGGTCGCGCCCGTCGTGGGAAAGGGTCAGCTCGCGGCGGTGGAGCAGGCCGAAGCGGCGGACATAGCCGTCATGCGCCGCCTCGATCCGGCTCGCATTTTCGGTCTCGTGGCGCACCAGTTCGACTTCGCTGACGCCGCGCCCGAGCGTGCCGTCGGCGTGGATCGCGGTGGAGTTGCTGTCGCCCAGCACCAGCGTGGAATGCGCGGCGGTGGTGCGCAGGCCCTGGACCAGCTCGGCGGGCAGCCGGGCATCGGCGGCGCGGCTGCCGCCGCAATTGACGACGATCCGGTCGGGGCCGTCGGACAGCTCGAAGGCGAGGGTGGAGGCGCAGCCGGTCTGCGCCACCCGGGCATCCGGCGGCGGCGCGGCGTCGAGGATCAGCACGGTGCCCGCCGAGGCGAGCCGTTGATAGCCCCACTCCCGCGCCTGCTTGAGCGGCCGGGTGCGGACGCCGGTCGCCTCGACGGCCTGGGCGATCACCTCGCCGCTAACGGGTGCGCAGCCCTGCCAGCTGGAGAGCCCGCCATCGCCGTGGCACACGCCGAGCAGCGCGGCGACCATGCGGTTGAGCGCACCGAGCACGAAGGCGGGCGGCTCGATGCGGCGCGCGGCATAGGTCTCGCACAGCATCGTCAGCAGCTGGATCGCGTCGAGCTGGCCATCGGGCGCGCGGCCGACCGTGCCGCCATCCTCATAGACCGAGGCGGTGATGGCGCGGTTCAGCCCCGCTTCGGCAAAGGTCCGGCGCGGATCGCCGCCGGGCAGCACCAGCCCCGCCACGACGAGGCCCGCCCAGGCGGCGAGGCGGGGAACGCCCACCGGCACCTTGTCGGCGCTGCGATCGAGATGGCGGGCGCCGCGGGCCAGCGCGTGCATCACGCCCGAGCGATAGACCTGATCGGTCGAGGACAGGATCAGCGGCGCGTGGGCGACCCAGAACAGGAAGCGCCGGCCGACGAAATCGGGCCGCCAGGCGGGGTCCGCCACCTGCTCGCCGTGCACCGCCAGCCAGCGGCGCATCACATTCTCGGCGATCGGCGCGCCCTGTTGGCGGGTGGCGACGCTGGAGAGGTCGCGCAGCCAGGCGAAGCCCTGGAGGTGCTGGGCGAAGGCGGGTGACCAGTCCGGCTTGGCGAAATCGAGGGTCTCGATCGCGCGGACCTCGCCGCAATGCTGGATCTCGCCGTCGAGCAGCGCATTGCCGCGCCGGGGATCGCCGAAGAACGGATCGTCGGCGACGGTGAGCAGCTTGAGCGGGTGCCGGCCCTTCAGCCGCATCGCATAGAAGGGCGAGCGCCAGGCAAGGCGCTGGAAGCGATCGGCGATCCGGTCAGCGAGCGACAGGCCGCGATCGCCGCCCACCCGGATCAGCCGCTTGCCTTCCTCGACTCCGTCGGCGGCGGAGTCCGGCGCGGGGTCCGTCAAGCGCCGCGCAGCGCGGCGATATTGGCGGCGTACTGGCTCGGGCCGCCGGTGAAGGTCGCGGTGCCGGCGACCAGCGCATTGGCGCCGGCGGCGATCGCCTTGGGCGCGGTCTCGCGGTCGATGCCGCCATCGACTTCGAGGTCGATCGCCCGGCCGCTCGCCTCGATGCGGCGGCGCAGTTCGGTGATCTTGGGCAGCTGGCTCTCGATGAACTTCTGCCCGCCAAAGCCGGGGTTCACGCTCATCACCAGGATCAGATCGACCATGTCCATGACGTAATCGATCACGTCGACCGGCGTCGCGGGGTTGAGCACCACGCCGGCGCGCTTGCCCAGCGCCTTGATCGTCTGGATCGTGCGGTGGAGGTGCGGACCGGCCTCGGGGTGGACCGAGATCGTGTCCGCGCCGGCATCGGCGAAGGCGGCGAGCAGCGGATCGACCGGCGAGATCATCAGGTGCACGTCGAACATCTTGGCGGTGTGCGGGCGCAGCGCCTTGATCACCGCCGGGCCGATGGTGAGGTTCGGCACGAAATGGCCGTCCATCACATCGACATGGATCCAGTCGGCGCCGGCGGCGTCGATGGCGCGGACTTCCTCGCCGAGCCGCGAAAAATCGGCCGAGAGGATCGAAGGGGCGATGCGGACGGACATGGTCGATCTCCTACGGAAGGCGCGAGTCGGGCGCAACCGGAGGGGCGGGGTGCCCACCGATTGCACACTGCTTCTCCACAGCTTTATCCACAGCTTGGTGCGGGCGCGGGACGAAGGGCCTCGTGGCTGCGATCAGCGGCGGCGGAAGCGGGCGATGAAGAAGCCGTCGAGCCCGCCTTGCTCCGCCAACATGCCTGGCAGGATGCGGACCGAGCCGTCTTCGCGGGGCGTGATGCCGGCCGGAAGCTCCTCCGCCGTCGCCGGCACCAGTTCGAACTCGGGATGGGCGGCGAGGAAGGGGGCGAGATGCGCCTCGCCTTCCTTGGGCTCCAGCGAGCAGGTGGCGAAGACCAGGGTGCCGCCCGGCTTCACCCAGGCCGCGGCGCGGTCGAGGAGCTTGGCTTGCACCTCCGCCATCTCGGCGATCAGCGAGGGGCGGACGCGGTGGAGCACGTCCGGGTGGCGGCGGAAGATGCCGGTGGCGCTGCACGGCGCATCGAGCAACACCGCATCGGCGGGGGCGGCGGGGTTCCAGCTGAGCAGGTCGGCGGTGACGATCTGCGCCGAAAGCCCGGTGCGTTCGAGATTCTCGCGCAGCCGGACGAGGCGGTTTTCGGCGACGTCGACGGCGGTCACCTGCCAGCCGGCGGCGGCGAGCTGCAGCGTCTTGCCGCCGGGCGCGGCGCACAGATCGAGCGCAGTGCCGGTGCCCGCACCGATCAGCCGGGCGGGGATCGAGGCGGCCAAGTCCTGCACCCACCACTCGCCTTCGGCGAAACCGGGCAGTTCGGGCACGCTGGTGCCGGGTTCGAGCCGGGCATGGCGCGGGGCGAGGCTGGTCGCACCCGATACCGTGACGTCGGCATTCTTCAGGCTGAGGTCGAGCGGCGGCGGTGTCGCGATGGCCTCGCACGCGGCCTGCACCACCGCGTCGCCCCATGCGGCCTGCCAGCGCAGCGCGACCGGATCGGGGAGCATCGGCACGTCGGGTAGCGTGGCGTTGCCGCGCATCAGCGTGCCGAACACGCCGTGCACCAGCTTGCGCGGACCTCCATCGACCAGCGGCAGCACGGTCGAGATCGCGGCATGGCCGGGGGTGCCGAGCGCGATTGCCTGGACCAGCGCGATGCGAAGCGCGAAACGCGCCTTGGCATCGTCGGGCAGGCGCTGGCGGGTGGCGGAATCGATCAGCGCATCGAGATCGGGCAGGCGGCGCAGCGCTTCGGCGGCGATGGCATGGGCGAGGCCGCGGTCGTTGGGGGCCAGCCCCTGCGCGGCGGAATCGAGCGCCTGCTCCAGCGCCAGTCCGCGGCGCAGCACGGCGTCGAGCAATTTGAGCGCGGCGCGGCGGGCGGGGACGCCGGGGGCGTCCGGCTCGGCGCCGGTAGGGCGGCGGGTGTTCGGGCGGGCCATGTTCAGCGCGTCTCCATCTCAATTCCTGCCCGCGCGACCCTTGCCGCGTGCGCTGCTACCCAACCGTTCACTTGACCATGCTCCTTTGGCCGCCGACATGGGCCGGGCAACCAAGGAAGGCAATCCCGATGGGCAAGCGACCCGAGCATGTGACGCCGCCGGCTTATCTCTCGAAGAGCCCGCCGGTCCCCAAGCCCGAACCGATGCAGCGGCCGGAACAGGACCCGCTCGACAAGGATCCCGTCCGCTATGGCGACTGGGAGCTGAAGGGCATCGCGATCGATTTTTGAGGGTTTGTTCCCCTCCCGCCTGCGGGAGGGGAGAAGAAGCTTATCAGTGTGCCAGCTGCGGGTAGGTCGAGCGGAACGCGGCGACCTTGGGCTGGTCCCAGCGCATGATGTACGGGTGCGTCGGGTGTCGCCAGAAGAAGTCCTGGTGATATTCTTCCGCCGGATAGAAGCCGCCGGTTTCCAGCCTCGTCGTGATCGGCTTGGTGAAGGCCTTGGCGCGGGTCAGCTGGGCGAGATAGGCTTCGGCCACCCGGCGCTGCTCGGCGGTCTGCGGGAAGATCGCGCTGCGATAGCTCGGGCCGCGATCGGGGCCCTGGCCGCCGCGCTGGGTGGGATCGTGCGCCACCGAGAAATAGACGCGCAGCAGCGTGCCATAGCTCACCCGGGTGGGATCATAGACGACCTTCACCGCCTCGGCATGGCCGGTCTTTTCGGTCGAGACCTGGGCATAGGTGGCAGTGTTCGCAGCGCCGCCGGCATAGCCGTTGGTGACCGACTGGACGCCCTTCACCGACTGGAACACCGCCTCCATGCCCCAGAAGCAGCCGCCGGCGAACACCGCCGTCTGCGGCTTCTTGGCCTTGGCGACGTCCACCGCGGGCGGCGGTACGACGACCGCCGTTACCTTCTCGATGCGAAGGCCCCCCGCTGCAACCAGCAGGAAGGCGCCGCCGGCAAGGGCGGCGAGGGAGAGCGGGAGCTTGATCGTGCGTCGGGTCATACGAACCCCAATATAAGAGCGACGCAGCTCCCGCCCAATCCCCGATCAGCGCAGGTCGGCGCAGGCCGTCTGGATGCGGGTGCAGGCTTCGCGGAGCAACGCCTCGGACGTCGCATAGCTGATCCGCATTGCCGGCGACAGGCCGAACGCAGCACCGTGCACCGCCGCGACGCGGGCGTCGTCGAGCAGATAGCCGATCATCTCCTCGTCGGTGGTGATCGTCTTGCCCTTGGGCGTGGTCTTGCCGATCAGCGCACTGAACTCGGGATAGACGTAGAAGGCGCCTTCCGGCGTCGGGCAGGTCATGCCGTCGATCTCGTTCAGCATGCCGACGACGAGGTCGCGGCGCGTCTGGAAGGCGGCGGCGCGGTCCTTGAGGAAGCTCTGGTCGCCGGAGAGCGCCGCGACGGCGGCGGCCTGAGCGATCGAGCAGGGGTTCGAGGTCGACTGCGACTGGAGCTTGGCGATCGCCTTGATCAGCGGCGCCGGGCCGCCGGCGAAGCCGATGCGCCAGCCGGTCATCGCATAGGCCTTGGAGCAGCCGTTCACCGTCAGCGTGCGGTCGTACAGCGACGGGCGGACCTGCGCGATCGTGGCGAATTCGAAGCCGTCGTACAGGATGTGCTCGTACATGTCGTCGGCGAACACCCAGACCTGCGGGTGGCGTTCGATCACTTCGCCCAGCGCCTTGAGCTCGGCGGCCGAATAGGCGGCGCCGGTCGGGTTGGACGGCGAGTTGAGAATCACCCACTTGGTCTTGGGCGTGATCGCCGCCTCAAGCTGGGCAGGGGTGATCTTGTAGGCCTGGTCGGCGCCGGCGGCGATGAACACCGGGGTGCCGCCCGCGAACTGAACTACGTCAGGATAGCTGACCCAATACGGCGCAGGGATGATCACCTCGTCGCCGGCTTCCACCGTCGCGACGATCGCGTTGAACAGCGTGTGCTTGCCGCCGACATTCACCGTCACCTGCGCGGGGGTATAGTCCAGGCCGTTGTCGCGCTTGAACTTTTCGATCACCGCGGCCTTCAGCTCGGGCGTGCCGTCGACGTTCGTATACTTGGTCTTGCCGTCGCGGATCGCCTGGATCGCGGCTTCCTTGACGAAGTCGGGCGTGTCGAAATCAGGTTCGCCGGCGCCCAGGCCGATCACGTCGACGCCGGCACGCTTCAGCTCGAACACGCGGCTGGTCATGGCGAGCGTGGCGGAGGGCTGGATGCGCTGGAGCGCGGCGGAAGTCTGCATGGGTCTAGACGCCTTTTCCGGGGAAAGATGCGCGCCTATAGGTCCGCTTCGGCGCCTTCCGCAACTGTAACGGCTGCAACCAGTCCGCGCAGCGCGTTGCCGAGCAGGAATCCGTTCGCCAGGTCTTCGGGGCGCAGGTCCCCCTCGACGGCGCGGCCCGAGGCGATCAGCTCGGCGCGGAGCACCCCGGGGAGCAGGCCGCGCGACAGCGGCGGGGTCACCAGCACGCCGTCGCGCTCGACGAACAGCGCGGTGAAACTGCCCTCGGTCAGATACCCTTCGGCATCGGTGAACAGCACTTCCCAGGTGCCGGCGGCACGGCGCGGGGCGTCGTAGAGCGCGCGGCGGGTGGTCTTGTGCGCGCGGCGGAAATCCTCGCGGGGGACCGAATGGGGTACGATCCGGACCTTTACCGCTTCAAGCGGCGCCGCCGGCAGCGGCGCAATGCCGATCGCCACCGCGCCCGTGGGGCCGAGCAGCAACCGCACCTTGGCCGCCTCGCGCAGGCGGAAAGTGGCGGCCTGCAGCTCGTTGCGGACGACGTGACGATCGAACGGGAAGCCGAAGGTGGCGGCGCTGTCCCGGATTCGTTCGAGATGGCGTTCGAGCAGCAGGATGCCGTCCTCGGGATCGAAGCGCATCGTCTCGATCAGATCGAAGCAGTGTTCGCCCGCCGTCACGAACGCCCCCTTGGCGAGGCATTCGGCCCATTCGCTCTCGGCGTTCGAATCGGCGACGACGCCGGAGCCGAGGCCGAGCGTCGCCCGGCGGGGGTCGGTGACCGCGAGGGTGCGGATCGCGACGTTGAACTCGGCACTACCATCGGCATCTATCCTCCCGATCGACCCGGTATACGGCCCACGTGCATCCGGCTCGACTTCGGCGATCACCTGCATTGCGCGGATCTTCGGCGCGCCGGTCACCGATCCGCAGGGGAACAACGCAGCGAGCGCATCGACGGGACCAAGGCCATCGGCGAGGCAGGCGGTGATCGTCGAGGTCATCTGGTGGGTGGTGGGGTAGGTCTCGACCTCGAAAAGCTGCGGCACCGCGACGCTGCCGGGGCGGGCGACCCGGCCGAGATCGTTTCGCATCAGATCGACGATCATCAGGTTTTCGGCGCGCTGCTTGGGGTCCTCGCGGAGCGCACGGGCGAGGGCGGCATCGGCGGCGGGATCGGCGGCGCGGCGGGCGGTGCCCTTCATCGGACGCGCGGTGAGGGTGCCGTCCTCCAGCGTGAAGAAGAGTTCGGGCGACAGGCTGAGCAGCCACGCGTCGCCGGTGGCGAGCAGCGCGCCGTGCCCGGCGGCGCTGCGGCCGCGGAGCAGCGCGTAGAGCGCGGCGGGGTGGCCGGCGATCGGCACGTCGGCGCGGAAGGTCAGGTTGGCCTGATAGATGTCGCCGGCCTCTATATAGGCGCGCGCGCGTGCGAAGGCGTCGTCATAGGCCGCGCGGGCGAGCAGCGGCCGGGGTGGGCCGGCCCAGGCGCCGGCAGGATCGGGGAGCAGCGCGAGCACCTCGTCGGCGGTGAAACGCCGATGGCCGCGGAACAGGCCGAACCACAGCAGGGGGCCGCCGGCGATTCGTGCGGGGGCGGCGGGTTCGAGCGCTGCGCCCACCTCGTAGCCGAGCCAGCCGGCGGCATCGAGGCCTTCGGCGCGGGCTTTGCGCAGGCGACCGAGCGCCGGCGCGATGTCGTCCGGGTGGTGCGCGACGACGATTTCGACGGGATCGACATAGAGCCGCGCACCGCAGCCATCGGCGCGCGCGTCGTCGAGCAGGACGAAGGGAGGACGCAAGACCATCAGCCGGCTGGAATGCAGAGCCCGGAGCCCGAGGGCAAGCCTTGGTTGCCGCGCGCGGCCGGGCGCGGTAGCGAAGGGCCATGGCGACCCCGCATTCCTCCACTGCCCAGCCGCCGCTTCGCGCGGCGATCGTGCCCGTCACGCCGCTTCAGCAGAATTGCACCTTGCTGTGGTGCACGAAGACGATGCGCGGCGCGTTCGTCGATCCCGGCGGCGATCTCGAGCGGTTGCGCGCGGCGGCGGCGCAGCACGGCGTGACGATCGAGAAGCTGCTGATCACCCATGGTCATATCGATCATTGCGGCTCGGCCGGCATCTTCGCCGAGGAGCTGGGCGTGCCGATCGAGGGGCCGCACGAGGCCGATCGCTACTGGATCGCGCGGCTGGAGGATGACGGCCGTGCCTATCGCGTGCCCGGCAAGCCGTTCGAGCCGGATCGCTGGCTGGTGCAGGGCGACCAGGTGACGGTGGGCGAGCTGGTGCTCGACGTCTATCACTGCCCCGGCCACACGCCGGGCCATGTGGTGTTCCACCATCCCGACTCGCAGCTCGCGATCGTCGGCGACGTGCTGTTCCAGGGATCGATCGGGCGCACCGACTTCCCGCTGGGCAACCACCAGGACCTGCTGGACGCGATCACTACCCGGCTCTGGCCGCTGGGGGACGAGACGGTGTTCATCCCCGGCCATGGCCAGCCTAGCAATTTCGGCCAGGAGCGGCGCACCAACCCGTTCGTCGCCGATTCGGTGCTCGCGCGCGCCTGAGCGAATTCTCCGCTCCTTTCTGCGTCATCCCGGCGGAAGCCGGGATGACGGATTGGGGCGTGCGATCAGTGCAGCGGGTTCGAACCCGTATAGCCGAGCCATGCCGCGTAGAGGCCGAGCCCGGCGAGGATCAGGAAGGTGCTCGCCGCGCCGATCTTGCGGCCGAGCAGCCAGCCGTCCATGCCGAAGCCGTGCAGCACGCGGCCGAGCAGGTACACCGCCGCGACCACCCACAGATAGAAGCGCGTGCCCTGCGCCAGCTCGATCAGGCCGATCAGGATCAGCACGAAGGGCGTATATTCGACGAAGTTCATCTGCGCGCGCATACGCGCGAGGAGGCGCGGGCTGCCGCCGTCGCCGGTCAGCACCCTCTCCGCGCCGCGAATCTGGATGACGCGAATCGCCAGCCACAGGTTGAGCAGCGCCGCGGCGCCCGCACTGGTGAGTGTAACCGGCAGAAAAAACATGCTCGTCCCCCTGAAATCAAGGCGAGAACCCCTGCCACGCGCGGCTTCTGCTTGCAACGCAGAGGAGAATCGCTATACGCGCGGGCTCGCTTCGTGACCTGCCTGCTGGTCCGGTGAGCGGCCGGCCTAGCCGTCGCTTGCCCGAATGACCCTGTGGGCGTATCGCGACTTTATTGATTCTATAGCTTGTTGAAGGTGCCGAAATGGCCGTCCCTAAGAGAAAGACCTCGCCGTCGAAGCGCGGCATGCGTCGGTCGCACGATTCGCTGACCGTCGAATCGTTTCAGGAATGCCCGAACTGCGGCGAACTGAAGCGCCCGCACAACCTGTGCAACGCTTGCGGCCATTATAACGGCCGTGAGATCGTTTCGGTCGAGGGCTGAGCGACGTTCCGAAACGGGGGGTTGCCGGTATGACTGTTCCCTCGCGGATCGCCGTCGATGCAATGGGCGGCGACGAGGGGGTCTCCGTCATGCTTGCCGGTGCCGCACGCGCACGTCGTCGTTTCGATGGGATGGAGTTCCTTCTCGTCGGCGACGAGTCGCGCATTCGTGACGGCCTGAAGGCGCATCCCAACCTGGCAGCCGCGTCGGAGATCGTCCACGCGGCCGAAGTCGTTGCGTCCGACGCCAAGCCCAGCCAGGCGATCCGCCGTGCCAAGACCACCTCGATGGGCATTGCCATCGATCTGGTGAAGCAGGGTCGTGCCGGTGCCGCCGTGTCTTCGGGCAATACCGGCGCGCTGATGGCGATGGCCAAGCTGTCGTTGCGGACGATGGCGGGGATCGATCGGCCGGCGCTCGCCGCGCTGATGCCGTCGCTGGGCGACAACGACACGGTGATGCTCGATCTCGGCGCCAACACCGAGGTGGACGACCGCAACCTCGTGCAGTTCGCGGTGATGGGCGCCGCCTATGCGCGCACCGCGCTCGATCTCGCGCGCCCGCGCGTGGCGCTGCTCAACATCGGCACCGAAGAGATGAAGGGCACGGAGAGCATCCGCGAAGCCGCCGCCCAACTGCGCGCGGCCAAGCATCTGCCGCTCGAATTCACCGGCTTCATCGAAGGCAACCGGCTGTCGCGCGGCGATGTCGACGTGATCGTCTGCGACGGCTTCTCGGGCAATATCGCGCTCAAGACCGCCGAAGGCACCGCGCGCTTCGTCGCGGACCTGCTGCGCCGTGCGTTCAGCAGTTCCTTGCGCTCGAAGGTCGGCTTTCTGATTTCGAAGCCGGCGACGGACCTGCTGCGCCACCATCTCGACCCGAACAACCATAATGGTGCCGTTTTCCTCGGGCTCAACGGTATCGTCGTGAAGAGCCATGGCGGCGCCAACGAAGTCGGCGTGGATACCGCGATCGGCTTTGCCGCCAAGATGGTGCGCGACGAACTGACCCGGCGCATTGCCGAGGATCTGGGGAACTTCGAGGCCAAGGCCGCGTAGAGACGGGGATAGAAGGGGTCGCATGACCGTACGTTCGGTGATTCTCGGTACGGGCTCGGCCCTGCCGGCGCAGCGTGTTTCCAACGCGGAGCTGGCGGAGCGCGTCGATACCAGCGACGAATGGATCGTCGAGCGGACCGGCATCCGCTTCCGCTACCTCGCCGGGCCGGACGAAACGACCGGCACGCTCGCCGCCGATGCGGCGCGGGCGGCGCTGGAATCGGCTGGGATCGAGGCAAGTTCGATCGACCTGATCGTGCTGGCCACCGCCACCCCCGACCAGACCTTTCCCGCCACCGCGACGCGCGTGCAGAGCGCGCTCGGCATCCTCGATTGCGTCGCGTTCGACGTGGCGGCGGTGTGCTCTGGCTTCCTCTATGCCGTGCAGGTCGCCGATTCGATGCTGCGCGCCGGCGTCCATCGCCGCGCGCTGGTGATCGGCGCCGAGACGTTCAGCCGCATCCTCGACTGGGAAGACCGCACCACCTGCGTGCTGTTCGGCGACGGCGCCGGCGCGATCGTGCTCGAGGCGCAGGATACGCAAGGCGACGCGCCGCAGGGCATCCTCGCCACCAAGCTCCATGCCGATGGTCGCTACAACGACCTGCTCTATGTCGATGGCGGTGTCTCGACCACCGGCACCGTCGGCAAGCTGCGGATGAAGGGGCGCGAAGTGTTCCGCCACGCGGTCGTCAACCTTGCCGCGGTGATGCAGGAATCGCTGGCGCTGGCCGGGCTGCAGCCGGGCGATGTCGACTGGGTGGTGCCGCACCAGGCCAATGCCCGCATTCTCGATGCCACTGCGCGCAAGCTCGATCTCGCGCCCGAAAAGGTCATCGTCACCGTCGATCGCCACGCCAACACCTCGGCCGCGTCGGTCCCGCTGGCGCTGGACACCGCGGTGCGCGACGGGCGGATAAAAAGAGGCGACCTACTCGTTTTGGAAGCGATGGGCGGCGGGTTCACCTGGGGTGCAGCCGTAGTCCGCTTCTAAGCGTTCATGCCGATATCCCCATTTTGGACGAGTTACGTGTTTTTCCAGTATATGTCTGAGGCGTTACTGGCGCTTCAACATCAATCTTGATAGCGCGTAACAATCTGATACGGGTAGCCCCAGTACACGAAAGGAATTGCTGGAATGAATGCTGCGGGTACGCTGACCAGGGCAGACTTGGCCGAATCGCTGCATCGCGAAGTGGGGCTGTCGCGCGCAGACGCCTCGCGCATCGTCGAGCAGATCCTGAAGCACATGTGCGAGGCACTGGCGAAGGGTGAGAACGTCAAGATCTCGGGCTTCGGCAGCTTCGTGCTGCGCGACAAGGGCGAGCGGGTCGGTCGCAACCCCAAGACCGGCGTGGAAGTGCCGATCGCGCCGCGCCGCGTGCTCACCTTCCGTGCCAGCCAGATGATGCGCGACCGCATCGTCTCAAGCCGCTGAGCTCCGGCATGCCGGCGACCGAAAAGGCCGCCGGCGCGTTGCGGACCATTGGTGAGCTAGCCGCGGAAATCGGCAGGCCCCAGCATATATTGCGCTATTGGGAAACGCGCTTTCCCCAGCTGAAGCCGCTCACCCGTGCGGGCAACCGCCGGTATTATCGATCCGAAGACGTGGCGCTGGTGCGCCGCATCCACCACCTGCTGAGCCAGGAAGGCTATACCATCCGCGGCGTCCAACGACTGCTGGCGGAAGAAAAGGCATCGCGCGGCAAGGGCAAGGCCGCGGAACTGCAGGCGATCCGCGATTCGCTGGCCGAAGCGCTTAACGAAGATCGCTGACCCCAAGAGTGCGTCGCTATGGTCGCATTCTTCTCACCTCGCGCCCTCCCGGCTAAACGTCGGGAGGACGGTGTGCCGAGCGCGCTGGAGCCCTACCAAGGTAGCAACGGCGCTTCAGGCATCGGGCCCCAGGCTGGGATCGAGATCGCGCGGACGGACGAACCGGATGAGTTCGGCGGTCGCGCGGGACGCCTCGGCCCAATGTTCGACATCGAAGCGCAACTCGGCCAGCGTTGCGGTCGGGAATTTCTGCTCGGCTGCGTCGCGCAGCGGCCCCGGCGCGGCGACGCGATCCAGCACCAGTTCTTCGAGCCCCGGATTATGGCCGGAGAGCAGCACCGTTTCGGCGGCGTCCGGCAGTCCCTCGATCGCATCGAGCAACGTGCCGAGCGAGGCGAGATAGAGTTTCTGGTCCCAGGCGGGCTCGATCGCTGCGCCATAGCCGTGGGACACTTGGCCCAGCGTTTCCTTCACCCGTACCGCGGGGGAGGCGATGGCATAGTCGAAGCCCAGCCCTTGTTCTCGCAGATACCGGCCCATCGCCACCGCGGCGCGCTGGCCCTTGGGGTTGAGCGGCCGATCGAAATCGCGCGCGACCGGATCGTCCCAACCGGACTTGGCGTGGCGGAGGACGAGAAGGGTCTTCATGCTTCCCCAGGAATGGCGCTGGCGGTTTCGCCCGCCTCATGCCGCAACCCGGCGCCCAAGGAAAGCCGAACCCGCTCAACCGCATGATCGAGCGTCGTGCGGGTGACTCGGGTGCCCGGCGGAAAGGCATCGAGCAGCCGGGACGGTGTGGCGGCAGAAAGCAGCACGAAGGCGCCGCGATCGTCGGCGCGGCGGATCAGCCGGCCGAACGCCTGGGCCATCCGTGCGCGGACGATGCGATCGTCATAGGCCGATCCGCCGCCCGCCAGCCGCCGCGCGGCGTGGAGCACGCTGGGCTTGGGCCAGGGCACGCCCTCCATCACCACCAGCCGCAGCGAATCGCCGGGCACGTCGACCCCGTCGCGCAGCGCATCGGTGCCGATCAGCGAGGCGCGCGGATCGTCGCGGAAGATGTCGACCAGCGTGCCGGTGTCGATCGGATCGACATGCTGGGCGAGCAGCGGCAGCCCGTCGCGCGCCAGCCGATCGGCAATGCGGGCATGGACGGCACGCAGCCGCCGGATCGCGGTGAACAGGCCTAGCGTGCCGCCGCCCGCCGCCGCGATCAGCCGGGCATAGGCGTTGGCGAGCTGGGGAAGGTCGCCGCGCTTGATGTCGGTGACGATCAGCACTTCGGCCTGGTTGGGATAATCGAACGGGCTTTTCGCCTCGAAGCGCTGGGCGGGGCGGAGCAGATGGGTGGCACCGGAGCGCGCCTCGGCCACGTCCCAGTCGCCGCCGGCCCGCAGCGTGGCCGAGGTGACGAGTACGCCGTGCGCGGGTTCGAGCACGGTCTTGGCCAACGGCCGGCCGGGATCGAGCCAGTGGCGGTGGAGGCCGACATCATATTCGCGGCCCTCGACGCGATCGACCGCGAGCCAGTCGACGAACTCCGGATCGGCCGGGCCGCCGATCCGCGCGATCAGCGAGAGCCAGGCGCCGACCGTGTCGACGCGCCAGCCGAGCGAGGCGATCGCGCCTTCGATGCGGGCGCGGGCCGGGCCGTCCATCCAGTCTGGGGCTTCGGCGAGCACGGCCTCCAGCCGCCGGCCGAGCACCACCATCGGGCGGAGCAGCGCGTCGAGTGCGGCGGTGGCAGCACCGGCGGCTTCGACCAGCGTGGCATCGGGTTCGGTGAGTTCGGTTTCGAGCCCATAGCCCGCATCCGCAGAACCATTCGCATCGCGGGCGTAGACCAGGCCGCGCACGGCGGCGAGCAGCGCTTCGACCGGGCCGAACGGCTCCCCTTCGTGCATCCGCTGGAGCCAGCCGTCGCTGGGCAGCGCACGGGCGGCGTCGACCGCGTCGGTGATCGCGCGGCCGCCGGCATCGTCATAGCTGGCGACGTCCGACAGGCGTGCGGCGAGGCCCCGGCGGCGGCCGCGCGAGCCCGATTCGGGGCCCGTCAGCCAGCGCCGCAGCTCGATCGATTCCTGGCCGGTGAGCGCGACCGAGAACATCGCGTCGGCGGCGTCGAACAGGTGGTGGCCTTCGTCGAACACATAGCGGGTGGGGCGCGCCTGGCTCTCCCGTCCGCGGGCGGCATTGACCATCACCAGCGCGTGGTTGGCGATGACGATATCGGCGTCGGCGCTGGCGCGGGCGGCGCGCTCGATGAAGCATTTCCGGTAATGCGGGCAGCCGGCATAGATACACTCGCCGCGCCGATCGGTGAGCGCGGTCGATCCGTTGCGGCGGAACAGCGTGGGCAGCCAGCCGGGCAGGTCGCCGCCGATCATGTCGCCATCGGCGGTAAAGGCCGCCCAGCGCGCAACCAGTTGCGCGAGGATCGCGGCGCGGCCGGCGAACCCTCCCTGCAGCGCATCCTCCAGGTTGAGCAGGCAGACGTAATTCTCGCGCCCCTTGCGGGTGACGATGCGCGCGCGGCGCTCCGCCGGATCGGGGAACAGCCGCTCGCCTTCGTTGCCGAGCTGGCGTTGCAGCGCCTTGGTGAAGGTGGAGACCCAGACCGGCCCGCCCGACTGCTCCGCCCAGAGCGAGGCGGGGGCGAGATAGCCGAGCGTCTTGCCGATGCCGGTCCCCGCTTCGGCCAGCACCAGATTGGGCGTATCGGGCACGCTGCGCGGGGCGAAGGCCTGCGCCGCGGCTTCGGCATAATCGCGCTGGCCCTGGCGGCGCTCGGCGGTGGCGCCGGTGAGGCGGGCGAGCCGCTCGGCGACCTGCACGGGATCGAGCGTGATGGTGCGCGGCGCCGGGCGGGGACCGCCTTCCTCCCATTCGGGCAGCTTCGAGAACAGCCAGCGTTCGGCGCGCTCGGGCTTGGCGATGTGCTGGCCGAGCACGGCCGACCAGGGCCAGCGCAGCCGGGCGAGCGATTGCAGCCCGTGCCAGGCGCCTTCGCGCTCGGGCCACTCGCCCTCCGGCAGCGCGAGCAGCGCGGCGGCGGCGTCGCGGAGGAAGGCGGCGACCTGCGCGTCGTCGGTCGGTGGTTCGAGGTTGCAGACGCGGGCGAGGCCCTTGGGCGTCGGCACCATGAAGCGGGCGGGGCGGAGAAACGCGAACAGTTCGAGCAGATCGAGCCCGCTGAGTTCCGGATGGCCGAGCCGCTGGCCGACCAGCGGCGCGTTGAGCAGCAGCACCGGCGTGTCGGCGGCGATCCGGATCGCCTCGCCCCGGCTCAGCCCGCGCGTGCCATCGGCCGTGGCGATCCACACGCCGGAATGGCTGGCGTGGAGGGCAGGATAAGGGAGCGGCGGCTGCATCGGTCTGCGCATGTTGTACACGATGCGTTCCGCTTTGACAGCGGCAATGCGGCGGACCGCGGCCCTAGTCCTCGGGCCGCTCGCGCTTTGCCTGGTCCAGCGAGCGGAGCTTGCGCTCGGACTCCGCCGTGTCGCGTGCCTTTTCGGCCTTGGTGCGGCCGAACCGGGCGCGGTTGGCCTCCGCCGTGGCAGTAGCGGTCGCTTTCGCTCTCGCTTTTCTCGCTTTGTTCAGGTTAATGATCTCGACCATATCCAGAGTCTTTGTAGCGCCCCGGCATGCGGGCGCACCAGCGAATAGCGGAGTTTTTACAGCATGGCGGGCAGCGTCAACAAGGTGATCCTGGTCGGCAATTTGGGGCGCGACCCCGAATCGCGGGCGTTCCAGAACGGCGGCAAGGTGGTCGAATTGCGCATCGCCACCTCGGAAAGCTGGAAGGATCGCAGCAGCGGCGAGCGCAAGGAAAAGACCGAGTGGCATACGGTGAAGATCTTCAGCGAAGGTCTCGCCAATGTCGCCGAGCGCTATCTGCGCAAGGGCAGCAAGGTCTATCTCGAAGGCCAGCTGCAGACCCGCAAGTGGCAGGACCAGAGCGGCGCCGATCGGTACTCCACTGAAATCGTGCTGCAGGGCTTCAACGCGCAGATGGTGCTGCTCGATGGTCCCGGCGGCGGCCAGGGTGCCGGCATGGGCGGCGGCGGCGGCCGTAGCAGCGGCGGCGACGATTGGGGTGCGGACGAGTCGTTCGGCGGCGGCGGTGGTGGTGGCGGCGGCTTCGGCGGCGGTGCACCGGCGGCGCGCGGCGGCAACACGTTCAACGGCGGCGGCCAGCGCAGCGGCGGTGCTGCCAGCGGCGGCGGCTTCCCGGACGATCTGGACGACGACGTTCCGTTCTGATCGATCGTCTTAGCGGCGCTGCGCCCC
>Ga0307412_10000343_pt1 | contig 29247 bp, 21 predicted proteins | sample DK1Cmetagenome_3_FD_203823 | JGI IMG/M metagenome (GOLD analysis project Ga0307412, IMG submission 203823) | Maize rhizosphere microbial communities from greenhouse at UC Davis, California, United States - DK15-C-1 | ecosystem: Host-associated > Plants > Roots > Rhizosphere > Soil | place: USA...
AGATGACGAGAGGGCAGTCCGGAGCGAAGGCTCCGGACCGCAATCGTGGGCGCGCGCCATCCGGGCGGCGCCGCCGACGGGCGGCCTACTTAATACAGGCGCGCGCTCACTGAGAAACCCGTTCCACTTCCCATGCACGCGGCTTCTTCACCGCCCAAGGTTGATACCCCTTGATGCTGCTCCGGTAAGCGCCGATATCCAGCCCGTTATAAAGCGGAATGCTGGGAACATCCGCCAGGAACAACTGATGCAGCTGATCGAACGTGGCCTGCCGCTTGGCGTGGTCCGTATCGACGGACGCCGCTGCCACCAGCTTCGCGGCCTCTGGGTTATCCCAGACCTTGCGCGGTTGCTTGGCCTTGTCGCCCGTCACCATCTCGTAGTTCAGCGCCGCGTCCAGGCGCGCCGAATACGGGAACGTCATCATCTGGTAGGTACCCGCGTTATAGCGGTCCAGCTGCGTCGCCCACTCCACCACCGACAACTGCGCGTTGATGCCGATCGACTGCAGCATCGCCTGCACGATCACCGCCGAGTTATACGACTGCGGGTAGCGTTTGGTAGTCAGGATCGATAGTTCCTGGCCCTTGTAGCCCGCTTCCTTCAGCAGCTTTTGCGCCTGCGCCGGATCGTAATTCCAGCCTTGCTTCTGGACCGCGTCATGGTAGGGCGAGACCAGCGGCACAATGGAATTATTGGGCTGGGCCAGGCCTTCGGTCACGGCCGCGGCCAATTGCTTGTAGTCGATGGCGTGGGCCAAGGCCTGGCGCATCTTCGGGCTGGACAGCACCGGGTCCTTGGTCTGCAGCAGCAGCGCCGTCATGCTCATCACCGGCGCGTAGGCCACCTTCACATTCGGCGTGCCTTGCAGAACGGGAACGTCGTTGTTGGACACGTCTTCGATGATGTCGATGTTGCCGCGCTGCAAAGCGGCCTTGGCGGTGGAATCGTCGGGCACGATCATGAAGCGGACTTCATCCACCAGCGGACGCTTCGATCCGGTATAGCCGTCGCGCTTGCCGTCCAGGTTCGAATAGCCGGCGAACTTGGTCAGGCGGATATATTCGCCGCGCTTCCATTCAGCCAATTCAAATGGGCCGGTACCCACGGGCTTGATCCAGGCACCATCCGCGCCGACCGAATCCTTGGACAGGATGCCGGTGCCGCCGCAATCGGTGCGGGCCAACGACGCCAGGAACAGACTGGTAGGCTTTTCCAGGTGATACACCACCGTCTGCGCATCGGGCGCTTCCACGCCGGTGACCTTCACCGTGCCGCGGCCGTCGAATTCGCTGGCGCAGCGCCAGCCGGAATTGGCGGCGGTGTAATGCTGCCAGGTCCACAGCACGTCGGCCGACGTCATCGGTTTGCCGTTGTGGAACTTGATTCCATCGCGCAGCTTGAAGGTATACGTCTTGCCGTCGGCGCTGATGTCGACCGATTTAGCCAGCAGTGGGCGCACTTCGGCGTCCTCGCCGTAGGCCACCAGGCCTTCAACGATGTGCAGCACGACCGCGTCGCTGTTGCTGTCGCGGTTGACGCCGGGCTCGGTGGAGCGGATGTCGGCCGTCAGCGAAATACGCAGCGGCGGCGCCGATTGCGCGACCGCCGCGCCGGCCAGGCTGGCAAGCGCCAGCGCAACCGCGGCGTGCAGACAATGATGCTTCATTGATATTTCCTCGGGTTGCGCGGACGCGTTGCCGGTCAGGCGGCGGCCAGCAGTTCAGGCTCTGCGGTCAGGCTGTAGCGGGTGAACGTACGGTTAAGCGCCGGCAGCGGCGCCACTTCCATCAGACCCGCAGCGGGTTCCATCACGACCATGGCGACCGTGGCCGACAAGTTGTCGTGGCTGCCGGGGCGCGGCGGGCGGCAAACGGAGTAGGGCGAACCGAAGTCGTCGAACAGCGCGCGCTTCAGGTCTTCGCGCGTCAGTGCCGTCTTCTCGTTCAGCAGGCGGCGCACGCGCCAGTCGCGGTAAGCGCTTTCCGGTGTGCTGGCGCGGCCGGTGTCGCGCAGCTTGCCAAGCGCCACTTCGCTGACCCAGTGGTTGGCGTGCACGATCAGATCGTCGGCGCCGGGGTAGATCGGGAAGGCTTCATCCGTGGTGCATTCGTAGTCGACGCCAAAGCCGGCGGCCATGCCGATCATGATGTTGTTGGAGCACGACTTGGGCGTGGTGGCGACGGCCTTGATGGCCAGCGCGAAATGCTGCTGTTCCAGCACCTTGCGGCGGATCAGCGACAGCGGCACGCCCAACTGGCGGAAGTCGCGGTCGGATTCCAGATAGTTCGCGGTGATGGACACGCCTGCGCTGTTCAGGCCGCTGCGTGCCAGGCCGCCGGCTTCCACGAACGTCAGGATGTCGGGGCCGTTGTCGTTGCGCACGCGCAGCACGACGGCGGTTTCGGCGCATTCGGCGCGCCAGTCCCAGTTCTGGCCGTGGATCAGGTTGCCGTTGGCCGAGCGGGTGGGCAGGATCAACGCGCCGGTGCAACCGTCGCCGGGTTCCAGTTCGGCCGCTTTTTTCTTTTCGGCGCGCGCCTTGGCGACGACTTCGGTGCGGGCGTTCACCATGACGATGTCTTCGAACGACACGTCGGCGCCTGCGGCGATACCGCGCATTTCTTCCAGGTAGTGCGGAGCAAAGTCCTCGATTTCACGCGCGAAATGGGCGATGAGCTCGGTGCGCGCCATGGCGTCGTAGCCCAGGTCGACCAGGGTCTGGCCGTACATGGCCGCGCTTTTGCGCACACGGTTGGCGGCTTGCTGGCCATAAGCGCGGCCACGGGCTTCGGGCGTGCCGGAAACCGATACGAAGGGGAATTGGGTGATCTGGGTCATGGACGGGTAAGCGGCGACGCGCGCCGTGGGGTCGGAAGGGGATTCAAATCTGCAAAAATGTTAGCTTATTTTGGCGCCAATATTGCTCAGGGTTTACCCAGTGACGCGCTGATGATGCTTATTCCCGCTGTAGGGCGTGAGCCGCCAGGTCGCCGCAGGTCGTGAACGTCGCGCCCGCCGCCCGGAAGCGTTCCAGCAATTGCTCCACTTTCTGTAGCCGTGCCGCGCGGCCCACGCCGTTGTCGGCGCGCGGATGCAAGGTCAGGCAGGCGTAGCCCTCGGCCGCCAGCAGCGCGTCGCCCTGTTCGACCCAATGCGCGTAGGCGCGGTCCTGAGTGACGCGGCGGCTGAAGTGGGTGGCGTCGCACAGGCCTTCGCTCCAAGGCAGTTCGACCATGCCCGCGCCACCGTCTAGGTCCAGGGCGTAGGGCGCGTCGTCATCGATGGCGCTGCTGTCGTAGCGGTAGCCCAGTTGCCGCAGCAACGGCACGGTGCGCGCGGAAAAGGCGCTGCTGGTGTAGCGGAAACCCTGCGGCGCGGCGCCCGTCAATTGGGCCAGGCGGTCGCGGGCGCGTTCCAGCACCTCGCCTTCGCGGTCGCCCAGCGTGCTCAGGTCTTCAAAGGCATTGCCCTGAGAGGCGGCTTCGTGGCCGTCGCGCAGACTTTGCTCCAGCAGGTCGCGGCACCGCTCGGCTTCGAATACCGGCCAGAAGAGCGTTGCGCGGATGCCCTGGCGGCGCAGCATGTCCAGCACACGGGCCAGCCCGCCGCCGTAGGCATAGCGGCCATGCGCATCGCGCCCATGCAGCGCGGTTTCGGGTTGCGTGGCGGCTTCGGGGCCGACGCCTTGCACGTTCAGCGTGACCAGCACGGTCTTGGGGGCGGTCATGCGCGTCTCCAGTGGTCGGGGTGGGCCAGGCAGTGGCGGGCCAGCGCTTCCAGCGTCATGACATGCACGTCGGGTTGGGCGGCGACATGGCCCAGGAAGCGGTCCAGGGCCGCGGCGCGGGCGGGCGTGCCGGAACCGCCAGCCGCCTTGGGATGCACGGTCAGGTGGACATAGCCTTCCGCTTGGCGCAGGGCCTCGAATTCCTGGACCCAGTTGTCGTAAGCTTCGGCGGCCAGGCTGTGGCCGGAAAAGTAGAACGGATAGTCGTCCAGCGACACGGTGTTGTTGGGCAGCATGATGAAGCCGGCGTCGCCATCGGCCAGATAGGGCCGGTCCTGGTCTTTTTCGCTGGCGTCATAGCAGTAGCCCAGTTCGCGAAGCGCCGGCAAGGTGCGATGACTCTTGCGCCCGGACGGCGAACACCAGCCTACCGGCGTCACGCCCAGTTCCTGCTGGATGATCCGGTGGGTCTTCGCCAACAGCGAGGGCTCCTCGTCGCCCAGGTCCCAGGCTTCGTGCAGATAGCCGTGCGCAGCAATCTCGTGGCCGGCGGCCAGGATGGCGTGGAAAGGGGCAGGGTAGTGTTCGACGTCGTAGCCGCAGGCGAAGAAAGTGGCGGCCATGCGGTGCCGCGCCAGAATCTCCAGATGCCGGGGAACGCCGCGCCGGATGGCGTAGCGGCCCGCCGTGTACGGACCCGCCGGAAATTGCTTGCGGCCGACTTCGACCGCCGGGCCGTCCACGTGGACGGTGACGCAGACCACGGCGCGCACGGGCGCCGCGCTGGCCGCTCGCAACCCCTGGGCGCGCAATTCGCGGTCCAGCGGCAGCCAGGGATTGTCGTCGGCGCGGACCGCCGCGCCGTAGGGAATTCGTTGCATCAGGTGGCCTTGATGTTGGCGTTTTTGATCAGGGCGCGCCATTTCTCGCTTTCGCTGGCAACGAAGCGGCCCAGTTCTTCGGGTGTGCCGCCATGCAGCTCCAGCCCGTTTTGCGTCAATTGCGCCAGCGCGAGCTGTTTAAGCGCGCTTTGCACCGCGCCGTTCAGCGTCTTGACGATGGCGGCCGGAGTGCCGGCGGGCACGAACACGCCATTCCAGCCGATGGCTTGATAACCGGGGAAGCCTGACTCGGCGACGGTAGGCACATCCGGCAACGCCTGCGCGCGCTGCGCGGACGTTACCGCCAGCGGGCGCGATTTGCCGCCTTGGATGAATTGCTGCTGGTTGATCACGACGTCCATCAGAATGGGAAACTGCCCGCCCAGGAAATCGTTGACGGCCGCCGCCGCGCCTTTGTACGGCACGCCGGGCAGGTCCAGCCCGGCCGTGGCTTTAAGCAGTTCCATGGCCAGGTGCGCCGAACTGCCGTTCTGCGTGATGCCGTAGAAGTACTTGCCCGGATTGGCCTTGATGAGCGCGACCAGTTCCTGCAGCGTGCGTGCCGGAAACGACGGATGCACGACCAGCACGTTGTTGTAGTAGCAGACCATCGACACGGGCTCGAAGTCCTTGACCGGGTCGTAGCCGATGTTCTCGTACAGGCTCTGGTTGACGGTGTGAGTGCCGGTGGAACCGAGCGCCAACGTGTAGCCGTCGGGCGCCGCGCGCGCGGCCTGCTGGGTGCCGATGTTGCCCGCGGCCCCGCCCTTGTTGATGACGACCACGCTCTGCTTGAGCGCTTCGCCGATGCCCTGCGCCAGCGGCCGGGCCACCAGGTCCGTGCCGCCGCCGGCAGGGAAAGGCACGATGAACTGGACGGCGCGCGCCGGATAGTCCGCCGCCCAGGCCTGGCCGGGGCGGACGATCGCCGCGCCGGCCACGGCTGCGGCTGCAGCCGTCAGGAATTGACGGCGGTTGACGCCGCCATGCCGTTCGTTGCTGCTGGGTAGCTGCTTCATGGGGTTTCCCTTGGGTTCTGTTTTTCGTTAACTATCATTATTCGATAAAAAAACAGAGTCACCAATTAGTATTTATCTATAAATGATAAAAATAAGAAAGATGATAGCCGAGGCACCATCACTGGGAAGGTGCCGATAGCTTGGCTTCATGGCACGCGGCGGCGGCGCGGAACGCTGTGATACGCTGCGCCGGTCCCGCGTTGTTCCTTGCCCCCCAAGACCCATGTCCACCCTGAAGCGAGCCCTGGCGATTCTCGACCTCTTCAGCCTTGACACTCCGGTGCTCACGGCCGAAGACATCATTTCCCGGCTGGCCTATTCGGCGCCCACGGGCTACCGCTACATTCGCGACCTGTCTGATCTGGGCTATTTGTTGCGCATGACGGGCGGCGGCTACAAGTTGGGGCCGCGCATCATCGAACTGGATCACCTGATCATCGATGGTGACCCGGTGCTGGCCGTGGCGCGGCCGATCATGCGCGAGGTGGTCGATCAAGTGGGCGGCGACGTCCTGCTTAGCGTGATCCACGGTTTGCGCATCCTGAACATCCACCACGAGCGCGGCCCTGACGAATTGGGCATCCCGCACGGTCGCGGCCGCGCGCATCCGCTATTCCGTGGCGCAACGGCCAAGACCATCGTGGCGTTCCTGCCGCGCAAGGACCAGCGCAAACTGTTTGAGGCGCACACGGATGAAGTGCGCGCGCTGGGCCTGGGCGATACCTTGGGCGAATTCACGGCGAAGCTGGACACGATCCGCGTGCAGGGCGCCTATCTTGGCGTGGGCGAGATCTCGCCCGAGCGGGCGGGCATCGCGGTGCCGGTTTTTCAGGAAGACCGGCGCATCTTCGGCGCGCTGACCGTCACCTTCCTGGCGACCCGGCTGAACACGATTGCGCAGGACAAGACGACGGCGCTGCTGCAGTCCGCCGCCCGCCGCATCGAGTCGTTGGCCCTGGCCGCGCGCATGAAAGAACAGGCCCCCGCGCCGTAGGCGGCAGGGGCCTGTCTCAAGTAAAACGCAGCGGGTCGCGTCAGGGCTGCCTGGCGGCTGTCTCCGGCGCGCGCGTGGGCGAACCCATGGCCTGGAACAGCGCCGCGGTTTCGGTCAGCCGCGCATTCGCGTATTCCAGTTCGCGCAGCCGCGCCGCCACGTAATGCTGTTCGGCCGCGTATTCCGTATAGGGCGCCAGCGCGCCCAGCCGCACCCGGCTGGCCGTATTGCGGTAGGACTGCTCGGCCGCTCGCCGCGACGCCTCGGCCGATGCCAGCGCTTGGCCGTCGGCGTCCAGTCGCGACAGCGTATCGGCCACATCCTGGAACGCGGTCAGCACGGTCTGCTTGTATTGCAGCACGGCGGCTTGATAGCGTTCCTGGGCGGCGCGGCGTTCGGCCAGCAGCGCGCCGCCATGGAAGATGGGCTGCGTCAGCGATGCCCCGATGGCCCAGATCGGCCCGGCGCCTGACAGCGCCGACGGCCAACTGAAGCCGCCTTTGCCCATGGACGCCGATAGCGACAGGCTCGGGAACAGCTGCGCGGTGGCCACGCCCACGTCGGCCGCCGCGGCTTGCACCACGGCATCGGCCACCAGGATATCCGGGCGCGACGCCAGCAGTTCCGACGGCACCACCACCGGCACCTGCGGCGGCACCGCCAGCGTGCCGAATGCCAGATCGTCCGGGGCCTGATCGGGGCTGCGGCCCAGCAGCACGGCAAGCGCGTGCCGGGTGGCGTGCCATTGCGCGCGCAGGCCGGGCAGCGAGGCTTCCAGCGTGGCGGCATCCTGGTCGGCGTCCAGCGCATCGTTCTGCGATGCCGATCCCAGTTCGTAGCGGCGCTGCGTATCGCGCGCCACCTGGCGCAACAGCACCACCTGCTTTTCCGTCAGCGCCACACGCTCGGCCAGCGAGGCGGAAGTGATGGCGCCGGTGACGATATTGCCTGCCAGCGATCGGCGCGCGGATTCCAGCTGGAACGCCTGCTGTTCGACTTGCGCCGCCAGCGAGGCGTTGGCGAAGCGTGCGGCGCCGAACAGGTCCAGGTCGTAGGTGGCCTGGATCTGTCCGGTGAAGACGTTGTACAGCGCCGTGGGCTCGGGCAGGTTCGGCATCGTCAGCGCCCGGTTGCGCTTGGCGTTCGCGCCGGCGTCCACCGACGGCAGCAAGGACGAATTGACTTGTGCGCGCAGTTGCTCGCGCGCGCCCGCCAGGTTGCGTTCGGCGGCGGCCAGGTTGGGGCTGTTGGCCAGGCCTTCTTCCACCAGCGCGTCCAGCGCGGGCGAACCATAGCGCTTCCACCACTCTGGCACCGGGCGCGCACCTTGTTCAAAACGTTGCGCCACGCCCTGGGCGGTGGCGCCCGCAGCGGGCGTGGCTTCCACGCCGTACTGGGCGGGCGGCGTCACCGCGGGCGGCTTGCTGTCCGGGGCGAAGGCGCAGGCGCCCAGCACCAGGATCAGGGGCAGCGCCAGCGGCAGTCTGGCCGAACGGAGGCGAAGGTTCATCATCATCAGGTTCCTCGTTGCAGCGTGTCGGCGGCGTTGGCGCCGGGCGGCACGCCTTCCGGTTCGTCGCGTTCGTCATGGCGCACGCGGAACCAGGCCGCATACAACGCGGGCAGGAAGAACAGCGTCAGCACGGTGGCGCTGGTGATGCCGCCCATCAACGCCGTCGCCATGGGGCCGAAGAAGTTGCTGCGCAGCAGCGGGATCAGGGCCAGCACCGCCGCGGCGGCCGTCAGCACGATGGGGCGGAAGCGCCGCACCGTGGCGCCGACGATCGCATCCACGCGCTTGTGCCCGTTCAGGATGTCTTGCTCGATCTGGTCGACCAAAATCACCGAGTTGCGCATGATGATGCCAAACATGGCGATCACCCCCAGCATCGCGACAAAGCCGAAGGGCTTGCCGAAAAGCAGCAGCGCCGCGACCACGCCGATCAGTCCCAGCGGCGCGGTCAGCACCACCATCAGCACCCGCGCGAAGCTCTGCAGCTGCACCATCAACAGGGTCAGCACGGCCACTGCCATCAGCGGCATCTGCGCATTGATGGACGACTGGCCCTTGGCGCTTTCCTCGACCGGGCCGCCGACTTCGATGCGGTAACCGACGGGCAGCTCGGCGCGGATCGCGTCCAGCTTCTTGTCGATGGCGTGCGTGACGTCGATGCCCTGCGATCCGCTGGCCACGTCGGCCTGCACCGTGATGGTGGGTTGGCGGTCGCGTTCCCAGATCACACCGTATTCCAGGTCATAGCGCACCTGTCCCAGGCTGCCCAGCGGCACGGGGCCGTTGGGCGTGGGCATGGCCAGCGTAGCCAGGCGAGCGGGGTCGACGCGTTCGTCGCGCGGTGCCCGCAGGCTGACGTTGATCAGCTTGTCGCGCTCGCGGTATTGCGTCACGTTGTAGCCCGACAGGGTCATGGCCAGGAAGTCGGAAATGTCGCTTGAACTGATGCCTAGCTCGCGCGCCTTCTGCTGGTCGATCTCGAAGCGCACGGAACGTTCCGACGGCTCGTCCCAATCGAACTGCACGTTCACGGAACGGTTGTCCGCGCGAACTTCGGCGGCAACCTTTTCGGCCACGGCGCGCACGTCGGAGATCTTGTCGCCGCTGACGCGGAACTGCACCGGGTAGCCCACGGGCGGCCCATTTTCCAGGCGCGACAGCCGGGTGCGGATGGCGGGGAATTCCTGGCGCAGCATCGGCGTCAGCCATTGCGCCAGTTTTTCCCGGTCTTCCACGGAATGGGCGGTGATGACCAACTGGGCGAAGTTGGGCGTGGCCAGTTGCTGGTCCAGCGGCAGGTAGAAGCGCGGCGCGCCCGTGCCGACGAAACTGACCGAATGGTCGATTTCGGGCCGGCCATCCAGCGCCTTTTCCAGCCGTTCGACCTGGCGCAGGGTGGCGGCGAACGACGCGCCTTCCTGCAAGCGCACGTCCACCAGCAGTTCGGTGCGGTCCGAACTGGGAAAGAACTGTTGCGGTACCAGTTTGAAGCCCGCCATCGACACGACGAAAATCAGCACGGTGGCCGCCAGCACCCAATAGCGCCGGTCCACGCACCAGGCCACCCAGCCGCGCAGGCGCTGGTAGAAGCGGGTGTCGTAGATGTCGTGTTCGTGATCGTGCGGCAGATGGGATTCACGCTTGCGCTCGGGCAGCAGGCGATACCCCAGCAGCGGGATCAGCACCACGGCGGCGAACCACGAGGTGATCAGCGCAATGGCGGACACCTGGAAGATCGACCGCGTGTATTCGCCCGTGCTGGACTTGGCCAGCGCGATCGGCAAAAAGCCCGCCACCGTGACCAGCGTGCCGGTCAGCATGGGAAACGCGGTGCTGGTGTAGGCATACGCCGCCGCGCGGGCGCGGCTCCAGCCTTGTTCCAGTTTCACCGACATCATTTCCACGGCGATGATGGCGTCGTCCACCAGCAGGCCCAGCGCCAGCACCAGCGTGCCCAGCGACACTTTGTGCAATCCGATTCCGAACACATCCATGAACAGCGCCGTTACCGCCAGCACCACCGGAATGGAAATCACCACGACCATGCCCGTGCGCAAGCCCAGCGACACCAGGCTGACGATTAGAACGATGGCGACGGCTTCCGCCACCGACCGCAGGAAGTCGTCGACGGAATGCGACACCGCCTGGGGCATGCTGGATACCTCGGTCAGCGTCAGGCCGGCCGGCAATTGCGCCTTGAGCTTTTCGAACGTCGCGCCCAGCGATTTACCCAGCCGCACCACATCCTGACCGGGCTGCATGGTGATGCCGATGCCCAGCACGGGACTGCCGCCCGCGCGCATCTGTTCGATGGGTGGGTCGTCGTAGCCGCGATGGATCGTGGCGATGTCGCCCAGCCGGATCGACTTGCCGTTCACGCGGATCAGCGTATCCGCCAGCGCGCGGCTGTTTTCAAACTGGCCGGTGGGGCGCACGAAGATACGGTCGTCGGCGGTCGTCAGTGTGCCGGCGCCGGCCACCGCGTTCTGCGTGTTGATCGCCTGGGCGATCTGTTGCGGCGACACGCCCAGCCGCGTCAGCTGCGTGTTCGAGATTTCGATGTAGACGTGTTCGGCCTGGTCGGCAAAGTAGTCGACCTTGGCGACCCCGGGCACGCGCAGGAGCACGGTGCGCAGCGTGTCCGCATAGTCATGCAGTTGCGCGGGCGGGAAGCCGTCGCCGTGCAAGGTATAGATATTGGTGTAGACGTCGCCGAATTCGTCGTTGAAGAACGGACCCTGCACGCCCTGGGGCAAGGTGGCCTGGATGTCGCCGACTTTCTTGCGCACCTGATACCACTGATCGGCCACCATGCTGGCCGGCGCCGAATCCTTCATGGTGTAGAAGATCAGCGATTCGCCGGGGCGCGAGTAGCTGCGCAGGAAATCCGTATTGGCGGTCTCTTGAAGCTTCTTGCCAATGCGGTCGGTGACCTGTTCCTGCACCTGTTGCGCCGTCGCGCCCGGCCAAAGGGTCTTGATGACCATGACGCGGAAGGTGAAGGGCGGGTCTTCGGATTGCGCCAGCTTGGAATACGACAGCACGCCGAACAGCGTCACCAGCGTAATGATGAAGATCACCAGCGGCTGGTGGCGCAGCGCCCAGGCCGACAGGTTGAACTTGCCTTCTTCGTGGCTGTGGCCAGCCTCGCGGTCCGGCGCGCTCATGACGCGAAATCCTCGGGATGCAGCGGAGGCACCGCGCGGACGCGCTCGCCCGCCGAAACGGTATGCACGCCTTGCCAGACCAGGCGCTCGCCCGGCTGCACGCCGCCGGACAACGTGACCGAACGCGCGTCGTAGCGCAGCACCTGCACGCGGCGCAGCTCCAGCGTGTCTTCTTGCGGCTTGACCACCCAGACCGCCGGTTGCTTGCCATCATGGAACAGCGCGGTCGCCGGCACGGTATAGGTCGCCTGATTGTCCACGCCGCGGTTGTCGAAGCTGATGTTGGCGGTCATGCCCAACCGGACGTCGGGCGATGGGGAATCCAGCGTGAGCTTGACTCGGTAGGTGCGGCTTTGCGGATCGGCCGCGGGGGCGATCTCGCGCAAGGTGGCGGTGAAGGTCTTGCCGGGCAGCGGGCCCAGCGTGACGCTGGCGCGCTGGCCAACGGCCAACGCGGCCAGCACGCTTTCGGGCACGTCGCAGATGGCGTCGATGTCGCCGGACCAGGCCAATTGGTAGACGGGCGTGCCCGCGGTCACGTTCTGGCCGGTGTCTGCCTGTTCCGCGGTAATGACGCCCGCGTGGTCGGCTTGCAGGGACGTGTATTTCAGCTGGTCGGCCGACAGCGCCGCCTGCTGGGCGGCCTGGTCCCGCTGCGCCAGCGCCGAGGCGTACGCGTTGCGGGTCTGTTCCAGCTGGGTGGCGGCAATCAGGTTTTCACGCGATTGGGCGCGGTCCCGGTCCAATTGCTGGCGTGCATAGTCCAGTTGATGCTGGGCAGCCGACAACTGAGCCTTCGCGGCCGCCGCGTTCTTGGCGGCGTCGGCCGGGTCCAGCTTGGCCACGATTTGGCCGGGGGTGACGGTGTCGCCCAACCTGACATGGCGTTCGATGATCTTGCCGGCCACGCGGAACGACAACGGCGTGCTGTAGCGAGCCTGCACTTCGCCCGGAAGCGTCCAGGCAGGCAGGCGCTCATCGGCCTGCACCGGCATGGCGACCACGGGGCGCGGCGTGGGGGGAGGCGCTTCCTGGCGGCCGCATCCCGACAGCGCCGCGGCCAGCATCAGGACGGCCGGCAAGGCCAGCCGGCGGGTCCAGCGGCGCGGGGCAGAAGAGGGCAATGCCGCGGCAGCGGCAAGGTCGTGCGCGGCAGGAATCGCGCAAGGGTCAGGACAATTCACGAAACACCTCGCGGCGCGGAAACGGGGCAAAAGAAGGCGAGTCAAACTCGATACGGCCTGGATTCTAATGCAACTCTGAATTCAGATACAAGACTGTATTTGAATGGGCGGCCAGTGCTAAACTCGCGCCATGTCAAAAATCCGCCTTACCCGTGAGCAAAGCCGAGACCAGACGCGCCAGCGCCTGTTCGACGCCGCGCAATCGGTCTTTCTCAGCAAGGGCTTTGTGGCCGCCAGCGTCGAGGATATCGCCGAATTGGCGGGGTACACGCGCGGGGCCTTTTATTCCAATTTCGGCAGCAAGTCCGAGCTTTTCCTGCAGTTGCTCAGGCGCGACCACGAAAAAGTAATGGCCGACATGCGCGCCATCTTCGAAGACGGCGAATCGCGCCCGCAAATGGAAGCTCGCGTGCTTGAGTACTACAGCACGCACCACCGTGAAAACGACTGTTTCCTGCTCTGGATGGAAGGCAAGCTGCAGGCGGCGCGCGACCCGGAGTTCCGGGTCGGCTTCACGGATTGCCTGCGCGAACTGCGCGCCGCCACCACGGAATACGTCCGCCAGTTTTCCCAGCATGTGGGCACGCCGCTACCGATGCCGGCCGAGCAGTTGGCCGTGGGGTTGCTGGCCCTGTCGGACGGCATGCAGTTCAGCTATGCCTTCGATCCGCAGGGCGTCACGCAGGAAATGACCGAAGCGGTATTGTCGGGATTCTTCCGTCGCGTGGTCTTTGGCGACACGCAGCCCAATTAGCCCTGTAATTCTGATATTTCGATCAAATTCAGGTCCGGATCGCGCAGATACACCGAACGGATCTTGCCGGTGGCGCCAGTGCGTGGCACCGGGCCTTCGACGATCGTGGCGCCGGCCTCGTTCAACCGGGCGATTACCTCGTCCAGGGGCCGATCGGCGATAAAGCACAGGTCCAGCGCGCCCGGCACGGGCAAGTGCGCTTTCGGCTCGAACTCGTGCCCGCGCACGTGCAGGTTGATTTTCTGGTTGCCGAAGCGCAACGCCTGACGGCCCGCCCCGAAACTCTCCAGGCGCATGCCCAGGATGCGGGTGTAGAAATCCACAGTGGCATCGGGGTCGGTGCAGGTCAGGACCAGGTGGTCTAGATGATCGATCACGTGCTTCTCCGTTATTTCAGATTGTCAGCCTTACGCTGGCCGTGATAGTAATACCTGCGGCGTGCAGCCAGACTGAGGGGGGCCTGCGCCGGTTTTTCCATCCCTCGGGCGAAAGGAGCGGCAGCATGACTTCAGAAACCCGACCATCCACGATCAATCGGCCCGTGTTTTTCCCGGCGGCCATTTTCACGCTGCTGCTGGTGGGATTCGCGATCCTCGCACCCAAGTCCGCGCAAAGCCTCTTTGAATCCGTGCAAAGCTGGATCCTGGGCAACGCCAGCTGGTTCTACATCCTGGTCGTGGCCATCATCCTGCTTGCAGTGGTGTTCCTGGCGGTCAGCCGATACGGCGACATCAAGCTGGGCCCGGACCACAGTGAACCGGACTACCGCAATTTCACCTGGTTCGCGATGCTGTTTTCCGCGGGCATGGGCATCGGGCTGATGTTCTTCGGGGTGGCCGAACCGGTGATGCACTTCATGTCGCCGCCGGTCGGCGAGGGCGCGACCGCCATCGCCGCGCGCGAAGCCATGAAGATCACGTTCTTCCATTGGGGCTTGCACGCCTGGGCCATCTACGCGGTGGTGGCGCTGATCCTGGCGTTCTTCAGCTATCGCCACGGACTGCCGCTGACGCTGCGCTCGGCGTTGTATCCGCTGATCGGCAACCGCATCCACGGCCCTATCGGCCACGCCGTCGACATCTTCGCCATCATCGGTACCGTGCTGGGAGTGGCCACGTCGCTGGGGCTGGGCGTGGCCCAGATCAACAGCGGGCTGAACCACCTGTTCGGCATTCCGGTGGGCGTGACCACGCAGATCATCCTGATCGTCATCACTTGCGGCTTGGCCACCATCTCGGTCGCCAGCGGCCTGGACAAAGGCATCCGCATCCTGTCCGAGACCAATCTGGTGCTGGCGGCGGTGCTGCTGCTGTTCGTGCTGATCGTCGGTCCCACCGTGTTCCTGTTCCAGACTTTTGTGCAGAACACCGGCGCGTACCTTTCCGACATCGTCAACAAGACCTTCAACCTCTACGCCTATGAACCCACCGACTGGATCGGCGGCTGGACGCTGTTCTATTGGGGCTGGTGGATTGCGTGGTCGCCGTTCGTGGGCCTTTTCATCGCCCGTATCTCGCGTGGCCGCACCATCCGCGAATTCGTGACCGGCGTCTTGCTGGTGCCGGCCGGCTTCACGCTGTTCTGGATGACGGTGTTTGGCGATACGGCCATCCATATGATTCTGGTCGACAAGGTGCAGGGCTTCGCGGAAGTCGTCGAGGCCGATTCCTCACTGGCCCTGTTCGCCTTCCTGGAACATCTGCCCTGGAGCGGCGTGCTGTCCATCGTCGCCATCGTGATGGTGGCGGTGTTCTTCGTTACGTCGGCCGACTCGGGCGCGCTGGTGGTGGACCTGCTGGCCTCCGGTGGCTCGGATCGCACGCCGGTATGGCAGCGCATCTTCTGGTCGCTGCTGATGGGCGCGGTGGCCATTGCGCTGCTGCTGGCCGACGGCCTGACCGCTTTGCAGACGGCCACGATTGCCAGCGCGTTGCCGTTCTCCGTCATTCTGCTGTTGGCGGTGTGGGGGTTGTTCAAGGCGCTGAAGCTGGACGCCACCAAGCGTGGCATCCGGTACCAGTCGTTGACCTTGTCGCGTCCGGCACGCGGCGGGCAGTCCTGGGAACGCCGCCTGCGCAACATGGTGATGATGCCGCGGCGCGCCCACGTGCAGCGCTTCATCAGCGACGTCGTGCGGCCGGCGCTGGATGACGTGGCCGACGAACTGCGCAAGCAGGGCTATGCCGTCGAGGTCCGGGAGAACGACAGCGACGGCAGTGCCGTCCTGGAGGTGTCCCATGGCGAACACCTGGATTTCTCGTATGCCGTGCAGCCCGAGGCCTTCGTGCGCCCCAGCCTTACGCCGGAAGAGGCCGCCGACGAGGACGAGCGCAAGTACTTCCGCGCGGAAGTCCACCTGCGTGAAGGCGGGCAGGATTACGACATCATGGGTTGGAGCCGGGACGCCGTCATCGGCGACATCCTGGATCAATACGAGCGCCATCGTCACTACCTGCACATGGTCCGGACCTAGCGCACTGCGCGTTGCCCCTTCAAAAACCGCCGGATTCCGGCGGTTTTTTTTCGTCCATAGGAAGCCGCTATGCCGGGGATTGGTTTAGCCGCTTTGACGGATTCGCAGGAATCATGGATTATCCAAGCATATTCTTGGTTAAATAGAGGGCGAATCATGAAGGCGAAATCAGGGGCATGGGCGGCGGGTGTCGTCGTGCTGGCGGTCGTGGCGGGGGGCGCACTGGTCTGGAAGTTCAGCGGGTCGTCGCAGAAAGGGGGGTGGACGATGCCGCCGGCCAAGGTGGCGGTAGCGCCCGCGGTACGGGCGGACTTTCCCGTGGCGTTGACCGGCATCGGGTCGCTCGAAGCAACGCGCCAGGTGCAGGTTCCGGCCGAAGTGGACGGCCGCGTCACCCAGATTCTGTTCACGGCGGGGCAGCGCGTGCAAGCCGGCCAAGTGCTGGTGCAGATGAACGACGCGCCCGAACAAGGCGAGTTGGCGCGCCTGCAAGCCCAGGCGCGCAATGCGCGGACCTTGCTGGAACGCACGCGCCGCTTGTTGCCGCAACAGGCGGCCACGCGTGAACAGCTGGACCAGGCGCAGGCCGACTATGACCAGGCCGCCGCCGACATCAAGCGGGTGCAGGCGCTGATCGAGCAAAAGCGCGTCAAGGCGCCGTTCGACGGCCTGTTGGGCGTGCGCCGCGTCAATCTGGGCCAGTTCGCCAAGGCCGGCGACGCCCTGGTGTCGCTGACCGACGCGACCACGCTGTATGCCAACATCACGTTGCCCGAGCAGGCGCTGGGCGCCCTGCGCGCCGGCCAGCCCGTCACCGTGACCGTGGACGCCCACGCCGGACGCGAGTTCACCGGACAGGTGACCACGGTGGAACCCCAGGTGGACCCGGGGTCTCGCACCGTGCGGGTGCAGGCCACGCTACCCAATGCCGACGGCGCGCTGGTGGCCGGTATGTTCGCGCATGGCCGCGTCGGCCTGCCCGACCGTCCCGGCGTGATCACCGTGCCGGAGACCGCGGTCAGCTATAGCGCCTATGGCGATTCCGTCTACGTCCTGACGCCGCCTGCGGCGGACCAGCAGGGCGCGGCGCCCACCGTGCGGCAAGCCTATGTGAAGACCGCCGAGCGCGTGCGCGGCCGGGTCGTCGTGACCGAAGGCCTGGATGCCGGCGACCAGGTCGTAACGTCTGGCCAACTGCGCCTGCATAACGGCGCGGCGGTCGACGTCATCGCCAGCGACACCGTGGCGCTGGACGGCACGCGGCAATCCCTGGCGCAAGCCCGGTAATGAGGCGAGGGCGATCATGAGATTCACCGACCTCTTCGTCCGCCGGCCCGTGCTGGCGCTGGTGGTCAGCACGCTGATCCTGTTGCTGGGCATCAAGGCGCTAAGCGGCCTGCCCGTGCGGCAATACCCGCTGACCGAAAGCACCACCATCACCATCACCACCCAGTATCCGGGCGCCTCCCCCGATCTGATGCAGGGCTTCGTCACGCAACCCATCGCGCAGTCGGTGGCCACCGTGGAAGGCATCGATTACCTGTCGTCCTCGTCCACGCAGGGCCGTAGCGTCATCACGGTCCGGATGAAGTTGAACGCCGACTCCAACAAGGCCATGACCGAGGTCATGGCCAAGGTCAACGAGGTCAAGTACCGGCTGCCTCAAGACGTGTATGACCCCGTACTGGTCAAGTCCGCCGGCGAAGCGACGGCCGTGGCCTATGTGGGCTTCTCCAGCAGCACGCTGTCGCTGGCGGCGCTGACGGACTATCTGTCGCGGGTCGTCCAGCCGCAGCTGTCTTCGATCGATGGCGTGGCCAGCGTCGAACTCTATGGCGGCCAGAAGCTGGCCATGCGGGTCTGGCTGGATCCCAACCGGATGGCCGCGCGCGGTATTTCCGCGGGCGAGCTGGCCCAGGCGCTGCGCGACAACAACGTGCAGGCCGCGCCGGGCCAGGCCAAGGGGCTGTATGTCGTGTCCAACATCCAGGTGAACACCGACCTGGTGAACGTGGCGGAATTCCGAGACCTGGTCGTCAAGCGCGACGGCGACGCCGTCGTGCGGTTGGGCGATGTGGCGACGGTGGAACTGGGCGCGGCGTCCACCGATTCCAGCGGCCTGATGGACGGCGAGCCGGCCGTGTATTTCGGCCTGAACGCCACCCCGGTCGGCAACCCGCTGGTCATCGTCAAGCGGCTGAACGAGCTGCTGCCCAACATCAAGCAGAACCTGCCTCCGGGCACCAGCGTGCAGGTGCCGTTCGAGCTGGCCCGTTTCATCAGCGCGTCCATCGACGGCGTGATACACACGCTGCTGGAAGCCGTGGCCATCGTGGTCGTGGTGATCTTCCTGTGCCTGGGTTCGCTGCGCGCGGTGCTGATTCCCGTCGTGACCATCCCCCTGTCCATGCTGGGCGGGGCGGCGATCATGGCGTTGTTCGGTTTCAGCGTGAACCTGCTGACCTTGTTGGCGATGGTGCTGGCCATCGGCCTGGTGGTGGACGACGCCATCGTGGTGGTGGAAAACGTGCACCGCCATATCGAAGAAGGCAAGTCGCCCGTGCGGGCCGCGCTGATCGGCGCGCGCGAAGTGGCGGGGCCGGTGATCGCCATGACGATTACGCTGGCGGCCGTTTATGCGCCAATCGGGCTGATGGGTGGCCTGACGGGGTCGCTCTTCAAGGAATTCGCCTTCACGCTGGCGGGGGCGGTGGTCGTGTCGGGCGTCATCGCGTTGACGCTGTCGCCGGTGATGAGCTCTTTCCTGCTGAACAGCCGGGTGTCGGAAGGCTGGATGGCGCGGCGCGCCGAGCGCTTCTTCGGACGGCTGGGCGACGCCTATGGCCGGCTGCTGGACGTGTCTTTGCATCATCGCTGGGTGACCGGCCTGATCGCGGTGGGCGTGCTGGTCAGCCTGCCGTTCCTGTACAACGCGGCGCAGCGCGAATTGGCGCCGGTCGAAGACCAGTCCACCGTGCTGACGGCAATCAAGTCGCCGCAGCACGCCAACATCGACTATGTGGAGAAGTTCGGCAAAAAATGGGACGACGTCATGAAGACGCTGCCGGAACAGCGGGGGCGCTGGCTGATCAACGGATCGGACGGCGTGTCCAACAGCATTGGCGGTGTCGATTTCGTGGAGTGGGAGGCGCGCACGCGCTCGGCCGACGAACTCCAGGCCGACATGCAGGCGATGGCCAACCAGGTCGAAGGCAGCAACATCTTTGCCTTCCAGCTGCCGTCGCTGCCGGGGTCCACGGGCGGCTTGCCCGTGCAGATGGTGCTGATGAGCGCAGCCGATTACCCGGTGGTCTACGAGTCCATGGAAAGCCTGAAGAAGGCGGCGCGCGAAAGCGGTTTGTTCATGGTGGTCGATAGCGACCTGGACTACAACAATCCGGTGGTGCAGCTGAAGGTGGACCGTGCCAAGGCCAACAGCCTGGGCGTCACCATGAAAGCAATTAGCGACACGTTGGCGGTGTTGGTGGGCGAGAACTACGTCAACCGTTTCGGCATGGACGGCAGGTCCTATGACGTGATCCCGCAAAGCCCGCGCGAACAGCGCATCTCACCGGCGTCGCTGGCGCAGTTCCACGTCAAGAGCGCCAGCGGCGCGCAGGTGCCGTTGTCCAACCTGGTGACCGTGTCCATGGGGGTGGAGCCCAATTCGCTGACGCAGTTCAATCAGCTGAACGCCGCCACCTTCCAGGCCATCCCGATGCCCGGCGTCACGATGGGCGACGCGGTGCAGTTCCTGACGCGGCAGGCACAGCAGTTGCCGGCGGGCTTCAGCTACGACTGGCAGTCGGATGCGCGCCAGTTCAGCCAGGAAGGCTCGGCGCTGATGATCACGTTCATCTTCGCGATCATCGTCATTTACCTGGTGCTTGCCGCGCAGTACGAAAGCCTGCGCGACCCGTTCATCATCCTGGTCAGCGTGCCCATGTCGATTTGCGGCGCGCTGATTCCGTTGGCGCTGGGCATGGCCACCGTGAACATCTACACCCAGATCGGCCTGGTGACGCTGATCGGCCTGATCAGCAAACACGGCATCTTGATGGTGGAGTTCGCCAACGAGATGCAGGTCAGCCACGGGCTGGACCGGCGCGCCGCGATGGAACAGGCCGCCCGCATCCGCCTGCGCCCGATCCTGATGACGACGGCGGCGATGGTGATGGGGCTGATCCCGCTGCTGTTCGCCGCAGGCGCCGGCGCGCACAGCCGTTACAGCCTGGGCCTTGTCATCGTGGTCGGCTTGCTGGTCGGCACGCTGTTCACGTTGTTCGTGCTGCCCACCGTCTACACCGTCTTCGCCCGCGACCACCGCGCGGCGCACGACACCCCGCGCGCGCGCGAACTGGCGGCGGCGCAGGCCGCTGACGCCGGCGCCGGCGCCCACTAAGGAACCGATCATGAATCCTCATCTTCATTCTCAGCGCCTGCGCCGCGGCATTGCCGTGCTGTTGGCCGCCCTGGCCACTGCCGGGTGCGCGGTCGGGCCCGATTATCAAAAACCGCAGGCCGCGCCCGTGGCGCTGGCCAGCCCCGAGCAGGCGCTGTTCTCCACGGACCGGGTGCAGCAGAACTGGTGGCGGCAATTGCAGGATCCGCAGCTGGACCGTCTGATCGGCCTGGCGCTGTCCCGCAATCACGACATCCGGATCGCCCAGGCCCGGCTGGCCGAATCCCGCGCCGTGTTGGACGAAAAAGAGCTGGACCAGTTGCCCGCGGTCACCCTGGATGGCCGCTACGAGCGCAGCCTGTCCCAGGCCAACGCGGGCGCGGCCGGGCAACGCAATCTGGCTCAAAGCTACCGGGCCGGCTTCGATGCCACCTGGGAGCTGGACCTGTTCGGCCGCCTGCGCCGGACGGCCGAGAGCGCGGCGGCGCGCAGCGAAGCCCAGGCAGCTGACCTGGCCCAAGCCCGCATCGTGGTCGCGGCGGAGGTGGCGCGCAATTATTTCGAGCTGCGCGGCGCCGAACAGCGGCTAGCCGTGGCGCGCGCCAATCTGGATAGCCAGCGCGACAGCCTGCGCGTGACCCAGGCGATGGTGTCGGCCGGCCGCGGCGACGAGGGCGACCTGGCCAGCGCGCGGGCCGAACTGGAAACCGTGCAGGCCAGCGTGCCGGTGCAGGAAACGGCAAGACGGCTGGCGCGGTACCGCATCGCGGTGCTGGCCGGGATGCGGCCCGTAGAGCTGGGTGAACTGGACGCCGGTACCCCCCTGGCGCCATTGACCGCGCGCCTGCCGATCGGGGACGTGGGCGCCTTGTTGTCGCGGCGTCCCGACATCGTCGCGGCCGAACGCAACATGGCCGCTGCCAATGCCGACGTGGGCGTGGCAACCGCCGAACTCTATCCGCGTATCGATCTGGGCGGGTTCCTGGGCTTTGTCGCGTTGCGCGGGGCGGACTTCGGTTCGTCGTCCAGCCGCGCGTTCAGCGTGGCGTCGGGCGTGAACTGGCCGGCGTTCCATTTGCCGACGGCGCTGGCGAGAAAGCGCGGGGCCGTGGCGCGGTCGCAGGGCGAAGTGGCGCGTTACGAACAGACCGTGCTGCGGGCGGTGGAAGAGCTGGAAGCCGCGTTGACCGAATTCGGCCAGACGCAGCAGCGGCTGGGCAATCTGGCGCAGGCCGCCCAGCACAGCAGCCGGGCGGCCGGTCTGGCGCAGTTGCGCTACCGGGAAGGCAGCGCCCCGTATTTGACGGTGCTGGATGCGCAGCGTACGCTTTTGCGCGCCCAGGACGCCGTGGCCGTGGCCGAAACCGAGTCCTACACTCGCCTGATCGCGCTGTACAAGGCGCTGGGCGGGGGTTGGGAGGCGGGGGGCGATGGAACAATAGCCGCCGATGGATCGGCGGTGCCTGATGGGTCCGCGGTGCCTGATGGGTCCGCGGTGCCAGGGGGATCCGCCGGCTGACCTTCGCGCCGGTTCGTGGCACCATAGGAAAAAACTGGAGTTTCCTTATCGTCATGTCTGACAGTCTGTCCCAACCCATTACCTGGATGCCGCATCAGCCGGCGGACCGCGTGCTCATGACCTTGAAGACGCGCGGCCCGCAATCGGTCGCGGTCATCGCAAAGGCCATGGACCTCACGGCGGAAGCGGTGCGCCAGCAGATGACGCGGCTGCATGCGGACGGGCTGGTCGACTCCGAAAGCCATAGCGCCGGGCGCGGCCGGCCCACGCAGATCTGGTACCTGACGGAAGCCGGCCATGGCCGTTTTCCGGATACGCACGCCGAAATGACGGTGCAGATGATCGGGGCGGTGCGCCAGGTGTTCGGCGACGAAGGCGTGGAAAAGCTGATCCAGGTGCGCGAAACCGCCATGCTGAACAGCTACCACCAGGCGATGCTCGGCGCCAAGGACCTGGCCGGGCGGCTGGAACGCCTGGTGCAGGTGCGTGCTTCCGAAGGCTACATGGCCGAGCTGCGCAAGGACGGCTCGGACTATCTCTTCATTGAAAACCACTGCCCCATCTGCTCCGCGGCCAAAGCCTGTATGGGCTTTTGCCGCAGCGAGCTGGAACTGTTCCGCAATGTGCTGGGCGAGGGCGTGAAGGTCGATCGCGAAGAGCACATCCTTGCCGGCGCAAGGCGGTGCGCATACCGCGTCAGCGCCAGGGCGTAATACCCGAACCGTCGCGGTTGCCGCTCCTGCGGCCGCATCCTCCTACAATCGCCGCATGACCCTCAAGCAACTTGAAGCCTTCTATTGGGCCGCCACCTGCGCCAGCTTCGCCGTGGCGGCTGATCGCCTGCATCTGTCGGTGTCGTCGTTGTCCAAGCGCATCACCGAGCTTGAGGAAGCGCTGGGTCAGGCGCTGTTCGACCGCAGCGGTCACAAGGCCGCATTGACGGACGCCGGCCAGCGCCTGGTGCCGCAGGCCCGGGAACTCCTGGCGGCCGCGGACCGCGTGCGCGCGTCCATGAACGACACTCCGGGTTTGCGCGGCCGCTGCCGTTTCGGCGTGGGCGAGTTGACCGCGCTGACGTGGTTGCCGCGCCTGATCGCCGGCGTGCGCGCCGCCTATCCCGAGCTGGTGCTGGAGCCCTATGTGGACATCGGCCAGGTGCTGGAGCAGCGCGTGGCGGACGGTGAACTGGACTTCGCCGTCATCGCCGGGCGGTCGTCGCGCGCGAACATCGCGTCGACGCCCATCGGCGAGGCGCGCTTCGCCTGGGTGGCGTCGCCGGCCGTGCTCGATGGCGAAACCCGCATGACGACGGCGCTGCTGACACGCCTGCCGCTGGTGACCCTGCCGGCGGGCGCGGGCACGACGCGCATCATCGACGACTGGCTGGCCGGACGCGATGCTGGCGGCGTGCGCCTTTGCTGCAACAACTGGGGCGCCATCGCCGGCCTGCTGATCGAAGGAACCGGCGTCGGGCTGCTGCCCAGTCATTGGGCCGACGCCCTGGCGACCGAAGGCAGCCTGCGCGTCCTGCAGGGCGAGCCCGCGTTGGCGGCCTTGCCCTACGCGTTTCAGTACCGGCGCGACGATACGCGCGCGCTGGTCGCCCGGCTGCGCGACGCAGTGGCTGCCGCGGTGGACTTCTCGGCGCCTTGCCGGCTGCCCTGAACGGGGGGCGTGGTTGCCTGGGCCGCGTCCGCGAGGCGGCCGTCTTCGATCCCGTTTGGCGGTCCGGCGGCCAGCGCTCTATACAATCGCCGCGCGCTTGGCGCAGAATCCAACAAGATGAATCAAGGGAGAACATCCATGCGTAAAATTTGCGCCGCCATGGCCATGGCGGGAATGCTGGCAGGCGGACTGGCGCACGCCCAGTCCACGTTGCGGATCGGTCTGCAAGACGACCCGGACGTGCTGGATCCGGCGCGCGCGCGCACCTTCGTGGGCCGTATCGTCTTTGCGTCGCTGTGCGACAAGCTCGTCGACATCACGCCCGACCTGAAGATCGTGCCGCAGCTGGCGCAATCCTGGACGATCAGCCCGGACAACAAGTCGCTGACGTTCAAACTGCGTACCGATGCGGTGTTCCATGACGGCTCGCCGGTCAATGCCGCCGCCGTCAAAGCGAACCTGGACCGTGCCCGCACGCTGCCCGACAGCAACCGCAAGAGCGAATTGGCCACCGTCGCCAGCGTCGATGCGCCTGATGCCAGCACCGTCGTGCTGAACCTGTCGGAGCCGGACGCCTCGCTGCTGTCGCAACTGTCCGACCGCGCCGGCATGATGATGTCGCCCGCCTCGTTCGATAAGGATCCTGGCGGCAAGCCCGTGTGCTCGGGGCCGTACCAGTTCAAGGAGCGCGTGCAGAACGATCGCATCGTGCTCGAGAAATTTCCCAAATACTGGGATGCCGCCAACTACCACTTCGACCGCCTGGTCTTCACGCCGATTCCGGACAACACGGTGCGCCTGAACAACCTGCGCGCGGGCGACCTGGACATCATCGAGCGCGTGGCGCCCAGCGATGCCAAGGCGGTGAAAGACGATAGCAACCTGCGCCTGGCGCCGGTAACCGGCCTGGGCTTCCAGTCTATTTCGATCAACCTGGGCAATGGCGCGCGCGCCAATAACCCGTTGGCGAAAGACAAACGCGTGCGTCAGGCGCTTGACCTCGCGATCGATCGCGACGTGCTGAACCAGGTCATCGGCGAAGGCATGTTCCAGCCCGCCTACCAGCCGTTCCCGCCCGCCAGCTTCGCCTACAACACCGCCTTCGAACACAAGGGCCGTGACCCGAAGAAGGCGCAGGCGCTCTTGAAGGAAGCCGGTTTCGACCGCGTGAAATTCGAGATCACCTTCGGCAACAACACCACCATGCAACAGGTCTTCGAACTGGTGCAGGCGATGGGCGCCGAAGCGGGCTTCGACATCACCTTGCGTCCGGTCGAGTTCGCGTCGCTGCAATCGTCACTGGCGCGCGGCGACTTCGAAGTGGGCCAGAGCGGCTGGTCCGGGCGCGTCGATCCCAGCGGCAACATCCACCAGTACCTCAGCTGCAAGGGCAACCTGAACGACGGCAAGTTCTGCGACGCGGGCGTGGACAAGTTGCTGAACGACGCGCGCGCTGAAGCCGATACGGCCAAGCGCCGCGCGCTGTACGACCAGGTGCTGACCAGCATGCAGGACCAGCGTCCCATCGTTTACCTGTTCTACCTGCCGTGGACCTTCGGCGTGCAAAAGAAGGTTGAAGGCTTTGTGCCTTACCCCGACGGCCTCATCCGCCTGAAGGGCGTGACCGTCGCCAAGAAGTAAGCCGGGCGGCCAACGACGGGATCCGGAATCGGGTCCCGTTTTTCTTATTTGCGGGCGGCGTGCGCCGCCGCTACAGGAAGCATCATGTTTACGACTCGCCCGGAAATCCTCGGCACCTTCGGTGTCGTGACCTCTACCCATTGGCTGGCCAGCGCGGCCGGCATGTCGCTGCTGGAACGCGGCGGCAACGCATTCGACGCCTGCGCGGCGTCGGCCTTCGTGCTGCAAGTGGTTGAGCCGCATCTGGTCGGCCCCGCCGGAGAAGTGCCGGCCATTTTCTATTCGGCGCGCACGGGCAAGCTGGAAGTGCTGTGCGGGCAGGGCACGACGCCGGCCGCGGCCACGCTTGAGCGCTACCGCGCCGAAGGGCTGAAGCTGATCCCGGGTAACGGCCTGTTGGCCACCGTGATCCCCGGCGCATTCGACGCCTGGATGCTGCTGCTACGCGACCACGGCACGATGCGCGTGCGCGATGTGCTGGAACCGGCCATCTATTACGCCCAGCACGGCCACGCGCTGATGCCGCGCATCTCCAACACCATTGCGGGCCTGAAGGACTTCTTCGAAACGCATTGGCCGACGACCGCACAGGTCTACGTGCCCGGCGGCAAGGTACCCGAAGCGCGCAAGCTGTTTCGCAATCCGGCCCTGGCGCGCACGTGGACGCGTGTGCTGAAAGAGGCGGAAAGCGTGGGCGCCGATCGCGAACGCCAGATCGAGGCGGCGCGGGACGCCTTCTACCGAGGCTTCATCGCCGAGGAGATCGACCGCTTTGCCCGCAACACCGACGTCATGGACGAAAGCGGCACGACCCACCGCGGCGTCATCACGGCGGACGACCTGGCCGGCTGGTCGGCCAGCTACGACACCCCGCTGACCTACGACTACCACGGCTACACGGTGGCCAAGGCCGGCGCATGGAGCCAGGGCCCGGTCTTCCTGCAGACGCTGGCGTTGTTGAAAGACATGGATCTGGCGGGCGTGGGCCCGAACAGCGTGGAATTCATCCACCGCGTCACCGAGGCGATGAAGCTGGCTTTCGCCGACCGCGAAGCCTATTACGGCGACCCGGCTTTCATCGACGTGCCGCTGGCGCACCTGCTGTCGGACGCCTACAACGACGAGCGCCGCGCGTTGATCGGCGAGACGGCCTCGCACGACCTCTTGCCCGGCCAGGTGCCTGGCTTCGAGGCCCAGGTGGCGCGCGTGATGGACACGCTGGAACGCCTGTCCCCGGTGTCCGCGCATGGCAGCGCCACCAACGAGCCCACGCTGGCCGACATGCGCGCCTCGGCCAAGCGCGGCGACACGACGCATGTGGACGTCATCGACCGCTGGGGCAACATGATCTCGGCCACGCCCTCCGGCGGCTGGTTCCAGTCTTCACCCGTCATCCCGGAACTGGGTTTCGGCCTGAACACCCGCGCCCAGATGTTCTGGCTGGAAGAGGGGCTGCCCGGCACGCTGGCGCCCGGCAAGCGCCCGCGCACCACGTTGACGCCCTCGCTGGCGCTGCGCGACGGCAAGCCCTATCTGGCGTTCGGCACACCGGGCGGCGACCAGCAGGAGCAATGGCAACTGCTGTTCTTCCTGCGCCACGTGCATCACGGGCTGAATTTGCAGGAAGCCATCGACCTGCCAATGTCCCACACCATGCATTTCCCCACGTCGTTTTACCCGCGCGACCGCAAGCCCGGTCATCTGGCGGTCGAAGCCAGCTTCGGTCCCGAGGTCATTGAGGGGCTGCGCCAGCGCGGACACCAGATCGAGGAAGTGCCTGAATGGTCGGTGGGCCGCTTGACCGCAGCCTCGCGCGATGACGACGGGCTGCTGCACGCGGCCGCCACGCCGCGGCTGATGCAGGCCTACGCCATCGGCCGCTAGGCGTGCTGACGGGAGAGTCGCCCTGCCGCCTTGCGGCGATTTGCCGGCATGGGCTATCTTTCTCCCATGACGTCATCCCAGCAGCGCCCGGCAACCGGGGCGCAATCCCTGACGGGACAAGAACCGCTTTTCATCGTCCTCAACACCGGCTCGGGGCGTGGCGACGCGCAGGTCCTGCAGGACACCATCCGCGGCATCCTCGACGAGGCGGGCAGGCGCTACACGCTGATGCCCGTCGATGATCCGTCCCGGCTGACCGAAACGGCGCAGGCCGCCGTCAAGCGCGCGCAAGACGAGCAGGGCGTCGTCATCGCCGCAGGGGGGGATGGCACGCTGAACGCCGTGGCCAGCACGGTGTTGGGCCAGGGCGTGCCCTTCGGCATCCTGCCCCAGGGCACCTTCAATTACTTCGGGCGCAGCTACGGCATCTCTCAGGACACCGAGGTCGCGTTACGCGGTTTCCTGCAAGGTCATCTGCAGCCCGTGCAAGTCGGACACCTCAACGGCAGGCTGTTCCTGGTGAACGCCAGCCTGGGCCTGTACCCCACGCTGCTGGAAGACCGCGAGGCCTATAAGCAGCGCTTTGGCCGCAGCCGCCTTGTGGCGCTGTGGTCGGGCATCGTCACGTTGCTGCGCGCGCCGCGCCAGCTCAGGCTGCAACTCGAATACGAAGGCCGGGTGCGCGATCTGCGCTCGCCCACGCTGGTGGTGGGCAACAACAAGCTGCAACTCGAACACATCGGCATCGAATCACAGGAGCTGGACCGCGGCCGCCTGATGGCGATGGCGGCGCGCCCGGTCGGCACCCTGGCGCTATATGGCTTGCTGGTGCGCGGGCTGTTCAGCCGGTTGGGCGACGCCGAACACGTGATCAGCTTCGCCTTCGACCGGCTGACCGTGCATATCCGGGGGCGCAGCCGCGTCAAGGTGGCGATGGACGGCGAAATATCCTGGATGAGCACGCCGCTGGAATTCAAGGTGGCCGATGAAAAACTGCCGCTGGTGGTGCCGGCGGACTCGGCGTACCTGGACCGCTCATGACGCGCATCCTGCAATTATCCGACACGCATTTCGGCACCGAGCGCAAGCCGGTCGTTGAAGCGGCCCTGGACCTGGCCCGTTCGCTGAACCCGGATCTGGTCGTGCTGAGCGGAGACATCACCCAGCGTGCGCGGCGCGGCCAGTTCGCCGCCGCCCGCAAATTCATCGAACGCCTGTCGTTGCCCGTGCTCGCGGTGCCGGGCAACCACGACATTCCGCTGTTCAACCTGTTCGCGCGCGCCCTCAATCCGTACGGCAACTACAAGCGTGCGCTGGGCGCGGTGCTGGAGCCGGTGTTCGAAACCCCGGGGCTGCTGGCCATCGGTGTGAACACCACGCGACCGCGCCGCCGCAAGGATGGCGAAATCTCCGATACGCAGATCGCCCGCGTGGCGCAGCGCTTGCGCCAGGCCCGTCCGGGCCAGTTGCGGGTGGTCGTGGCGCATCACCCCGTGCGGGCCAAGGTGGAATCCGACCTGTCCAATCTGCTCATCGGCCGCGAGCGCGCGCTGGCGGCCTGGGGCCAGGCGGGAGTGGACCTGATCCTGGGCGGGCACATTCACCTCCCCTATGTGCTGCCCTTGGTCGCAGCCGGCCAGCCGGCAGGCTGGATCGTCCAGGCGGGCACTGCCTGCTCGCACCGCGTCCGGGGCAGCGTGCCCAACTCCGTGAACGTGATCACGCGCGAAGGCGAAGGCGAAAGCGGCACGCAGGCTTGCCATGTCGAGCGCTGGGACTACGCGGCGGGCACGCACGCGTTCGCGCCGGTCGACAGGACGCTGGTGACGCTGTCATGACCGATGCGTATGCCGCATGGGCAGCCTCGCATGCCCTGGAACTGTTTATCGCGCTGCCGCTGCTTGCGGGCGCGGGAGCGTTGTTCGCCGCGCGCGCCTACGTCAACTGCCCGGCACGGTGTCGCAATGCGGCCTACGCGTCGGGGCTGGCCGTTTTGCTGGTGTTGTTCCTGGGCCTGGCGATGGCGGTGCGGCACCAGGGCGGCATTGTCTCGTTCGACGGCGCGCTGGCCGGCGCCTTGAGCATGACGATGGACACGTCGCTGCTGTGGCTGTTGTCCTGGTTCACCTATCTGGGCGACCGCGACCTCCTCACGGTGCTGAGCGTGCTGATGACGCTTTATCTGCTTTGGACGGGCTGGTGGCGGCTGGCGGCGTTCTGCGCCATCACCACCGGCGTGGGGGGGGCGATCAACACGCTGCTCAAGCACACCTTTGAACGCGTGCGGCCAGAGCACGACCACGGCTACGCCACGGTGGCCGGGTGGAGTTTCCCCAGCGGCCATGCCTCGGCCGCGATGGTGGTGTATGGCACGGCCTGCTATCTGGTGTGGCGGCTGGCGCCACCCGCCTGGCGGTGGCC
>Ga0307412_10000344_pt1 | contig 29104 bp, 25 predicted proteins | sample DK1Cmetagenome_3_FD_203823 | JGI IMG/M metagenome (GOLD analysis project Ga0307412, IMG submission 203823) | Maize rhizosphere microbial communities from greenhouse at UC Davis, California, United States - DK15-C-1 | ecosystem: Host-associated > Plants > Roots > Rhizosphere > Soil | place: USA...
ATGGATGCCCGGGACCTGGAAATGCTTGCCCTGATGACGGATCTCGTGGACTTTGCTCGGGTCGCTGAAGATGCCGCGCTCCCGGTCGCGCACCACCGCTCCCTCCTCCCAACTGCCTTCGAACAGTTTGTAGAGCACCTCAAGGTATTCGTCGGCGTAGTCGTAGCGTGCATCGTGATCGCTCAACGCCTTCTGCCCGAGATTGCGCGCCCCGCTGTCGAGGTAGGACGTGACAATGTTCCAACCGATCCGCCCCTTGGTCAGGTGGTCCAAGGTGGACAGGCGGCGGGCAAAGGGATAGGGATGTTCGAAGGTCAACGAGGCAGTCAGGCCGAAGCCCAGGTGCTCGGTCACCAAGGCCATCGGCGTGATCAACGCCAATGGGTCATTGACCGGGACTTGGGTCGCCTGGCGGATGGCGGCATCGCCGTTGCCACCGAGCACATCGTAGATACCGATCACATCAGCGATGAAGAGGCCGTCGAACTTGCCGCGCTCCAGCAACTTGGCCAGGTCGGTCCAGTAGTCGAGGTCTTTGTACTGCCAGGCCCGGTCCCGGGGATGCCGCCAGAGACCCGGAGACTGATGACCGACGCAGTTCATCTCGAAGGCGTTCAAACGAATTTCACGTGGCATGGAAACTCCTGCTCGATAGATTCAGCACCCAGTCCCGGTGCTCTTTACTGCTCTATCAACACGATTCATGCCAAGAAAATTATTCTTTTAATTTCAAATAGTTAGATATTTTCCCTCCTGGCAAGGTTGCTGGCTCATCCATAGAGATGTTGATCAGCTGTTCGCTGGCAAACAGTGGCCTGCTCGTTGGAAAAACCCGCAGGAGTCTCCCGACTGGGCTGTCCATGCAGAGGGGACAGCCGCTACGCTTGCCCAGGTCAGCAGCGGCTCATGGAGTTCGAAAGCCAATGGAGAAGAACAGTGAACTTGACCAGGCCACCCTGCGCCTGACCGTCAGCGCCTGCGCGCTGTTGTATATCGTCGTGCTGGTCGGCCTCGATCCGGATGCCGCCACGCGTTACGCCCCCATCATCATCTACATCGTCACGTTCATCTTCGCCTCGGTGTTCCTGCGCATGGCAATCAAGCGTTGGCCAGGGCATTTCTTCTGGCGGCGTCTCTTTGCCATGTTGCATGACTACACCGGCATTGCGTTCGCCATGGTGTTGGGGGGCGAAGGCGCGTTGCCGATCTATGCAGCGCTGCTCTGGGTCACCCTGGGCAATGGCATGCGCTTCGGCTCGCGCTACCTGGCCCTGGCAACGGTCATTGCACTGTCGACCCTGGTGCTGATTTTCTGGATCAACCCCTTTTGGCACACGCAGCCCTACATGTTCCTGATGTTGATCGTCACGACCATCGTGGTGCCGGCCTATGCGCACATTCTGCTCAAACGCACACGCATCGCCTCCGAAGAGGCGATTGCCGCCAACCAGGAGAAATCGCGATTCCTGGCACAGGCGAGCCATGACTTGCGCCAGCCGATCCATTCCATTGGCCTGTTCACCGCGTGCCTGAGGGACGCCAGGCTGGGCCTGGAGGAGCTGCGGCTGGTGGACAACATCGACCGCTCGCTGCACACCGTGTCGCAACTGTTCCGCTCGATCCTCGACATCTACACCCTGGATCACGGCAAGTGGGTACCGCAGGCTGACACCGTCCACTTGGGCGCCTTGCTGCAAGACGTCGTCAAGCAGAACACCGAGGCCGCGCGCTGGGCCGGTGTCGAGCTACGCCTGCGCGCCTGTCCCTATTGGGTCAACGTCAATCCCGGAATGCTGACCACCATGGTCCAGAACCTGCTGTCCAACGCCCTCAAATATGCGCCGGGGCAACCGGTATTGATCGGTGTGCGGCGCCAGGGCAAGCGTCTCGCCGTGGTGATCTACGACAAGGGACGCGGCATCGCCAGCGAGCATCTTCCCGAGGTATTCAAGGAGTTTTATCGCGTGCGCCATGTCCGCGACAAGGACGTCGAGGGGCTCGGCCTTGGCCTATCCATCGTCAAGCGCATCAGCCAGTTGCTCAATGTCGACATCCACATCCGTTCGATAGTCGGCCAAGGCACCAAGGTGGCGATCAGCGGCCTGGAGCAAGCGGCACCCCGCGCCTCGGCGCCCAGGGTCTCCGGTGCCCGTGACCGCTTGAACGGATTACGGGTGTGCCTGGTGGAAGACGACGCCAACGTCCTGATGGCGACGTCGGCCCTGCTTGAGAAGTGGGGTTGCGAAGTGCAAGGACACAGTGACGGCGAAGGCTTGTCCAGCGACTGCGACATCGTGATCGCCGACTTTGACCTGGGCACCAAGGTCTCCGGTGCCGAGTGCATCGCCGCGATACGCGCCCAACGCGGCTGGGAAGTTCCGGCGCTGGTGATCACCGGACACGACATCGAGCGGATCCGCCAGTCCCTGCAAAACATGAATGTCTCGGTGCTGGCCAAACCCGTACGCCCGCCGGAGCTGCGAGCGGTATTGCTTGAGCAGCTCAAGGCCATGGATCGCCAGGGCGAGGCTCCAGCCAAGTCGTCCTCGGAACCGGATTGAACGTCCGGGTGGTCAATGACTGAAGGCTTGGCTGAAAGACGTGTCGATAATTCCAGCAGTGGCCAACGGCGCCGGCAGGGCCTTGACCGTGTACAGGAAGTCCGCCGTGCTCTGCAGGTCGGCGGCGGCCTGCGGGTCTACCGGACCGACATTCATGTGGGCCTGGCGCAACCAATGGCGCGAAACGTCCTGGTCAAGATTGGCTTTCTTTGCCCAGAGGTCGGCGTATTGATCGGTGTGGTTGTCGACCCAGGCGCGGGCCTGCTTCACGCGACCGAGGAAGTCGGCGATGGCTTCGCGCTTGTTGTCGATGGCCGGCGTCGAGGCGGCAATGGCGCTGAGGCCGGGCATCAGGTTCTTCGCCGTCAGGATCGGCCGGGCGCCGGAGAACAGGATCTGTTGCGAGATGTAGGGTTCCCACACCGGAAAGGCGTCGATGCTGCCCTGGGGCAAGGCGGCGGCCGCATCGATGGGCATCAGCTTGATGAACTCGACATGGTTATCGGGCAAGCCGGCCTGCTCCAAGGCACGCAGCGTCAGTTGCTGGCTCCAGGCGCCGGGCCAATAGGCGATCTTCTTGCCCTTGAGGTCGGCGATGGTCTTGACCGGCGAGTCCTTGGGCACCAGTAGCGCAATGGTGTCCGGGTTCTGCCGCGAGACACCGATCAGCTTCACCGGTGCCTGTTTGGCAGCCAGGAACAGAAAGCCCGAGTCGCCGAGGAAACCCAGGTCCAGGTCACCGGTATTCAGCGCCTCGGCCAGGGGCGCAGCGGCTTGGAAGTGCTTCCAGTCGACGCGATAAGGGGCGCCTTCCAGCACGCCCGACGCCTCCACCGAAGCCCTGACGTTGTAATAGTTCTGGTCGCCGACGTGCAGCACCAGCGGCTCGCCAGCCTGGGCCAAAGGGGTGGCGAACAATGTGCTGAAAAGCAAACGACGCAGGGATCGGGTGAACGTCATGACAGCATTTCCTGGATGATTTTTTAGAACATAACGCTCCTATCAATTCCTTTAGAAATTCTTTTAGCGCATAAGCTCATAGTCATAATTCAGCCAGTGTTCATGGGGCAACAGCACCGCAACAGACTGTTCGCCGATCAACATTTCCTCTGATGCCTTGCGCATTGCCAGCGCCCGTTGGCCGCCCTTTCGAGGCTGTGGCACAGAGCCTGCATTATTCCTTTAAGACGCGATTTTTCTCGCCGTCCGATCTTTCGGAAATAAGAACATTGCTTTCTCACCGCCTTGTCTGGAGCTTTCCATGAAACTCGCCCTCCGTTTCTCCCTGGCCCACGCTAGACAGCTGATCAGTGCCTGCGCCCTGGCGCTGGGTCTGCCGTCCATGGTCCTGGCCGCCGAAAGCCCTCCAGCCGAAGTGCACCTGGACTACGCCTATTACTCGCCGGTCAGCCTGGTACTCAAGCACTTCGGTTACCTGGAAAAAGCCCTGCCCCAGACCAAGGTGAGCTGGGTCTTGAGCCAGGGCAGTAATCGTTCGCTGGAATACCTCAACAGCGGCGGCGTCGACTTCGCATCGTCCGCCAGCCTCGCCGCGGTGTTGAGTCGAGCCAATGGCAGCCCGATCAAGTCGGTGTATGTCTACAGCCGCGCCGAATGGACGGCGCTGGTGGTGCGCAAGGATTCGCCCTACCAGACGATCGCCGACCTCAAGGGCAAGAAGATCGCCGCCACCAAGGGCACCGATCCCTACCTGTTCACCCTGCGCAGCCTGCAACAAGCCGGGCTGAAGAAAGACGATGTGGAACTGGTGCACCTGCAGCACCCGGACGGGCGCACCGCACTGGAAAAAGGTGACGTCGACGCCTGGGCCGGTCTCGATCCGCACATGGCCGCCAGCGAAGTCCAGGCCGGATCGCGCCTGCTGTATCGCAACCCCGCTTTCAACAGCTACGGCGTGGTCAGCGTCACGGAGAAATACGCCCAGGAGCATCCGCAGACCATCGACACCGTGATCGCCGCCTACGAACAGGCCCGGACGTGGTCGCTGGAGCATCCGCAAGAACTGGCCAAACTGCTGGCCGACGAATCCGGGCTGCCGCTGGAGGTTGCCGAGCTGCAACTGTCACGCACCGACCTGGGCAGCCCGCAACTGAGTGCCAAGGATGTGTTGGCTTCCAAGGCTGCCGCGCCGATCCTGGTCTCCGAGGAATTGGTACGGCGCGGGGTGAACGTCGACCAGGTGATCGATCAACTGCTCGACACCGGCCGCCAGCAAGCCGTCGCCCGTCAATAACCCCTAGCCCAGGCGACAACCGATCCGCGCCTGGCGCGGATTCGGCATTGCCGGAGAATCGCCATGAGCAGCAACAGCAAAGACCTCTCCAACCCACACCTGGCCCTGTCCCCAGCGGACAGAACGCCGCTGTTCGATTCCGATCGCTGGCGACTGCGCCTCAAGGGATTGGCCCTGCCGGTGCTGATCATCGTGTTGCTGGAGATCATCGTGCGCATCGGTTGGCTGCCCTCCTATCAGATGCCGGCCCCCAGCGAGATCGCCCTGACCCTTGGCGACCTGGCCGAAGGCGCCCTGTGGAAGCACATCAGCGCCAGCCTGCTGCGCGTGCTGTCGGGCTTTGCCATCGGCGCCAGCCTGGCGTTGGTCTTCGCCGCCTGGGTGGGTTTAAGTCGGGAAGCCGAAGCCTACCTGGAACCGACCTTCGCGGGCCTGCGCTCGATCCCCAGCCTGGCCTGGGTGCCGTTGCTCCTGCTGTGGCTGGGCATCGACGAAACCTCCAAAGTGGTGCTGATCGCCATCGGCGCGTTCTTTCCGGTGTACCTCAATGGCGTGGCGGCGATTCGCAACATTGACCGCAAGCTGGTGGAAGTCGGCCACATGTATGGTTTCAGCCGTCGCCGCCTGGTGCGCCGGATTCTATTGCCCGCCGCCCTGCCCGGCCTGTTCACCGGGTTGCGCAGCGGCATGAGCCTGGCCTGGATGTTCCTCGTGGCCGCCGAACTGATCGCCGCGACCAAAGGCCTGGGCTATCTGCTCAGCGATGGCCGCGAAACTTCGCGTCCGGACATCGTGCTGGCGGCGATCATCGTGCTCGCCGTGCTGGGCAAGTTCAGCGACGGCCTCCTCGCCGGCCTGGAGAAACGCTTCCTGGCCTGGCGCGACACTTTCAACGGTACCGAGGACTGAGCCATGCCCCAAGCCCTGCTGGACATTCACGTGGCGCGCAAGAGCTTCGCGACCACCACCGTGCTCAACGACATCCACCTGCAACTGCAGCCTCGGGAAACCGTGAGCCTGCTGGGCCCCAGCGGATGCGGGAAAAGTACCTTGCTGCGCATCGTTGCCGGCCTGGAAAAAGACTTCGAAGGGCAATTGCTCAGCCACACCGAACAGTTGGCCTTTGCGTTTCAGGAAGCGCGGTTGATGCCCTGGCTGACGGTGCAGCAGAACATCGGCTTCAGCGACGACGACCGCTATGACAAAGCCTGGGTCGCGCAGTTGATCGAAGAAGTTGGCCTCAGCGACTTTGCCGACGCCTTGCCCAAGGCGTTGTCCGGCGGCATGGCGCAACGGGTGGCGATTGCCCGCGGCCTGTATTCGCGGCCGCGGGTGCTGCTGCTGGACGAGCCCTTCAGCGCGGTAGACGCTTTCACCCGGATGAAACTGCAAGACCTGTTGCTGCAACTGGCCGAGCGTCACGCCATCGCCCTGCTGCTGGTAACGCACGATGTCGACGAGGCGCTGTACCTGAGCGACCGGGTCCTGGTCATGGACAATCGCCCCAGCCGCATTCGCCAGGAACTGGCGGTGCAATTGCAGCACCCGCGAGATCGGCGTGACCCGTTGCTGGCCAGGCTCAAGGCATTGGCGCTGACTGAGTTGCACCGGGCTCACGTAATTTAATCAGGGCGCTTCGCTAAGCATTTAAAAGTATTAACAAATAAATAATCAGTATTTATGGTTATAAACATAACCACGTACTCTCAGCTCATCCCGTCCCATTGGTCACGACAGTGAAGTGCCTTATGAAACCGACTGACAACGTTATCGATTGCGTCCAATTCCGCAAACGCAAGCAGGCCCAGCAACGGGCCCGGGCCATGTGGGAAATGTACGCGCGTAATGCCGGTTACCAGGCGTTCCAGTGGGTCCAGGCATCCCAGTCGACCGCGACGTACCAGGCGTGAGCGCCCAGGAACCCTCGCGCTTTTTGGCGAGCACCGACGAACCCGAAGTGGATCTGAACAATCTGGAAGCCTTGGATGAGGATCCGATCTGCGAACGGGTCGCGCAAAACTTGCAACGCCTGCGCGGCAAGCGACACTTGTCCCTCGACGCCCTTGCCCGCCAGTGCGGGGTTAGCCGGGCCATGCTGGCCCAGATCGAATCCGGACGCAGCGTGCCGTCGATCAAGGTGCTGTGCAAAATCGCCAAGGGTTTGAAGGTATCGGTCGCCGCATTCCTCGAGCACCGTGCGTTCGAAGGCGTGGCGGTGCTGTCGGTCAGCCAGAGCAAACGCCTGGTCAGCGCCAGTGGTGCCTTCGTCAGTCGCGCCCTGTTCCCGTTCGACGTGGCACGCCAATCGGAATTCTACGAACTGCGCCTGGGCCCCTTGGGCGAGGACCAGTCCGAAGGGCACGGGCCTGGCGTGCAGGAGAACCTAGTGGTGTCCCAGGGTGTGTTGGAGATCAGTGTCAACGACGAGCGCTACCTGCTTTCCACGGGTGATTCGATTCTGTTCTACGCCGACCAGCCACACCGATATCGCAACCCGGCCGACAGTGAAGCAGTGGCGTACCTGGTGGTCACCTATCCGGAACGCCTGGACTGAAGACGAACATGCAAAAAGCCCGGCATTAACGCCTAGATGCTGTTCAAGGCACTCGACAAACCCGTGGCGAGGGAGCTTGCTCCCGCTGGGCCGCGCTTGTAGGAGCTGCCGAGCGAAGCGAGGCTGCGATCTTTCCAATGACACTCGAATCCCAAGCGAAAGATCAAAAGATCGCAGGCTTCGCCAGCTCCTTCAGAGCCGAGCGGGAGCAAGCTCCCTCGCCACAATGGATCGTGCCCGCGTCGAGAGCGAACCAGCCCGGTTGTCATCAGCAGGTGCAGCACATCATCGGCATGCCATTGCAGCTCATCATCATCGGCATGCTGCAGTCGCCCATCATCTTCATCATCAACGCGCAGCAGTTTTTCATCATGTCCATGTTCATGCCGGCCATCGGCATGACTTTGCACATCATGCAGTCCGCCATCACCGTGCTTTCCATCACGCACTTCATCGACGGCATCGGCATGCCCATCATCGGCATTGGCATCATCATGCTCGCCATCGGCATGGCCGTGCTCACCGGGGACATGCACATCATGCTCATGTTGCCGCAGTGCATCATCATCGGCATGCCGCAGTTCATCATCATCTGCATCATGTCGGCGCTGTTCTTGAACATGGCCATGTCCATGCCGGCAGCGGGCATCATCTTGCACATCATGCCGTCATCCATCATTTCGCAGGTCATGGTCGCCATCATCATCGGCATGCCCATCATCGGCATCATCGGCATGTTGGCGTTCATCGGCATTGGCATCTGCATGGCGTTCATCATGGTGGTGTTCCCTGTAGGTTCGAGAGTCGGACAAGCTGATGGGGGCGGATTCTAAGGATTGGCCCGGGCCCGACAAGATGGCGATCGAACAGCAGGAATGAACGTTCAAGCAGGCTTACCGGAGTGACGCGCGCCAAGCCTTCTGTTATTGCACGTCTTTCGCTCTCATTGCAGACAGTAAGTAAACGACAGCGTCGATTTCCCGGTCATGGGTATGCCATCCAACGCTATATAAATAACCGTAAGAAATAATCGATCTAAACTCGCATACCGGCCGGACGCACGACCCGGCGGGGTCCGAGATAGGCGCGTCCCATTCCTGGCCCGACTCAAAGCCCTCGCCCCCAATGAACTGCAGAACTTGCCAATGACGGAACGATTGCGAGAATCTCCGCCACATGCAGCGATGGCTTTCAGTTGCTTAAAGAATTGACGCAGAGGAACAATCATGACGGAGCTGCCAGATGGGAGCGATCACGACGCAGCGTCCGACGACGTGAGCCTTGCCGCCTGGACTCGGGTCTGGGCGGATCTTGGCGTCAGGCACGCACCGCTAGAGACGTTTGAAGAACTCATTCGACACTATTGCGAGCCACACCGCGCTTATCACAACCGCCAGCATCTAGCGGAGTGCCTCCACGTACGGCGACGCGTCAATGCCGCTTGCCAGGCACCCGCCGAAGTTGACCTCGCGCTATGGTTTCATGACGCGATCTACGACCCCCTTCGCACCGACAACGAGCTGCGCAGTGCACAGTGGTTGGACGACGTGGCACGGGATAACGGACTGGACGAGGAAACACGACGCAGGCTTTACGACCTGGTCATGGTGACACGGCACGACGGTGCCCCAGCGACGGCAGACGAGGCGGTGCTGGTGGATACTGACCTGGCGATCCTGGGGGCCTCCTTCGAGCGGTTTGAGGAATACGACCGGCAAATCCGCCTTGAATACCAATACGTGCCCCTGCCTATGTACCGTCAGAAGCGGCGCCAGGTCCTGGAGCGTTTCCTGGCGCGTGAGCGTATCTACACGACCCCCTTGTATTTCGAGGCATTCGAGCAGCAGGCACGGGAAAATCTCGCCCGGGCTATCCCCCGCCTTGATTGAAAACCGGATTCAAGCGTCAACGTGATTCGTCTTCAAGGTTTTTCAGTCATTCGCCGATACAGGCCTGATAAACTGACCGGCTCGCCGATAGCCCATCGCGGCGCAACGACTCAAGGAGTTCCAACGGACATGATTGTCGGCATTGACCTGGGCACCACCCATAGCCTTATCGCAGCATGGCGCGACGGCGCGGCGCAACTGGTGCCCAACGCGTTGGGCGAGTGGCTGACACCGAGCGTGGTCGGCCTGGACGATGAAGGCCGCGTCATGGTGGGCCGCACGGCCCTGGAGCGCTTGCAAACGCACCCCCGACTCACCGCCTCGCTTTTCAAGCGCTACATGGGCAGCGCCCGTCTCACCACCTTGGGCAACCAGCAGTTCCGGGCCGAGGAGCTCTCGGCCATGGTGCTACGCAGCTTGCGCGAGGATGCCGAGCGGCATTTCGGCGAACCGGTGGAAGAGGCCGTCATCAGCGTTCCCGCCTATTTCAGCGATGCCCAGCGCAAGGCCACGCGAATCGCCGGCGAGCTGGCCGGATTCAAGGTCGAGCGACTGATCAATGAACCCACCGCGGCCGCACTCGCCTATGGCTTGCACCGGCGAGACACTGCCAGCACTTTCCTGATATTCGACCTTGGCGGCGGGACGTTCGACGTGTCGATCCTGGAGCTGTTCGAAGGGATCATGGAAGTGCGCGCCAGTGCTGGCGACAACTTCCTTGGCGGAGAAGATTTCGACACGCTGCTGGTCCAGGATTTCGTTGCCGCACAGGCAGGCAACAACGAGGCGCCGCTGGCCCTTGGAGACCCACAGCTCTACGGCCGGCTGCGCCGTGAAGCTGAACGCGTGCGCAAATCCCTGGGCCAGGAGTCAAGCGCAACGTTCGCAATACGCCAGGGCGAGCGCGAATGGCGTCGCGAATACACCCAGGCCAGCCTGACCGACCTTTATGCGCCCCTGTTCAGCCGTCTTCGAGCCCCTATCGAGACCGCGTTGCGAGATGCCCGCATCCGCGCCGGCGAGCTGGACGAAGTGTTGCTGGTGGGCGGCACCACCCGCATGCCGTTGGTACGCAAACTGGCCGCCAGCCTGTTCGGACGCTTTCCCTCTATCCAGCTCAACCCCGATGAAGCCGTGGCGTTGGGCGCAGCGGTGCAGGCAGGCCTGAAAAGCCGCGACGCGGCACTTGAAGAAATCGTGCTCACCGATGTCTGCCCGTACTCCCTGGGCATCGAAATTGCGGTTGAGTTTGGCGGCAAGCTCGAAAGCGGGCATTACCTGCCGATCATCGAACGCAACTGCGTGGTGCCCGTGAGCAAGGTCAAGCGCGTCTTCACACTTCAGGACCAGCAAAAGGTCGTGCTGCTGAAGGTCTATCAAGGCGAAAGCCGTCGGGTCACTGAAAACATTCTCTTGGGCGAATTGGAAATTCCCGTGCCGCCCATGGCTGCCGGAGAGGTGGGGATCGATGTGCGCTTCACTTACGACACCAACGGTCTGCTGGAGACCGATGCGCAGACCGTCCAGACCGGTGAACGGCGCAACCTGGTGATCGCCAATAACGCCGGCGTGCTGGATAGCGAAGAAATCGGCCGGCGTCTCAAGGCCTTGGAAACGCTGAAGATCCACCCACGCAACGAACAACCCAACACCTTGCTGATCGCCCGGCTGGAACGTCTCTACCAGGAAAGCCGCGGTGAGCTGCGCCAACGAATCGATGAGTTGGCGACCCGCTTCGGCCAGATGCTCGAAACCCAGGAATTGCATGACATCCGGGCACTGCGGATGCAGATCAGCGCCCAGCTCGACAGCTTGGAAGAAGGTGTCTGACGATGACCTGCTGGGTTGTACTCGGACTGCCGGAAGATGCCGACAAGCGCAGTATCAAGCGCCAATATGCAAGCTTGCTCAAGCAGCTTCGCCCGGACGAAGATCCAGTGGGTTTCCAGCGCCTGCGCGAAGCTTACGAACAGGCATTGGAATGGGCCGACTGGCAGCCGGAAGTCGTAGTCGACGAAGATCAGCCCACCCCTGCCAAGCTGCCCCTCGTGGATTTTCCGGCCCCGCAGTCAGCGCCGACAACGCCTCCACCGAGCCAGCGCGTGGCGACGCAGTGCCTGGAAGCGGTAAGCGCCGCCAATCTCCACGACCGTCTGGTGCAGGCGCGCCTTTATGGCTGCGAGCGTGAGTTCGAACAAGGCCTGCTGGAGCTTTGCCTGGCGCAAGAGGATAGCTACGACCTGGCTGAAGCAGCCGTTGAGCAGTTGCATTGGCTGACCCTTTGGCAACGCGAGGACTTGCCCGCCGCCGCCACCGAGCAGCTGCGCGGCAGGCTCATGGATCTGGCATGGTCTCGCCTGACTGGGGCCTGGCACGATGACCGACGCTTTCTCGATGTCGCCCGCCAGCTCGACACCAGTCCCTGGCTACAGACCCTGGACGCCCGGCAATGGCTGAACCGATGTCTGGCCATGGCGCTGCTGCAGGCGCCGCAGTGGTCGCAAACATTGTTCGATGACATTTGCGAGCAGCAAGGTTGGAAGCAGACCGGCCAGTACACACCTTGTCCCGAACCCTGGTGGAGCCAACTCCTGGCGCGCAGCCACTGCGCCATCTTCCTGGCGCAGCAGGCTCGTCTCACTCAGCTCTTCGACAGCAGCGAGTCCCAGGCCGCGCGAATGCTGTTTGGATCACACGATGAAGACGCCCGGGTGCGTTTGAGCATGACCTTCAGTGCTACGGACTGGGATGCCTGCGAGGCGCTGTATCGCACCGTTCAGCTTCGCTATCCACAACTGCTGAACGAGAGGCCACAGCTGGGGCCGGACAATTGGCGCCCGTTGCGTCGGCAGCCGCCGGTCCTGGCCGTGCCACTGGCCATACTCGGCACTTCGATCTGCATGAGCTGGCTCTTTGAATATCGGCTCGGTGGCTCGTTCTACACCAGCGTAGTCGATATGTTGCTTCGCGCCCTGTTGCTCGGTGTCGTCGGTTGGGCACTTCACGCAGTGTGCAAGAAACTGAGCCGCAAAGCCTGGCGCCTGGACCATTGGATAAATGACCATTACGGTCGCTGGCTGAGTCTGCGGCGCCCCACTCCGATGCCGATCCGCGAGATCCTCTGGGTCGGGCTGCTGGGCGGCCTCATTTACTTAGCCGGCGGTGTTGCCGGGGCGGCGACCTTCTTTGGGACGCTCGGTGTGCTGGGAGCCTTGAGCCGCCGGACGCCCTTCGATCGCGGCAAGTCTTTCCTGGCCCGACTCTATGACCAGGTGCCCGGCGACGTGCTTATTGGCCTTTTCCTGGGCATGCTCGTGCCCATGGTCTTGTTGGGGAATACCTGGGCCAAGAGCACGTATGTCAGCAAGAATGAAGGCCTCCAGGTCTGGCCACAGCGCATTTGTGCCGCCCGACAGTCCACCGCTTCGCCATGCCCTTCGGTACTGTCTGCAACCGAGTGGCAAGCTTTCAAGAAACCTCAGGCCAATCAACCATGATCAGCACCCGCGCTTTCATCACTGCAGTTGTCGTGCTACTGACGATGACTTGGCTGGTTCAGCGCCTGGCCGGGCCGTCGGACGAGGATAAGGAAAACCGCGTGCATTGGGACGAAGTTCAGGAGATAAGTACCTGCCTGGTGGACGGAGCGGAGCTATTCGAGCAGCGTTATGTCGACTACCGTGCCCGCCGGGCCTTGCCGGAGGACGAATGGATTCGCAAAATGGGTTTCGTCGGCTTCGGCATGGGGTCGGGCATCGACGCCGAGGAGTTCATCCGGCCTCAGGGTGCTCAGCCATCACCCTGCAAGCATGGGTTCAGTATTGGTGAGCCCGGCAGTCTGCAAGCCCTCGCGGCGAACTACATCAAGGCCTATGACAACCTGCGCCCGAACGCCCGGATCGCCGAACTGTGGCTGGCGAATCATCGCGATCAGCCTCAGCCTGACCAACTCGATAAGCTGGACCGCGACCTGACCCTGCATTTGCAGGACGCTCGTGACCAGGCGATACCGTTGCGCCAAGCTTTGGAACAGCCGCAGCTAAAGGTGCGTGAACAACAGTTGGCGTCCATCGAAAAGCACCTGGGACAGGACCAACATTGGTACACGCTGCGCTTCATGATCCAGGCCCGTCAGACCATCAACGCCTTGGACGCCATGACTGAAGGCGCCCCGCTGACGCCGCAACAACTGCTCGCCCTGCAACATTCGCTGACGGCTCACTGGACAGACACCGAAGCCTTCGTGCAAGCCCTGCCGCGCCTGCGATCGGCTAACGGCAACCCGCCCGTGTGGAGCAAAATCAGTCTGGCAGCCAAGGAATGGCTTACCGCCGTTGAGCGCCTGCAACAACACTGGGGGGCCGGGGCCGACGCCGCAGAACTGAACCAGGATCTTGCTGCCGCACGGGCCGGGTATGACGAATTGCGGATGCGTTACAACGCTGCGGTGCAGTCCCAGTATTGAAATTAATTGGATTGGAGTGGGGTCATGGTTTGCGTAGCTGTCCAGGAAGAAGTTCGAAGCCGTCTGCGCCGCGCCGAGGATGAACATGAGGTCAAGGTCCTGCTCGCCGTTGAGTCAGGCAGCCGCGCATGGGGCTTCGCATCGCCCAATAGCGACTATGACGCGCGCTTCATCTACGTCCATAAACCTGACTGGTATCTCTCGGTCGGCCTTGAGGAACAGCGCGACGTTATCGAGTACCCGATTGTCGACGACATGGACATCAATGGCTGGGATCTGCGCAAGGCATTGAGGCTGTTCTGGAAGTCGAATCCAGGGTTTGTCGAGTGGGTGCAATCCACCATCGTCTACGAGCATTGCGGCTCCTTCCACGAACGTGCCAAAGCGTTGCTACCGCAGGTGTACTCGGTTGAAAGCGGCATCTACCATTATCGCAGCATGGCGAAAACCAATTTCCGTGGGTATTTGCAGGCACCGGAAGTACCGCTGAAGAAGTATTTCTACGTGCTGCGACCCTTGCTCTCCGTACGGTGGCTGGAGCGGTTCGATACACCGGCCCCCATCGAGTTCGACACGTTGCGCCAAGTCATCGACGGCGAACCAGAACTGCATCGGGCGATCGATGACTTGCTTGCGATCAAGCGCGCCTCACCAGAAATGGGGCTTTCACCGCAAATCATGCCTATTCAGACATTCGTCGAGCGTGAACTGCATCGGCTTGAAGCCATCAAGCCGACCCGCAGCGAACGTAAGGAAGTCGAGCCGCTGCTGTCGGAATTGTTTCGCTCGGTCCTGAAGGAAACGTGGAAATAGTCCAAGGCACAGGTTTTAGGCTGGTCTGGCTTGCAAGGAATGCATCATGGAGTTCGTAGTTCATAGCTATTGCCTGAAAGGCGCACGCCAGGAGCCTTTGCTGCCCCCTGTCACCCTGACTCCGACCTCGTTGACCTTGACGGTCGCCGAGTTGATTCGCCTGGCCGTGGCCGAGCAGATCACCGCATTGTTGGCTCAGCACTCGCTGCAACACGTGTCGGTGCGTGAAGTGCTCGACCGCCAATACTTGAGCGAGCGGGACATTCTTCAACAAGCCAGCGAAGGCGCGGTAGCCATGCCTCACGCCAGCGAGTCTCTGGACTTGGATTTGGATGTTGGCGTTGAAGCCGAGCGAGCCTTGAAGGGTTTTGAAACCCGTGCGTTTCGCATTCTGCACAACGGCGTCATGCTCCAGAGGCTCGATGAGTCGATTGAATTGGGCGCGCCATCCACGCTCGCGTTTATCCGCCTGCTGCCGCTGATTGGCGGTTGATCCTCGTCGCTCGCTCCCTCGGATACCCTCATGCAATCACGCCGTCCTTTGCCCGAACAAGCCACGCGCCTCGCTGCATTGCGAGTATTTTGCGACAGAGCGCTGGATGAGTATCCCGAGCTCAGCCCCTATGACCAATTCGCACCCGGTTTCTGGGACGGCATCGACGTTCTGCGCATCGCCGAGGACTGGGTCAGGCAGCATCCCGAGGATGGACCCGAAGCGCTGGCTGACGGTTTTGTGTTCCCGACCGTTTGGGACGACCTGGAGGACCTTCGCGATCAGCAGCGCTACGGCCTGCAATATCGAATCTGCGATGCCTGGATCACCGCCCACCCGGACACCTATGCGCTAGAGCAGATTGGCGCGCGGCTGCAGCACATGCTGCAATTTGCCCTCGAAGACAGTGACTACCCATTACCCACTGACGAAGATGACCCCGCCTATTACCGCAGAAGCCCGGACCAGGCCTGGGCCTTGCCTGACGTTCAAGCCTGTATCCATCGCTTGAGCAACTACCCGTCCACCCCAACCTGGCAGACCTTCGCCGGATGGTTGCTGGATGGCAGCTGGAATCGCGAGCAGCCCCCTTCAGCGCCTGGGGAAGAACAACGGAAAATCGCTGACGCCTATATCTACGTGCACCGGGAAATCAAGCGCATCGCCTTGGGCTTGGTGGAAGCAGGCCGCCTCGATTACCCCCGCTTCGTCCGGGGCGCCAACACCTGGGGCAGCGCCATGATGTTCTACGCAGGCGACGCCGGGTTGGACAGCGATGATGTGGACCCGGATCGGTACACCCACGAAGCAATCGGTGAGGAGGACTCAAGCGATGAGGGTCCCGAAGACGAGGACGTCGATGATGAGTCGTTCCAGAATGATGATGTCCTCGATGAGGCACCCACACCCGTGCACCCCGAACTGGCAAGCTTCACCGTTCGTTATGTCGAGGAAGCCTTGGCTGGATTGCCCGATAACGCCGCGAAGCTGGCTGACACCTTCCGTTCGGTAGAGGTGTATGACACCCGATGGATGCTGCAGGCCCTGGCGGTCATCGAACGATTGGGCGCGACGCCCGATGGCTTTTTCGACCGTTTCGGCGATACGGCCGCGGTGCTCGAACGTTTCCTGCTCCTTCAGGAGTTGCCCGAGGACCAATCGGCAGCACTGCTCGCCGCGCTGACCGGCTTTTCCAGAAATACCCTGCTGACCGCCCTGCCCTATGCAGGACATGCCAGCCGCGTGGTGCTCGACGCGCTCGGTTGGAGTGATCTGCAAGCCTTTCAGCGCGAGTATTTGAGCATTGCCCTGGCACCTCGGTCCGGATGGGGTACCGACCTGCCCAATACGCTTGATGAAACGGTGGGCGTGGTGGACCGCTACCTGCTGGACAAGGCGCTGGCCGAGGCGGACCCGGAGCATTTGCGCGACTACCTCGTGGCACTCGAGCATTCGCACTGGGCGTTTCCCGAGACGCGTGTACTGCTCGACGCGTACCGAGGCATCGGTCGACCGGCATTGGAAAAGAAGTTGGCCCGCCATGCACAGCCGGCCATGCGCATCTATGGCGTGCTGCCCGTCATGGATTCGGATGATGTACGCCAGCGCTATCTGACGTTGAAAAAACTGCACAAAGAGGTGCGTAAATACGGCGCTCAACGACAGGCCAACTCCCACGCAGCGGTGCAAGCGGGATTGGAAAACCTGGCGCGTGTCGCGGGTTACGCCTCGGCGATTCGCCTGGAATGGGCCATGGAATCGGAGATCGCCGAATCCGCCCTGACGGCTGCCACCATCGATGGCTATGACGTCACGATCGTCATCGACGGCTTGTCGCCGGCATTGCACATCTGCAAAGCCGCAAAGCCCCTCAAGACCGCACCGCCTGCGATTCGCAAACACGCAGACTTCATCGCCCTCAAAACGCAGCAGACCCAGCTCAAGGAACAGATCGCACGCTTCTGCAGAACCCTGGAAACAATGATGAGCAGCGGCGAAACCCTGGCGTTGGCGGAGCTGAAGCCGCTGCTGAAAATGCCTGCGGTTCGCCTGCTGCTCGAACAGCTTATCGTGCAGGTCGACGACGCCGCGTTGGGTTGGCTCGATGCCGCAACGCTGACCGTGACTGACCTCGAAGGCCGGCGACACGTGGCCGAGAAGCACCTGCGTATTGCTCACCCTTTTCACCTGTTCACGGCAGGACAACTGTCGGCCTGGCAGAAAGAAGTCGTGACCCATCGCCGCGTGCAGCCATTCAAACAAGCCTTTCGCGAGTTGTACCTGCTGACACCGGCTGAGCGAGAGACCGCTCTGTGGTCCAACCGATTTGCCGGCCACCGCCTCAAAGGCAAAGTAGCCGCACGGTTGCTGCAGGTCCGCAATTGGTCGACCTCAAGCGTCGAGGACATCTATTACGAGAGCAAAGAGCATGGCATTTACGCCCTGTTCAACTTTCTCGATACCGGTCACTACCTCTCCGAAACGGAACACTTCACCTTCGACACGATTGCGTTCCACCGCGACCGGAAAGCGATCCCGCTTGAGCAAGTACCGCCGCTGCTGTTCTCGGAAGTCATGCGCGATGCCGACTTGCTGGTCTCCGTGGCCTACGCTGCGGACAGCTACGCCACCAGCAACGAAACCTTGCAACGACGCGCCGAACTGGTCGGCGAATTGATCCAGGGGCTCGGGTTGCAAAACGTCAAATGTGAAGGGCATTTCCTGCACGTCACCGGCCAGCGCGCCAGCTACCGGATTCATTTGGGCAGCGCAGCCATCCATATCGAACCCGGTAACTACCTGTGCATCGTGCCCGTTGTCGCCAGTGCCGAGGCGTTCTACCTGCCGTTCGCCGACACCGACCTGAAAATGGCCGAGGTGCTGAGCAAGATGTTCCTGTTGCTGGACGATATGAACATCACTGACAGCCAGATACTGGAGCAGATACAGCGCGGCGGTTGATGCTGGTCTTCGGCATTACGGCAGTAAACATCAAACCGCCGCAGCCGCAACCATTCTGGAACGCCAGGCGAAAGCCAGCACCATCAGCAGCCCCAGGCCCGCCATCGCCGCTCCGGCCAGGGAAATCGCCGGATAGCCCAAGCCCGCGTTGATCACCGCGCCGCCCAGCGCCGCGCCAATCGCATTGCCCAAGTTGAAGGCGCCAATGTTCACGGCCGAGGCCAGATTAGGTGCGTCCTTGGCGGCTTCCATCACGCGCATCTGCAAGGGCGGCACCAAGGCAAAACTGGCGATGCCCCAGATCAGGATGGCGATGGCCGCCGGGAGCGGCCAGCGCATCAGTGCGGTGAACGCCAGCAGGACGAGAATCAGCACGCCCAGCGAAACGATCAGGGTGCGGTCTATCGAGCGATCCGCGGCCTTGCCGCCCCACATGTTGCCCAGCGTCAGTCCGACGCCGAACAGCACCAGCATCGCCGTGATGAAAGTGGCGGAGGCATGGGTCTCGCTGCTCAGGATCGGGGCGATATACGTGAAGACAGTGAACATCGCACCTGAGCCGACCACGGTCAGGGCCAACGCGCCCAACACCGGGCCACGGCCCAGTACCCGAATTTCGGCCAGCACACCGATGCTTTGCGGCGCCGGCACGTTGGGCAAGGCGAACCACAGCGCCGCCATCGCCACTACGCCCAGGCCAGTGATCCCCCAGAACGCGGTGCGCCAGCCGAACAGTTCGCCAAACCAGGCAGCCAGCGGCACACCGCCGATCGTCGCCAAGGTCAGGCCCATGAACATCGCCGCAACCGCCCCGGCACGTTTCTGCGGGGCGACCACGCTGGCCGCGACGATGGAGCCCACGCCAAAGAACGCACCGTGGTTCAGCGAAGTCACGACCCTGGCGACCATCAGGCTGTAGTAATCGGTGGCCAGCGCTGACATCAGGTTTCCCAGGGTGAAAATCGCCATGAGTCCGATCAGCAGATAGCGCCGGGGAATCCTGCCGGTGGTCAGGGTCATCAGCGGCGCGCCGAGCAGTACGCCCAGGGCGTAGGCACTGACCAGCAGGCCTGCGGCGGGAATGGAAACGCCGAGATCTGCAGCGATCCCCGGCAACATGCCCATGGGGGCGAACTCGGTTACGCCGATGCCAAAGGCACCCATGGCGAGTGCAACAAGGGGTGGATTGATACGCATAGGAAGGCTCCTCATCTATGCCGCAAATGCTACGATGCGACCTTCTATGGCGGTAGATAGCCTTTCTTGCAAACACCTTTGCGTGCGGAGCACAAATGGACGTCAACGGCAGATCAGGTGAGATGGCGGTGTTCGCCGCGGTGGCGCAGGAAGGCAGCTTGTCGGCTGCCGCGCGTGCTCTGGGGCTGACACCCTCGGCGGTCAGCCGGATCATCGCGCGAACCGAACTACGGCTGGGCACCCGCCTGCTGTTGCGCACCACGCGGGCGATCACCTTCACCGCCGAGGGCGAGGCTTACCTGCGCGGCGCCCGGCGTATCCTGGCCGACATGGCCGAGGTCGAAGAAGCCGTCGCCGACCAAGGCGTGCCCAAGGGCCGTTTGCGGGTCAGCGCCGCCCTCGGCCATGGTCGACAGACGATCGTGCCCTTGGTGGCCGCCTTCAGCGCCCGCTACCCGCACATCGTCGTCGACCTCACCCTCGGCGACGAAGTGGTCGACATTCTCGGCGGCCAGGCCGACGTGGCGGTGCGTTTCGGCCATCTGCCCGACAGCCCGCTGACCGCGCGCCGGATCGGTGACACCGGCCAAGTGGTGGTGGCTTCGCCCGAGTATCTGGAGCGCCACGGCACACCCCAGGAACCGGAAGATCTGCTGCGCCACAACTGCCTGCGCTTCAATTTTCGTCGCGCCGAACCCAACTGGCCGTTCATCCGCAATGGCAAAGCGTTTTCCTTGAAGGTCAGCGGCAATATCGAATGCAGCAGCGGCGAGGCGTTGGCACAACTGGCACGACTCGGCGCTGGCATCGCCCGTATCGGCGAGTTCACCGTAGCCAAGGATCTGCAGCGCGGCGACCTGGTGCCACTGTTGGATACCTGGAACCCTGGGGACCGGGAGCCGATCCATGCAGTTTTCGTTGGGGGTTCGGCGATGCCGGCGCGGGTGCGGGTGTTTGTGGATTTTTTGCTGGAGCAGCATCGGTTGTGAGCGTCGATCATTTCTTTGAAAATCAATGATCGCAATGCAGGCTATTGACCCGACTGTCCGCCAGTTTGAACACCACACGCTGGGGATGGTTGATCGAGACCAGGTATTCCACCGGCTGCCCTTGGCGGTCAAAAATCACACCTCGGTAGACCAGCGCGGCCGTCCCGGGCTCGACGTCGAGCAAGCGGGCCTCCTGGTCGCTCATCGTGGCGATGCTCAGTGTGCCCTCGTCACTTTCCATTTCGATCTGGTAGCGCGATAACAGCAACGCATACAACGAGGCCCCCTCGATCAGGTCTCCCGCCACGAGGTCCGGTGCGCGGGCTGCAGGGATGTAGCTGGTCTCTATGCAGAATGGCTTTTGATCCACCGTGCGCAGTCGCCTGATGGTCAGCAAGAGGTCGCCTTCCTGGATCTTCAGCAGTTTCGCCACGCGGGCATTGGCCTGGGTTTGTTCGAAGTAGAGCAATTTACTGCCCGGCCTGGCGCCCGCTTGTTCGACCACTTCGGCGATGCCTTTGCGCGCGACGGTATTGAGTGGCCGCTCGACGCCCGGACCGGTCACGAAGGTGCCGCGGTTGCCACGGCGCTCCAGGACCCCGCGGTCGATCAGCGTTTGCAAGGCCTTGCGCAGCGTCATCCGGCTGATGCCCAGGTGCTCGGCCAGGTCCCGTTCCGCCGGAATCCGTTCAGTCGGCCCGAACTCCGGGCGCTCCAGCATTTCCAGCAGGGCCTGGACGGCCTGCCAGGCCACCTGCTTGCGTTCGGGCGCCAGCAGGGCCACGTCGGAGGATTTGGAAGGACTAACTTTCATGGTCTACATCCTGGATTTATTTTTCTGTGCAACGGCGTGCCAACAGTACCCACTGAAACCATCGCAAACCCGCCAGCTTGATAATCAGACCCAATAAACGGTCCATTGCCTACCTTAAACTGCGGTGACGGTGCATTAGACCACGGAGGAAAAATCTTGTAATGGTATTTTTCGTGGTATAGCTTTTGGTCTACATGGTGATCATGAACCGCAACATGAACACCGCAACAAAGCCCCCAGGAGCTCACATGGCGATCCAGTTCAACCGGGAAGCATTCACCACTTCCTTGCAGCAATCCGTGCAAATCGTCGACGACGCGCAGCAGTTCGGCCAGGAACTGGCGACGCGAATCGACCGCATCTACTTCGTCAGCTGCGGTGCGCCCAACCGCATCATGCTCGGCTTGCAGTACTGGCTGGAGCGCTACAGCCACACACTGGAAGTACGCCGTTATTTCCCCGCCGATTTCATGGACATCGATCCGCCGCGCTTGGATGAACGCACCTTGGTGGTCCTCGCCTCCAAGTCCGGGACGACCCAGGAAACCATCGCCGCCGCGCGTTTTCTGCAGGACAAGCCCTGCCTCACCGTCGGCGTGACGCAAACCGCCGAGCTGCCGTTGGCCCAGGCTGTTCAACATTGCTTTTTGCTGGGACGTACCGATGAGGCGTACTTCGGTTGCTTCATGATCCTCCAGGCACTGGTCGGCGGGATCCTGGCCAAGCGTGAAGGCTGGCCGCTGCTGGACAAGCTCACTCGCTCGCTCAAGGCCCTGCCGCAGGCCCTCGCCGACGCTGCGATCAATAACGACCGGCGCGCCACCGAAGAGGCGCGCCTGTATAAGGATGATCGCGTGATGTACTTCCTCGCGTCGGGCCCGATGTTCACCACCGCCTATGTATTCGGAGTCTGCGTGGTGATGGAAAGCCAGTGGTTGCATTGCCTGCCGGTGGAGGCTGCCGAGTTTTTCCACGGCCCGTTCGAAGCCATCGACGCCAGCACCCCGCTGCTCCTGCTGGTGGGCGAAGACCCCAGCCGGGCACAGATGGAACGTGTGGTGCGCTTCTGCCAGCGATACACCGAACGCGTCATGGTCTATGACGCCAAGGATTTCCCCATGGAAGGCATCGACCCGGAGATCCGCGCCATTGTCGCGCCCTACATCGTCGGTATCGCCGTGGAACGTATCGCCGCTCATCTTGCGGTCTGGCACCAGCAGCCGCTGACGACGCGCCGCTACATGTGGAAAACGGAGTACTGAGCATGGCCAGCCTGATTGCGGTCGGCGACAACACTGTGGATGTTTATCTGGACCGGAACATCGAATACCCCGGTGGCAACGCACTCAACGTGTCGGTGTTTGCCGCCCGGCTGGGGGCGCGCAGCGCCTATCTGGGCTGCGTTGGTCATGACCGGCACGGCCAGTACCTGCTCGATTGCCTACAACAGGAAGCGGTCGATGCATCCCGCTGCAGAACGCTGGCAGGGGCCAACGGCTGGGCTTGTGTCGACAGCATCGACGGCGAACGGGTGTTTCTCGGCAGCGATCCGGGCGTCTGTCGCCAACTGCGACTCGGTGCCGACGACTTGGACTATCTCGCGCAATTCCCGCTGGCCCATGGCAGCCTCTATAGCGGTCTTGAGAACCAACTGGCGCAGATTCGCCAGGCCAGTGGCTACCTGTCATTCGACTTCTCGGACAACTGGGTCGAGTTCGATTGGCAAGCGTTGATCCAGCACGTCGATATCGCTTTTTTCTCGGCGGCCCACCTGTCGCCCGGCGAAGCCCGTGAGCTGGCGGACTCGATGCGGGCGCTGGGTCCGGCAACGGTGGTCATCACCCGTGGCGCCCAGGGAGCGCTCGCAGTCGACGCACGGGGCGTGCATGAACAGGCGGCGCGGCCCTGCGCGTTCGTCGACAGCATGGGTGCCGGCGACGGCTTTATCGCCGCGTTCCTGCTGGCATGGCAAGCGCGGCACAACCTTGCCGAGTGTCTTGCACGGGGCGTCGACTATGCCGGCCAGGTGTGCGGCTGGGCCGGTGGCTTTGGCCATGGACAGGCCGTGGACGACCAACGCGCTCGACAACTGAAAAACGCCTTGGAGATTCAAGGCTGATGCGTGCTGCCCGGGTCTCTTCCCGGGACAGTTCTACCAACCTGTCGTGGATACCCTGTCGATGAAAAAATGTCTGATCGGTTTGATGCTCGTGGCCAGCCCGCTGATGACCTGGGGCGCCAGCGAAGAGCTGCGTTTCGGGGTCGATCCCACCTACCCACCGTTCGAGTCCAAGCGACCGGACGGCTCCCTGACAGGTTTCGATATCGAGCTGGGCGAAAGCCTGTGCAGCGAGTTGCAACGTCGTTGCGTCTGGGTCGAAAACGCCTTTGACGGCATGATCTCGGCCCTTAAAGGCAGGAAGTTCGACGGCATACTTTCTGCGCTCTCGATCACTGAAGCACGCAAAGCCGAAATCGCCTTCTCCGACACCCTGTACGACACGCCGGCACGCCTGGTGGCCCCACAAGGCAGCCAACTGCAACCGACGGCCGAATCCTTGCGCGGCAAGCGCATCGGCGTGCAGCAAGGCAGCGTATTCGAAGCCTATGCAAAACGGATGTGGGGCCTCAAAGGCGTGGAAGTGGTGCCGTATCAAAGCAGTGACTTGACCTATTCGGACTTGATCAACGGTCGCCTGGACGCGGCGTTCGACGATGCCATCGCCGTTTCCGAAGGCCTGCTGAAGAAGCCTATCGGCAAAGGCTTCGACTATGCCGGCGAGGTGGTCAAGTCACCGGAGATCTTCGGTCCGGGCACTGGCATCGGATTGCGTAAAAGCGATACCGCCCTCGCTGGGGAAATCAATCAGGCGCTCGAACGGCTCCATCGTAACGGCACCTATGAGCGCATCGCCAGGAAATACTTCGACTTCGACATCTCGCCGAAATAATCCATCCGTGCGGAGCCCGAAAGCATGTTTCTCGAAGGGTACGGTTATCTGATTTTCCAGGGCGCGTGGCTGACCGTCCAGGTCGCCACCTGGGCCGCCTGCGTCGCCATCGTGCTCGGCCTGCTCGGCGCCTTGGCGAAACTCTCGCCGGTGGCGCCGCTGCGGCTGGTCGCGACGGTCTACACCACGCTGGTGCGCAGCGTGCCGGACCTGGTCCTGATGCTGTTGATCTATTACAGCGCGCAAATCGGAATCAACCAGATAGCCCAGGCGTTCGGCCGGGAATCGTTGCAGTTGAATCCCTATGGCACCGCGATCGGTACGTTGGGATTCATCTACGGTGCCTACTGCGCCGAAACCTTTCGCGGCGCCTTCAGGGCCATTCCGTTTGGCCAACTGGAAGCCGCGCGGGCCTATGGCATGAGCCATTGGCAAGTGCTGCGGCGGATCCGCCTGCCGCAAATGATGCGGTTCGCCTTGCCCGGCATCGGCAACATCTGGCAGGTGCTGTTGAAAAGTGCCGGCCTGATCTCGCTGCTGGGCCTCAATGACATGGTCCAGGTCGCCAAGCAAGCGGGCAACGCAACCTCGCGGCAGATGTTTTTCTATCTGGTGATCGCGGCGATCTTCCTCGCCTTTGCGATCCTCTCCAGCCTGGCCCTCAAACACCTTGAACGACGCTACAGCCTCGAACCGCAGCGGAGCGTGTGATGATCGAGATACTGAAAGAGTTCGGGCCGAACTTCCTGTGGTCCGACGGTTACCGCTGGAGTGGCTTATCCGTCACCTTATGGCTGTTGGTGACGTCGGCCATTATCGGCCTGGCCGCAGCAATACCCCTGGCGCTGGTTCGCACCTACGGCAATCGCTGGCTGGCGTTGCCTGTCCAGCTCTACACCTTGGTATTTCGTGGCACGCCGCTGTTCGTGCAACTGCTGATCATCTACAGCGGCCTGGCCAGCCTGAGCCTGATCAGGGAATCACCAAGCCTGTGGTGGTTCTTTCGAGACGGCATGCATTGCGTGATCCTGGCGCTGGCCTTGAACACCTGCGCCTACACCGTCGAGATTCTGGCCGGCGTGTTGCGCACCACCCCACGCGGTGAAATCGAGGCGGCGCTGGCCCTGGGCATGACCCGCCGCCAATTGTTCGTCCTGGTGCTGATCCCGAGCATGCTGCGCCGGGCACTGCCGGCCTACAGCAACGAAGTGATCTTCGTCCTGCACGCCACGGCCATTGCCTTTACCGCCACCGTTCCCGACATTCTTAAAATCGCTGCCGATGTGAACGCCGCCACCTTCAAGACCTTCCAGGCCTATGGCATTGCCGCCCTGCTCTACATGCTTTTGGCGTGCGCGCTGGTGGGTGTGTTTCGATTGGCCGAGCGCCGGTTGTTGGCTTATCAGCGTTGAACAGTTTGGGGGGCTGGCTTCCGTCCCGGGCATCACCTACGGAGCATTCTCAGGCGCCCCCGCGTTCTTCTTCAAACTTTCAGGGCTGCCTGCGCACAGGCCATCCATCACCAGGTCCATCAGTCTGTCGAGACGAGTACGCCATTGGCTCTGGGAATCGATTTGCCATATGCCGGCCGTGGCCAGGAAAAAGTCGTCGTGGGTGACGCCGCTGCGAATGGTCCCGGCCTCCTCATTAGCCCTCAGCAATAGCTCGGCAGCCGCCTGGACTGGCGCGTAACCAGATTTCCCCGGAAATTCGTAGGCAGAAGCGGCCTGTCGTATCGCAGTCGCAAGCCCGGCCTTGGTCATTGCATATTCAGCGAGGCAGCTCATCCATTCTCGGAGCGCCTCTTTCGGTGGTTTTGTCGCGAGCAGTTGTTCGGCCAACGCGGCCACCTGCTGCATTTCGAATTGATAAACCTCGAACACCAGGCTTTCCCGGGTAGCGAAGTGTCGATAGAACGTGCCCTGTCCTACCCCGGCTTTCTTCGCGATCGTACTCAGCGGCACTGCTGGATCGATCGTCAGCTCCACCACCGCGACCTCCAGTATTCGCTCCCGGTTTTTCTTGGCGTCGGCACGCATTGCCGATTCGTCATTCCTAGGCAAGATTTTTCCTTCGCGCATTGCAAAGCGGACAATTGTCCGGTAGATTTTTTACATAAGCGGACACGTGTCCACTTATGACCTTCACTGGAGTCTACTATGAACGGCACTGGCAATACGATTCTCGTTACTGGCGGCACCTCCGGCATAGGCCTTGGCCTGGCACTCAGGCTTCACAAGGCGGGCAACAAAATCATCATCGCGGGACGTCGCCAGGCTCTGCTCGACCAGATCGTGGCCGAACATCCAGGTATTGACTCCGTCCTGCTGGACGTCTGCGACCCACAATCGATCCAGCGCAACAGCGAAGCGCTCGCGACCCGCCACCCGAACCTGAACGTTCTGATCAATAACGCTGGCATCATGCATTGGGAGGATCTGACTGATTCCGAATACCTGGGCACAGCCGAAGATACCGTGACGACGAACCTGCTTGGCACGATTCGCATGGTGTATGCGTTCATTCCCCAACTGCTCAAGCAACCCAGCGCAACGATCGTGAATGTCAGCTCGGCCTTGGCGTTCGTGCCGCTGCCTGCAACACCGACCTACAGCGCAACCAAAGCGGCCGTCCACTCTTTCACCCAGAGCCTTCGTGTCCAGCTGGAAGCTTCGCCAATCGAAGTCATCGAGCTTGCGCCACCGGGCGTGCGCACCACCTTGCTCGGGCAGGAAAATGACGAACATGCCATGCCCCTGGACGAGTTCCTGGATGAACTCTTCGAGCTGCTTGAGACCTCTCCGACCCCGCGAGAACTGATCGTCGAGCGCGCCAAGCCCTTGCGATTTGCTGAAGCAAGCGGTTCACATGAAGAAGTATTGAACATGCTGGCGGGGTACAAACCTCCGGCAGAATGAGACGCGTAGGAACGCTTCTGTATTCACTGCTTACCCAGCGAAGCATCGACGGGAATATCCAGGATAAACGTCGCTCCCTGCCCAACCCCATCGCTGCGCACGGTCAAGCTGCCGCCCATTTCCTGCGCGGCGAGTGCGCAGCTGTGCAGGCCGAAACCGTGGCCGTCCTTGCGAGTCGTGAAGCCATGGGAAAAGAGGCGCGCCATGTGCTCTGGCGCGATCCCCTTGCCATTGTCGGTCACCGTGATACGCAATGCTGCCTCGTCAGCGAGGAATGCGCTGAACGTGACGCATGGGCTGCGATCGGTCACGCCGTCCAGCGCCTGCCTGGCATTGCGGATCAGGTTCACCAGAATCAGCAACACCCGGTGCCGGTCCAGCGGCAGCAGAGGCAGGTCGGCGATGTCCTTGACCACCGTCATCTCCTGGCGCGCCCGGGATCCAGCACTCATGCGCAAGGCATCATCGATCAACTCCGGGACCGGCACGGTCTCGACAACGCTGACCGCAACGGCGTAGGACTGCTGGGCAGCGACAATGGTCTTGATGTGATCAATGCCCTTGGTCAGTTGCCCGAGTTCTTCGATGATGCTTTGTTGCTCTTCCGCCACGACTTGCGCCAGCTTGAGCAGGTAATCGGGCAGCATCTTTCCCTTGTGGTCGTGGGTCAGGAAATCGCTCAGGTCATGGACGTGTTCGTTCATCAGCTTAGCCACCTTGCCCAGCCCATGCGCCTTGGACGAGCGCATCTGACTGCTGACCAGCTCTGCCGATACGTTCACGCTGTTGAGCACGTTACCGACGTTGTGCAGCACCGTGGTGGCAATTTCGGCCATGCCCGCCTGGCGCGATTTCGCATGCAGCTCGGTCTGCACCTGGCTCATGCGCAGCGCCGCGCGTACGCGAGCCTGGAGCTCCAGGGGCGAGAAGGGTTTGGCGATGTAGTCATCGGCGCCACTTTCCAGCCCGGAGACACAGGCCTCGCTGCCGCCGCGAGCCGTCACCAGGATCACAGGCAGATGGGCAAAACCGGCGCTGGCCTTGATCCTGGCTGTCAGGCCAAAGCCGTCGAGGTTCGGCATCATCACGTCCGAGACGATGACATCGATGGGGCGACGCTGCAGGATTTCCCAGGCCTGTTCTCCATCCGTTGCGGTGACGACGATGTAGTCGTTGCGCAAAAGTTCGCTGAGATAGGCAAGCATTTCAGGGCTGTCGTCTACGACCAGGACTTTGGATCGCGAGGCGTATTCCGGGTGCTGTCCATCGTCTGCGCCTGGCGCCGAAGCCAAGTCGTTGCGATTACCCTGGCGGCCATCGTCGAAACGCAAGTGGCGCTGCTCGGTTGTGCTTGCGGTGTTCGCCGACGATCGCTCGTACACATCGCTGGCTTCGGCCGGCAGGGTGTTTTGTCCATCCCCTATCGGGAGTCGAACGAAGAAGCGCGAGCCCCGCCCGGGCTCGCTGCTGACGCCGACTTCGCCGCCCATCAGTTCGGCCAGGTCCTTGACCAGGGCGAGACCGATGCCCGTACCGCTGTAATGGCGCGTGGCGGAATTGTCGATCTGGGAAAAACGCTGGAACAACAACGGTAATTTGTCCGGCGCGATGCCAATGCCCGAGTCTTGCACTGCGAACTCGAACCGCTCGCCCTCCATCGGCGTCGCTGCCAGGTGCACCGTGCCGCCAGCGGGGGTGAACTTGATGGCATTGCTCACCAGGTTGAGCAGGATCTTCTCGAAGTGTCGAGGGTCCAGGAACACCGTGCCGAGCGCGGGATCGATGCTGCAGGTCAAGCTGCAGCCTTTACCCTCGGCCACCATGGCGGCATCTTCGGCCAGCACCCCAACGACCTTGTTCAAGTCAATGAGCGTTGGACACAACTCGAACTTGCCCGCTTCGGCCTTGGAAAAATCGAGGATGTCGTTCACCCGGTTCATCAAGCGCAGCGCGTTGCGTTGGGCGCGCTCGATTTGCACGCGCCAGTCGTCCGGCGGAGTGGTCGCCGCCGAGAGCTGCTGCAGGGGAGCGAGGATGAGGGTCAGGGGCGTGCGCAATTCGTGGCTGACCGTGGCAACGAAATCGCTTTTCGCCTGGTTAGCCGACTCGGCCTGGTTGCGCGCCTGGATGAGTTCGATGGCCTGCGCCTCCAGCTCCTCGGTCTGTTGGTGCAGCGTATCGGTCCGTTCGGCGACCATTCTTTCCAAAGAGGCCTGGACTTGCTGTCGTTCGGCTTCGGCCTCGG
>Ga0307412_10000345_pt1 | contig 29071 bp, 25 predicted proteins | sample DK1Cmetagenome_3_FD_203823 | JGI IMG/M metagenome (GOLD analysis project Ga0307412, IMG submission 203823) | Maize rhizosphere microbial communities from greenhouse at UC Davis, California, United States - DK15-C-1 | ecosystem: Host-associated > Plants > Roots > Rhizosphere > Soil | place: USA...
AGGGTGTTTCAAATGGCGCCTCTCGAGACGCTGCGAAACCAACCGGCCAGGGAGGCTGTCTCTTTTATGAAGCAGATCAAATATCCGGAGCAGGGCTCCGTTCTTCACTAAGGATCTGAATGAATAAGTTCTTTGTGGTGGCGATTGCTCTAATGCTTGCAGGTTGTGCCACAAGCGCCAAAACCCATGCTGTGCGCGGTGTAAGCGGTATCGAGATCGATTGCTCAGGGTTGGGTTCCGGCTGGGAGAAGTGCCAGAGGCGGGCGGCCAAGGAATGCAAGGGAGCGGGTTACAAAGTGATAACCCGGTCTGACGACGCTAAGGACGAAGATCAATATCCCTTTGGCTTCAATCCAGCGGGTTATCTGACTCGAACGATGTTGGTTATCTGTCGGTAGCCTGAGTGATATCCCTGCCTAGATGAAGAGAAGTAAAGCAGGGGGCGCGACGAAGAATGTCAATACATGGGCTGTTCAAAACTCTTCGGCCGTGCTAAAACCTTTTCAAGCGATTTTCCTAGCTGCTTGAAAAAGAAGGGAAAAACATGACCAAGTCGGAGTTGATCGAACGAATTGTCACCCATCAAGGGCTGCTCTCGTCCAAGGATGTGGAGCTGGCCATCAAGACTATGCTTGAGCAAATGTCCCAATGCTTGGCCACGGGAGATCGTATCGAGATCCGCGGGTTTGGCAGCTTCTCCCTTCATTACCGCGCACCGCGTGTGGGGCGCAATCCAAAGACTGGTCAGTCTGTCAGCCTCGACGGCAAATTCGTTCCGCATTTCAAGCCAGGCAAAGAACTGCGTGACCGTGTGAACGAGGAAGAGGAGCAGGGGGTTTGACAACTGCTGCACTTCAAGGAACCGCTGATGCGTAATCTCAAGCGCGTACTTCTCGCTATATTTTTCCTGTTGCTTGTTCTTGCGATCTTGGCGTTTGTCCTGGAAAACCGGCAAGGCGTGTCACTGCTGTTCCTGGGCTGGGTGGGCCCGCAGTTGCCAGTGTCGGTGGTTGTAGTGATTGCGCTGTTGATCGGTATGGTGATTGGGCCGATTCTCGGCTGGGGTTTGAGTCGTAGGTCCAGAGCTTCACGCAAGCACCTCGTCTGATTGCGACAAGCTCGTTTTACACGTCGAGTTGCGTCATGGCTTGTCCATATTCATTCGTAAAACCTTCATTAAGCTGTAAAATGCTGCGTTCGGTCGATGGGCATTCCTGAATCGGTGCGGTCTGACTGTGTCAGGCGCTGCGGCCAGCTTGATGGTTTTTGCATCCATGGATTAGGCAGAGCTTGGTTGAAGGGCCTGTCAGCAACTCAAGGGTATGGTTTCGCGTGAAAATTCTAGTAACCGGCGGCGCCGGGTTTATCGGCTCAGCAGTCATTCGTCATATCATCTCCAACACCGCCGATTCTGTTGTTAACGTCGATAAACTGACCTATGCCGGAAACCTTGAGTCGTTGGCTGAAGTCAGCCAGAACTCGAGATACGTGTTCGAACGTGTCGATATCTGTGACCGTGATCAAGTGGATCGCGTCCTGCGTGAGCACCAACCGAATGCGATCATGCACTTGGCTGCAGAATCTCACGTTGACCGTTCGATCACCGGCCCGTCCGAGTTCATCCAAACCAACATCATCGGCACTTACACATTGCTGGAAGCTGCACGCCATTATTGGACAGCACTGGATGAACTCCATAAAGCCAGCTTCCGCTTCCATCATATTTCCACCGACGAAGTCTACGGAGACTTCGGCGGTCCGGAAGAGCTCTTCACCGAAACCACGCCGTATCAACCAAGCTCACCGTACTCGGCCAGCAAAGCCAGTTCGGATCATCTGGTCCGTGCCTGGAGCCGTACCTACGGTCTGCCGACTCTGGTGACCAATTGCTCGAACAATTACGGTCCTTGCCACTTTCCTGAGAAGCTGATCCCCCTGATTATCCTCAATGCATTGGAAGGTAAGCCGCTGCCGGTCTATGGCAAAGGTAATCAGGTGCGTGACTGGCTCTACGTTGAAGACCACGCCCGCGCACTTTACAAAATCGTGACCGAAGGTGTGATTGGCGAGACCTATAACATTGGGGGCCATAACGAGAAGCAAAACATCGAAGTGGTGCATGCACTGTGCGCGTTGCTCGATGAACTGCGTCCAGATTCCATTCATCGTCCGCATTCGGGCCTGATCACCTACGTACAGGATCGCCCTGGCCATGATCAGCGTTACGCCATCGATGCTAGTAAAATTCAGCGCGAGTTGGGTTGGTCGCCGGAAGAAACTTTTGAAACCGGTATCCGTAAGACCGTTGAGTGGTATCTAAATAATGCTGAGTGGGTGGCTCATGTGAAAAGCGGCAGCTACCAGCAATGGATCGATCAGAACTATACGGGGCGTTCGGGGAAGGAGTGAAAAACCATCTGTTAAGAAAGATGGCCAAGTGGGCAGGAGTTGTAACACTCGCTCGCACCGCTTGGCCAATTGATTACGCTGGATCTCTACCCGATTGCTTATGGAAGTCCTGAATGACCACGACAAATCGTAAAGGCATCATCCTCGCTGGCGGCTCGGGCACTCGTCTGCACCCATTGACCCTCGGTGTGTCCAAACAGCTATTGCCGATTTACGACAAGCCGATGATATTTTATCCGCTGTCGGTGCTGATGCTCGCTGGAATGCGTGAAATACTGATTATCTCCACGCCCGATGATTTACCTAGTTTTAAGAAACTCCTGGGAGATGGCTCTCTGTACGGTATCAACCTAACCTATGCTGAGCAACCCAGTCCAGACGGTTTGGCGCAAGCCTTCATTATCGGCGAAGAGTTCATCGGCGAGGATCCTTGCTGCCTGATATTGGGTGATAATATCTTTTATGGGCAATTTGCGGATCACCTACGTGCCGCCAACAAGCAGGTTCACGGCGCGACCGTTTTCGGCTATCACGTGTCTGACCCGGAACGCTTTGGTGTGGTTGAGTTTGACGCAAGTGGCCAGGTGTTGAGCATCGAAGAAAAGCCGCTGAATCCCAAGTCCAGCTATGCGGTGACCGGCTTATATTTCTACGACAACCAAGTTGTTGAAATCGCCAAAAATATCATACCGTCGACCCGTGGTGAGCTGGAAATCACTGATATAAATCGTGTTTATCTTGAGCAGAAATCGCTGAAAGTCGAAATGCTTCGTCGCGGCTTTGCCTGGCTGGATACCGGTACGCACGATTCGCTGCTCGAAGCCAGCCATTTCGTGCATACCATAGAAAAGCGTCAAGGCTTGAAGGTGGCTTGTCTGGAAGAAATTGCCTACAACAACGGGTGGATTTCCGCAGCCGAGTTGTCAGCTCAAGCTGAACGTCTCGGAAAAACTGGTTATGGTCAGTACTTGGATAGGTTGTTGGAAGCGCATTCCCGCTGAGGTTGCTCAATGCGAAGGCGTGATGTCGTTTTGATGGTGCACTCAATGCTTTCAGGTGGTTTCATTTCGCTGGTCGGCGTCTGAGTTATTAATTTGCGAAGTTCTCTGTAGAATGACGGATCGAATAATTGCTCCGTACGCTGAGTAGTTTTTCGGTAACTTAATTCGTTGCCGTGATCGCCTCGAATCAGAGAGCAGATGCGGATGTGTAAATAATTGAGCGAGACAAGGAGTCGATAGGGTTGGATTTGAAGTTAAACCTTCACATGCGTTCGCTTCAAGCAATATTTTGCATTGATTACAATGCAGGAACGACTGGATTATAACTGAGCCCCGCTTCCTGGTTACGTCTGCCAGAAGGGGATTAAGGATTTATAGCATGGAACTGATTCCCGTAATTTTGTCTGGCGGAGTGGGTAGCCGGTTGTGGCCCGTGTCTCGAGAGGCCCATCCAAAGCCGTTCATGGATCTGCCGGATGGCCAGAATCTAATCCAGAAAACTTTCCTTCGTGCTTCGCATCTGGAAGGTGTCGTAGAGGTTCTTACGGTGACCAACCGGGAACTCCTGTTCAAAACCGAAGACGAGTACGGCGCAGTCAATACGCTCAAACATTCGCAAGGTTTCATCCTTGAGCCGTTCGGACGTAATACAGCTGCCGCCGTTGCTGCTGCGGCGCTTCAGCTCGAAGGTACGTATGGCCCCGACGCCCAAATGCTGGTGCTGGCGGCAGACCACCTGATAAAAGATGAGAAAGCGTTTGCTGCTGCGGTAGCCAGTGCGATGACGCTTGCCGCCGAAGGCTGGCTGGTAACCTTTGGTATTCAGCCGACCTATCCTGAAACCGGGTTTGGATACATCGAAGCGCAGAAAGGTGTACCTCTGCTGGGTGGATTGAAGGTTACGCGGTTCGTCGAAAAACCCAATCTTGAAACGGCTGAAGGCTACGTCAGTGCGGGCAACTACTACTGGAACTCCGGCATGTTTTGTTTCCGAGTTGGCACCGTGCTAGAGGAATTTCGCCAGCATGCCCCGGACGTGGTGAAAGCCGTCAGTAAAGCCATTGAGAACTCGCGGCTCACTACGTCTGCTAAATATCGCTGCCTAGCTCTTGACGCTGAAGCATTTGCAGAGGTCCCGGAAATCTCCATCGATTACGCATTGATGGAGCGCTCCTCCAAAGTAGTGACTATCCCTTGTGATATCGGCTGGAGCGACATCGGCTCCTGGAACGCCGTCAGTGAGCTGACGGAGCCTGATGAGAACGGCAACCGTTTTGAAGGCGAAGTGTTGTCCCACAATTCCCACAACAACTACGTAAATAGTGAAGATCGACTCACTGCGTTGGTAGGGGTTGAAGACTTGTTGGTTATCGATACCCCGGACGCCGTGATGATTGCCCACAAGGATCATGCTCAAGACGTAAAACATATTGTCAATCAGCTCAAAGCGGCTAGCCACACCGTTCATTTGCTCCACCGTACCGTGCATCGTCCTTGGGGAACGTACACAACCCTGGAAAACGGCGAGCGCTTCAAGATCAAACGTATTGTGGTGAAACCCAAGGCTTCGCTGTCCTTGCAGATGCATCATCACAGAAGCGAACACTGGATCGTTGTGAGTGGGATGGCGAAGGTCATCAATGACCAGCAGGAGTTCATGCTGAACACCAACGAGTCCACGTTTATTCGGGCTGGTCATCAGCACCGTTTGATGAACCCGGGTGTCATAGACCTGGTGATGATTGAGGTACAAAGCGGCGACTATCTTGGTGAGGATGATATTGTCCGTTTCGAAGATAACTACGGCCGCGTCGATGATTAAGCTGACCTTGGCATTGTCTAGTGAGGTCTATGGGATTCTCATCGGCCAGACTTCTGTGCATCTGGGTTAGTCCTACCTCATTTCCATTGTGTCCAGCGTGCGGCGGCGTCAGATCGGCCCGCCTTCACATACCTCAGCAAGAGAGCGGTATGAATAGCCCAATCAAAACTCAATGTTTCAAAGCCTATGACATTCGTGGTCAGGTGCCTTCTGATCTCAATGTGGGCGTGGCTTACCGGATAGGTCGGGCCATGGTTACCGAGCTGCAAGGAAAAAACATTGTGTTGGGGCGCGATATGCGGCTCGAAAGCCCGATGCTGGCTGAGGCTATGACGCGAGGGTTGTTGGAGGCTGGCGCAAATGTCATTGATATCGGTTTGTGCGGGACTGAAGAAGTCTACTTTGCAACCAGCACGTTCAAAACGGACGGCGGGGTGATGATCACCGCCAGCCACAATCCCAAGGGCTACAACGGGATGAAACTTGTAAAGTCCGAATCTCGACCTATTAGCGGCGACACGGGGCTGAATGCCATACGCGACCGAGTGGAAAATGATGATCTGGGTGCGTTGGCTACACGTCCTGGCGAAGTTCGATTCGAGCTGGATAAGACGGCCTACATCGAACATCTTCTGAGCTACGTCAGCGTGGCGGATTTCAAACCTCTGAAAATACTCGCTGATCCGGGCAATGGCGCTGCCGGCCCGGTGTTGCAGGAGCTGGTCAAAAAGTTGCCATTCGACTGGGTGATCATTAACGCCGAGCCTGATGGGCATTTCCCTAATGGTGTACCCAATCCGCTTCTTCCGGAGAACCGCACGCTGACGCGGCAAGCATTGTTGGCAAACGGCTGCGATTTGGGGATTGCATGGGACGGTGACTTTGATCGTTGCTTTTTTTTCGACCAGCAAGGTCGCTTCATCGAGGGCTATTATCTGGTCGGTCTGCTGGCAGAGATGCTGCTCAAGAAGAACCCTGGTTCTAAGATCATCCATGACCCAAGGTTGACCTGGAACACGATCGATCAGGTTCGATTGGTGGGTGGTGTTCCAGTACAATGCAAGACCGGCCACGCCTTCATAAAGGAGCGCATGCGTCTGGAGGATGCGATCTACGGCGGTGAGATGAGTGCTCACCATTACTTCCGGGATTTCGCCTATTGTGACAGCGGCATGATTCCTTGGTTGCTGGTGACCGCACTGATGTCAGCGACGGGAAAAAGCCTGGCACAGCTTGTTGATGAGCGCGTTGCCTCCTATCCATGCAGCGGCGAAATCAACTATCGAGTGAATGATGTACCTGCTGCACTCGAGGCGGTCCTGGCACATTATTTGTCTCAAGGGCCTCTCCTTGATCAAACTGATGGCGTTGGTCTGGAGTTCCCCGACTGGCGCTTTAATCTCCGAGGTTCAAATACCGAACCTTTGTTGAGGTTGAACGTGGAAAGCAGAGGGAATCCTGCACTGGTGGCGTTGAAAGTCAAAGAAATCGAGGGACTACTGAACAGTAGATAATGGAATGACAAGCAGTTTTCACTTCCACAAGGAAGGTGAGGGGCAGCGATAAGCTGGCTCTGTTGCAGAGATTTACTGTTCGATTGATTAATTTAAATTGGTGAAAAAATGAGCGACAAGAAAGTAGCGTTGATTACGGGTATTACTGGTCAGGATGGTGCTTACCTTGCTGAGTTCCTCCTCAAGAAAGGCTATTCGGTTCACGGTATCAAGCGCCGTGCGTCCTTGTTCAATACTCACCGAATTGACCACCTTTATCACGACCCCCATAAGAAAGGCTACGATCTGAACCTGCACTATGGCGACCTGACCGATTCGAGCAGCCTGATTCGCATCGTGCAAGAAGTACAACCAGATGAAGTTTACAACCTCGGGGCGCAAAGCCACGTTGCCGTTTCCTTCGAATCACCAGAATATACGGCTGACACTGATGCCATGGGTACATTGCGCATCCTGGAAGCCATCCGGATCGCCGGTCTTGAGAAGAAGACCAAATTCTATCAAGCATCCACTTCCGAGCTTTATGGTCTGGTGCAGGAAATTCCCCAGAAAGAAACCACGCCTTTCTATCCCCGCTCCCCATATGCCGTCGCCAAGATGTACGCCTACTGGATCACTGTGAACTACCGTGAGTCTTACGGTATGTATGCCTGTAACGGTATTCTCTTCAACCACGAATCGCCCATCCGCGGTGAAACCTTCGTAACCCGCAAGATCACTCGCGCCTTGGCACGTATCAAGGTCGACCTGCAAGATTGCCTGTATCTCGGAAACATGGATGCCCTGCGTGACTGGGGTCATGCCCGCGATTATGTGGAAATGCAATGGCTTATGCTGCAACAAGAAACGCCGGAAGACTTCGTTATCGCGACCGGCGAACAACATTCGGTTCGGGAGTTTGTTGAGGTTGCAGCGAAAGAAATCGGTATTGAGATTCGTTGGGAAGGCACGGGTGTAGACGAGAAAGGTTACGACACCGCAACCAACAAATGTATCGTTGCCGTCGATCCGCGTTATTTCCGTCCAGCCGAAGTAGAGACGCTGTTGGGTGACCCAAGCAAAGCCAAAGCCAAGTTAGGCTGGGTACCAACTACCTCCTTCGAAGAACTGGTAGAAGAAATGATGCGTGAAGACATGAATGAAGCCAAGCGTGACAAACTAGTCGCTGAACACGGCTTTAAGTACTTTAAAGGTCAAGAGTAAAGGGGGCTGTGATGATTCCGGTATATCAGCCCTTTCTGGGTGGACGCGAAAAGGAATATGTAAACCAGTGTCTTGATTCGACCTGGATTTCCTCTCGCGGAGAATTTATTTCCCGCTTCGAAAGCGAGTTTGCCCGATACATCGGTGCCGAACATGCGACCACGGTGAGCAATGGTACTGTTGCCCTACACTTGGCAATGGCCGCTTTAGGGCTCGGGCCCGGCGATGAGGTAATTGTTCCAACGCTCACTTACGTGGCGTCGATCAACACCATCATGCAAACCGGGGCCAGTGTCGTATACGCTGAATCGCGGGTTGATACCTGGAACGTCAGTGTCCCGGATATCCGAAGCCGCATAACGCCTAAAACCAAAGCCGTTATGGTCGTGCACTTGTACGGTCTGGCGTGTGACATGGATGAGGTCGTTGCTCTGTGTAAAGAACACAACCTTCTGCTGATTGAAGACTGTGCAGAAGCCTTTGGCTCTCTGTATAAAGGTCAACATGTAGGTACTTTTGGTGACGTCGCTACATTCAGCTTTTTTGGAAACAAGACCATCACCACCGGTGAAGGTGGAATGGTTGTGTCCAAAAACAAGGACATTCACGAAAGGGCCTGTCACTTGAAAAGCCAGGGAGTGTCCAAGACTCGCGAGTACTGGCATGACAAATTGGCGTTCAACTATCGGATGACCAACATCTGCGCAGCGATAGGCCTTGCCCAATTGGAGCGGGCAGACGAAATCATCAATCTCAAGCGTCAGGTTGCGGATTGGTACCGCGAAGCGCTTGAGGGGCTTCCGCTGCAGATGCACGCAGAGCAGCCAGGTACCCGTCACTCCTACTGGATGTGCTCGGTACTATTGGATGATCCGAGTCAGCGTCAGGCATTACGTGATCATTTAAAGAACAAGGGTATTGAGACACGGCCTCTGTTCGCGCCCGCTCACAACATGCCGCACTGCAAGACGGAGGAAACCTTTCCGGTAGCGCAGGACCTTAGCTCGCGAGGGATGAACCTCCCGAGTTATCCGACTCTGAGCCAAGAGCAGGTGCAGCAAGTCGTAGAAGAAATTCGATCTTACTTTGCCAGCTGATGCTGCATTGGGATTGAGGCTGACAGCGGCCTCAATTCTCATAAAATTCAAAGAGGACGAATAATGTCCGGGCTTTCGAATTTAATTATTCAGGGGAAGTAATGTTTTCGTATTTTACTCGCGTTTGGGCTGCTCGATACTTTTGGGTGCATCTTGCTCTCGCTGATTTGCGCTCCCGTTGGCGGAGATCTTTTATGGGGGTAACGTGGTCAATTATCCAGCCATTGGGTATGACCGTGCTGCTGACGCTGGTATTTAGCAAGCTGTTCAATACGGATGTATTAACCTACGCCCCTTATGTTCTCTCAGGGATAGTCGTGTGGGAGTTCATTTCCGCCAATACAATCGGCGGGTCGTTATCTTTCGTTCAGGCGGATGCCTATATTAAACAATGTAATCATCCTCTCGCCATTTATACTTTGCGAACGGTGATTGGTAGTTCGATCGTGCTCATGCTGGCCAGCGTTTCACTCTATCTATGGGTGGCGATCATGATGCCTAAGAATTTTGGATGGAGTTGGTTGGCGACGCTAACAATATTCCCCGTCGTAGCGTTGATAGCCTGGCCTGTATCGACGCTCCTATCCTACATCAGTACCCGTTTTCGAGACGTGCCCCACGCACTGGGGCTTGTGATGCAATCATTGTGGTTTGTGTCTCCGGTATACTTTGAAGCGAAAATGTTTCAGAACGGCGGGTTGCACGCACTGGTCGATTACAATCCAATTTATCACATTCTACAGTTGTTTAGAGCGCCACTGCTGCAAGGGGAATGGCCAACTCTCGAAAACTATGCTTTCAGTTTAGGCACTGCTTTGGTCTTTGGGCTAATGGCGATGTATGTGGGCTACAAAGCAGAGCGTAAGGTGATTTTTTACCTATGAGAATGAATAAAATCAATCAGATCAGTGTAAAGAACGTAAATCTTCATTACGCAGCTGCTGCTTATAAAGAGCGTTCATTGAAGTCGTTGATGGCTAATGTCTTCTCGAAAAAAGATGCCAATAATCACGTGGCGGATATTCATGCGCTCAAAAATATAAATGTTAAAATTGTCAGCGGTGAACGTGTGGGACTCCTCGGTCACAACGGCGCAGGCAAGAGTACGTTTCTCAAGACTGTAGCTGGCCTTTATCCAATTTCCAGCGGTGAGTTGGTGGTACAAGGTCAAGTTCGCTCCCTATTCGACTTGAGTTTGGGCTTCGAACCAGACGCTACAGGGCGCGAGAATATCCTTTATCGAGGGCTGCTGCTTGGCCTGTCTCCCAAGTTCATGCGGCAGAAGATTGATGAAATTGTAGCGTTTGCCGATCTGGGCGAGTTTATTGATTATCCAATTAAAACGTACTCTGCGGGTATGCAAGTTCGACTCGCTTTTGCAATTTCAACCACGGTTGGTGGTGATATTTTGTTGCTCGATGAGGTTATTGGTGCGGGCGACGCCAATTTTATGGCAAAGGCTAAACTGCGTATTACCAGCCTGATCGAACAGGCCGAAATACTTGTTCTGGCGTCTCATGATTTTGGAGCGTTACAATCAATATGCACGCGAGGGTTGGTATTTCACCATGGCGAGTTGTTGTTTGATGGTGAGATAATAGGCGCAATAGCTGAATACAAGAAAATAAATGGGCTTGCTGATGCAAACTAAACCGTTTCGTGTAATGTGGCTGCTGAACCATGGCGCAGCTCGTAAGTTTGAGCTTCAAATGCTCAAGACTCTGGGTGTCAAAGAATTTTTTCTGCCTAAGTCATTTCCACAGGAAATCGGATTTCGTTCGGCAAGCATAGATTATTCGGAGGATGCGAATCTTACTATTCCGACTGAAGATCTACAGGTGTTAAATCAGCAGAACTGGTTTGTTTCACCGTCGAAAGAAGCTTGGGATATAGCTAATAAATATTTTGATGTTTGTTTTTTTATCTGTCATTCGAAAGGCTTCATGAATGAAATTTCGCGATCATTCACCGGTGCGGCTATTTGGCGCGCTTATGGGCTGGATAAAACGCTAAGCTACGCCGAAGTCGTGAAAGTCTTGACGTTAGGCATGCAGTCAGTAAAAAAACTTGGACGGCGCCTTTGGTTGGGTATCGCGTACGAGCATCTTGCCGACTCTGAACCCATGTACCTGCAGAGACGAAAGGCATTCTTGCCGCTGGGCCTGAATAACTGCAAGATCAATGATGTCTGGAGCGGCAGCCATAAACATATTTTTTTCGTTTGCCCGGATATTGGTTTTAGTAGTTACTATAAAAAAGTATACGAAGAGTTTATTTCGGACATGCAAGGGTTGCCTTACAAAATCGGCGGATCACAGCCGATCGAGGTGGACGATCCAAATGTGTTGGGGTTTGTTACGAACGAGGAGCATGAGAGCAATATGAGAGAGTCGCGGGTGATGTTTTATCACTCGAGCGAACCTAACCATATTCATTATCATCCCTTCGAAGCCGTTCGCGTTGGCATGCCGTTGATCTTCATGGGTGGTGGCATCCTCGATCGCATGGGTGGGATAACCCTTCCTGGACGATGCGAGTCTGTCAAAGAAGCGCGCGAGAAAATTCGTCGCATCTTGAATGATGATACGAAGTTCATTGCACAAGTCCGTAGCAGTCAGGCAGTGCTATTGGAACCCATGCGGGCGGAAAACTGCGAAGCGGCATGGAAAAGTAGTTTCAGGGAAATCCTGCAAGAGTTGGAAGTCAGCCGCTTGGAGCAGAACCAGCGGCCTGAAAAACGGAAGAAAATTGCTGTTGTGGTTCCCGTCGAGTATAGAGGGGGCAGCCTTCGTGGGGCCCAGCTATTAGCAGCAGCTCTGCATAAAGGGAGTCGGCAATGGGGAGAGGATGTTGACGTCGTCCTTTTGCATCTGAAGTCTGCCGATGACCAATCAGAAGACTTTCCCGGGAAGGATGAGCGAATTCTGTTTCGCACATTTAAATGGAAATCCCTTGACGCACAGACGGCACGTAGGGCAATGCGCTATGCAGGTCACGAGGGCTGGGAACCGGACTCCGGAGAGTATGTCGTCCCGGATGATGGTATCAAACAGCTTTTGGACTGCGACGCATGGATTGTAGTTTCTGATCGGATACAGGCACCATTATTGCCCCTGCGTCCCTGTATATTCATGGTCTATGATTACCTGCAACGGTATGAAAGAGTTCTTTCGAAAGGCGGAGATCAGAACTTTATAAATGCCGTGCGTAGAGCGCAGAAAATTCTCGTCACGACGGAGTTCACTAGGCAGGACGCCATTCAATATGCCGGAGTAGAGGTAAACCGAGTAGCTAAGGTTCCGATGCTTGCTCCCGAGTTTTCAAAAATTGAAACTGAAATATTGTCGGCGCCTGATCAGTCATATTTTCTATGGACGACCAATGCTGGCGCCCACAAAAATCATGAAAATGCACTCAAGGCCCTGAAATTTTACTATGAATCTCTGGATGGTCAGCTTTGCTGTCATGTAACAGGGGTGAATACCGAAAACTTACTAGATCAGGATGTTCCTCACCTTAAACCCCTGTCCGCGCTGGTTAAGTCAAGCGGCGCACTTCAGGAGAAAGTTAAATGGCTGGGTGAGCTTCCAGACTTTGAATATACCTGTGCTTTGGCAAATGCAAAGTTTCTCTGGCATGCAGGTAAGATCGACAATGGCTCTTTCAGTGTCGTTGAAGCCGCTAGTTTAGGTGTGCCCGCTCTGAGCAGCAATTATCCAGCTATGCGAGAGATGGACGACCAGTTTTCGCTGCAGTTGACGTGGATGAATGCCGCTGACTATAAAGAGATGGCGCATAAGCTAAAAGAGATGGAGTTGACTTGTTTATCCAAGAAGGCCCTGCTTCCATCGCCTGAAGTTTTGGCAGAACAAGGTGTTGAGAAGTTGGCGGCACAATATTGGGGAGTCATACGAGAGTGTCTATAAAAAAATATGGTATCTACTTGGCATACGCACCGGGTTTGGATCTTCGTCATGAAGGGTTGGGTAGATATCTGGCTGCCTTTTTGAAGGGGGCAGGAGACCGAGAAGATGTGCGCTTTGTACTGGTTTGTCCAAGTTGGTCTAAAGAAGGCCTTGAAGATTTATTCCGCAGCGAAGGTGTCTCTAAAGAGCGCTTCGAATTAGTTTCACCCTCACAAAAACCCATGATGTTGCGCGTCTACGAAGCCTACATTGCTAGAAAGAAACGAAAACCCAAGCCAGGCATATTCAGAAGAATATTCAACGGGTTCTCAGCGATGAAAGGGGCTGTTGTTGATCACGTCGAACAACAGCTGGTGACGACCAATTCTTATTCAGGACTGATGTTGCTGTTTGTGGAAGGTATTTTTCTTGCCAGCCTACTCATCTTTTTTAGTCCTATCATTATCTTGGCGTTGATAGCTCTCTCTTTCATAAAGTTGAAGTTTTTCCTCAAACGACTGGCACGACCTATTCGGCACCACTTGTCTCGCGTCCAGCGGGCTGCTGGGGAGCCGAAAGACGATGCCTTCATATTCCGACTTTATAAGCGAATGGAGCGAATTGAGTCCGAGCGGATGCTTCACTTGATTGATAGTCTGGCTGATGTAAAAGCCTGGTACAGTCCTACGGCTTTTTGGCCTGCCTTCAACAAAATAGATCGTCCTCGTCTGATGTGTGTGCCGGACGTAGTTCTATCGGACTTTCCTGTCGGATTCTCAAATGTAGGAGGCGAACGTTTCTTACAGACCTATGAGGATGTCCGTAGATCGATCCAGACGGGGCAGCATTACGTCACCTACAGCAATGCGATCAAGTGGGAGACGTTGGTTGATCAGTACTCGATACGCGCTTCTAATGTATCAGTGATTCATCATGCCCCGAATATGCTAAATCAATGGGTGTCAACCAGGGGATTTGCTGATCTGGAAGCCACCTCGCTCCATTATTCACAAACACTTCTCGCCAGTGCGATGCGTAGATCCTCTAACAAGAACTATACGGTAGGTTTCGCAAATGCCTCGTTCAAATATATATTTTATGCCAGCCAATTTAGGCCGAACAAGAATCTTTTAATGTTGTTACGGGCGTATGAGTTTCTTCTAAGAAAAAGATACATTGGCCACAAGCTGATTTTAACCGGCGACCCCGAGCGTTATCCAGCGGTTAAAACATTCATTGCTGAACATAATTTAGAGAATGATGTTTTATGCTTGCATGGTTTGACGGTGCAAGAGCTTGCGGCTTGTTACAAGTTGGCAGACCTGGCAGTGAACCCTAGTCTGAGCGAAGGGGGCTGCCCGTTTACCTTCACCGAGGCTTTGTCCGTAGACACTCCTGTGGTTATGGCGCGAATCGCGGTTACTGAAGAAATACTCAATCATCCGGAACTGCAAGATACGACTTTTTTTGACCCGTTCGATTGGGAAGATATGGCGCACCGTATTGAATGGGCTCTTTCTCACCGAGAGCAGCTTCTTCCCCTGCAGAAGAATATTTATCAGTGCTTGATTCGGCGTACTTGGACAGATGTGGTGAATGAGCATATTACTGTTCTAGAAGCTATTTCTGCAGGCGACAGTAGCCCTTCGGAGGTCCAACGATGAGTCCAGACACGGGGTTGCTCATTTTGGGGTTTGGTGGTCATGCCCGGAGTGTGGCCGACGTGGCAATCGCGTCGGGGATAACGCAGTTGTGCTTTATCGACGCTAACGCTAAACCAAATGAATTGTTCTGTTCGTTTCCAGTGAAAGCGTTTCTGGACTTTGAGTTGCCCGAGGATTGGTCAGTCATCCCTGCTGCTGGCGACAATAAAAAGAGAATCGAGCAATGCGAATGGGTCATTCAGCATGGATGGAGTTTGGGGACACTTATCTCACCCAGCGCCACCATAGGCGTCGGAGCCCGAATCGGTGATGGAAGCTTTATTGCCCATCACGCACACGTTGGCCCCATGGCATCCGTCGGACGCGGTTGTATCATTAATACTGGCGCAGTTGTGGAACATGAGTGTGTGGTGGGTGACTACAACCATATTTCCGTCGGCGCTGTAGTTGCTGGCCGGAGCCGTACCGGCAATCGCTGCTTTCTGGGGGCTGGCTCAACGGTGATCGACGGGCTGCATATAACAGACGATGTCATGCTGGGTGCCGGTGCGTGTGCTCATCGTAATCTGGAAGAGGCCGGCACCTACGTGGGAGTTCCCGCAAAGATTTTGGGAGGTGGGCATTGAAAATCCTGCATTTTTTCAAGACTTACTACCCAGACACCATGGGCGGTGTAGAACAAGTTATCTTTCAGCTCGCTGAGGGGGGGCGGCAGCACGGTGTCGAGTCTGAAGTCCTTTACCTTAGTCCCCGTGGCGCAATGCGCGACGAAAGGCTCGGACACCATATCACCCATCGCTCATATGAGAATTTTCAGATCGCTTCCACTGGTTTTTCAATCGGAGTGATCAAGGACTTCTTCGAACTCGCAAAGCAAGCCGATATTATCCATTACCATTTTCCGTGGCCGTTTATGGACATGGTGCATTTTTTAACCAGAGTCAATAAACCGACAGTTGTTACGTATCACTCGGATATAGTAAAGCAGCAGTCATTGCTCCGGCTCTATAATCCGCTTCTGCATGCATTTCTTCGGAATGTGGATGTCATCGTTGCTTCCTCACCTAACTATGTAGCGAGTAGCGAAACACTGGGCAAGTATGTAGATAAGGTTAAAGTCATTCCCATAGGTATCGATCGCGATACCTATCCCGAGGTCACCGATACATCGGTGGCGCATTGGCGTGAGACAGTGGGCGAGCGTTTTTTCCTGTTTGTTGGGGCGCTTCGCTATTACAAAGGTCTCGATTTTCTTCTAGAAGCGGCTCAGCAGACAAAGCTGCCTGTCGTGATCATGGGCAAAGGCCCCATGGAAGTCGCATTGAAACAGAAGGCTAAAGACGCGAACCTTAATAACGTCTTTTTTGTCGGTGCCTTGTCCGACGATGACAAAGCCGCGTTGATGACTCTGTGTTTCGCTTTGGTATTTCCATCCCACCTCAGGTCTGAAGCGTTCGGAATCTCTCTATTGGAAGGGGCGATGTATGGAAAACCACTCATTTCATGCGAAATCGGAACGGGTACAACGTATATCAATATCGAAGGGGAGACGGGCTTTGTGGCACTCCCAAGTGACAGCTCGTCTCTCGCAAACGCTATGATGAAGCTGTGGGATAATCCATTGGCGGCCGCCAAGATGGGGGAGAATGCTTTGAAGCGTTATGAGGAGCATTTCAAGGCGGATGATATGGTTCAGTCTTACAGCGAAATTTATCGTTCACTTTTGAAGTGATTAAAATATTAGCGCAATGAGTTTTACATTCATACATAACCGGGCATCTTATCTTTCTAAAGACCTAGTATCCCAATCTGACAGCTTAATCAGGAAGGCGCGTTATTTTTTAGCATCGCCATCGATTCCTGATCGTAATACTTTCTTCACTCTCCAAGGTCACTTTCCTGTCAGGCCCCTCAGTTCGCCAGCACGGCTCGGGCTGAAGTCGTAAACGACCGCCGCCAGATCGGAGAACTGACTGGTGGGATAGGCCCAGACGTAAGGGCGATGAGTTTTCTTTGCGCCAGGCGTCAGCATTGGTGTCGGCGTTTCGTCAGGGTGTACGACGCCGTTCGTCAGCACATTTTCGCGCAGCGCATCATCCAGCGGTGGCAAGCCAGCTGGTGTCGATGCGAATCATCGTCGGCGGTTTCGCAGAAAAGCGGAACATGTCGCTGCATTTTCTGCCGGCCAACTCACCATGACTACGCCTTTTGAATGAGGCACTTCGATTCGAATCGTGGCCGGAAGAATTTGAGGGCCGCTATCGAAGACAATGCCTCGCCCGGAATAAAGGCAGTTTGCAATGCCAGGTTTCTCTGCGTATGCACCCGAATCCATTTATAGACAAGGTTCGCATTTAGGTTGTGGGTCAAGGCGACGTTGGTCAATCGAGGTGTCAGCCTGCGCATATTCGACGACAACCTGGGCCTTAAAGCACTTGGAATAGGAACGGCGTTCTTGTGGCATGGACGTCCGCTTAAAAAGGCTAAAAATGTGTCCATTTAAATTTGTAAAGCCGCCGGTGCGTCAGCGCGCAATAAGCAAGCACCGCACTCTCCCTGCTATCGCATCATCTACGGCGGTGGATGGCAGGGAGATGTGGTTGTCGCTGGCCTAGATGGAGCGCGAGGGGGCTCACGGACGTGAACTCCATGCCCCACGAGCGAAGCTCTGCTGCAGACTGTTGCAGTGCGAAGGAGGTCTGCTAGGGAGAAGGAAGCAGTGACGCCAAGCAGCATTGAGCATTGGTACGAAGTAGCCGTACTCTCGAGGTCGCCCCGCAGTACGGCTGATACTGTTTAAAATCAGGGCAAACTATACGAGACGCAAGCCATAGCGGCAGTGGTTATAGCTAGAAACGAGGCGGCAAGCAACGCATAAGCAGCGAAGATCGGCAACCAATGCTTTTTTAGAAGACTCAAAAGGTCTGCCCATTTGAATTGAGTTGCGATGGCGCCAAACAACACCATATAGAGCGGCATAAAAAATCGTGTTTCGACTGCTCCTGGAAGAATCGCCAGGACTGGGATGAGCAGGGGAGCGAGATAGGCAGCTTCAATCCATCGGGGTTTTTGTCTGGTACAAAAAATCAGAGCACAAAAAAAGAACAGGCTGTAGCACAGAAAGGCTACGATACTTTTATTGATTGAAGGCTTCGTGACGTAAACCAATCCGTCGCGAACATCGATACCATTAATAAAGTGCCTTCCGTAGATGCCAAGAAATTGAATTGGGTACTTTGCAACCAGCGACATATAACCGCCAATTGTCGGATCGTCTGTGAATAATGATTCATTAAGCGAGCGCAAGGCGATTCCGGCGGGATCCCTATAGTAGAGGCTAGGTGCGGGGGTATCTCCACCGTTATAGGTTTCGTAGCGCTGTATCGTTACACCCCAATACAGTTGCGTCGCCATCAGCGACTTACCTTTGACGGTAGCGAACACTAAAGGGGTGGCGACGTCATGAATACGTTTATTTATAGCCATTTGCGGCAAAGCCACCACAAGAGCTCCCAAAATAAACGCAACTACTCCAAGCCCGCGAGCGCTCCGTGATTTGCTACGCAGGAAGACAAACGGAATGATAAACAGCAGAGCAATGAAGGCAAAGAGATAGATAGTACGAATGTTGTAAGCCGCGCTGGCTGCTGCACCGGATAGAAATAGGAATGGTAGCCAGTACTTTCGTTTCGCACTGTCTGCGAAAGCAATTGCAATTATTAGAGCGAGCGCAGCAGGCATATCAGATAATGGGTACAGGAATAAGCCGGGAAAAACGGCAATTGTTAGCAAGGCGAAAAAAATGCGGCGAATCACGGTGAGGCGGCCGCCGAAGCAATGGAGGAAAAAGTTCGCTACTGGGCCTGCCAGAAGATAAGCATAGACTGCTGAAGTACTGATTCTGAAAATAATACGGCCTGTGTCGTTTGTAGCGTCGGTCAAAACGTGTATCGGAAATAATAGGTAGGCGTAGACGTAGCCCCTAACAATGTCCGGAAAATTTGTAACAAAAGCAGGGGTGCTTAAGTTCCAATAGGTGCTCGAGTCGTAGGGGAACTCTATTATTCCTATGGTTTGGTGAGTAAAAAACAATATAAGGAATACTATGCAAAACGAATAAAGTATCGGCCTGCTCTCTAGCTTTGATAGTGCGTCCATTGATAGTCCTTTTGGATTTTAAACTCCGAGCGCTCGCTCCTCGCTCGGAGTTGTCTATGAGTACGTTAAGTAAGTTGTAGGCGTGGCGCGCTATTGTTTTGTGATTTCAATCCAGTCTAATCTTCCAGCGAAGCCGTAGTAAGTTTCATCAACGTCACTTGTTAATGAAATAGTATTCTTACCTTCCCGAAGTTGGTTTTTATCCAGTTCGGCTTCAAATTGATTAGCATCATCCCATTGTAGTGGGATATCTATGTTATTGATTTCGATTTTCATACTGTTTTTGATTGATGGATTTACAATTGTGTCGAACTTCCCTTTCAAGCGATAGCGCGCAGATGATGGTGTGAACTTGAAATTGAGGTACGCTTGTTTGTTGGTTTTCCACGCTGAGGCATTATGATGGAATTTATTGACAGTCCATTCGGCTTCGCGCCAACCAGAGCCCACTATCGGTAACTCCATGCTCCACCAGTTACCGAACCCCCAGAAATAGCGCTCGCTGGGTTTCTGGTCAGTGAAGTCAATCAGAAAATTATGGTAGTCAGGTTTGTCGATGAAGCCACGATAGATTGCTCCCGTGCGGGTTTGTTCTCTACGTAATAAATCCGAACGGGTCGCATTGGCTTTGGGTTGTTCATCCGGGGCTACTGTAATGACGGCTACTTGCGATTTACGAACTTTTTTATCTTCTGGTTGCTTAGTTAACTCAAGCCCAGGACCGCTTATCGGTGTTGGGTAGTGGAAAATCCACTCATCAGTTGCTTCTTCGCACAGCCCCTTTCGTCCAACACTGTCGGTATGCTGCCATTCACTGCCATTGTTGTGGCACACCTCAACCGAGTTAAACGGATGCCCATAAATATAGTTAAGAGTTGCTTTTAGGTTTTCGTTGAGATACATCCATGTATTGTTCAGCTGGTTTGTTTTGTCAACTATGACGAGTGTTTTATCGCCTATTTGGCCGTCAAAATTCTCAACAATGTTTTTTATAATGTTGCGTTGCATGTCCGATAATTTAACGTAGTGGTGAAACTGATATAGTTGCGCCGAAAAACCGATGAACATTAAAAAAGCTGTACAAAGAACCGCTAGAGTTTTGCTTATCTTGCCGAAGCCTATAAGTAATGCGAGTGTCACAAGTACACCGCCAGGTGTTGCAAACAAAAAAGTACGCTGGCTTATCGCTTGATGCGACGTGGAAAGCAAAAAAGGGGCATACCCTAAAAGGGCCAATAAAATACCCCCCATCAGCAACCTGGTGGGGATCTCCATCGTAATTATTGTTTCTGAAGGTTTTATTTTTTTGCGGGGGTAAAACAGCAGGAAAAATATGATGGCCATTATTAGCATCAAGCTAATTGCGTACCAGTACGCGCTGAACTCGAGTGCGGTTATGGCAGCTGCATCATACCAACCGCTCAAGATAGTCCTAAGCAAGCCTATCGAGAACAAATTTGGCAGAGAATGTAATAGAGTGGTTATAACGCTGTTGCCAGCGATACCACTCTGATAACTGTTAACCATGGGGGCTGTGTGGATGACGTAAGCAATGTATGAAAATGCACCCATCAGCCAAATCAAGTGTTTCCATATTTGTTCGCGTATTTGAAGGGTGGCTGACTTCACGCCTAGTTTCATAAATATTAGCAGCGGTGGAAGCACAGTCAGTAAAAGTGACGCTTCATACATTGCACAAGAAGCCATCAATAGTATTGCTGATACGAAACTCAGCAAATACGATTTGATCGTTGCTTTTGCCTGCATAGCGGCTATTAATGTCGCGGTTCCAAGCAGTAGCAAACTAAGTGCCCAGTTTATGTGAAGCGCTCTGAACGATAGCTGCATTGTATCGGCTGGGTAAATTATAATCAGCAGGCCTGCAATCATTCCCCATTTTAGTGAGCCGGTCATGTAGCTTGTAATGTAGCTAAGGCTTGAGCCTTTTACGCAAAGTGAGAGCGCAAGAAGCACATTCCAGTACTTAAACGAATACGGGTCTAAATAGTATGCAATGGCTTGAGGAAGGACTGTTAATGGGCGTAACGCGTGTGCCGCTAGAGGGCTGGTAGTATCAGTTACAAAAAATACGCCATGAGTTGTAAATGCTCCGAGTAATCCCCATTCTTCTATCAATCCGAGCAAGGAGAAGCCGTAGGGTATCCACAGCGCCAAGACCAAAATAGCAGTGGGTAAGATATGTGATATCCAAAATCTTACTGCAGAGCAAGAATGCGTGTAGGAGCATTTTTGAGAAGATGGTCTATCTATAAAGTTTGTCATTTAGTTCTACTGGTCCATTCCTGTCTTCGGCCGGTGTGTGGCTTTAAGTATTGTTTTGCTCAGCAAGTAAGTAACAGGCAGAAGCAGGGCAACGATCAAAAGCGGCGCTATTTCTTTAGGTATTCCCAATTTCTCCACCATAATGCTAAGCATTAAGGCTGCCAATATGTACTGGAATACATATACTAAGGGGTATGCCATCAAGCCTTTCCATGATTTTTTTACGTTGAAAACGACTTGTGCGTTAAATAAATACGAAAATATGATTCCGGTTATATAAGCGATTACGTACGACTTTTGATAACTCACATACATATTCAGCAATAAGTAGATTGCATAGGTCAGGAGGGTATTGAAGAAGCCTCCAGCCAGGAATGATCCCCATCGGCGTACACGTTCTTTGGTGATGGGACTGCTCATTAGTTCTTCGAGTCTGTTATTTTCATAAAGTCGGAATAGTCTCGAATGTAATCAGTTGCGTCATAGTAGTCGGAGGTGAACACCAGCAGGACAGCATCTTCCGAGTACTTATATTGGATACCCCAGATCAGGGGGGGCAAGTAAACGCCTTTGTTCGGAGCGTCGAGCATTATTTCTGCGCGACTTTGACCGTCATCTACCACTACAGCGCAACTCCCTTTTACGCAGATAAGAAATTGATGGCATTTGTGATGAGCATGTTCGCCGCGAGTTTTTTGGCTGGGTACGTTGAACACTAGGAAATAGCGCTTCGGCGTAAAGGGGATTTCTTTTTCGAATTCGCCGACTGACAAATCACCCCGCATGTCCGTAACGTATTTGAAACGGTGCGAAGTAACTTCGCCCACTCCAACCCTTGTAATCCCTTCTTGCAATTCTGCATTCTCAACCAGCTTCGGTTTTTCACTATCGTCGCTTGCTGCTGAGTTCTCAACGTATCCGGTAATCCGCGCCGGTGACCCTGTCACAATTGCATACGGAGGCACAGACTTCGTGACCACCGCGCCAGCTCCTACCATTGCACCCATGCCGATGGTGATCCCAGGGAGGATCACGGCGCCACCGCCGATCGAGGCGTTGTCGTGGATCGCCGTTGGCAAAAAGGTTTCAGGGTAAACCTTGGAGCGTGGAAACTTGTCATTGGTGAACGTGACATTTGGACCAATAAACACGTCGTTACCGATCCGCAGTCCGTCCCAGACGTATACACCAGATTTGATTGTTGTTCTGTCGCCGATAACAACATCGTTCTCGATCAGACAATGGGAGCAAATGTTCACATCTGCGCCAATTACCGCGTTAGGGAAAACCACAACATACTGCCAGACGCGGGTATTTTGGCCGATACTGGTGCTTTTAACATCTGCGCTGGGATGGATGGTTGGGTTAGACATGATTATTTTGCTCCCTATTGTTCAGTTGCATGCTCACGACTGCTAACGGTCGTTGTTTGGTGTTCTCATATGCGCGCCAGGCATAGGTGCCCACAAGGCCCAGTCCTAGAAGATTTAAAGTACCCAGTAGCAGTACCACGACCATGGTAGCGGCATACCCCGGTACGGCGATGGTGCCGTGGATTCTTGCAATAATGACCATCAGACCTATCATCGCAGACACTAGCGAGCCTATGGCGCCCATTTTGATCAAAAGACGTATAGGGTAATCGGTGAAGGCGAAGACGCTGTCCATCATGTATTCCAGCTTCTTCTTGAATGTCCAGGCTGACTTGCCTTCCTGGCGAACCTGGCGGTCGTAGTCGACGAATTTTCTCCTGAAACCGAGCCAGAATATCAGCGCGATCAAAGACGAACGAGATTCTTCAAGCTTCAGAAGCTGTTCTTTAAAGGCCTCGTTACAACCGAAGATATCTACGCCACCTTTTGGCATGTCGTGGACTACCAGCTTTCTATAAAGGCCCCAAAACATTGAGGAGGCCAGTCGGCTGAAAAGTGGATCCTTACGGGCATTACGTGTCCCAATGGCTACGTCACACTCATCGTTGGACAGCGACTGGAAGAAGCTAATCAATAGTTCAGGTGGTTCCTGCAGGTCTGCCGCCATGACACCGAAATACCGCCCAGTTGCCGCCATTAGGCCCGTACGAATCGCAGGAAAAGAGCCAAAGTTCCTCGAGTGAGCAATTAATTGCGCAGCAAACGGCAGATTTGGCAGTTCTTTCTGTATCAACTCAAACGATGCGTCTGGGCTACCATCAACCACAAAAACCGCTTCCACCTCATTATTGAGGCTCACGTTAATTTCGCTGAGTGCCTCTATCAAGCGCGGTATGGATCCTGCGTTTTTGTAAACTGGGACGATAATCGAGTACGTCATGCAGCCCATCCATTGACTGCTTTGATCACTGCGCTTACTTCGTGATCTTCCATTTCTGGATAACATGGCAGCGTCAAAATCTCTTTTGCCAATCGCTCGGTGTTGGCCAAGTGGTAGTCAACGTTTCTGTTCTTTAATATAGGTTGTTTGTAGTCGGGGATCGGGTAGTGGACCTCGGAAGCTATTTGTAAACCGCGTAGATGTTGTTGCAGGGCGTCCCGTTTTGGACTTTTGATGACGTACAGGTGAGCGATCCATGCATCAGCTTTCCCTTGCGGGTGAACAATTTCGGATTGTTTTATTTCATTGCGATAACGTTCGGCAATTTCGTTGCGTCGGGCATTGCTTTGATCAAGATGAGGCAGGAAATCGGAGAGGATGGCAGCTTGCATTTCGTCCAAGCGGCTGTTTCTGGCTCCGCTCAGCTCGACGCAGTATTTGGAGGACCAGCCGTATTGACGCAATTGTGAGACTCTCTGTGCAATTTCGGCAGAGTGAGTAACGACTGCGCCGCCGTCGCCAAGCGCGCCGAGGTTTTTTGTAGGGTAGAAGCTAAAACTGGCGGCGTCACCAAACGTCCCCACCCGTTTGCCATGTAGGCTGGCTCCGTGTGCTTGTGCGCAATCTTCCAAGAGCGCAATGCCGTTGTCCGCACAGAAAGAAGCGATTTCTTGGATTTCCGGGATAGCCAATCCATAAAGGTGAGTGACGACAACTGTTTTAGCGCCTGCCTCAACGGCACGTTTGACTTGAGCAAGCGTTACGACCTGGGTATCGAAATCGACATCCATGAAAGTGGGTACGGCGCCGATGGCCAAGACCGAAGTGGTGGTATACATACCGGCGTTAGCGACAGTCGCGACCATGTCACCTTTTTCCACACCCAGAGCCTTAAGGGCCAATTCAATTGCATCGGTTCCATTGGCGACGGTTATGCAGTAGCTAGCGCCCAGGTATTGGGCAAAGGAGGCTTCAAAACGTTTAACCTCTGGCCCCAACACAACCCATCCGCTGGATACCACGCGTTGGATGGATGCATCGATCTGATCTCGGTATTTGGCGATTTTCGCGCTGAGATTGTTGATTTGCTGCATCGATCTGCTCCCTTCGAGGCCTGGCCCATTAAATTTGGTATTTGCTTTGAATCACTTGCTGAGGACTGCCATAGTGACGAGGCGCCTAGGCTATCCAGTGAGTTTTTAGTCAAAAATCGGGTGGATTCTATCTCTTCCGGGGGTATGCTCCAACCTTGTGATGGGAATTTGTCTTGGGTCGATAGCGTGGGAGTGCGGATCTGCGGACTAGGCGCCTGGCGCCTGGCGGCCGGAGGGCTGGCCGAGGGGGCACACAAAATTGAGCACTCAAAATGACGCTGTTTCGTGATAGATTATTCCATCGCTACCATTTTTAATCGGTCTGAAATGCCAAAAAAAATACTTGTGACCGGGGCTACGGGGTTCCTGGGAAGTGCTCTGATCAAACATTTCGACACCTTACCGGAAACATCGGTTGTAGCGCCGCTCAGAAGTCTGGATAGAAAGTTGCCCGACACAGTAGAAGCGACTTATATATCGAATATAGATCGAGCCACTAATTGGACTCAGTCTCTTTCTGGCGTGAATGTAATAGTGCATTCAGCGGCCCGAGTGCATGTCATGCACGAGAGTCTGGCGCGATCCTTGGAAAAATTTCGTGAGATCAATGTCGAAGGGACGCTTAACCTGGCACGGCAGGCCATACAGGCTGGCGTTAAACGATTTATTTTTATTAGCTCAATCAAGGTCAATGGGGAAAGTACTGCGGCGGGGCATGCGTTCTCGGCAGATGATAATCCGAACCCTTCCGATCCATATGCAATCTCCAAGTACGAAGCAGAACAACAACTTATGCAACTGGCCAAGAAAGGAGCTATTGAAGTTGTAATCATTCGTCCGGTGCTTATTTACGGTGCAGGTGTAGGTGCTAACTTTCAGCAGATGATGCGATGGCTGATTAAGGGTATTCCACTACCATTCGGAGCGGTGAACAATCAGCGAAGCCTTGTATCGTTGGAGAATGTCGTTGATTTGATCAATACATGTATTGATCATCCCCGCGCCGCGAACCATATCTTTCTGGCGAGCGATGACAGTGATGTTTCCACTACCCAGTTAATGCGGCGCCTTGTCAAACATTTGGGGGTGGATACTTGGCTTGTACCTGTTCCTCCCGGGTTGCTGATGTTTCTGGCTGGCTTATTGGGAAGGCGTGCGGTAGCTCAACGGCTCCTAGGTTCATTGCGAGTCGACATCCAGAAGAACAAGGAAGTGCTTGGCTGGCATCCACCTGTAAGTCTGGATGAAGCGCTGAAATTGACCGCGCAGCATTTTCTCGAGTCTCGCCAAACATGAATTATGCATGGTTCATTCCGGTGGCTGTTTGCATTTCCTTTTTTCTGACGGCGGCGTTACGCAAGTACGCAATTTCTCGCAGATTGATGGATGTGCCGAATGCCCGTAGTTCCCACGTGGTTGCAACACCGCGCGGTGGTGGCGTGGCAATTGTGGTGGCTTTTATTGTGTCGTTGGTATTTCTGGACGCTGCTGGACTGATTACGACATCTGTCTTTTTTTCGAGTGCAGGGGCAGGGCTCTGGATAGCGCTGATTGGTTTTATGGACGACCACGGACACGTCGCCGCACGCTGGCGTTTGTTGGGACATTTTGGGGCGTCGGTCTGGTTGCTGGGCTGGATGAGTGGTTTGCCCCCGATCGCATTGTTTGGCCTCCATATCGATATGGGCTGGGCAGGTCATGTGCTGGCAGCTTTCTATTTGGTATGGTTACTCAATCTCTACAACTTCATGGACGGGATCGATGGGATTGCCAGCGTAGAAGCGATGTGTGCGTGTCTCGGAGCTTGTCTACTTTACTGGTTGGTGGGTTTGGATAGCTTGATCTGGGGACCATTGTTGCTTGCCGCTTCCGTGGCAGGCTTTCTATATTGGAATTTCCCGTCCGCCAAAATTTTTATGGGCGATGCTGGCAGCGGATTTCTTGGCATCATGCTGGGGGGGCTTTCTCTGCAGGCAGCGTGGGTGAGCGCGCCTATGCTTTGGGCTTGGCTGATTTTGCTTGGGGTATTCATTGTCGATGCAACGTTTACGCTGTTTCGCCGCTTGTTCAGGGGCGAGAAAATCTATGAAGCACATCGCAGTCATGCCTACCAATTTGCTTCGCGTCGCCTTGGTAAGCATTTGCCAGTAACCGTCGCTGTTGGTGCGATAAACGTCCTTTGGCTCCTACCAATAGCGGCATGCGTAATACTTTTGGGGCTGGATGGTGCTGTTGGAGTTGTTTTGGCTTATGCGCCACTCGTCGTGTTGGCGATGAAATTTCACGCCGGAAAACGGGAATGCCCAACGGGATGATGGCTGAGAAGCTATTATGTAGCTAGCTTTCGATGGCCGTTTAATGCTTGGACATATTAAGTGAAGGGATCGCGGAGAGGAGGGGATCAGGTGTCCGAAGATGTTGTGGATAAAATCAAAGCATATTTGGTAGGCCTTCCTCGGCGTCGAAAAAGGTTAATTCAAGTCAGCACCGACATTCTGCTGGTGTGGATCGCCCTGTGGCTAGCGTTTATCGTGCGTCTGGGCCTGGATGATATGTACAATCCGTTGAAGGTCCATTTCTGGCTCTTTGTTTGTGCGCCGGTTATTGCGATTCCTTTGTTTGTGCGCTTTGGCATGTACCGTGCCGTCATGCGGTATTTTGGTAACGACGCACTCATCGCCATTATCAAAGCAGTTAGCCTGTCGTCGCTCATTCTGGCCGTCGCTGTGTATTGGTACAGCAATCACGAAGCGGTAGTCCCACGCTCCATCGTCTTCAACTATTGGTGGCTGAGTCTTGTCATTATTGGTGGTCTGCGCTTGTGTATGCGCCAGTATTTTATGGGCGACTGGTTTACCGCGGTCCGACACGTGCCGTTTGCCAGCCGAGATGATGGCCTCATCAAAGTAGCCATTTATGGCGCCGGTGTGGCAGGTAACCAGTTGGTAGCTGCGTTGCGTATGGGGCGAATGATGCGCCCTGTGGCTTTTGTGGACGATGATCCCAGTATTGCCGATCGTTCTATATCAGGTCTGCAAGTCTACAAGCCCAAGCACATTCAACAAATGATCAATGTAACCGGCGCGCAGGAAATCCTCCTCGCGCTGCCGTCTTCTACCCGCGCGCGTCGTAGGGAAATTCTCAATTTCCTGGAGGGTTTTCCGCTACACGTGCGTAGTGTCCCGAATTTCACCGATCTGGCCAGTGGTCGGGTCAAGGTTGAAGACATTCAAGAGGTGGATATCGCGGACTTGCTCGGTCGCGATGCGGTACCGGCCCAGGCTGATTTGCTCGAGCGCTGTATCAAGGGCAAGACAGTGATGGTGACAGGGGCTGGAGGGTCGATCGGTTCGGAGTTGTGCCGGCAAATCTTTTCCCTGGGGCCGACCGCGCTTTTGCTGTTCGACCATAGTGAGTTCAACCTTTACAGCATCCTTTCGGAGCTGGAACAGCGAGTCACCCGGGAGTCGGTGCCGGTTAAGTTGCTGCCAATTCTTGGTTCAATTCGTCACCCGGACAAGCTGCTGGATGTGATGAGAACTTGGGAAGTCGACACGGTCTACCACGCTGCCGCTTACAAACACGTACCAATGGTCGAGCACAACATAGCCGAAGGTGTTTTGAACAATGTCATCGGTACGTTGAACACCGCACAAGCCGCATTGCAATCGGGCGTCTCCAACTTTGTGCTGATTTCTACAGACAAGGCAGTGCGTCCTACAAACGTCATGGGCAGTACCAAACGTTTAGCCGAATTGACGCTTCAGGCTTTGAGTCGTGAGATCGCTCCTGTGTTGTTTGGCGATAAGGCGAACGTGTCGCGGGTCAATAAAACCCGTTTCACCATGGTGCGTTTCGGCAATGTATTGGGTTCCTCGGGTTCGGTTATTCCTTTATTTCACAGTCAGATCAGGTCGGGCGGTCCGCTAACGGTGACGCATCCCAAAATCACCCGCTACTTCATGACCATTCCCGAGGCCGCTCAGTTGGTGATTCAGGCGGGGTCGATGGGGCAGGGCGGGGATGTGTTCGTATTGGACATGGGCGAGCCGGTGAAGATTGTCGAGCTGGCGGAGAAGATGATTCATTTGTCGGGCTTGAGCATTCGTTCGGAGCGCAATCCCCAGGGCGATATATCCATAGAATTCACCGGTCTGCGGCCTGGTGAGAAGCTGTACGAGGAACTGCTGATCGGCGATAACGTTGCCGCAACCGAGCATCCCATGATCATGACGGCGAACGAGGATCATCTGCCTTGGGATACGCTGAAGTCCAAGCTCGGTGAGCTGCTCAATGCCGTTGAGAGCGACGATTACGCACGGGTGCGTCAGCTGTTACGCGAAACTGTCCATGGCTATACCCCCGACGATGAAATCGTCGATTGGATCTACCAGCAACGTCGCCTTGAACCCTGATTGTTACACACCTCGTAACGTACACACTTTTGACACCCCTTCATGATCGCCTAAGTTTGAGAAGCAGCTTCGGAAAAGCTGCTTCTCTCTCAACGATGTCATGGAGCGTCATTTATGCGTACAGGCTATTTCTACTCTCTGATTTTTGCCTTTCTCACCAGCGCCTCGATTGCTGTTATCGCGGCGCCAGCGG
>Ga0307412_10000346_pt1 | contig 28995 bp, 28 predicted proteins | sample DK1Cmetagenome_3_FD_203823 | JGI IMG/M metagenome (GOLD analysis project Ga0307412, IMG submission 203823) | Maize rhizosphere microbial communities from greenhouse at UC Davis, California, United States - DK15-C-1 | ecosystem: Host-associated > Plants > Roots > Rhizosphere > Soil | place: USA...
GCGCGAGCCGCGCGCCCTCAAACGCAGACCCAAGAACTACCCCTTGCTAACCTCTCATCGCCGCACCTTTCGCGAAACACCCCACCGTGGTCGCCCTCGCTCAGCCCGCTAAACTACGCGCCATTCGAGACTGGCTGTGATTTCCGTCCACAGCGAGGCGTCGCCGATCGCCAACAACGGCCCCGCCCGCAGAGAGCCGGGGAAATTTTTCGCGAGCGTGAAACCCGGCGCGGGGTCGCGGGCATTGTAGTGCTCCACTTGCAGGCCGCGGTCGGTGAGATCGTTCGCGAGGAAATAGCCGAATCGATCGGGAGTTTCGGCGTGCATCAATAGACCGATTTCCAATTCGAAATCGAGAAAGTCGCGGTAGTCGATCGCGTCCCAGTGAGAGGTCACGCTGCCTTGTTTGAGAAAACGAAACGGCAACTGGTCGACGGTTTCGCGTCGGTGTTCGGGATACGTCAGCGCGTAACCCCAGCAGCGCGCGCCGCGATGAGGCAGGGGCACATCGAGTTCCTCCCACTTGAGAAAACGCGACTCGCTGGCATCGGTGGACTCATTCGCTGCGGCTTCGCGCCAGACCGCCTCGGCGGAAAGCTCGCGTGGATCGACCTCAACTCCGGCGTCCGAAGAACCGATCACCCGGAACCATTCGCCAGCGGCCAAGCAACAGTAACGGGCGCATGGAATCGCAGGCATGCGGGCGAAAGAGGTAAATCGTAACTTTCCACCGCTTGGGCCACGGGCAAGGGGAAGTTCGCCCGGCTGAGGTTTTCCGCCGTTGGACAGACCGCCGAGCGAGCCTAACTTACCCTGCCCCAATCCATTTTTCCGTATGAGCGACCCCGTCCCGCCGCAGATCGAACTGCGTCACCGAATCCATCTCACCCGCCTGATCGGCGAGGGAGGGATGGGTCGTGTGCACGATGGCTTCGCACCGGATCTCGGCCACTACGTCGCGGTGAAAGTTTTACGACCCGAACACGCGGCCGATGACGAAATGCGGGAGCGCTTCACGGAAGAAGCGACCTTGCTCGCGCAGATCGACCATCCCGGTTGTCCGCTGGTGTATGGACGGGGCGAGGATGAAGAGGGGTTGCCGTGCTACGCGATGAAGAAGGTGGAGGGTCGCACGCTGGCGGACCTGCTCGCGGAGCGCGGACATGCCACGCGCAGCAAGCCGTGGCGCAAGCGCCTGTTGGGTGTCCTGTTGGACGCGTGCGACACGATCGCCTACGCGCATGAACTGGGAATCGTGCACCGCGATCTGAAGCCGGAGAACATTCTGATCGACCGGCATAGTTCGGTTTACGTCATCGACTGGGGCGTTGCGAAGCGGGTGTCCGACGCTCCGGTGGAGGCCGCGCCGCGCACTTTACCGGGCAAGGTGATGGGTTCGCCGGGCTATATGTCGCCCGAGCAAGCGGACGGGCGTGGCGGCAGCGCCGGTCCTCAAAGCGATGTGTTCGCGCTTGGAGCGATCCTTTACGAAGTTCTCACGGGCGATCGCCCGTTCGGAGGCACGGGCGGACGGGAGGAAATTCTGGCGGCGGTGCATCGCGACCCCAAACCGCCGCATCGCCGGGATTGGCGGGTGCCGCGCAGCATCAGCCAGATTTGCCTCAAGGCGTTGAACAAAGATCCCGCCAAGCGCTATGCCGACGCACGTGGGTTGGCGACCGACCTGCGGGCGTTTCTCGAAGGCCGTCTCTCGTGGATGGAACGCACGCTGGATCTCGCCCGCCTGCATCCGGTGAAGGCTTTCTTTTGCACGCTGCTGGCCCTCGCGATGTTGGTCGGGGTGGGCAATGTGGTCGCCCAATTCTGGACCGACCAGCGCCTAGCCAACCGGGCGTTGGCGAGAGTCGCGGAACTGGATGCCGAACTTGCGGAGGTGGCCGGCGATTCAGGTGCCGTGCGGGCCGGACTCGAGGATGCGAAGGCGAGTCCCGCACGAAAGGCGGAGTTGCGAAAAGATCTCGAACAACTCGATGCTCGCTGGATCGTCACCGAGTTCGAAGCGCTTCGGTTGCTTACGAGCGTGGCCGAGCTTCGCTTCGTCAAGGTCGAGTCGGAAATCCAGCCGCTCGCCCGCAAGAGATTGTTCGACCTCATCGAGTCGCTGATGGAGCGCGATGAGCCCGCCTTGGCGAGCGGCTTGATTTCGAACGTGCTGGCCCGTCATCACGAAGGCCGCGACGTGTTCGCGCTGAACGAGGAGGAAATCGGGCGGTTGAAACGATTTGCGGAAGAAGCGGATCGCCGCTTTGTTGTACCCCGGCCGTAAAGGATCCACGCCGGGTTTCGTCATGAATCTCGCCGCGACGCTCATCGCCTTGAAAGCGCGTCATTGCGCCCGGCCGTTTTTAAAAGCGGTGGGCGATCCTGCGGTCGCCCAAAGAGATTTGTTGGAAACGATCCTGCGGCGGAATCGCGATACCGAGTATGGGCGTCGGCATCGGTTTTCCTCGATCCGGGATTTAGAGGACTATCAACGCGAGGTTCCGGTAGTCGATTACGAGGCCATTCGCCCTGAGATCGACCGGATGACACGCGGCGAACCGAATGTGCTGACCGCCGAAGCACCGGTGATGTTCGCGCAAACTTCCGGCACCACCGGCGTGCCGAAATTCATCCCGGTCACGCCGACGTGTCAGAAGCAGGGCGGCACCGGCATTTGGCTTTATTTCGCCCGTCGCGATCATCCGTCGATGTTCCATGGCAAGGTGATCACCGTCGTTTCGCCCGCGATCGAAGGGCATACGCCCGCTCGAATTCCATACGGTTCGACCAGCGGGATGGTCGTGCGGGAACTGCCGGGCATCGTGCAAAAAACGTACGCGGTGCCTTACGACGTGTTCGAGATCGAAGACTACGACGCCGAGTATTATGCCGTGTTGCGATTCGGTCTGCCGGAAAACATCACCCTGCTCGCCAGCGCGAATCCTTCCTCGATCCTCATGCTCGCTGAGATGGGCAATCGCTTGGCCGACGCGTTGATCCGCGACATCCACGACGGCAAACTCGGCAGCGAGTTCAAAATCGAGCGACGATTGCGTGAAACGCTGGCGCCGAGATTGCGGGCCGATCCGGCGCGGGCCAAGCAACTCGATCGCCTGCGTGCGGCGCGCGACGGTCGTTTGTTGCCGGCGGATTGTTGGCCGAATCTCGCGCTCATCGGTTGTTGGAAGGGCGGCACGGTGGGATCCTATCTCGAACGTTTTCCCGAATGGTTCGATCCCGATGGCCGGGGCATGCCACCGGTGCGCGACATGGGGTATCTAGCCTCCGAAGCGCGCATGAGCGTGCCGGTTTCCGATCATGGCGCGGGCGGCGTGTTGACCGTGAATCTGAACGTGTTCGAGTTTGTGCCGCTCGAAGACGTGGAAGCGCATCCCGACGAGCCGGAGGCGTGGTCACCGCTGGGCGTGCATGAGATCGAAGTGGGCAAAGAGTACCACGTCCTCGTCACCACCACGGGCGGGCTTTATCGCTACGACATCAACGACATCGTCGAAGTGGTCGATCGCTGGCACGGTACGCCGGTGGTGGTGTTCCGCCGCAAGGGACGCGGGATGACGAACCTGACGGGCGAAAAAGTTTGCGTGAATCACCTGATCGAAGCCGTGGGTAAGGCGGCGGAAGCGACTTCGCTCCACGCGCTGCATTTCAAGGCGGAGACCGACGCGGCGGAATCGCGCTACATTTTCAAACTCGAGTTCGAGCAACTACCTTCCGAGGAAACCGGCCGGAAGTTTCTCGCCGCGATGGACGCGGCCTTGGGCGAGTGCAACCTGGAGTGGAAATCGAAGCGCGCCAGCAACCGACTGCGCGAGCCGGTGCTTCAGGTGATGAAGCCGGGTTGGTACGAACGCGGGAAACAACAGCTCGTCGCCGGCGGCAGGCGCTTGTTCCAATCGAAGACGATCCTGCTCGATGCCAAGGAAAGCTACCAGGCGGAGCCGGACGAGACGGAATTCGAGATAAGTGGGAACTTGTAAAAAACTGATAGAGTAACTATGCGGGGTGGATGAAGTTTCGTTTGGCTTGGATGGTTGCCTTCGCGCTGACGTGCGTGGGTTGCGCGCCTAACGCGTCCCATCAGCGGCCTTGGCCAGACGTGAAAGTGGCCGGGCAGGCATCGGCGCCAAGCATCGCCGTGATCGAGTTCGACGAGCAGGGCGATTTCTGGGACACGGCGCAACTCAAGCGAGGCCTCGATTTAATCAAAAGCACGCCCCGTCCACTGCTCATCACGTATGTCCACGGCTGGCGCCACGATGCTCGGTCGAGCGATTCCGATTTACAGCGATTCAAGGAGTTCATCGATGAGTTGAATCACAAGAAACCCGCGGGTTACACCGCTTGCGGCCTCTACCTCGGCTGGCGGGGAGCCTCGGTGGATGAAACCTACCGGGGCGTTTCATGGCTTCCGGCGGTCGCGTCTTTCTGGAATCGCAAGCGGGCCACCGAACGGGTGGCGGATATCGGTTTGTGTCGTGTGCTCGCGCAAACGGCGTCGACCGCTTGGAAAAGGGACGGCCGCGTCGTGGCGATCGGCCATTCGTTCGGCGGCAGAATCTTGGAGCGGGCGGTGGGCATGTCCGCCGCGGCCCAGGCGGGCAACGACGCGATGACGCCGCTGGCCGATTTGACGATCCTCATCAATCCGGCGTCCGAATCGCTGACCGCCCGCAAACTTAAACTCGCCCTCCAACAGTGGAAGAAGCCGCACCCGTTGATCATCGCAGTGGGAGCCACCGATGATTTCGCCAACGGCGTCGCCTGGAAATATAGCTATCGCCTTACGCCGAAGCCTTTAACGCGAGATTACGTCACGCGGGGAAAAGCGGACCCGCAAAAGCATTTCCTCGACGTCACGGTCACTAATGATGGTCGTCAACTCACGCATGCGTTGCAGCCGGACAAGGCGAAGCCAACGATGAAGGGCGACACCGTGGCGTTCAACCTGAGTGGACTGGATGCACGTCACCAACCGATTTACATCCGGGTGGGCGCCGACTCATCGCCGCAGCCTTATTTGCTTCACGAGCTGAATCCCAAAGATGTCGAAGGCGTGGACTACGTGATCGACAGCGATGCTTACTGGGCGTTTCAAGTGCCGCCCGAGGTCTTTTCGAAACACGGCGGCGACGGCCGGGAGCGCGGGATTTTCAATGATTCGATGACCGACCTGATGTGCGCCTTGTTTGCGAAAGGAGATCTTCGCGATCGAGCGGATGGCGGCCCCAAGGTCATGCCGACGACCGCGCCATTGAAATTGGAGCATGCCGCGCGAAGTGCGACGAGGTGACGTGAGAGCCTTTCCGTCCAAAGCCTTCAACCCACGTTTCGCAACCACTCCAGGCGAAAGCGCAACTTGCTTTGGCGTTCTTCGGAGGGATTCGGATACAGGATCGGATACCACGCACTCATCACCGCCGCCCGGGCGATGAGGCTGTGATGAAGCGCGGTTTCGTCGATGTTGCCTCCGGCGGCGCGATAGGCGTCGAGAATGCCATCGGCCAAGGCGTGATCGTTTTCCAGAATCCGCGCGTTCCAAATGACCGACGCGAGATCCCATTCGATCGGTCCGTCGAAGGTGTCTTCCCAATCGGTCAGCAACAACCCGCGCGTCGTGTTCATGAGGTTGCCCAGGTGGGCATCGCCGTGCAGCGCTTGGCGGGGAAATCGGCGAAGCACTTCGAGCGAATGAGTCAGCCGGTCGCGCAGCAGGTCGAGAGTTTCGGTTGGGAACAGGCTTCGTTTTTCCAAAGTGGCGAGCAAATCGAGGCTCTCGGTGACGATCGCGAGTTCCGGCAGAGGTTCGGCGAAATCGCGTAACACTTCGTGGCAGCGATGCAGCAGGCGACCGATCGAAGCGGCGTCGGGTTCGTCGTCGATGGCGGTGACGAATTGCCAGAAGTTCAACGAGTAGCCGAGGTGCTGGTGAGGATGGGGTGGTAAATCCGGATGCAACGGAATCACCGGCGCCCCGCGTTCCGTGAGGTGACGCGCCACCGCATTTTCCCGCGCGAACCATTCGGTGCCTTGCCGTGGGCCGTCGACATCGGTCACCACGCGCGCCACCAGCGATTCGCTCAGTCGGAGCACCAGCGTGTGGCCGTCCTGGAGAATGTCGCAGCGGTCCGGGGTGACGCCATGAGCGAGGGCGGTTTCCGTGGCGGCGCGGATGGGTAGGTCGAGGCGGGAAGGCGGCATCGCGTGCTGGGATAGCCGCACTCGTCCGGCCATGGCAATGCCGCACGCGCGCGTTCCGTCGGCTGCCGACGTAGCTTTCGTTTGCGCCGGTCAGCATGAGGCCTACTTTGCCCGAATGGACTCGATCCACCAAAACCAGCCAGAAGAACATCGGGAGGACCTTTCGGGAAAAGCCGCGATCGATAAAATCAAGGAGCTCGTGGATGAGGCCAAGTCGTGTTTCTTCTGCACGGAAGTCGCCACCGTCGGCACGACCCATGCCCGGCCGATGAGCGTCCGCGAAGTGGACGAGGCGGGGAATCTCTGGTTCCTGAGTTCGGACGACAGCCATAAGAACGAAGAGCTGCTGCACGACCCTCGCGTCCGGCTTTATTTCCAAGGATCCGCCCGGTCCGATTTCCTGGAACTCAGCGGCATGGCCGATGTCAGCAAGGATGAGGATCGAATTCGGGAACTATGGGAGCCCGTGCTCAAAACGTGGTTTACCGAAGGGGTGAACGACCCGCGCATCACGGTGATCCGCGTCACCCCTACGGAAGGTTATTATTGGGACACCAAGCACGGCACAGCGGTGGCAGGGGTGAAAATGCTGTTGGGCGCGATGCTCGGAAAAACGCTCGATGACTCGATGGAAGGTCGGCTGCGCGTATGAAATCCAGCGCCACGCCCGAAACCGGTGTATGGTACCCATTCTCGAAAACCATTTTTCATCATGACTCCGATTGATCCTAAAGAACCCGCGTCGCCCGATCCGAAGCCGCCCATGGCGCCTCCCTACGTCGATGAAAACCCGAACCTCGCGTCCGTGGAGGACGGCTTGGAGGTGGCGGAAAACGAAGCACGCGAAACGGTGGCGGACGCCTACGAGGCCACGGCGAAAGAGGAGGGAAACGAGGAAGAGTTGCTCGATAGTCAGGAGCTGATGGATGAATCGCCTGCTTCGGATGCGCCGGAAATTTCCGCGATACGAGAGCGGGATGCCTGACAAGCGAACGCGGCGCGATTAGGCTGACGTTTCGAATGAACCCGAAATCCGGTCCGGCCACTGCCGATGTGCGGTATGCGTTGAACAAGGCGTGCGACGAAATGCTGCAACGGTTGCAGGCGTTGCTAAAGCCCGAGCACAAGGTAGCGAAAGAAGTCCACGCGTTGCGAAAGCTGGGCAAGTCCGTGCGCGGCGGGATGGTGCTATTGGAAATAGAACCGGAGAATGTCCGCACGGTCATAGCGGTCGGGCGATTGCTCGGTGGTGCGCGTGATGCGGTTTCCCGTCGAACGACGTGGGAGCGGCTCGGCTTGGAAGAGGGGCCGATGGCGGGCGATCCGACGGTGATCGCGGTGGGAGCGCTTTTAAACCATCACGCCAAGTCGGCCACGCGGCGTCCACCTGAGGAAGTCGTTTCCTGGGCCGTGGCGCGGGTGCGTCAGGCGAAGTCCGCCTTGAAGCAAATCCCGCAGGACGAGGTGAGCGAGCGCCTGGAGCATGGCCGGAAGCATTTGGCCAAACGCTTGAAGAAGAAACTCAAGCGCCTGGAACAGGGCGAGCCGGGTGCCGACGAACTCCATGGCGCGCGGAAAGCGCTCAAAGCTTGGCTCGGGGCATTGGCGCATTTGGGCGAAACGCCACTACCCGCGATGACCGCGCTGGCGGATTTGCTGGGCGATATCAACGACCTGCACACGTTAGGCCAGTGGCTTCACGCCCACGGGTTTTCGCCCGAGCTAGCACCTGAGCCGTGGAGGGCTCTGCGGGAAAAATTGCACCTATTGGAAAAATCCGCCCTCGCCGAAGCGCCGGGCGTGCGGGTGTTGCTCGGCTAATTCACCGTCCGCGCAGGAGATTCCGGCTGCTCCACAGGTAGTTGAACCCCGAGATCGCGGTGAGGGCGACCGCCGCCCACAGGCTGAGCGGCATCAGCCAGCTTTCCGGATTCGCCAGGCCCTGCCAAAAGCGGGCGAACGGACCGGGCGAGGGAAGAAGCTTTAAAGTCAGCCACACCAGCCCGGTGATGCAAAAGGTGAGCTGGAAGGTGGTTTTCCATTTCCCGAGGTTATCGGCTGCGAGCACCTGCCCGGCTTCGATGGCGATTTGGCGGAGACCGGTGACGAGAAATTCACGACCGATGATCAGCGACGTGGCCCACACCGGGCAAAGGCCGGCAGCGGAAAGATACACGAACGCGGCACACACGAGGATTTTGTCGGCCAACGGATCCAGCAGCTTTCCGAGCGGCGTCACGAGGCCCAATTTCCGCGCCAGATAGCCATCTAGCCAGTCGCTGGCGGCGGCGATGGTAAAGGAAATCAGCGCGATCACATGACCCACCAACCCGCCGGCGGCGGTCGCGGCGACGAAGACGACGGTCAGAACCAGTCGGGAAAGGGTGATCGCATTCGGCAAATTCACAGCCGCAATGTGGGAAATGCATGCCGCGAACGCAACAAGGGGTTGCGCTGAACCGCCGATCCTCCTAAACCCCCCGCGCCTTCAAAGGCACCTATCACCATGAGCAACAGCGATTTCGGACTGATTGGTCTGGCCGTCATGGGCCAGAATCTGGTTCTCAACGTGGAATCCCGCGGGTTCCAAGTTTCCGTTTACAACCGCACCACGTCGGTGACCGACGAGTTTGTCGCGGCCCATCCGGACAAGAAGCTCGTCGGCGCGAAGTCGCTGGAAGAATTCGTCCAGTCCCTCGCTTCCCCGCGCAAGATCATGATCATGGTCAAGGCCGGCGGCCCGGTCGACGCGGTCATCGAGTCCATCATCCCGCTCCTCGACAAGGGCGACATCATCATCGACGGCGGTAACTCGCTCTACACCGACACCGAGCGCCGCGACAAGTGGCTCGGCGATCTCGGCTTCCGCTTCATCGGCGCCGGCGTTTCCGGTGGTGAAGAAGGCGCCCGCAAAGGCCCGTCGATCATGCCCGGCGGCCCGCTTTCCACCTGGGAAGTCATGAAACCGATCTTCGAATCGATTTCCGCGAAGGTCGACGGCGAGCCTTGCGTCACCCACATCGGCCCAGGCGGCGCCGGTCACTACGTCAAGATGATCCACAACGGCATCGAGTACGGTGACATGCAGCTCATCTGCGAAGCCTACAATATCTTCAAGGCCGCGGGCTTCACCCCGGCCGAACTCGCCCAGGTCTTCACCGACTGGAACAACGGCGATCTCGAGTCCTTCCTGATCCAGATCACCTCCGAGATCTTCAAGCAGGTCGACCCGGAAACCGGCAAGGCGATCGTCGACGTGATCCTCGACACCGCTGGCCAGAAGGGCACCGGAAAGTGGACCATCATGAACGCGGTCGAAAACGCCGTCGTGATCTCCACCATCAACGCCGCCGTCGAAGCTCGTATCCTTTCCTCGATGAAGGACGCTCGCGTCGCCGCTTCCGCCAAGCTGCAAGGCCCGAAGGCCGAGATCTCCGCCGACAAGGCCGAGCTGGTCAAGAAGGTGCATGACGCGCTCTTCGCTTCGAAGATCATCTCCTACGCGCAGGGCCTCGACCTGATCGCCGCCATGGGCAAGGAAAAGAACTGGGGTCTCGACCTCGGCAAGATCGCCGCCATCTGGCGCGGTGGTTGCATCATCCGCGCCCGCTTCCTCAACCACATCACGGATAGCTACCGCTCCAACCCGGAGCTCAGCAACCTGATGCTGGCCCCGTACTTCACCGATCTGCTCAACCAGTTCCAACAGAACTGGCGCGAAGTCATCGCCTCCGCCACCCTCGCGGGTATCCCGGTGCCGGCGTTCTCCGCTTCGCTCGGTTACTACGACAGCTACCGCAGCGCGGTGCTGCCGGCGAACCTGCTCCAGGCGCAGCGCGACTTCTTCGGCGCGCACACCTACGAGCGCACCGACAAGGCTCGCGGCGAATTCTTCCACACCGATTGGCCGGAAGTCATCGGCTGAGCCGACTGGGAGCGCGGAATTCATTCCGCCTCTTCGCTTTGAAAAGAAACGGCCGGGAGCGATCCCGGCCTTTTTTTTGTGGAAGGCAGGGGGGGAGGGACATTCCTGTCCCGTTTTTTGCTCTTCCCCCCTTTCCTTCGCGGGACAGGAATGTCCCGCCTCCTTGTTTGACTCCCTTATGAAATTGGCCAAGTCGTTGTCCACGGCCGTGATTTTCTTGTTCCTGATGGCGCTCGGGGTCGCTCCCGCCCGCGCTTTCACGCATCCGGGCATCCCGTTCACCCGTGACGACCTCGCCACTCTCAAAGCGAACCTCGGCACCGAACCGTGGAAGTCCGGCTATGCCGCGCTCGCGGGCGATGGGCGATCCTCGCTCGATTACGTGATGCAAGGGCCGTTCCCGTATGTGAATCGCAACCACTACGGCAACCACGACCACGGCTACGCGTGGAAGAACGACATGCAGGCGGTCTTCAACCTCTCCCTCATGTGGTGCTTCACCGGCGACGCCCGTTACGCGCAAAAATCGCGGGACATTCTGATCGCTTGGGCGACGACGCAGACGGCGTTCAACGGTATCGAGGCGTCCTTCGATCTCGGCGATTACGCCCATTGCTACGCCGGTGGCGCGGATATTCTGCGCGGCACGTGGAGCGGGTGGACGGCGAAGGACACGGCCACGGTGCAGAATTACTTCAAAAAGGTCTTCAGCCCGGGAATGCCCCGCTTGAGCGGATCGGGTTCGCAGGGAACGGAAGGGCTACTGTCTTCCTTGGCGGTGGCCGTTTTTTGCGACGACAAGGCGGCGTTCGATTCCCTCGTTTCGCTCATGCTCACCGATGGGAATTCGGGCCTGCGCAACACCCTCGCCAACGGGCAGGTCGGCGACAGCGGTCGCGACCAAGGCCACACGGCGCTCTACATCAACAACCTCGCGTTGATCGCGGAGATTTTCTGGAAACAGGGGGTGGATCTCTACTCCGTCTGGGACAAACGGATCCTGGCGGCGGGCGAATATTACGCGCGCTTCAACTACCCGGGGCCGACACCTCCGTTCGTGAGCTTTGGCGCGCCGTTTTGGGGGTCGTTTTCGAAAATCGGCGATACCCCGCGCGCCTCCGGTCAATCCCGCCGGGCGCTGAACATCCTGCACGCGGCTTACACGGTTCGCAAAGGCATCCCGGCTCCGTGGATCGAGCTTTACCGCGACGAACAAGCCGAGGACGGCCAATCCTTTCTCTTCCGAAAATCGGCCGATGCCTCGAAAGCCGCTCCGCTTCGGACGCCGGCCTTTCCGCCCGCGACCAGCGTGACCTCCGGCCTTGCCAACGCCGATCTCAACGGCTGCCAACCGACAGGGATCGGCACCTATGCCAATGGAACCTGGACGCTCGCCGGCGGCTATAACGGTACCGATCCATGGTCCGCCGACAACGGCCGCGACACGGTGCATTTCACCTACAAGACGCTCACGGGCGACTTCTCCATGGTGGCCAAAGTCACCTCGATCACGGGCGCGGCTGGCGCGAAGGCTGGCATCATGGCCAGAGATTCTCTGGGCGATGCCGCTTTCCGGAGCTGGGTGGCGATCGTTCCGGGAAAATCCTACGGACGCGGCATCCGGGGATGGTCGGATCTGCCCTACGGGGCGAATGCGCAGACGATGGGCTTTCCGATTTCGCAAATGCCTTACTGGGTGAAAATGGAGCGCATGGGCAAACGTCTGCAGACCTTCGTTTCCCAAACCGGAGGCGACTGGAGTCCAGCCTGTGTGGCGGACTTCGAGAAACTGCCGCCGACGCTTCATGTCGGGCTATTCACCACGTCCCTGGCGTCCGGCGAGTTGAACTCGGCGACGTTTACCCACGTGGCTATGACCGGCGGGGATGGCGGCAATCAAACCGTGCCGGACGCGCCTTTCTCCGTGCTCGCCGCGGGCGCGGACCGCCAGGTGCAACTGCGTTGGAACGAATCCTTCGGCGCGAGCGGCTACCGGGTGAAACGCGCCACGACCCCAAACGGCCCCTTCGCCACCCTCGCGACTCTTTCCAAGACCACCTACACGGACACCGCCGTCGCCAATGGCACGACGTATTACTACGTGGTAAGCGCGGGGAACGCCAAAGGCGAGAGTGCGAATTGTCCAGCCGACGCCGCGACGCCGGTGCGCCGGATGGTCAACATCGCTTCCGGCGGCACGGCCGAGGGCAGTCCCGGCAACCCGAACGATTATGAAAAACCCGACAAGGCCTTCGATGCGAACCCCGGCTCGAAATGGCTCAGCCCCGCGCCCGGTTGGTTGCGGTATGATTTCGGAGGCAAAGTGCAGACGATCAAACGCTACAGCCTTACCAGCGCCAACGACGTGCCGGGACGCGATCCGAAAGACTGGGAGTTCCAAGGCTCCAACAACGGCACCACCTGGACCACGCTCGATACACGGAGCGGACAGGTGTTTCCCCATCGGCATCAGACCTTTTACTACGACATCGCCGCGCCAGCTTCGTATCGCTATTGCCGGCTGAACGTCACCGCCAATCATGGCGAGGGTTCCACGCAGCTTTCCGAGTTGAGCCTTCTCGTCGAATCGCCTTAAGAGCGAAGCGTCAGCACTTCGCCGCCGCCAGCAGTTCTCTCAGGCGCTCCGCTTCCGTCGCGGATGTCTTCGCCACGAAGCCGCGCGCATGGGCGAAGTGGACGTCGTGTTCTTCCTGAATGCGGGTGAAGTCGAAAAACGGATGGTCGTTGTGACGGGACAAACCGTAGCCCGTGCCTCGACGGTCCGGATAGACCAAGCCGGTCACGGTCTTCTCCTTGCCGATGACTTCCAGGTAGCGGGCGAGTCCCGACGACGGCTCTTCGTTCATCGGTTCGGTCCGAGGAAGGAAGAGCACCTCGGTGCCATCGAGTTCCCACAACTCGGCATGGCGGGCGATGAAATCGAGCCGCGCGCGGAGGTTTTTCACATACTCCAAAAGGTCTTCGCCGATGAAGCGCAGGACTTCCCAGATGGGGTTGCCGGGGACGAGCCGCGATTCTTTCGCAAAGCGCCGCAGAATGGTGACGTCGATCGGCGAGTTGAGCTTGAACAAGGTCTCGCGCGCGACGCCGAGCCATTTCGCGGTGGCGATCGGTCCACGCGTATCGAACCACTCGGCCGGTTCCAGCCATTCGCAAAAGCGCTTGGCGTCCTCATACATTCCCAGATTCTGGAGCACGAGCGTGAGCGCACACGCGGGCGGGTGATCGGCGGGGAATTGATGGTGGTCGAAATTGTTTCGCTCCGGTGCGTGTTCGCCCCCGACATCCACCACGGCGATCGAAGGATCGGCGAGGTCGGCGGCGGTCGGCTCACGGCGTTCGATGGGGACACCGTGGACGGCGACCAATAAGCTGCACGCGAGAAGCTCGTCTTTATGCGAGCCGCCGGGATGGGTGACGATCAGGGAAACGGACATGGGATAAAGGGAGCGCGGGATTGGAAACCACGGATGGACACCCATTCGCGCGAATGAGAAACCTGGGGGCAATGAAATTCGTGGCAAGAGCGCTGGTGGTTTCCGTCGTGGTCGCCCTCGCCAGTTGTTCACCGTTACGGCGGCACCGCTTGGTCGATGTCGAAACTCTGCCGCGTCCGCCGAAGCTGGATGTTCACTACGCCACGACGGAAAACTTCACGCATCAGCGGCTTTATCCCCGCGCGAAGGTGTTTCTCCATCAAGACGCCGCTCGGGCGTTGGCGGCGGTGCAAACCGATCTCGCCCGCGACGGCCTGCGCCTGAAAGTCTTCGACGGCTACCGGCCGCTTTCCGTGCAGCAACGAATGTGGGATCTGATCCGTGACGAGCGCTACGTTTCCAACCCCGCGGTGAATCGCGGTCGCCACACGCGCGGCACGGCAGTGGATGTCACGCTGGTGGATTCACGCGGTCGCGAGCTGCCGATGGGGACGAACTACGATGATTTCAGCGAAAAGGCGCACCCCGGTTTCGCCGGTTTGCCCGAGCGGGTGAAGCGCAACCGCGCTCGTCTTGCCGAGGTCATGACGCGGCACGGTTTCGAGGTTTACCCCTACGAGTGGTGGCACTTCGATCTGAAGAACTGGAAGCGCTACCCCGTGCTCGATGTTGGCATCGACGAGCTTGCAGCAGGCCAAAAGCTGGCGGCACCCGTGGATGATTAACGGCGACGTCTGCGCTTCGGCGGGCCATTGCGATCGCCTTCGGTGCGCGGCGCTTGATTGCCCTGCGGCCGGCCTTGTTGCCTTGGCTGGCGATTGCCTTGTCCACCCGGGCGACCGCCACCGCGAGGAGAATCGTTTTCCTGCTTCGGTGGGGCGGGGGCGGTGAGGTCGAAGCCTTGCGCGACCTTGCGCTCGATCTTTTTCCCGGTGAAGCGCTCCAACGCGCGCAACGCATCGCGGTCGTCTTCGGTGATGAAGCTGATCGCGTCGCCTTCCGCTTGAGCGCGACCGGTGCGGCCGATCCGGTGGATGTAGTCTTCGGTGGCCGGGGGAAAATCGTAGTTCACCACGTGCGTGATGCCGTCGACGTCGATGCCGCGCGCGGCGATGTCGGTGGCGACCAACACGCGCACTTTGCCCGCTTTGAAATCGGTGAGCGCGCGCTGGCGTTGCGGCTGGCTGCGGTTGCCATGGATCGCGGCGGATTCGATGCCCGCGCGAGCGAGCTGGCGCGCGATGCGGTCAGCGCCGTGTTTCGTCCGGCTGAAGACGAGCACCATGTTGAGGTTCTCATCCTTCAACAGATGGATGAGCAAGCCGCTTTTCAAATGCTTCGGCACTTCGTAGATCGCTTGCGCCACGGTGTCCGCGGTGTTCGTGCGGCGACCGATTTCCACGATCTTCGGGTTGTGCTGAAACTCGTGGGTGAGGCGTTCGATCTCCTTCGAAAGCGTTGCGGAGAACAGCAAGGTCTGTCGGCGTTTCGGCAGGGCTGTGACGATTTTCCGCATCGGCGGCAGGAAGCCCATGTCGAGCATGCGGTCCGCTTCGTCGAGAATCAGGAATTCGAGGCGCGTGAAATCCGCATGGCCCTGGCCCATCAGATCGATCAAGCGGCCGGGCGTCGCAATCACCACATCGGCGCGGTTGCGCAGGGCATCGGCCTGCGGGCGTTCGCCGACGCCGCCGTAGACCTTCGCGATCTTCAAATGGAGATGCTTGGCGTAAGTGCGGAGGTTTTCTTCGATTTGGACGACCAGCTCACGAGTCGGAGCGAGGATCAGCGCACGGGTGTGGCGAGGGCCACCGGAAGCGAGCCGCTTCGACAACATCGAAAGCATCGGCAAGGTAAACGCGGCGGTTTTGCCCGTGCCGGTTTGCGCGATCCCGATCAGGTCGCGGCCCTCCAAAATCAGCGGAATCGAGGCCGCTTGGATGGGGGTGGGCTGGGTGTAGCCGGCCTCGGAAACGGCCTGCTGGATCGATGGCTCAAGGCCAAGCGCACGGAAGGGCATGCGTGCCAGTGACTTGGGGTGAAGGGAAATGCACGCACGAAAATGGAAAATCGCGGCCTCGTGGCGCACTCGCCCGTGCGGTCCCGGCAGGGGGCGCGAGGCGGTTCCCGGAGTTTTCCGGATCGAAAACCAAAGCCGGACGCGCCTCACGACACGCCCGGCTTTTTAAGCGATTTCCAAGAAACTTACCGCTCTTCGGTGGTTTCCTTCTTCTCCACCGACGTGCCGCCGGGGCTTCGTCGGACGGCATTCGAGATGCCGTTCATTGGAATTCTCCTGCCTTTTGAGGGGCTTTGGATAGCAATGCCCGGAAGTTTTCATGCGCTTCGACGATCATGCATCGGCCATGGAAGTCGAAGTGACGCTGCACGATGGGACGAGTGGTCGCGCAGGCTTTGCAATGAGGGATTTCGAACACCAACATATCGCGGGTCGCCCGATGTCGTTTCCAACGTCTCTCGACCATCATCAAAATTTTCGCGCTGATTAACTGGAGTCCGAATTTCCACGCCAGGAAGACAAACAGGATTGGATTCAACCGATTCCAATCATAGGGGCTCACGTCGCTATGATTGGCACGATAGCGAAGCGGCGATACCCGCCTGGTTGCGTTGCCGCAACGGATGCAAACCTTAGGAAGCGCCTGATTGCCGAAAATCGTCACGTCGTGGTATCGGGGGTCGGAAAGAACCCGCGAGTGGACTATTCCTTCCATCGAACGACTCCGGGTGGCTCTCCATCGCGACGTCCATAACATCAGTGCCGGGATCATGCCGAAGACCGCCGGACAAAACGCCGCCGCGGCCGCCTGTGTGAAGCCTCCGGGCCCACCGCTGGTCGCGAGCACGATCCCCACGATCAACAGTCCGAAGATCCCGCAAATGATCGCCAAGCAAATCTGGTTTCCATTCCAAGAAACTTTACGGCGGTGAGAGCGTCGAACTGGGGGCATGAGCTAGTGGGCTATCTTCGCGGCAACAGATGGCAAAGAGTGAGCGCGGCTTTCGGCGCTCACTTCATCGATAAAGGGGAGAGGTGGATTGAGGTCGATGGAAGCCAAGGGTCACTGCCACCAAGGTCGGGGCGTTCCAACGATGCGCTTCATTTCAGCCTTGTAGAGCTTTGGCACCTCGGATCGGCGAATGCTCGACGCCCGGATCGACGTATACTTGCGGGCGATCCGCGGCTGGTCTTTTTCAAACTCATCCGTGATCAAGACCACTCCGTCGCCGAAAACAGGCATGCCAAGGATGTTTTTACCGGTGATGGTGAGCACGTTGATCCGGCCGACGTAAGTGGCTTCTCCCGCCCGCACTTGAAACGGCACTTTCATCGGGAGCCGGTTGCTGACCGTCACGGTGGCGGTGACCGCAGGCCCGGTGATGTTCCAACGCGTGATTTCGTAATCGCCCGCTGGCAGAGGAATCGCGACGAGTTCATCCGGATTCGGATTTTTCGAGAAAAGATCCTTCAAGTTATCCGGGAGGGGCATGAAGGTCACTGTGGAATCCTTGTTGGCGTTCGACGCGCCCCGAGCGGTCACCGTGGTGGTGGCCCCCGATGGATATTTGTTGCCCGTGCGGTCCACACTCACCATGTGAAACGCGCCCACCACATAGCCTTCGCCAGGCTTAAGCCCGCGGGCCTGGATCGCATGCGATGGCAGCGGGCAATAGGAAGGCCCGCATGAAGTGAGGCCAATGGCACCGAGGGCCGCAACGAGGGCGAGCACCGAGGTTTTCTTGTGAGACGTAACCGTAGAAAAACGCGCGAACTTGAAAAGGAAACGCATAGGAGAAAGGAGGGGTGAATCAGTGGCAAAAGTTCAAAGAACTGATGTGGCGCCAGTCAGGTCCAGGACTTGAACGAATTAAAGTTTTTTCCTGGGTTATGACATGATTCCATTGGGCCAAACTTCCTATCGCTCGCAGAGAAACGTAAAAAGCCGGACACGCGTGAACGCGCGTCCGGCTTTTGGGAGTTGGTGCGGGAGAAACTTACCGCTCTTCGGTGGTTTCCTTCTTCTCCACCGACGTGCCGCCGGGGGTGATCGTGGTGTTGGTTTCGGTCTTTTTCTCGGTCGAGGTTCCCGGCGTGACGATGGTCGTGTTCTTCTCCGCAGGTGGAGCGACGATGGTCGTCTTGTTTTCCGCGGGCGGATTGACCGTGGTTTCCTTGTGCTCACACGATGAGAAGACGAATGAGGCCACAAGTGCGGTGAACAGGTAGTGTTTCATCGTTTTTTAGTTGGGTTTGCACCGCGGCGCAGGTTTTTGCCTCAAGTGCATCGTCCAACCGTAACCCAAGTGGGTGAACCTGTCCAACAGCTGGGAGCTTCCCGGGCGGCTGAGCCGGAAACGGTTTTCGCCCCCGCGTTGGTATTCGCCTTGCTGATTCCCGGTGCACGGATCGCACCCACCCATTGCCATGACGAAACTCGAAATGACCGAAGCCATCATTGCCGCGAAAATTTCCCACAACCGTAGCTGGGCGGAGATCGCCTCGGCGGTCGGGCTTTCCGAAGTTTTCGTGACCTCCGCCTGCCTCGGTCAAAATAGCCTGTCCCCGGCCGAAGCCGCGGCGCTCGGCGATTTCCTCGGGCTTCCACCGGCAGTCGCCACCGCTTTGACGCGTTTTCCCACCAAGGGCGTCGGCACTGCGGAGTTGTCCTCCGATCCGCTCCTCTATCGATTCCACGAGATCAATCTCGTCTACGGTCCGACAATCAAAGAGCTGATCCACGAGAAGTTCGGCGACGGCATCATGAGCGCCATCGACTTCACGCTGGAAATCGACAAGCAGGAGGACCCGAAAGGCGACCGCGTGCTGGTGACGATGAACGGCAAGTTCCTGCCGTATAAGAAGTGGTGAAGAAGACTTTAAAAAGGCCCCTAGCACGTGAAGGCGAGCTAGGATCGGCAATCGGGACGGAAGGTGATTCGGCCGAGATACAACAAGCGGAGAAATGAAACATCGTTGGAGTAGAGACGAATAAAACTTCCGTCTTTCTAACGCCCTGTCTTGACCCTGAAGCATTGCGACCCTATTCCCCCTGCCGACTCGCCCCCCCGATTCAGTCCTGATGACGGACTCGTGGAGGCGGTTACCCCTTAACCCCCACTATTCATGAATCGCCTTTGGACTGGCCTTCTTGTGATGGCGTCGTTGCCCTCGGCCTACGGTGCCAACGTACTTGTGAACCATAATTTCGAAGCGTTCAGCATCGCCTCCGGTAATTATAACCTGGCTTATAACGCGTCGACCAATCCGGATGGTTACAATCAGAGCTTCGGCTCGGCCCCAACCCTTTCCCGGCAATATCAGGAAACGGCCACCGACATGGGCTGGCTGACGACGGCGTCCGATGGTCGCATCGAGATTTGGCAAAGCGGCCACTCCAGCGTCTCTTCCGCGGAAGGCGGTCAATTCGCTGAAATCAACGCCACCCAGAACGCCGCGCTTTATCAGGACGTCACGATCGATTTGTCCGGCTTGGTGGACTTCTCGTTCTTGCATCGAGGTCGCTCCGGCACGGACACCATCGAGGTCACCATCACCTATTTCGGATTGGATGGCCAACTCGGCGGCGGTGACGACCAACTGATGGTGCAAAAGCAATACAGCACGGGAAACACCGCGTGGGTTGAGTACACGGAACAAGACCAGTTCACCTCAGTGGAGGACGGAGTCTATCGCTTCTCGTTCGAGGCGGTTAGTTCCGCGGGCGGAAACCTTTCCTTCGGGAACTTCATCGACGATGTGAATTTCGGTGTCGCGGCTGCGCCCGTGCCGGAACCCTCCACCGCGCTTCTCGGCGGACTTGGTCTGCTCGGCTTTTTGAGCCGTCGCCGTCGTGCTTGATCGTCGCCGAACGATTGACGACCCCTCTCCAACAGGGATCACGACGCCATCCGATAAGGGTGGCCGTGATCCCTGTATTGTTTGGTGGTGTTGTGACCACGGCTCGCTGACTCTCCGGCAAAATCCTCCTGCATCCGACGAACGAACCGGTTAGAGAGGACGGATGAAGCACGTGATGATCACCGGTTGCACCCGGGGCTTGGGGTTGGCGATGGCGCGGTCGTTTGCCAAGCGGGGTTGGCGGGTTTCCGGCTGTGGGACGAAACGCGACGCGGTCGAAGGGCTGGCCGCCGAGTTGGAAGAGGTGGATTCCAGTAAACCAGGCACTCACCTGATCCGCACCTGCGACGTCACCTCCGCCGCAGAGGTCGACAAGCTGGCCGAGGAAATCCTCGCCACCGTCGGCGCGCCGGACCTGTTGCTGAACAACGCCGCCGTCATCAATCCCAACGCGCCGTTATGGGAGGTTTCGCCGGAAGCCTTTTCCCGCGTCATCGATGTGAACCTCAAAGGCATCCACCTCGTGCTGCGCGCCTTTTTGCCCGCCATGATCGCACGCGGCCGCGGGGTGGTCGTCAATTTCTCCTCCGGCTGGGGCCGTTCGACCTCGCCGGAAGTCGCGCCCTACTGTTGCACCAAATGGGGCGTCGAAGGCCTGACCCAAGCGCTCTCGCAGGAACTGCCGCCCGGCCTCGCCGCGATCGCCCTCAATCCGGGCATCATCGACACCGAGATGCTCCAGCTCACCTTCGGCCCCGCCTCGTCGGATTTCCCCGACCCCGCCACGTGGGCCAAAAAAGCCGTGCCTTTCCTCGAATCCCTCGGCCCCCGCCACAACGGCCAAGCGCTCACGGTGCCGCAGGGGTGAGGGTAAGTCGTCTCAGGGCCCGAAGGATTGCTTCAGCGAGATCAAGTCCTTCTTGAGCTCGTCCGCCATCGCCATGGTGTAAATTCGGCGGATTTTGCCTTCGTTTTGAAGCTTGATGATTTTGCGGAGGTCGCTCTGCCTAGCTTTCCAACTAATGCCATCCGTTACGAGGAGGAAAGCAGTGTCGTCGCGACGTTGCTCGACAATGCGGTAGATGTCTCCGAGTACATCGGTTTGCTTGCTGCCGGTGGCGTTAAACGCCTTCACCTCGATCAAGATGTGGGCGTCTTCGGCGCTCGGGATTGCGAAGTCCGCTTTCTCGCTGCTCAACCCAGAGGCACCAAGAAATTGACAGCGGGTTGCGATCTGGTTCTCGGCGAAAATATCGAGAAGGAGATCTTCGACGAAATCCTCCAGCATCCGGCCTCGCAATTGACCTTTGCGGGCGCTTCCCCAACCGCCTTCGAACAATCCTACTAGCCGGTCGTGCCATTGAAGTGGTCGATGAATCTCCGTGTTCATCTTTTCCAAGAGGCCTGCCTTCGCGAAGGCGTCGACATAGGCGGCCGGGTCTTTGCGGAATTGAGTCAGTTTACCTGTCCCTTTTCCGTCAAAGAGAGCAGGGATGTCGCGGTCGTATTCATCTTTCGACATCCCGAGAAACAACCGGAGAACGGTGGAACCCGCGCGGAAGTCCGCTTGGAGCATCCGGATGACATCGAGTGCGGTGACCTCGGCGGTCACGGGCAAGGCTTTCAGCTGGGAAATCACCGCTTCCGCATGTGGGTCGGTCATCCAGTCCACTTCAAGCACTTGAAGGGAATCCGCGATTTCTTCGAACGTCTGCTTATAGCGTTTCACGAGCCGATGATGAGATATTCCCGCACCACGTTCCGTTTCGCGGCGGCGTGAGTGCCGAAATGGTAGCGATGCTCTTTTTCGAGCACTTCCACCGACTTCTTGTAGCGCCCCATCAGGGAACGCAACGTTTCGAGGTCGGGATAGGCGTTCGAGGAATAGGACAGGACCAGGATCGAGTCCGCGAAGTGGCGGAACAGCCGGGCGAAGGCGTCCAGCGCGGTATGGCGATATGAGAATGGCGTAAAGGGCTTCGCAATCTTGCGCACCTTCGTGTTCATCATCACTTCCTTCCCTTCCCAATAGCAGGCGAGGCCTTCGAGGAAATGGTACCGCTTTATATAGCAGTTGTCGTCGGCGAGCGGAACGTAGGGTGGGTCCATGTAGACCAGATCGCTACCCGGTTTCACGTCGAAGACATCGCCGCAGGTCACCGAGTTGCGTTTGCCGTTGCTGAAGACGGCGGCGTTGTAGATGTCCACCTGTTCGAGGAAATGCTCGCGGATGGTGAGCTGGAGATCCCTGCGGCCGTCCTGGTAACGAGTGGGATCGCTGACGGTGAACAACCCGCGGGGCTGACGTTTAATGGCGGAGCGCAACAGGGCGGCCAACGCGACCGCGCGCTTCAAAGGAGAATCCATCTCGCGGATGCCGGACCAAAGATCATCGAGAAAGGAAAGTTCCTCCGGGGTATAAAAAATGCCCTCGTAGGTATTTCGGATGAAGCGTTCCGACTCCGATCGGGCCTTGCTCGACAGCAGGAATTCCACATCAGCGCCTGCAAGCCGGGTGGCGCTATTGGCTACGGTGGCGGAGCTGAGGACGGAGGGAAAGGCGAGTGTGTCGTTTGAACGGACCTGTTTGCCCATGGCCTTAAGCAGGTAAGACACGACACCCGAACCGGAGAAAGCATCTGTCGCTGTTTCAAAGCCGATCTCCTCAAGCGTTTTGTGCATCCAGGGCAGCAGTCGAAACTTGCTGCCCATGTAGCGAAACCTCGGAAACCGGTTCATGAACTCCGGCAACGCCCCGACTTCAGTGAACAAGTGGGATTGGGTTTCGGCTAAGGGCTTCATGGTCGGACACTCTATCAGAAAGTGTTCTTGAGAACAGCTGATTTTGGAGAGCCTTGGAATATTGGCCTCTGCGTAGCACATCAATCGAGCGATTTACGGGGCCGCGAGCAAGCGCAAGATCGCGCGACGGTAGGCCGCGACAGCTCCGCCGCATTCACTTAATCAGCCCAACTCCTCCTCAATGAACGTCAGCACGAGATCGACCAGCTCGTCCATCCCCTCAAACAGCTCTTCCTCAATCGTGGAAAGGTATTCCTCTTCGGTTTCGCTGTAGTCGTAGCGGTCCTCCGGGCGGGTTTCGCACCAACAGCTGGCGTTGAGGGGATCGACCAGGGTGGTCGCGCCGATCAACTCGAAGGAACTGATCACCCGCTGGTGATTCACGCCGCTCTGCCAGAAGCCGTGCAAGCCGTCCTCGCTCTCCAGCACCGGGACGGTTTCGTAAACATCCATCACCGCGCGTTCTTCGCGGGTGAGTTTTCGCTCGGCCGATTCGCTCTCCAGACGATCGACCAGCAACTCCACTTCATCCGGCCATTCAATCGGTTCGTGAGAAAGCATCGCGCGGGCTTAGAACGAGGGGACGATCCTTGCCAAGCGAAACGAGAGGTGCTCGGAAAATGCAAGATGAGAGGACCGACCCGCTCACGACCCGCTCAGGACCGCCCCCATTCAGATCACCGCGACAGGCATTCCCAAGCGAGTGCGGCCGCGGCAGAGCGGGTCTCGGCACGGAGTTTGCCCAGCACGTTCTCGACGTGCTTCCCCACGGTGCGGGTTTGGTTGCCAAGGATCACGGCGATCTCTGAGTTTCGTTTGCCTTGGGCCATCCACGCGAGCACCTCGGCTTCACGCGGCGTCAGGCCGAGACTCTGTAATACCTCCGCCGACGGCTCGGCCGGCCGCTCTTGGAAACGAATCACGCGTGCCAGACACAACGGGTCGGTATTCACCAGAAAGCCGGCGGGCTGGATCAGTGCTGCCGGCGTGCTGCACTTCACTTCGAGGCGCCGCTGGCCTTTGGTCCGAATCAGGTTCGATCCCGGACCGGGGTTCGTTTCAAGCCATTGGCGGATGTCCGCCGGAAGCTTGCCCTCGGCAAATTCGCCAAACCACTCTTGGCAAAGACGCTCAGCCTGCTTGGTGGCAAAGGCGCATTCGCCGGTCTCCGTGGCGACCAGCAGAGCGTCTTCGCCCCCGGTCAAATTTTTCAGGGCCAGTGCCCGCTCCATCTCGGTGCGGGACTTCGCCTTGCGATACGCGTCGGCCAGATGCGGCTCGAGGATGTGCAACAGTGCACGGTCGTCCTCCGTGAAATTGCGCAGCCGCCGATTGAAGACTATGCACACCGTCGTGTTGGGATCGGCGGGAAAGGCGAGCACGATTTGATAGTTCGTCCCGCTGCACCGGTAAAAATCGTGGTAGAGCCCCTTTTGTCGGAATTGCCGCAAGGTCGTAAAGTCGCTCCACATGGCCACCGGGCGCTCCCAAGGCCGAGAGATCGTCCCGAAGCTGGGGTGCTCGCGCATATGCGCATCTAGCACCGCTGTATCGGCCCCAGGGATGTTCGCCGGCCACGTCCGGTAGCGTCCGCACGATCGCTGGAAGTCGACGATATCCACCGTATAAATATCGGCGGCAATCAATTGCCGCAACGCGTAAAAGAAAACATCCGGCAGCGACGCCAGAGTGGCCTCGCGGTGAAGTTCGAGCAGTGCTTGGGACAACTTGCAACCGGTGGGCAGGGCGACTCGAGGCATCGCGATAAACTCTTCAGGATCACGCCGAAGGAGAAGCCAAATTTCCGGTGAAAATCAAAGCCGAGGTCGGAGTCGATCTGGCTGTCCATGCGTCATTTGACTTATTTGCTAACCGGCGGAGGTCTGCGATAGCTAACGCCATGCCCGCGGTTTGCGGCATGACAACTGCAGAACCCGCTTTGAACTCAATAAAATAACATATCATCAATGAAAAGTAAATCCAACACATCATTTCTCTGCCTAGCAGCGCTTACGACGGCCTGCCTAAGCCCCCAGTTATTTGCCCTCACAGTCACCGACTTTGCGCCTGTTCCCGCTCTCGAAGGGGACCCCATCTTCTACGGTAGCGGAGGCGCCAATACGTGCTGGGGCGTCAACTCAGACGGTGTTGTCGTTGGAACCGCCGCCTCCTCGGCCGGCGTCTCACATTCTTTTGCCTACTACTCCGACACAGACCAGCTGGTAGATATCGGCACTTTTGGTGGCTATGATTCCGCCGCTACGGCGATCAATGAAGGGGGGAATATTGTCGGTCAAAGCAATGACGCAGATTACTATTCCGTTTCCCATGTCTACCAGTTTGACGGCTATAGCATGGATCCTCTTTCCGGGCTTTCAGGCGATTCCTATGCCGCCGGAATTAACTCCGCTTCCGAAATCTGCGGATCAACCGGGTCTCGTGCATTCTTCCGGAATGCTTTTGGAACGTATGCTCCTCCAGGGGGCGCGGATAATTATATGTCTTGGGCTAGTGCCATCAACGACCAATCGATGATCACCGGTTATTTCCAGACTTCATCGCCCTATATCCACCACGCCTTCCTCTGGGATACCGGCAGCAACACATGGACCGATCTAGGCACCTTGGGCGGTAGCTCCAGTTGGGGCTACGCCGTGAACTCCTCGGGTCACGTGGTTGGAGCGTCTGCGCTTAGCAACGCCACAACAAGCGCATTCCTTTATAGCAATGGGACTATGACCAATCTCGGCTCATTGGTTGGCGTCGACGGCGGCAGTTGCGCGTATGGTATTAGCGATCAAGGTCATGTGGTTGGCACTTCCAGCGCCACCGATGGTGCGCATGCGTTTATTTACAAGGACGGAACCATGCATGACCTCCACACGCTTGCAGCATCTTACTTGGTACAAGACGAGACTTCCGAAGGGTTCACAATCTTAGAAGAAGCGAGGGCCATTGGGCGCTCCGCGGATGCCTCTGGCCGCTATGTGGTCGTCGGCAACGGATGGTATCGCAACGCCCAAGGAGATTGGATCCGTCAAGGATATATCTTGCACATCGCCGACTGAGCCTCCGGCATCGATTAATTAAATGATTCCTTATAAACGCCATAGCTTGCCGCTATGGCGTTTATTTCTTGCTAGCGACCTGAGCGAAAGCATCGCGCGCTGGCTTAGAAGCGCTACTCCCCGTGACGAAACGGTATTCCCCGGGGAAGAAACGGTATTCCCCAAGGGCAGAGCCGTATTCCCGGGGAAATGACCGATCTGGCAGGGGAAACGCTGTCCGCCCCCGGTCATTCCGGCTTCTTTCCGGGAGAAATTCCCTGCCAGACAGGGGAAACCGGGCGTTTCACCGTTAGTTTGGTATCTGCCCTCCCCGATTCGACCGCTTCCCGCGGGAAACGGTCGGGTTCCCGCATTGGCTCGTTCGCTCCTCGGGAAAAAAGCGTTTAGAGGCAGCCGAAAGCCTGAGCGGGAAGAGAGGCGGAACGTTCGAAGTTTGGAGCTGACCGTTCAGGCGTGGATGGAAGGGAATGATAAAATGCGAGGACCGACCCCGTGCAATGATAAAATGCGAGGACCGACCCCGTGCATGCGTGCAGGTCACTTTACGGGTCGTTTGTGCCCCCGGCTTCCCGGGCGAAATGGCGCTCCGCTTTCCGAAGCTCCAGGATTGGATCTTCGCCCAGGCTATGAAGGTAATGAAGCAGGTCCGTGAGGAGATCGACCGCGTTGACGCTCTCTTCCGAATCCATCCCGCGTTGGGTGCGGTAAAAATTGACTGCTTCTCCACCAGCACGTGCCCGCAAGCCATTGCTCAGATCCGGATCGAAATAGCCATCGGTCGCGACGACGCGGGCCGGGTGATGGGGCGGCAGGTAGAGTTCATCGAAGGACAGGCAAACGAAAGCTTGAGTCGTCAGTAAGCCGACTACGGGCCATGCAGTTTCGGTTAGCCCGGATAAGGTCCAAGAAACCGTTGGCCGTTGAAATGGATCATGTGATCCGGCGCATCGGCGACCCAGACTTCGGTTTCCCAAGCAATCGCCGCATGGAAGCGGGCGAAGGTTTTCCGGTCGGGAAACGCGGTGACGAACACGAGGCCGGGGCGGGCGGAGGTGAAAAGCTCGGTTAGCTCGTTTTTGCGCTTTTGATCGACCGGGCCATGCGAGGTCACGGCTTCGATCACGATCAGCCAATCGCGCTTCGCGTCGTGAATGAGCACATCGGGTGCTTTCCCGCGCGGTGGCAAGTGAATGCCTAGTTGAGCCATGGCATCGGCTTCGCTCAGCACTTCCTTGTCGGCCGCATCGCCGAGCAGCAGCACCTTGGGTTGCTGGACAAAGCGCGGAGCGAATTCTTCGACGATGGCGCGGATCAATTCGTTCTGGCCCCCGGCGGAGAGTTCGATGGTGGCTCCATCGGGCAAGCGGACGGATTCACGCGGGAGATCGCGATGCCGGGCTAACAGCGCGCCGGTAAAAGCTTTGGTAAACCTCTCCAGTTCCGCGCCGAAGTCCGGTCGGCCGAATTGAGCGAGAAGCTTCAGCGCGGCGGGTGTCAGTTGGTAACACCACTTCGGGCTGTTGATCGGCCGGTCAGGCTTGTCGGGATTTTCGATCAAAAGTCCGTGCTGAACGAACTGGTGCACGGTTTGGCGGCGGATCGTTTCCCGGGTGTTGGGCGCATAGCGGATGCCGTAGTGATCGCGCATCCAGTCCATCATCTCTGTGATCCGGCGAAGCGGGGCAGTTGCGTCCGACCAAGCGGCTTTTGGCGGGAGATCCGCCAGCGCCAGCAATGTCAGAGCCGACCGTTCGTTCTGCTGCTCGCGGGGAATTCCAAGAGCGGAGAGAATTCCCAGCGCTTCCTTGAGTCGTTTCGCCGCCAACCGATTCATACTGCGAACGAAGGTGCGCCCAGTAATTCGGTTAGGGCAAGGTCGATTGAGTGTTGCTGAGTGTCGTCCAAGTCCAGCGAACCCAAGCGCTCCAGCGCATTCGCATCCGGATAGCGCAAGGCCCGGAGATCGGAGGCGTTGACTTGGGTATGCCCATTGAACTGGCGGAAATAGCGGTCCGCTACCGTGGAATTGAGAAAGCGGCTCAAGCCACGGGCAAGCGCGAGAGGAAGACCGGAGCGTTTGCGGTGGAAGAAGTTGAGATGGTTCTCGATGCCGATGAGGTCTTGGGAGAAGTCGTCGGGATTGAGAACGCCCGCCACCAGCCGGCGTTTTTCCTCCTTCGCGGAAAAGCGTTTGATTAGGACGAAACGTGCAACCGGCAGCAGCCATTTCCGGCTGGTTGCGTCATTGCGAATGGCCACCGCTTTCTTGCTCAAACGGCCATCGGGATAATCCGTGCTGCGAGTGCGTGGCGGCGAAACCGTTCCGGCTTTCACGGCGTGTGGGTAAAGCAAAGGCACCGCATTGCTTTCGAGCTGATAGGCCAATGCCTCCTTGAGGCGAAAATCGACCACCGGGCCCGTGGAGACTTCCAGATTCAAATCCGGGAGACGGCAGGGAAGGGCTTCGAAAAACCCGCGCACGTCGCAGGCGTCGGTTTCCGTCGCGAGATGGATGACGCGATCGGGATCCACCGGCGAAACGAACTGGTCATACGGAATGGGAGATTCCAACGGTGCAGCGAGCGGACCGTTGGAAAGCATCACGTGCGACGGCGCGGTGGTTTCGCGTCTGAGGTGGAAGAGAATGTTCTCCTGGAGCACTTGGTCGCGGCTGAACGCTTCCGAGCGGGAATCGAAGAGGTGGACGCGGTGAAAAGTCGCGCGGCTCAACAGCTCGCGACGGAACTCGCGGAAATAGGGACCGTTGCAGAAGCTGCGCGGAGTGATCGCGGTGAGCTCTCCGTCGGATGTCAATTGCCGCACGGCCAGCGCGACGAAGGCGGCGTAGAGATTGCTCGTTTCAATCTCCACCGAGCCAAGCCAGGCGCGCTCCTTGGAGCGGGTGGCAATCTTGCGGTAGGGGGGATTGAGGATGGCGTGAGTGACGGTGGATCTCGTTCTGTCGTCGAAGAGGTTTTCTGCCAGCGAACGGACCGCGGCCTCGATATAGTTGCCCGAATGAAGGCGGAGGACCGGGTGAATGCCCACTTGCGAGAGGAGCCCGCCAGCAGCGGCGAGGTTCTGGCTCAAAGTCGGATGGAAAGATTCATCCAGCTCCCAAACCTCTAGGATCACTTCCCGCAACGCGGGTAGCTTTGCGTTCGCCCGTAGCGTCACGAGACGTTCGACCACCGCTGCGGTGAGCGCGCCACCTCCCGCTCCGGGATCCAGCACGTGCACGTTCGGTTGGTTGAAACTTTCGACTGAAAACCAACCCGCCAAGCTGCGTGCAATGGCCGGTGGGGTGAAAAATTGCCCTTGGTCGCTCCGCAGCTCGCGCGACTTCTCCACGCTCGCTTGCCAACCGCTGGCATCGGCAAGGGTAAGCAGCGAAGGCGGCAGAGTCATGGTTCAATTGAACAGCGCTGACGGAACGGTGTCAACCTAGCGATTTGGCGGGGGGAATGTGAGATGAAAGGCCCGGGCCCCATTCGGGGACGAAGCGGTCTTCCCGGGAGTGTCAGCAATTTTGTGTAAATGCGGTTAAGCCGGTGATCAGGGTTAGCGGGGCATGCGGTCCGCGAATTCGATGGTAAAGCGGTTCAACGCGTCATGCCAGTTGGGCACCGACAGGCGGGT
>Ga0307412_10000347_pt1 | contig 28990 bp, 39 predicted proteins | sample DK1Cmetagenome_3_FD_203823 | JGI IMG/M metagenome (GOLD analysis project Ga0307412, IMG submission 203823) | Maize rhizosphere microbial communities from greenhouse at UC Davis, California, United States - DK15-C-1 | ecosystem: Host-associated > Plants > Roots > Rhizosphere > Soil | place: USA...
CTCGAGCATGAGCGCTTTGTTGTGCGGGATATCTCTGACCAGTACGAGGCTCCGACTTTTGACCTGATCTTCCGAGACCAGGAGCACGGCGTTGAGCGTTGCTCCGACAGCGTGTGGAGTTCATATGAGCAAGCGTCGCTAGCAGCGGAGGCAATGGAAAAGACGGATCGCCGCCCAGTTCACTGGGGAGTGTTGAAGAGCCTCTAAACGAAGGCTCATAGAACCCAAGCGACCATCTGTGTCGCCATTTTTTGGAGCTGTAAGCCCTACGACTCAATCAGCGGATCGAGGGTGGGCTTTTCCGGATCGATTATCGCGACTGGATTTGGCGCGACACCGATCCTGAAATTCAACACAGCGTTTTCCTCTGGATGGGAGGCATTCATCCCAATACACCGGCATCAAGGTGCTAGTTGATCTCTGCCCCCTTCTGTCTACGGAATCCTGATCATGCCGCCGTTTGATGCCGGCCCTTCCGCGACTCGTTGAGTCTTGTTGGGATTCCCAGCTCCTGCCGTAGCCTGTTGGCATCTCCTGGACAACTTGGATCGCTTTATGTCTTACGCCACCACCATCAACGAACTGTTTGGTCTACGCGACAAGGTAGGCCTTTCAACCGCTTCGGGCTTCAAAGCACGTGTGCGCTTTGTTCAACTGGCCTACCGCCACAATCTCGTGCATGAGATCACCAGCTATCAGTTGTGGGATCGTGGTTTTGAAGGGCTGGGCGAGCGTACTTTTGATACCTGCTTCGAGATGGGAGACAGTCCCGAAGTTATCGCAGAGCTGATCCGTGACGCGCGTACCCACGGCTATTCCAGAAACATAGAGATAGAGGTGGGAAATCCGGACTGCTTCGCCCGTTGGTGCGGCTACGCAGACCGCCAGCAAGAGCTTGCATTTTGAGAACTAGCACCTTGAGCAATTTCAGCCCGGTTCGCCGGGCTTTTTGTTGGCTTGGGATGTTCCTGAATGGCAATAGCCTGATGGCATCTCCCCCTGACAACATGGAGTTGCTCCATGCAGTCCCCTATATTCAAGTTGAGCTCTTTGCCGGAGTAACTTGCATGGCTCATATTCCTAGCCGGGGTGGCCAATGCCACGCTGATCTGCTCTGGGGTGTACGCAGCCGAGCCCCAGGCCTTTCTGCTACTTTTTGGTTGGCTTTTTGGCACCGCTGGCATCGCCCTCCTCGGCTTATTCATGTTGGCCACCTGGTGCGGCCTTGGATTGCTGCTGCCCGCTCTTACCCTCCGGGCGCTGGAGTATCGGTCATGAGTTTCAAGAAATACCTGCTCCCTCAGGAAAGCCGGCAGGCCTGGCCCAACCCGCTCGGCCTGGTCATTCGCGTGCAGCGTATCGCCCGCCTGGGTTATGCCGACGCCGCTTACGGCCGTCCGGAGCGGAAACTGCGCGACAGCGCTGCGCCGGTTACTAACGTGAGCTACCCAGCGCCTGGCCCCGTGACTGTAACGAACTGAAAGGAACCCGCTCGATGCGAACTCTGACGCTGCCACTCAAAGGCGAGTATTTCGACGCGATCAAGGCTGGCGTCAAGCCGGAAGAATTTCGGGCTGCCACACCCTATTGGCGTCGGCGTTTGGAGGGGCAGAGCTTTGATCAGGTAGAGCTGACACGTGGCTACCCGAGGCGCGGAGACGACGCTCGAAGACTTGTTTTGCCCTGGAAGGGCTATCGCTTAACGACGATCGTTCATCCTCATTTTGGCGCGGATCCAGTCGAGGTTTTCGCCATTGACGTTTCATACTAACGAATACGTTGTCGCGGTTGGGGCCGTCATCGCCTGATTTCTTGGGTTCTAATCGCTACGGGTTAGGTTCTTTGCAACCTTCCCGATAGCACCAGATGAACACCATGGCAAAATCAAGATTCGCAAAAGCAAAGACTGAGGCCTCGAGCCCGGCAGAACACCGCAAAAACCTCATTCGACTGCTTCACGCAAACAGCCACCGCCATCAGTTGAGAGATGTGTTCGCCGATTTTTGTGAATTAGGTGCGCTAGCGATAAGCAACAGTGTGGACTGGACCCAGCGTAATGTACGGGAAGAACGCTATCTTAGAATCATCAAGAAGTATGAACCAAGTGAAGCGCATCGATTTCCAGAGATGCTCGCTGAACTTACTATGGCAATGGAGTATGGGCACGATGATGTGCTTGGCCAAGTATTCGGCGAGCTGGAAATGGGCAATGATGCAAGAGGACAGTACTTTACTCCCTACGAAGTCTGTCAAGTGATGGCATCTCTGACCATAGGAGGTGATAGATATTTAGCGGAACGTTTGGCAGAGCGAGGGTTTGTAACTGTCAACGAGCCTGCATGCGGAGCGGGCGCTATGGCAATTGCCTTCGCCGAGGCGCTAACTGAGAAAGGCTTTAACAGCCAACGCTGCCTGCATATCACGGCACAGGATATAGACTCTCGTGCGATTCATATGGCATACCTTCAGCTAAGCCTTCTACATATTCCCGCGACACTGATTCTTGGCAATACGATAATGCGAGAAGAGAGCGAACTGTGGTACACCCCCGCGCACATCTTGGGAGGATGGAGTTACAAGCTGAGTAAGACTCTCGACGTGAACGTTCAACAAAACGATCAGCCTACTGAAATTGCACCAGCAATGTTGACTGATAGGCCTAAGAAAACAGCATTGTTCACACTCGCTAAAGAACAACAATTAGCTTTATTCTGATACGGAATGTCCTCTCTTCCTTTGGGGCTGATGGCTCTAAGATCGTACAGTCCATCCGCAACAGCATTTGAGATAAAGCTCTGGACGTAGCAGCTGTAGCGACCCCCTACCCAGTCGCGAAGACTTCTATGGCTGATTAGTGCTAAAAAACTGAGGCCGCGTCAGGTCGCAAAACTGATCCTGGCTCAGAGGTGCCAGGCACTCCAACAGGTCGAGGTTCGACTTCGAGCTACCTAGTCCAAAATTGTAAGGGTACGTGATATATTCTATACAAACACTACCGTAATTGTGTCACCACTAGGATAGCCAATGGACCTTCTGCACATTAGTGATTTAAGAACGCTGCAACAACCCCACCGAAACGATATTTTGCGGCTAGCTAAACGCAACGGCGCTGAACTTATAAATCGTCCAGTAAAACCCAACCATGCCATGTTCGGCATTACTGTCGCTTGGATGTTAGCTGATATAGACAACCAGTTAGCACCGTATATGAGCAGAAAAATTAATTCCGAAGTCATCATAATTACAACCCCAGAATCAAAAGCAATAGGATTCTTAACCTTCACTCGCTCAATTAATTCACCCACCGCATGTGGATTGAACTATGTATGTGTAGATTCCAAGTACAGAAACCAAGGACTTATGAGGTTGATGATCGATCACTTGAAGTCCATCTATACCGATGTCGCGCTAGCTTGCTTCCCTGGCTTAGTTGAGATGTATGAAAAACTAGGTTTTGTAATGTGTGAAGCTGACGGCGCGCAAGTAGCTATGCGCATTGGTGGCGAAAATGTAATGAATAAAATTTCCCAACAGATGCTTATGGAGCATGACAACGTTAGACACGCAACTCAGTTAATGATTGACAAATACGGCCCCAAAAAGGCTGTCAAGATTAACGATACATTTGACGAAGAAACAAAGCAGATTTCAATATCGGTCAAAATTTTCGTTCGCGATCGCAATCAAACTCCAAAGTTATAGCATTTCAGCTCATGGCCGCATTAAATTAACGGTCCTGGCTCGAGTGTTTAAATGTCACGCGCCCGGCAACACGCACGGTTTCCGGGTACCCTCTTCCCCATCTTAACCCTCTCCCCTCCCCAACTCTAACGGTCATTCTGTTCGTCGCCTCCTCCGGCCAACCCTTGCTGGTCCCTTTTTCTCTGATCGACCTTTTTCATAGGACCACGACTGTGGGCCACGGTGTGGGATAAATAATTTGGGTTTTCACTGAGACTCCGTAGCTTGTGGTCTGTAGCCGTTTTGTATGGGGATACCTTATCCTCCAACATTCCGGCGAAATCTGGCGCGATTGCAGTATCAGCGCCTGCGAACAAACGAGCCGCGAGGAATCCGTAGTGAAAAACCATGATTCGAATGAGCACACTCAACACGAGCCGATTTCTGGTGAGATTTACCACGTCACGCCAACCCGTAATCTTGAGTCCATCTTCCGTGACGGTTTACGGCCGCAGATTGGACCTCGCTCCGAACTACTCGGTGAAGCCAAGGAAATGGTCTATTTCTTTGGGTCGATGCTGGCAGTCGAAGACTCACTCAGTAACTGGCTTGGTGAAGCGCTTGATGACGAGCCTGGAGCGATTTCCGTTCTCGCTGTTGATCGCTCCGGTTTACACCTCGTTACAGATGCGAGGTACGAGCTTGCTTGCCTTCACCTTGTCCCACCGGAGAACATTTCGCTCGCTTTTCAGGATGACGTGCCGGCGGATGAAAAGAATGGCCCGGTGACCGAGGGTACGTCATGAGCAAACTGACCCCTAAGTTCGTCAAGGATGTCGACCAACCCGGCTCCTACCAGGACGGCCGAGGGTTGATTCTTCGTGTATCAGCTACCCTGCGGAAAAGCTGGGTCTTTCGCTATATGCTGGCGAAGCAACGGCACGACCTGGCCCTGGGGACATTCCCTGCCTTGAGCCTCAGAGACGCACGGCTGGAGGCTGACAAGTACCGGCTCGATATCGCCCGTGGCGTCGATCCAGCCGCTGAGCGTGCGAAGGTCAAAGCCGCCAAAGCCTCACGAACCACAACGAGCCACACGTTTCTGTCTTCGGCGGAAAGGTACATACGCACGCATTCGTCGAGTTGGTCTAAGAAGCATCACCAGCAATGGCAGAACTCACTCACGAAGCATGTCTACCCTGTCATAGGCGAATTTAGGATAGCCGAGGTCGACACGGACGATATCCTGGATGTGCTGACCCCGATCTGGAGCAAGATCCCCGTCACTGCGAACCGCGTTAGGAATCGCATAGAGCTTGTGCTCGATGCAGCGAAAGCACTGAGGCTTCGGCAAGGTGAAAACCCCGCACGGTGGCGTGGTCATCTCGACAAGCTCTTGCCCAAGCAATCGCATACGGTAGTGCCCTTCCCGTCTCCGACACCTCTACGCACTGCCGAGCTGCTGGCCAGGCTCGATTCCTTGGATGGGTCAGCAGCTCGAGCCGTTGAAATGGCCATTCTGAGTGTCACCAGGAATCAGGAGGTTGGTGGAGCGCAGTGGCCCGAAATCGACTGGGATAGAAAGATCTGGCGCATCCCTCCGGAACGCATGAAAACGGGCAAGGCGCACCGAGTGCCACTTACCGAGCAAATGCTCGAGGTGTTACGACAGCAAGTCGGCAGGCATGAAAAATGGATTTTTCTTAACTCTTGGCGAACTGGCCCAATCCCCGGCAACGCGATGGCCAGAGTCCTCGAGCAGCTCCAGGTTGATGGAGTTGTACCGCATGGGTTCAGATCTACATTTAGGACATGGGCTGCAGAAGAAACAGACCATCAGAGAGACGTTTGTGAAATGGCGCTCGCACATACCCTTAAGAGTAAGGTCGAAGCCGCATATAACCGAGGAGACCTGCTCGATAAACGTCGTGCACTGATGAACGACTGGGGTATTTTTCTAGCGGCAAACGCACCTCAGGTTAAAGGCGTGTTGTTGGATGCTGTATCGCCAGCTTCCACTGCTAGTGGTTTAGACCTAGCCAGGGTGCAGCCGGCTGCCTAACGTCTAAAAGAATGGCGCTCCGAACAGAGCGCCCAGGTAATATCAATCTTATTCGCTGGGTTGGCCGAACTTGGTGCCCCTAATATCGTTCGCCTCATTACAGATCCGAGCCACATCAAGCATGGCTTTCAACGCTCGCTGTTCCGTCTCCTTTGTGGCGAAAGCAATCATGAACCCGTGAAGAAGGCCGGCAAGCATTGCTCCACTGTCCGGGACGTTACGGTTCCCTGCCACCGCAGTAAATTGCTCCAGGAGGGCCGCTGGCGCCTTCCTAAGAAATTCATGACCGAGCGCCTTTCCGATACTTGCAGTGTGAGCACACTGGTGAACAAAGGCTTCAGTAGACGACATTGGTGTACCGTCATGGTGCTCAAATGACGCCTTTACATGATTACGGCCGTGCACGCCGTCGGAAATGCTTGCCGCACCTTCCCGGACCTTCTCTACCGCCAAGCTGGCTAAGCTGAGGTCTGCTTGAGCTTCAGCCATAACCGCTGAGAGCAGGTCGGCTTCTGTAATTTCAATGCTATCCATTTGATCCTCCGTTGATAGTGTTCACCTCCATCTGAAACTCTCATTCATTCGAAATAACCCAAGTACATCGCGGTTAAACCGTGCTCATAAAAAAGGCCAGAATCACCGGCCTTGTCGTTTGATCGGCAGAACTGCCGATTCATTGCGTTCGCCACGAATCGACTACATCAGCGCCATGCTGTTGCTTCCACAGCTTAAGCATCTTGTTGTTTCCGCCTTTCGTCTCAACTACCTCACCAGTCGCTGGGTTTTTATAGACCTTTACGACCCGTTGAGCACGTTGCCGAGCCGCCTCAGGAACTCCGTTTTTACGGTACTCTGGGTCAATAATCGAGACTATGTCACGAAGGCTCTTTCCATACTCAGCCATCAAAGTCCGAAGCTTTTGGTCAAATTCGCGCTCCTTCAAAAGAGCATGATTTCGGCTCATTTTTTCCAGTCGCTCCTCCAGGGTTTTTAGGGCTTCCTGGGTTTCTCGGTATTCAGTGATTATGGACATCTTCTTTCCTTAGCTCGGGTGTCATGTCTTAGTCCCTGAGGGGGCTAGGTGAGGCTTGCTTGAGGTTCCTTTTAGATCATGCCTGCCAAGGCAAGGATTGAATAGCCTGCCAGGAATCCGACGCAAGGCCAGAAGGCGTAAAACTCAACGTTGGCCACGAATGTATTTTTCATAGTCTCAAAGAGGGCTAACCCTCCTCCTCCATACGATTGATTTCGATGATTATGTGCTGCAGGTTCTCGATCGCAGTTTCGGCTGCTTTCCGGGCCTTTCCGAAAAGGGACTCCTTCCCTTCAAGTTGAGTATCGAGGCGGTTGTTCTCGCGCCTGAGCTGTTTTGCGATGGCATCAAAGTCACCACTTTCGGGAGGTTTCTTGCCCTGAAGCTTGAGTTCCATGGCTTCGGACTGCTTTAACATTAGATCGCGAACAACGGTACGCTGAGTCGCGCTTTGCTCGTCGAAACCATTGATGCTTTCGAAAACCTTCACGGCTGCTTTCACACTGGACAAGGCTTTGGTGCCTATTTCGGACTTCCCTGCCCTGGTTTGAGTGGCTGCCTGTTGAGTGTTCACGCCAGGTGCAGCATTGCTGCTAGAGGGCGTGCTGTTAGCACCAGCCTGGCCGCCGCCGGCCTCAGCTATCTTCTCTTCGATACAACCTTCAGACATCTGATGAGAAACATTCACCACACCATCCAGGGCCTCGTTCGTAGCATCTGAATCACCAGCGGAAGGGATGGACGCGGAGCCACCGTCGCCACCGAAGAGGTTCGGGCCAAAATCCATTTCGGTGGCGTCTTGGGAGTTTTGCATGAGTGGTATTCCTTTTCTGGTCGGGCTTAAGCCTATGGAACCACCCTCCCAGAGAATCCCAACCTTTAAGTCTCATCCGCGTATCGAGCACGCATTTTGGCCATCACGCGATTTTCCAATCGCTTAGCTACGTCCACTACATAGGCAAGAAACTGAAGATCGAGACCTTCATCCACCTCATTCATAATGTCATCGGCAACCCCTTCGGCTTCACGTCCGTAGTGCATACCTGCATCAGCCATCTCGAAGAGAAGCTGAACCGCTGGTTTTCTTTCGTAAATATAAGCAGTTTCCGACTCCTTACCGGAGGTAGCTATATTGAAGTCCGGATTGAAGTCCAGCCGCTCCTGCGCCAGGTCATCTTCTGTATCAAGCGGTACCGGTGGTGGAAGGAAGTCATGCTGTACTGAAATTGCCGATGACTCAGTGCCCTGTATGGGTTTCGATTTGCCCTCCTCCCGCATGGTTTTGGCTGTCTTTCGAATAGCCGTTGGCCCGCGGCTACAAAGCTCTTTTTGTATGTTTGCGTCTAGCTTAGCCACTTGTTCGGCTGCCGAAACACTCACCTCACCAGCTTTGACCGCATCCAGTAGCTCTTTGGTACCATCACGCACTACCTTACATGCCGATGACACAGAACGAGGGCTAACACCCAGGACTTTGGCAGCTTCTTCAATAGCCATTTTAGCGGCTTCCAACTCGCCTGCTCCGGCCTTCTCCAGGTCCACAGTGATGGCGCTAGTCCCTCGCAATGAGGACAATTCTGCAGCGATCAATGCGCGTTGCGCCACGGTAAGCTGTCGACGATATAGGTTGAGCGAAAGGACATAGCCCAGCGCATCCTCCCCTGTGTATTCCTCAGTTCTTGGTTCAATCAGCAGATCTTCGCAAACACGGTATCGATTACGCCCATCCAGTATTTTTCCTTCGTAAAGTACGATAGGAGCACGTTGTCCATGGGTATCGATATCGTCAAGCAACGCTTGATAGTCATCGCCGCGGATTAGAGGAAATAGCTGTGCGTACTCGTGAAACACCAATTGATAGCTTTGCATAAACAGCTTCTCGCTCTATGTTCTTTGCTGGAAAGATAGATCGAAGCCGTAATCAAATGCTGCTTTTTTAGGCAGTTTTGTCGTCTGATTTATAAGGTCTACTTTCGATTTTTCATCAAAAGCAACGCAAAAAAAAACCCTACTGTTTTAGCAGGGTTTTCATATTTTGACGCACAGCTCATTGGCTCTCGATCAGCACTAAATCTTTTCTTGCAGTTGACTTATTAATTCCTCGAGAGCCTCGCGATCTGGCTGCGTGTCCACGAATCTCAGCGATTTGTCTGAAAGGACCTCCATGACACCCCACTTCAATTCATGTAAATCCTGGCCCGGCTCCGGTGGCGTCTCCCAATAGGGAAAGCGTCTGACGACATGAGGCGGCATCTTTTCGATCATGGCTGAATCTCGAATTTTTTCTGTCAAGGCAAAGGCTGCATGCTAGTTAGTGTATAGATATACAGTTCTGGCCACTAGCCAAACAACGGCGTCAAAAGTACGTCATTTTTCTGCTCGCAATTGGATCCAGATCAGCTACAGCTATAAAGAATTTTGTCTCGTAGCACAGCATAAGCTAGGGGCATGCCTTCAGCAAACATTAGGCCATCACAGACCATTTAACTGATCATTAGTTTCAACAATTTTAAGCCGCGGGCGGTTAAGCATGCCTTAAGCGCAATTCATTCTTTAGGGAGGAATCGGCAGGCTGTAGTGAAAGCTTAGTCAAGCTCGGATTTTTTTTGGCCATCCCTTGGCCAGAGCCTGGAGCGGCTGCTGATGGTTTCCTTTAATTTTTGAAAGTCATGCGTTTATCTGACGTCTCTCCCCACTCCTACTCAAGAACCCTGAGCAGCGAATCAGCAGAGAGTATTCTGCTACTGGTCCACAAGCATATGCTTTCTCTCTACCTGGACCTAGGCTTCGATCGTCTTTTTTGTGGGGGATCATTCGTCTCCTTTAGCTACCACCTTTGGCCTGAGCCAACCTTGTCTTCGCATTTCCTCAACTGCAGCTTCCAATTCAGGAATCGAGGAGATTTCGCAACCCACAGTTGGTTTCTTACCTCTGCGATCTGTAGGCAACTGCAAGATGACCTGTCCAGGATCGCTATGGGAGATCTCGAATTTCATGCTTGGGAGGCCATTAAAGATAATGCGTATCTTTTTCTGAACGAGCTCAGCTGAAGCCTGGCGAACCTCACCGTCATGCTCATACGCCAGCGAGATAAGGTGTCTGGTTGAACTGTTCATAGATAATCCCCGCTGCTTGGTCTGCGCAAATTTGCGTAAAGCTCAATGCTTTGTTTTGTTCCCGCGCTTGGCTGCGAATGAACCTATCCTCGCTGCTTAACATTTGAATACGCGCGGGTGCCGTGCATTTCAGCCAGTGTTCCGAAATCACTGAAAACAGCTCGATGCGGTTCAGACCATGTAGATGCTCAGGCTCAATCCTTGGCAGTTGTGCAAGAGCGCTGAATCGTGTCTGAGGTCCCATCATTCTAGATTCTTGTTGTTGCGCGACTGCGGTGGCCATATCCCTATCCCGAAGGTTGAAAAATCATATTCTGACATGGCACTTCGCCTTCATGTTCACGTTTTCGAACCAGTTTAGCGACTGAAATAACTTGTTACATATTATCGATTATCATTCGCGCTGTATGAGTGATCGATCTAATGTTTTCAAGAAGGACTCAAACTGATCAGCAAGCCGAGCAGCATCCACCTTTTTGGCGCAACGGAACTCTAATTTTTTCCCATCCACTCTAACCTTCCCTACCCCGCTGATTTCCCTTTCCGTGAATTTGGATGGGATCCGTCGCTGATCACGTGCCGAAACTTCCTTGGCTATCCATCGAAGCGCATGCTCTTGGGTCCAATGATTATCACGCATAGAAATTACTGCCTTAAACAGCAGATCTGATTCGCTGCGACTAAATTCAATGAAGTCCTTAGCCCATTTCCCCCCGATCAAACCTGGGTTCTTGTCTAGAATCTCTAGTATCTCTGCTGGGAGTTCCATTAGCAGTAAGCATCTGCTAATGATTGAATGGTTCACTCCCACTCGCCTTGCGAGTGCCCGGATCGATGGTTCTCCCCCTGAAGCAAGAATTGATGAGTAAGATTTACCACGTTCGTACTCAGTCAGGGCTTCTTGCCCTTCGTTGTCAGTAAGAGCCAGGATGCGCGCCATCGCGTCATCCATCTCTCGTACATACGACGTAATGGTGTCTCGACCAAGCAGTTTGTGAGCACGCCATCTGCGCTCACCACCAACTAGTTCATAGAAGCCTGCACCTATGGGCCTAACAGTGATTGGCTTTGCCAGGCCAACAGCTGCAATCGAGTTTGCCAGATCTTCAATAGCTGCTTCGCTGAATACCAAGCGAGGCTGATAGGGAGATACGTGTATTTGCTCCAGACTTATGTCTGCCAGTACGCCAGCCGGCGTGAACACTTCACCTGTGGAGCTTGGAGACAGTGTTGGCCCTTTTGCTTCAGTCGTTTTAGTAGCTGGCTTTTCTTGGGGTGCCCTTTGCTGCTGTAACATCTCTTTAACCGAAACCTTCAGGTTTGGTTCAGGAAGTTCTACAGAAGGTTTTACTCCCGACATCCAAGTGGGTGCCGTCTTCTGCTTTCCTGGGTAATCCTCTGACTTAGCCATGCATTCCCCCTCCTCGCTTCTGTAAGCGCTGTCGTTTTTTGATGTTCGGGGCATCGTGTATCGCTAAAGTACTGTCGATGCTTAGAACACTAGTCTTGTCGTTTACCTGGTCCTCTGGGCCCAGATGCTGCCTCTGTTTAACCCCTGGTGCTCTGAGCACCAATGATCCTGCTTTTGCTGTGGTGCTCGGAACACCAGTGCCTCCGATTCATCCCTCGTGTTCGGAACACCAATGATCCAGCTTTTGCTGTGGTGCTCGGAACACCAGTGCCCCTGATTCACCCCTGGTGCTCTGAGCACCAATGATCCAGCTTTTGCTGTGGTGCTCGGAACACCAGTAGCTTTGTCCTACCCTTGATGCTGAAAGCACCAACTACAGAGATGCGTATTCCCTAATTTTCTGTAGAGCTTCGCTGAAAACTGAACGTAACGATGCGATAGTTTTTTCGGTGGTTCCTTTCCAAACAATGACCGGAATACCCTGGTCTAACGCTTTGCCATAATCTTCTGAGTAATAAAGGTTTTCTTCAGCAACCCGGCCAGGAAATAGATCGTTCAACACAACAAGGTTGTTCAAAATCCGCTTCCGGTTCCGAATGAACATAGTCGGAATAGCAAGAACCACTGGAGATCGACGGTAAGCCTTTGAAAAGCGAACCATCCAGTCATTCAAACGCATCAAAGCCCTGAATGAGAATTTATCCATCCGTACAGGACAAATCACAAAATCGCTTGCTACGATTGAATTTTTTGTAAGACGAGAAGCAGAAGGGGCGTTGTCGAACAGAATTACGTCGTAGGGGGAGGTATCAATTCCTGGTATCTCGCCTGACCTAGCGCGCTCCAACCAATCGGCGTACCAGAAATCCATATTATTTTCTGCGTCCAGTGCGACAACAAGATCTTCAAGGTAGGCATCAGCTGGAATGAGGTGAGGGCCGTTTTCTCCAAAGGGTTTTTTAACCACTTGCTCAAATGATAACGGCTCAAATTGGCGCCCTCGGAGCTCAGGGCTGAGGAGATTACCAAGGTTTCCCTCTACGTAACGATCAGGTGGGATACCCATTGACTCGAGATCCGATCTAGATAGATCGGGGTCATAACCTAACTCACTAGACGAGTCTCCTTGAGGATCATTATCTACGATGAGAACCCGAAGCCCTTGCATCTGAAAATAAATCGCCAAGTTGACGGTAACAGTCGTTTTGCCAGTACCGCCTTTTGGGACGAAGGTTGAAATAACCACCTGTCGGGGGAGCCCTTTTGCCTGGCCTTTCGCTCTTCGTACCGCTGCGATGTCAAAAATATCGCTCAGGGTGTAGGCCCTGTGTGGAATGGTTCCGCGATCAATCCGTCGAATCTCAATACCATTTTCTTCCTCAATGTCCTGGAGACGACGCGTCGTCAATCCAAAGCAATTGGCTGCAAATTTTGGCGTGTAGAGGAGGGCGGAGAAATCAGTGTAATACGCTGATTCTTCTTCAAACTGGTCGCTTGGCTGCTGCATGACAAACCCTGCATTTGTTGGATACAAGGCAATCATAATGCGGAAATTGAGATATTCAAGACAATTTCATGGTTTTAACCCCTAGAAATGTGTTAATCCCGAATCGGTAAGGCGAAAAAGGTGATGTGAATTCGGGTATTTCTGTGAATTCAGCGTTTTTAGGCGAACCAAGGTAAGCAGCAGAAGTAGGGGAGGGGAGGGGTGCCCCTCCCTCTCGTTATGCGTACCGCTTCTGAGCCTGGCTACGTGCAATTTTGAAGTCGGCGCTGATGTAGTTGATGGTGAATTGTGTGTCTAAAGAATGAGCTTCAACCACTACCTCGGTAGTGCCTGAGAGGAAAGTGATGTGGGCGAAGCCAAGGTACGATTCATCGGCTGTAACGATGAGCTGGCTTTTCAACCCGTTTACTACCTCTTCAAAGTGAAGCTTATCGGCCTTTGCCGTAGCGACATCCAAGATCCCACTTGCATTGAAGGCTAGTTGAATATCCACCAGGCCCTCTAGGTTGAGTTCCCATTCTGAAAGATTTAGAACAGGCCCACCGGTGTAGGACATACCAATGTTATCGATGATGCTAAAGCGCTGCTGCACCTCGGTGATTGTTGTAATGCCTACCGTCAGGTTTACCAGCTCTGATGCTGAGACAGCCATGCCAAGCAGATAAGCTGCGACGCCCGCGTAAGCGGCATTATTCATCGGGTTCTCCCTGGTCGTTTTCAGTTGGAGCCATTTTCTCCATGCTGATCAACCCGATGTGCTGCTTTCGAACCAAAAACACGTCGGAAAAACGTCCTTGGGTATTGGCCGGTGGTGCTGGTCGGTTTTTGGCGTTTTGCTTTTAAAACGAATCAGAAAAACTGCTTTTTCGTTTTAGAAGCCTTTTAATTGTTTTTCTCTTGTTTTTCTCTTGTTTTTAGAACCCTGGAGCCCTTGTAGGACGTGGCCTCCAGAGGATCATCGACTACAAATTACGGCATTGCGACTACAGATTCCGGGTTTGCGACTATGGATTACGGCTGTAACGACTACAGATTCCGGCTGTAACGACTACAGATTCCGGCCGTTATCCACAGCCCGGAATGTCGCTTTGGATGCTTCCTTACGACTACAGATTACGGCTGTCCGGTGCGACGCTTAGCACGTGGTAGGTTTCCTGTGGCCTGTTTTCAAGCCAATTACTGTGCAGAAATTAACTCGAAGGTGCAAATATGGAGCTAAAGATAGGTTAACTCCCTGTTTTTAAAAGGTTTTTTTGTCGTATCCTTTGCGTCCAGACCTTTTCTGCATTCGTGGGATAACTGCATCGTGCAATTGACTCAAAAAAAGGCTATCGCATCGGCGCAGGAGCCAATCGACTACAGATTACGGCTAATTTTCTTACCCCGGTCACTCATACGACTACAGATTACGGCTGTCCGAGAATAGGATTTATTGGCTGCTGTGGATTCAAAAACAGCGCGATCGACTACAGATTACGGCTGTAAATCCTAAGGAAAATCCTTGATCGACTACAAATTACGGCTCACCCCGGGTCAGATAGACTGACAAACGACTACAAATTACGGCTGCCGCCTATCGACTACAAATCTGGGATGTTCAAGGCAAACGCGCCAGGTCGTTGCCATGTTGGCCCGTAATTACTAGGGTTGAGTGATTTAACGAGTCCTGGGTATCGACTACAGACGAATCTGTCTGTAGGGTTTCGGTACCAAATGTAGGGCTCGATATGTCCAATTTACCCAAACCCGCAAAGCCTGAACCTAAACCGCTTCGGGTGACTAAATCCAATACACTGATCACTGCATCCTATCGTCTGACCCTCAATGAGCAGCGATTAATCCTCGCGGCAATCAGCAAGCTCGATCCCAGACGTCCTATGCCGAAAAAGGTGTCAGTTTCCGCTGTGGACTATTCGGAAATCTATGGTGTGCAGCTCAGGCATGCCTATGACCAGATGAAAGTGGCGGCTGATGAGCTGTACGAGCGCGATATTAAGACCTTCGACGGTTCAGGAATGGAGCGCAAGCGGTGGGTGGATCGAGCGAAATATCTAGACGGTGAAGGCCGTGTCGAGTTGTCTTTCACCATTCATGTCATGCCTTATCTCTCGATGCTGTACAGCAAGGTGACCAGCTACGATCTCAGGCGTGTCGCATGTTTGGATTCCAGCCATTCGTTCCGCTTGTTTGAGATGCTGATGCAATTTCGGTCAACCGGATGGTGCTACATGGAGGTCGAAATGTTGCGGGTAGCCCTAGGCCTGTCTGATGCCTATCAGCGGTTCAACAACCTTCGTCAGAGAGTGATAGATCCAGCTGTCGAGGAGCTGAAAACGAAGAGTAACCTGGATGTTAGCTACGAGCTGAGAAGGGAAGGGAGGAAGGTGATCGCAATCAAATTCGTTTTTTCTGATTTAGCACAGCTCCCCCTCAATCTGGAACTTGACCCCGAAGAACTTCCGCCTCTTCCTGAATTTGACCCTACGGAAGAAAGTGAATGGCTCATCTCTAAGCCATTAGGGGAGCTGGCAGAAGCCCAAGAAGCGGGTCTTCTTTTTGTCGTATCGCCAGAGGACGACCAGTCGGAATAAACTGCGTCGTCATCTGTTGTCCAGTTGATTCCATTCTGTTGCTGACCAAGCTCGGCTCATCCACGCCCTAGCATCCGAGTCGTCATCTCCTGCCTATTAGATCGGTGCTGAAGAATGGTCAGTCTTTCGGCACAACTGCAAAGAGGCTTCGCCGCCACTGGCAGACATCCTCGCTGGTGGCTCGGCCAGCGATCCTGAGCGCGTCAAAAACACTGAGGGCAAACGACATTGCAGCTTGATCGTCTTCATGAAGGTCGACTATCACTATGGGAAATTTATCCCCGTCCTCATTCTCAGGTACCGCGATAGCGACTGTCTGAATTCCCCAGGTAACTCCGTCATCGAATGGTTCGACAACAAATCGTTTGAGCCGGCGAATCAGACCGTCATGAATCATCTGAATCAGATCGGTGCAAACTGATTGGGATCCGCGGTGATGGAGTAGGTTGATGGCTGACATGGGCTACGGCTCCTTTGATATGCGGCCCATACTGCCATCGGATCTCCAAATCCCAAACGGCATTCACTTGGCCTGGAATCGCAAATGACCAGCTGTAAATTCCGGAATATTTTTTCTTCTTGGTTGGTCGGGCAGCTCCTGAATGAGATTCCCAACCAGGTTACGGTAGGCGCCGCGGATGTCGACTCCAAACCGGATTGTAATCACCGCTTCTCTTTTCTTGGGTTTCCGGTGCCGTATGCAACCATTGGAGGCATATCTATACGGAGATTCAAGGGATGAACTACACCCACGAACAGGATCCTGCGATCAATTCGCTCGCCCGTATCGTCAAACTTGTGGCCTTTGCTGGGACAGGCAAAACCACAACACTCGCTGGTTATGCCAGGGCCCGGCCGCATTGCCGCTTGCTCTACCTCTGCTATAACAAAAGCGTCGAGATTGCTGCCAAGCAAAAGTTTCCGCCGAACGTGACGTGCAAAACAGCCCATGGCTTGGCTTATGCGTCGATCGGATCGAAGTACAAACACAAGCTCACGAGCAATCTGCGCCTGACCGACATCGCAAGAGTTATCGGCTCACAGAACTGGGAGCTGGTGCGCAGCGTGCAAGAAACGCTGAACAATTATTTGGCCAGCGCGGATGACGACATCGAGCTTTGTCACTGCCCTGTCAGCAAGCTCAACACGGATCGAATGAAGCGCGCCGCCGGCAGCATCGTCGATGGAGCCAGGCAGCTTTGGTTGCAAATGTGCGACATCCATAACGAGGCAGCGAATATCTCGCACGATGGGTACCTCAAGCTCTGGGCTCTCTCGAAGCCAAACTTGCGGGATCGTTACGATATTGCGCTTGGAGATGAGGCGCAGGACATTAACCCGGTGATTGCAGGTGTGCTTGCACAGCAGGCGGAATACGGTATGGGCGTCGTCGTTTGTGGTGATGGCCATCAGATGTTGTACCGCTTCCGGGGGGCAGTAGATGCTCTCAACGCTGCCTGGCTAGACAAAGCGGAAGTGCATTACCTCACTCAGTCGTTTCGGTTCGGGCCTGGCGTTGCGCACGTCGCCAACATGGTCCTCGCGTTCAAGGGTGAATCCCGCCAACTGGCTGGGCTTGGCGCCGAAACGCGGGTTTGCAAGGCATTACCTACTGATCTTGAACATCGCACAGTACTCTGCAGAACGGTAGTTGGAGTGATCGAGACGGCGCTGGCCTGTGTAGATACAGGTGCAAAGATCTGCTGGGTTGGAGGCATTGAGGGTTACAACCTCCAGGATATGGAAGATCTACATGCTCTATCTAAGGGATGGCGTGGCCGAGTGAAAGGGAAAAAACTTCTCCAGGACTATCCTGAATACGATCTCTATAAGCAGATCGCGGAAGAAAGCCAAGATCCAGAAATGAACCGCTCGATCAAAATCATCGAGCAATACAGCGCGGATCTCCCTGAGTTGTTCGCCAAGCTGCGGCGCAATGCGGTCACTGATGAGCTCGAGGCCACCATCACCCTTAGCACCGCGCACCGTTCGAAGGGCTTGGAGTGGGATGCCGTGCAACTGGCTGAAGATTTCACCTTCGATCCATTCAACCCAGAGAACGAAAAGGAACCATGGATTGATGAGATGAACCTCCTCTACGTCGCGTGTACCCGGGCTATACGGGTTCTTGCTGTCAACTCGCCCATGTTGGTGATCATGAAAGAATTCGTCGACCGGCGTGACGGCCGGAAGCCAAATACACCGGTAATTTTCAGGAAGAAACAGGCGGCTGCCGCGTAGTGCTCCTCGAGCATCGAGTGCAGGAGCATCATCAGGTGCTTGTTGCGCCTTCATGATGATTTGACAGCTTCAGGCCCAATGAACGGGCTCTGGCAAACATGGAAACCGAAGCGACAAGCAGGCTTCGCCTGGTTGCTTCGATTCTTGAAACTCACCCGCAAATCACAGGAGATATTCTCATGTCCATTTCCAGCGATCAGGCAGCTTTGCTTCAGCAACTGCGGGATCAGGGCTATGTAGTCTTGCTCGTTGAGCCGGGCGAAACTGAACACATCAGTAGAGAAAGGTTGGAGAGCCGTTTGCGGGCCGACGCTGCGGATCACATTGAGGATCTGCAGTCTCTGGAGGCTGTCCGAATTCGTTGAGCTGACACCAAGCAAAAAAGCCCGTTTCGAACGGGTTTTTTTATGAGCGGAATTTGGGATACTCGGTAATACCACCCCTTCAATCGCGAGATCGATTTTGCACCCTCGGTGTCGCTCCTGTTTAACATTGAGCGGAGGGGGAGGAGGGCATACGGTATAGCCGTAGTGAAGGGGTGGTATTATGAGGAGTCCTAGATGACTGATGCAATCGTTGCCAAGTACCAGCGCTTGGTCGAAACCGTTGGGGCTTTCAATGAGAAGTGGCCCGCATTGGTCGTCGACGGGACGATATGGCGTATTCCGCTTCTCACTGAGCAGAGGACGCCATCTCGGATCAACGTCCAGGTACTGGCAGGTATTGACGCGATCAATGCCGCAGTAGAGGCGCTACGAGGATTTGAGCGCGATCTTGGCCAGGCTCCTGGGACGGTGCTGCGGTTGCCGGGTTATTTCATCCTCTCTGGATCGGTACTCGATGAGGGCAGGGCGGTGAACCGCTGCAAAACCGAGCTGGTAGATGCGATCGAGGCCGAGCGAGCCTTCCGCAATGTTGCCGTGAGCCGCCGCTCTAACATCATGCGCCAGGCCCTGGGGAAAGATTTCTCTCTCAATCAACTGAAGCGCGCAGTCCAGGTTTTTGACGCGGCCCCAAGACAGATCACATTCACCTGGGCCGGCCACACCTCAGGTAAAGAGCGCGTTACTGTTGGCCACGTCCGGGAGGTACTGCTTGCCGAGGCACATGAAATATCTGTGGCCACCGGCGAGCCGGTGGAGAATAGCCCTCAGTGGATTGATCTGCGCAGCATCGCGAACATGGCTGAAACCGATATGTTGGATGTGCCAAAGCCCATCGCGCCTCATCCACGGGCCATGCTGTGGTTTTCCGAGCGCAGCCGGTATGACGCAATGCTACATGCCAACCTTCCATTCTTCGTACTCGAGGGGCAACCGGCTGCAAGGATCATTGGCCTCAAGAATTTCGATAGAGACGCGCGATCTGCAAAACGGCCAGACGTAAAGCAGCGGTTGCCGGCACTCCCTGGAGGGCGTTTTTTTGTTGCCTCATCCACAGCGGATCTAGTTGCTGAGGAACCCGGCGAGCCAGAGAAACGCGAGGTGCTATCGACGTACCGAGAGTCGGTAAAAGGCACCGTAGAGCGGAAATAAATTATCTTATTTTTCAAGAGCTTATGCGCATAATAGGGATTATGTTAAACGACAGGTCATGTCATGGATGTTCATGAGCTTTCTTTGGGCTCTGAGCTTGCCGAAATTTTTCTTGCTGTGCCCAGGCGAAGGTACCTAACCCTGCATATCATAGGGAGATGGCCTCACGTCGGTAGGCGTGAGGAATGACCGCTTATGAATTCGGTGTCAGAGGACGACAATGGAAACGCCCCAAGAGAGATCCAGGCAAAGATTCGTAAGGTCGTCAGTTGCCGGAATCGCGATGATTCTGTGTGCCTCGGTTCATGCGAAACCTCCGTATACGGTGTCGCAGGGCAGCGATGGGACGGTATTTGTCCAGATGGATGATATCGATCTGTATCCAAGTCATTCATCGCCTGGAAAGGGTCTCTGTGGCGATTGCCGGGACGGAGTTTATATCCCCAAAAACACTCCGTCCCCATTGCCGAACCCGAACGCTACGCCGGCTAAGTCGCAGCAGGAACTCGAGCTCGATGCAAAACAGGCTTTTGATGACGCCGCGGTGCTCTATGTACGAAAAATTCGTCTTGATGAAGAGCCGCTTGAGAATGAGTCGATGGTTGTTAAATGGCTCATCGACAGGTTAAAGAACAAGGTGCTCCCAACAGGTCCGTGGGGAACAGTTCTGGACTCGCTAGAGCCCACTGTGGGAGACATCTCGGAGTTCGATAAGATCAAGGACAAGGACGAGATGAAGCGTCTGAGATCAGAACTTGACGCCGAAGAGCGCCAGCTGCGGCGCGATCGAGAACAGAATGCGAAGCTGTACGAAGAAAACATGAAGCACTTGGAACCGAAGCTTGCGCCGGAAGATCGCTCGCGCGCACTCGCTTCCCTACCAGAGTTGAATAAGATGCAGGAGGCACTCGTCGCCCGTGCACAACTTCGATCCGAGGATTATGGATACGTGGTTCAACAGGTGCTGACCAGGACCAGGTTTGATGCGGATATAAGAATGCCGGCAGCGACTTACAAGAAAGTCGCGGAGGCGCTTTGGCGAACCACCCCTTCCAACGTTTGCGTCGTTCCGACCATACCCTCTACGAGCTGTGTGCTGTACGGCATACGAAAAGACCAGCCTTGTACATGCCCTAACATTCCGAATGGTTCCTTTGCATTTACCTCAGGGAAAACATCTCGCGCGCCTCTAGGTAGTGTTTGTCGCAGTAACGAATTGTCTGCCGATTTTCGGCAGCTGTTCCCAGTAGGGGTGCAGTGCAGTTTGCCTGTCAACGTGAGTCCCAATCCGAACTTCCCTCGTTGGGAGTACCTGCTCGGCGTAATCAAAGAAAGGTGACTTCCGATGGAAACCTTATAAAAATATCGGGATACCATGCCGAAACCGAAACACGTTTTTTTGAGCACCTACCTGCAATTCCTGGCGCGCTTGAACCCTGCCGCCTCAGCGTCACCCGCGCTAGCAAATTCTACTCGGTTGCGCGATCCAACCTGGCCATATCCTGGGCAACCCAGTGGCATGTGGTAGACGTGGCTATTTCTATTTCCTATCACTGGGCCCTCGCCGGCAGAAACAAGGCTCGCTGAAAAACCATTGTGCGATGGTTCACTTTCCGAGAAAGCTGGCTGGGTGACGGAAGTGAGTTTTGGCATGCCCTCGCTCCATGACTTTTCGCCCGTAACAAATGGGTTGCTATGTCCCATCACACGGGCAATGCGTCTGTCTCTCTCCTGCTCCCACGCGCTCACAGGGTATTGACGATCCCAGGCCATCAACAGTTGCTGTTGTGCTTTGGACATCGATAGCCCGTAACGGTGGTGCATGTAGAAGTAAATTCGGGCAACTGCGCCCTTCACCTGGTCTCGCGGCTCTGTCACTCGCTGCATAAAATCTGTTCTGGTCGGGCAAGCGCCGTATTGCTTCGGTGTTGAGGGTAAGACCCCGTATCGGAAATTGCTTCGGTCTGCATTAACCTCACCAACGCTCACTTCCAGGTTGTGCATGTCCGCTTCCATCCGACGAAACACCGGATCCGCGGTGGCGCAGTTTTCGCGTCCACCGTTCTGCCAGCATTGTCGCTGGCTACCGAAGGCATAGGCTGGTACTACATGCTCCCATTCGACGCGTTTGGCGCGGTTTTCCTGAGCGCGAGTCTCATAGCCACACGAAGCGAAGTCGATAAGGCCGCCTGACCGCCCTACCCACTTCCACTTACACCCACAATATAGATCGCCGTCAGTGCTCGTGTTGCGGTCGTAATAGACCTTCTCCCGCAGCTCAACCTTTGCATCCTCGAACGTCGAGGGTCCTGCAGCGAGTGCGAAGTGAGAGATGGCCATCAGCACGGCCGTCAGTAACACACTGATCCTTTTCACGGTACTGCCTCAATCTGAAATAGTTTTACCCGCCTAGGACAAAAAATCCCTGGCCAAGCTTGGGTTGAGTGGTGATGGAGCGGTTATACGAGGTCGATCAAACATCATCGAGGGGGAGATAGAACGCAACCAGCGGCACGCACAGTCGAACGGCGCCCCTCATGTGTAAGGTGGTAGGAGAATTTGCAATACGGTCTAGTAACCACGTCCAGGACTTCACGAGCCGCAGTTCAGAAGGCGTTGAACCTTCGAGCTCCTGCTTGAATTTGGCAAACTTCGCCTGGCTGCGCTCGAAAATTACCGTCTGCCGGCAGATCTCCGCCAGGCCGCGGATATCTTGACTCTTCTCAATCAGCGCTGAACGCATATCTGTTTCGCTTCGATCCATTGTGGAAAGTAAATCGATCATCATGCGGTCGATCAGTCGAGACTCGTCGTGTTGATGGCCATCAGCGTTTTGCATAGATCTCTCCTTTGATTTGTTCGGAAATCGGTTTTACCCGGGACTTCAAGAAATCCAAGCATGCGGGAGCGATCGGAGCACAAGTCGCGCTTTCAGGCACGTTTACCGTCTGATTAAAAGCTACTAGCAATCCAGGGATTGCCCTTGGGGAGGGTTTTCTTCGAAAAAAAGCCTGGGCATTTTGATCGCGGAGCGACCTACCCTAGCTGCAGTTTTGCCGGTAAACGAGTTTGGTTTGGCTGTGACAGTCGGAGGGCTGTTCTAAGGCTGGCTTAACGTATCAACGCATAGCCGATCCGGATGAGCGCCCCTGAAGAAAAACTCACATCTTCGGGTGCTTGCCACCGCATCGAAGGCCAATAAGCCCGGCCGCAATGCTCAGCTTATGGGTGCTAAATCGCCGGTTAGAACAACCTCGAATCAGGAGTGAAAAGTTCGACCTGAATGGTCGCGCTCTGTGCTTCCGGGTGCCGAGGGTTGAAGAGGTAGTTAACAGTGCTTGGAATTATCGCGCTTGGCACGGGCAGTAGCAGTGCGTTGCATTCATCCAAGAATTGGTTACCTATGCCTCTGGTGAGATCAGTGTCTGCTGACCAACCTGGCGGGAGTGTGGGCATCTGGACTTGTGACACAGAGTCAGGCACTTCGATGCGGAGAAGCTGCATCGTTGCCGGGAAGTCTTCCGGATCAATTTCCAGATGAACCAGCACCTCAAGCATCGCTCCCGGTGGGCTGGTCGCGGTGTAAACGACCGGTCTGCCAGCATGGTGCCAGCGACCGCTAACGCGGAGACCTCCGGTACCGCTCAAGTCAGCATAAGAGCTGATTCGCCACAGAATCACAGAGCGAAGCCCTCCGCGATCTGCAGCAACATCTCTTCAACCTGGCTGGTTCCTTGCTGAGTTGTGAGCAGCTGCCTGGGCGTCAACCCAGAGAAGCGCTCCTTAGGCTTGGCCAGCCACCGATTCGCCTTGTCAGCATCCCCAAAGATGGCCTCAGCCATCGCGGTGATGTGCGCCGATCGGAAGAAGCGGTCACTTTCTTCGACAGTGAGGGGCTGATCTCGCTCTACCCGATTTTTCAAGGTGCGCAGCGGGATAATCTGGTCTCGCTCCAGCGGAGTAACCACACCCTCTTCAGTTAGCCTCATCAACCGGGCCGCGGAAAAGCCATGGCTAATTCTGGTGTGGATCTCGAAGTCGCTGGCTGACTCAGGTATCTCTAGCAATATTTGTAAGCGCGAACGGTAAGCTGAATACCCGTGGTCGCGTAGGACTTCAGCAAGCATGATTACTCTCCTATTCGGCGTTTCCCGCTCATTATGCGGGAAATGCCGAACGATGCAAGCCTGCCGGTTTCCTTCAGACTGGCCGTGGCCAACCGTTGGGCGTCGAGTGGGTGCCACACTCTCCGAACCTGGAGCTGCTTGTGGAACAGCCCTTGGTAGGTTGCAGTACCGGCCCCTCTAGCCGAACATCTCAGATTGTGTGTTCGCTGGATCTGCTTTCGGCGTTTTAAGCGGGTGACCGAGCTGCCGACGTATCTCGGATAACCACGCTTTGTAGGGTGTATTTGCCCTTTCGCCGAAAGGGTAAGCCTCGGCCAGCGCCTTTCGCAGAGCTTTCTGGTCGCTTCGTCCTACGCGGCGAATTACCTCCCCTACAATCGGTGCTGCTCGATCTGCCCAGGACATGGTCAGGTTTCCCTCAACTGTCGAATTTTTGGCTAGGGTTTGAATTTTTCGCAGTATCCGCCAGGTCGTGCAGCGTTTGGCAATTTCTGCAGGAGAGGTAAACGGCAGGGAACAGCTCTCCCTCGACGTCTTGCCCTTGCGGGTCGATGCGGTAAGACCACATATCGTTGCAGCCACAGTTGCCGCAGATAAGGTGGAGCCTGGCGCGTGCCATGTTGGCAATTTCCTCGTTCCATTTGACGATGCTCCCAGCATCTCACAAGGTTCAAAACCCCAAGAAATCTCCGTTCGGCGGCAAGTAGCGATCAGGACTTGGGTGGGAATGGAGGGATATTTTTTCCCTTCGGGTCAGTCGAGGCATTCCAGGACCACCACCCTTCACTTCCATACTCCCGGTTGTACCAGGCAGTTTTTATGGCCTTCCGTTCCAGGTAGGCAGGGGTGCCCATACCAAACACTTCCAAAGGGTAGTCCTTGCCGGCGTCCAGTAACCAGAAGTCAGGAAAAACCGCACTTTCGTCAGCGTCGTAGCGCAATGGCTTGTCGAAACTGCGGCCGGCAGCGTGGAGCATGGCCTCGATCACGCTTTCGTAGTCTGAGTCGACGGGAATCCAGCGTTCACTGACCTGCATCAGAGCCAATTCAACGACATCAGCTTGCGACGCAGAATCCCCCTTGCGAGGTGTGACCTGAGCGACTGCGATAACTCGACTTCCGCGCCTCCAGGCGGATAGTTCTCGCTCGAATCGCCGGGTGACGGTAGCCCAGACAGCAGGGGCCAAATTCAGCATGGGCATCCCGAACGGCCCCGCTAGGGGCAATCTGGAGATGACTCCTGAATGACGTTCGGGGTTGAAGCGTGCCAGCGGCGATATCGCAATCAGTCGCAGCTCCCGAGTGATAGCAGACTTGGCGATCGCCTGGTTGCGGGCTGATCCCTTGCTGTCCTTCATAGCAGCCAGCAGTAGCACTTCGCTTAGTTTCATACGGCTTGCGGCTACACGTTCTGCAGCCTGTAGAAGCGCATAGTTCACAATTCCACCGTTGCGCTTGCCCTCCATTGCTGGATACCAGGTGGAAAGTCGAGACTCAGACCAAAGCAGATGAAGAAGCCCGAGCAACGTCATGGCAGGTTTGCTCTTCCCGGGCGATCTTGTCACCGCGGTGCTATCAGTTTCTTCTGGTCGAGGAGCCTGGACTCGAATGCCCCGCGCCAGGCGCACACGAATGCGGCCGTCTTCGCCCTCCTCTACTACGCCAGCAGCATAGCCCTGCATACCGGAGCGCTCCGGGGCCGGAGCGTAGTATCGGCAATCGTTAGAATGCTCATGTCCTGTGCCGGCGAACCGCGCGAGATGAAAGCCGTCGCTATCTTCGCGGCGCTTGATCGAGAGTTTCCGGGCACCGTTGCTGGGACACTGACAAATGGCATGATTGCCGTAGGCTTTTTCTAAGACGATTTTCCAGCTTTTTGCGTACTGCTGATCGGTCTGAAACTCCGGCGAGTAGCGTTTCTCTGAGATGAGCACTGGATATCGACGGTTGAGCATGATCTTTTCTCTCCTGATTTGGTCAGGCAATCGCCCGCTGCCGGCGGGCATAAGCTGCTTGAGCACGTTTTGCTTCGATCTTTAAATGCAGCTTCACAAGCAGCTCGTATCCAGAGTTTGGGCTCATCAGCGCAATACCGAACAACTCATCTGCAGGAATGCTCCCACAAGCGCCATGGAAGCTGGTTTTGTGCTCAATCATGGAAAATATCCCTTCCAAGTACCCGGTCTCAACCGCCTCTGCAGATAAGCCTGGGTTTTTGAGGCCGAAGTCCCCTCCTACTGGCCACTCCAGTCCATCAAGAGGAGGTAGGTTTTCCAGCGCCCAGTGGCCTGTACGCAAGACGGCCCGGGCGATCTGGTAGTGCTTCTGATCGTTCTGATGCCAGCTGTCGATGGAAAGGATCTGGTGCCTCGCCTGGTCTAAGGTTTCGATTTGTTTGGAGCGAGCTATACGCTCACCATCAGGAAGGCTGTCAAAGCCATCGATCCATTCAGGGAGGATGCGCAGTGCTTCCCAGCGTAGCAAGCACCGCACCAAGCCCGAGCGAGTACCACTCATGACAACCGCGCCAGGCTCCAGCAGTTGGTTGTCACCGGTGTGCAAGCCAACCATGCAGTGTGCGTAGAGCCAGCGATTTCTTTGGATGAAATCGTGGATTGCTTCAGGCTCGTGTTCAAGCGGATCCACCCCGGCCGGGATGCATAAGGCCTTGGGCGAGAGGGTGACCAGTTGCCTATCAGCGGCGTACAGCTTCATTTTACCGAGGGCGTAGAGACTGCGGATTTTCATGAAAGCGAAGCCTCCAGGTGGATTCGATCTGGAGGCTATCGCGGTAGGATGAGAAAGAAATGCGTTTTCAGGACATTGGAACGTCGGAATTACTTCAACTGAGCCAGGCTGATAGCTGTCTCAGTGTCTACAGGAAGCTCTGTGGTGAACAGAGTTTAAACTGACAGATGACACACGTCCCCTAACCCACCAGTCACAAATAATGAGGCTGGGTTTATTCCGAGATTTTATGGATTATCACAAGGGCTGATGTTTGCGGTAGAAAACATCGACCAACAATGGATACGACTCCTTTAGGTCGCGCAAAGTCTTGCATGCTTGGCTATAGCCATCCACCAAACGCCTCTCTGCTTGCTTCCACTCTGAAGGTGCGCGTTTCCAGAATTCCCACCAGGCTGGACCGTTCCGCCAATGGGCTTTAAGCGCACGGAAGCTCGTTTTCTCAGCGTTCAACGCAGCCTGAAAATCTGCGTAGAACTGTTTTCTCTGATTATCGGAATACAGTTCGCGGCTCAATTCTAAATTGGCCATCGCGCTCTTTGAACTCACAGACATTTTTCACTCCAGAAATTGCGATTATGCACTGCCTTTCGGCCGTCTCGACTGAACCTTTAGGTAACTTATAACCAGCTCAGGGGGGCTGGAACCTCAACCGAATCGTCAGTTGGCTTGCTCATTACGCTTCACCTTGATCAGTTGATGTGGCCAGCGTCTCATGGGTTGAAAAACTCCCAACCACGGATGGCTGGTGGATGAGCCAGAACGCCAGGTCCGGCTCACCTGAGCAGAGTGATCAGTTCCAGAATTTACGAGCTCGCGTACCACCACCGTTCCGGCGAGCTTGTGGTGCCACCCGTTCTCGCCCAGAACCCCGCAAATTCAAGTTGTTCGTTCGGCATAAAAAATATCCCCTGTGATTGGTTGGCATGCAACGTTGCCTTGGCCTGATGCTATCGGGCTTGGAACTTGACCGGTTTCGGTTTCACGCTGGTTTTGTGTCTGAAATGAAGGTGGACTAACAGCCTGTTGGACACTTACCAACCGCTATCGGAGTTGGGTTTTCTGCGGAGGCATTCACCCTGAAGGCTATCCAGTCAATCGAGCCATTTGCATGAGCCAGAAAAACGCCAAAGAAAAAGTGACCTTCACCGCTCGCTTGGTGAACTCCGATCACGGTTTTCAGGATTTCGATATCGAGGGGCATCCTCTGGTGCGGCGTGCCTCTGTTCCGAACTCGATCAAGAAGGGCGAGCATTTCAATGTCTACCACGGCGAAAGCTCCAAGTCTGGTGCCGTATGGACAGGGACGCTCGGTGACTCACTCCGAAAATTTGTGCTCAACTGAGGGGGGGCCTATGTGTTTCCCTCGTAAACCCAGTCTTGGCCGGTACAGTGCGGCCAGGGCTGATTGGTGTCGGTGCTACCGTCAAGCTCGCATTGCTGCTGGCAGTGGCTTAGCTCCCGACCCGAAGTCATCTGGTATCGCCTGGAAGGCCCAGCTCATCGTCGCTTTTGAACGCCGAGGCCACGATCCTCTGGCGTATCCCGTCCAGTGTCGGCTGAATGCTCATCGGATCATCAATGAAATTCGAGCCGAAGAAATCTCCTCGGCCAATGGGAAGGATTGATTATGACCCCGTATTTCGAGTGGATCGGCAGCCTCTGTGGTGTCCTCGGCGCGCTGATGATCTCCACCAATACCCGTGTATCTCCGTGGGGGTGGTGGCTGTTTCTGGTGTCGAGCTTGAGCCTTTGCGGGTACGCAGTGTTGGTCGAGGCATGGGGATTACTTCTTTTGAACGGATGCTTCGTTGCTACCAACGTCACGGGCTTGATCCGCTGGTGGTATCCCGCTCTGTCGGAAATGCGCTCCGCTTACCAAACTGGTGTCGCGGGAAAAGCAGGTCGCTCGACCTCCCGGTGACAGTTCGTCTAGCGGCTTGGGTTTCGCGGCGCTGTAGGCAGGCTGGTGGCATTCATTGATGGAGCCACCAAATGCAACTATTCAAGTCGATTCACAAAGCGGAACTGATTTCCATCGTCGAGGAAGCGTCATCAAAAGCAGCTAAGAATGCGGAAGTCGCCCAGGAACTGGTTTTCCCCCACATCTACTTTGTTCTCAACAAGCGCCTCAGCGTAATAGAGGCCGCTGAGCCAAATACTGAGGGGCAGTGTTCACATTTGTTGGCGGCTCTCACAGGGGCCCAAACAGCTCTGCAGGATTGCGTGTCGGTGATGAGCAACGATCTTGGGGGCTTAAAACTGATCCAGACAGAATTGGCAGGTGCGCGCCAGGCCTTAGCGGCTATTAATGCCGTGCTTGTTAGCGTTTGAGTCACTGTTTCGTGGTGAAAACAAAGCCTAGCAATTGCTGGGCTTTTTGCTTTCGTGTATTCGCATCTCGCCACAGCAGCCAACCTGATGCGCTGCCTTTGACTTGGGTTTTCCTGGATGTGCCTGAAGCTGAACTCATTGCAAACACGGAGTTCAGTCAAGTGAACGAGCAAGTAGCCCAAGTCATCCCTCTCGGTCGTATCCGCCGTAACCCACAGAACGACCCGCGCAAAGGCCGGAAAAAGTCTGCTTATGAACAACTGGTGCGCTCGATCAGTGCCAAAGGCATCATCCAGCCGATTCTAGTTAGACCTGTAAGCGATGATCCGAACTACGACCATGAGGTGGTAGCTGGTAACCGGCGCTGGACGGCTGCACACGACGCGGGCCTGACCGAGGTTCCAGCTCTGATCCGCCAAATGAGTGATCAGGAGGCGCGGTTGATCGCTGCGCTGGAGAACCAGGTGCGGGCTGACTTGACGCCAATCGAGGAAGCGCAGCATGCCGTAATTTTGTTGGAAGACATGGCCAACGACCATTTGGCGGTGATGAAGGCCCTGGACTGGTCTAGAACCAAGCTCGACAGCCGTCTTCTGCTCGCCCA
>Ga0307412_10000350_pt1 | contig 28653 bp, 22 predicted proteins | sample DK1Cmetagenome_3_FD_203823 | JGI IMG/M metagenome (GOLD analysis project Ga0307412, IMG submission 203823) | Maize rhizosphere microbial communities from greenhouse at UC Davis, California, United States - DK15-C-1 | ecosystem: Host-associated > Plants > Roots > Rhizosphere > Soil | place: USA...
CCCCACCGCCGTCGCCCTCGGCCTCGACCAGATCGCCATCGGCAAGCGCGACGGCGGTGGGGGTGATGTCCGCCGCCTCGCGTTCGAGCAGCAGGCCCTTTTCGCCCAGTTCCGCGCGCACCACCTGGTCGAGCCGGTCGGACTCGACCGAATAATAGCGCGCCGGCAGGCTGCGGAAATGGCCGGGAAAGGCGACGTCATAGCCGTTCCAGCCATGGCTGATCAGCGGCGCGGCGAGCCAGCGATGCTCGGGCGCCACGTCGTCGGCAAAGAACGACCAGAGGTGATTGCCGCCGATCCGTGCCGAGCCTTCGATCAGCCGGATGGAGCAATTCGGTTTCTTCTTCCGGATTGCGAGCGCGATAAGCCCGCCCGCAAGTCCGCCGCCGACAATGGCGACGTCGCAACTGATGGTTGAAGGCATCGCTGTCGCCTAGCCCAAGCCTGGGGGTGAGGGAACCCCGCCTTTGGGGCCGCGCGCCGAAACGGTGGCTGGCTGCGGGCATCCGGAGGGAGGCCCCGGTTCCCGCCAAGTCGTTCATTTTATTTTAACTATCGTCACACGCCTTGCACACTTGGCCCCTAGCGCGGTGTCGCCGCAGTGGCGGTTTGTGAAGTAGGGGAACCAAAGCAATGCAGAACAAGCTTTTTGGCGCGGCTATCGCCGCCGCCACGCTCCTTGTCGTGCCCGGCGCGCAGGCCCAGGTGACGCTGACCACCACCACCTACAGCCAGAATTTCAACACACTGGCGGCCAGCGGCACCAGCAAGGCGCTGCCGGCCGGCTGGAAGCTTGACGAGCGCGGCAGCAGCACCGCCGGTTCGGACGATACCTATGCCACCACCACCGCCAATACCGGCACCGCCTATGCCTTCGGTACCGGTAGCGAGCGGGCGCTGGGCAGCGTCACCTCGGGTACCGCGACGCCGATCCTGTTCGGCGCCTTCTTCACCAACGCGCTGGGCAGCGCCATCCAGTCGATCACGCTCGACTATTTCGGCGAGCAGTGGCGTCTCGGCACCGCCAGCAGCGATCGGCTGAGCTTCGAATATTCGCTCAACGCCACGTCGCTGTCGGACGGCACCTGGACGAGCTTTAGCGCGCTCGACTTCGCCAGCGTCAAGAACGGCGCCGGATCGGGCAGCGCGAGCAGCGCGCTCGACGGCAATGCCGCGGCCAACCGTGCCGCGATCACCGCGACGATCGGCAACCTGCTGATCGCCGACGGCAGCGGCTTCGCGATTCGCTGGACCGACCGCGACGTCGGCGGATCGGACCATGGCCTGGCGATCGACGACCTGACGCTCACCGCCACGCTGGCGCCGAGCGCGGTGCCCGAGCCGGCGGCCTGGGCGATGCTGATCGGCGGCTTGGGCTTTGCCGGCGCCGCGCTGCGCCGCCGCCCGGCCAAGCTGGCGCGCGCCTGAGCAAGGGCGGCGCCGAGCGAGCCGGCGCCGCCTTTCCTTCAGAAGTCGAGTTTGGCCGAGAGCGAGACGGTACGCCCGTTGATCGCGCGGCCCCAGCCGATGCCGTTGGCTGGCACTTCGCTCTGGTTGAACTCGAAGAAGCCGACCGTGTCGAACAGGTTGCTGGCGTTGAGCATCACCCGCACCCGATCGATCGGCTTCACCACCACGAAGGCGTTGACCACGGTGAAGCCCGGCATGCGGAGCAGGTTGCTGTCCTGCGCATAGCTGCTGGTGATCGTCACCACGTTCGCGCCGAGCGTCACGCGGCGCAGCTCGATCTGCGGGGTCGCTTCCAACGTCCAGGTCGGCTGGTGGCGCGGTTCCTTGCCGGTCAGCGTTGGGTCCAGCCGGTCCTGGGTGATCTTGGCCTTGGTGTAGGTTGCCCCGGCGGTGATGCTGAAGATGCCGCGTCGATACCCGCCCTCCATCTCCACGCCGGTGGCGCGGTAGCTGCGAATGGTCTGGTTGGCTGATCCGTTGAGCACGTTGTGGTCGTCCGCCGTCGCGCGGAAGGCGGTGACGTTGAGCGTCGCGCCGGCATGGCGGAACTTGAAGCCGCCTTCGAGCTGGCGGACCTGGTCATATTTGTCCGCCGCATTGGCCACGCTGCCGTCGATCGCGCTCACCGCGGGGGTGAACAGGATCTTGTCGGCATTGGCGCGGGCGCCGCGGCTGTAGCGGGCGAACACCGAGAAGGGCTCGGCCACGCGGTAGTTGATGCCGCTGGAGTAGCTCCAATAGCCGTAATTGTAGTTGACCGGCGCCGGCGTATCGAGCGGCAGATAGGCGACGCGCTTCTCCGGCGCCGAGATCAGGCCGTTGCCGTTGATGTCGTAGCTGATCAGCCCGACGCGGCCGCCGCCCAGGTCCGCGCCGACCAGAGAGCCGCGCACCCGCCCGCGATCGTAGCGGACGCTGCCGCCGATCGAGAGCTTGCCGACATGGTAGTTCACTGAGCCATAAGGCGCGAGAATGTCGTACGACACGTCGAAGATGCGGCGGAATTTGCTGCCGTTGCGGCTGAATGTGTAATAGCCGTTCTGGGTCTGCGCGACGCCGGCGGCGCTGGTGATGTTGACCATCGCGGTCTGGCCGTTACCCGCCACATCGGTGTCGATGCCCGAATGCAGCCACTGGGCGGTGAGCTTCTGGTTCGCCTTGTACAGGCCGCCGGTGACGGTGAGGTCCCCCCGGCCGAGCTTCCACACCTTGGTGGCGCGCACGTCGTTGGTGAAGTTGTCGAGCGAGCGGATGCGCGTCTGCGCCATATAGTTGAACGAGAGCAGTCCGTTGCCATTCGCGTCGGCCGGCACGAGCTTGCCGATGTTCGGGCCGCTGGCATAGGTGGCGACCGCGCCGGCCCCCGCCTGCGACGCGGCGATCGTTGCGATCGGGCCGACATTCGACGGGAAGACGCGCAGGAAATCGCCCGAATTGACCGAGTAGCGCGCGCGCTCGCTGATCGTCACGCCGGCAATGTCGAACTGCGCTTCCAGGCCGATCGACTTGCTCTTGGCGTGCATGCCGTTGGCGACGGCGTAGCGGGCGAGCTTGTTGTCGCCATCGAGCGTCGTCACCGGGCCGATGAAGGGCGAGAGCAGCGAATCGTGGCGGATGTCGAAATTGCCTGCGCTGCTGATCACCGGCTTGTCGTTGGTCCCGGTGATCCGGATGGGATAGGGCGCGAAGGTGGGCGAGCGATCGTCGAGCCACTTGCCGCTCACCCGGACATAGCCGGTGGCGAACTGCCTGGTGACGTTGAAGCGGATCTGGCCACCCTTGTAGCCGGTGAAGCCGATGTCGCGCGGGCCCTCGCCCGAGCGATAATAGCCGCCGACATGGAAGCGCCAGCCATTGCCGAGCGGCTGGCCGTAATCCATGTCCACGCGCTTCTCGCCATAATCGAGCCCGACCGTGGCCTGCACGGCGCCGCCGCGGGTCTCGCCGGTCTTCGAGATCAGATTGATCAGCCCGCCCGGCGCGTTGGACGAGAAGGTGGAGCCCGAGCCGCCGCGAATCGATTCGATCGCCGCGACGTTGAAATCGGCACGCATGAACACGTCGACGCCGACGTTGAAGATGTCGCCGAACTCGAGCACCGGCAGTCCGTCTTCCTGGAACTGCATGTATTTGGAGCCGCCCGCCGCCAGCGGCAGGCCGCGCACGGTGTAATTGGCGTTGCCCTCGCCGATTCCGCTCTCGACGCGCAGGCCGGGCATGGTGCGCAGCACGTCGCCGAGCGGACGCGGCCCCAGCTTCTCGAACTCGCTGGCGCGATAGGCGCTGGTCGAAGTGGCGCTGTCGAGCCGGTCGCGGCCCTTGGCGACGCCGGTGGAGAAGACTTCCTTCTCCGGCGCGGGTGTTGCGGCTGGCTTGGGCGCTTCCCCGGTGGATTGCGCGAGTGCAGGGATAACAATCACGTTCGAGCAGAACGCCAGCAGGCAATACCGCAGTTTCACGACACCACTCCCGATCAGACACTTTTTCTTGTTGCTGATCGGCAGGCTAGTCGGGGTGGGTTTAGAATTTGATTTCGGGCGACTGCGTAAAATTACGATGGTTAAAGCCCCGGAACCTTCCACACGGGCGGGGCGGCCGGGATCGCATTGCGGCGCGGACCGGTAAGGCGTAGCAGCAAGGGCCATGGACCTCGCCCTCGCCATCCTCGCCTCCGCGATCGCCATGACGGTGATCGTCGGCGTGCGCTACGTCGCCGCCTCGGCAGGGTTCGCGCTGGCGACGCGGCTGCGCCACCCGGGGCTCTATGCCGGGCAGAGCCGGCAGATCCGCATGGAGATCTGCTGGAGCCTGGCCTCGGCGGCGATCTACGGCATCCCCGCCGGCATCGTCGCCTGGGGATGGAAGGCGGAAGGCTGGACGCGCATCTATGCCGATGTCCATGCCTGGCCGCTCTGGTACCTGCCGGTCTCGGTGTTCCTCTACCTGTTCCTGCACGACACCTGGTTCTACTGGACGCACCGGGCGATGCACGTGCCGGCGCTGTTCCGCCGCTATCACGCCGTCCACCATGCCAGCCGCCCACCCACCGCCTGGGCGGCGATGAGCTTCCATTGGGGCGAGGCGCTGTCCGGCGCGATCGTGATTCCGCTGCTGGTCTTCGTAATTCCCATTCATGTCGCCGCGCTGGGCTTGGTGCTGACGATCATGACGGTTATGGGGGTTACCAATCATATGGGCTGGGAGATATTCCCGGCCTGGATGTGGCGGGGGCCGCTGGGGGCATGGCTGATCACGGCAAGTCATCATCAGCGGCATCATGAGCGGTATGGGTGCAACTATGGCTTATATTTCCGGTTCTGGGACCGGCTTTGTGGGACCGACCAGGGGTTGGGGCGGTTCGATCCTGCGGCGCGGCGCGTGGGCGCTCGTCGCCCTGCCGCTGCTGACCAGCGCCGCGCCGCTGGCGACGCTGGAGCTTGATTTCACCAGCCTGCGCTCGACCCGCGGGCTGCTCCAGATCTGCATCGCGCCGGCCGCGAGCCAGTTTCCCGATTGCCGCGACGGGCACGGTGCGATCAAGCGGACGGTCCCCGCCGCCGACGGCACGCTGCGCCTGAGCGGTCTGGCGCCGGGCGACTATGCGGTGGCGGTGATCCACGACGCCAATGGCAACGGCAAGCTCGATACCTTCATGGGCATTCCGCGCGAGGGCTTCGGCTTCTCGCGCAATCCGGTGATCGGCTTCGGCCCGCCGCGCTTCTCTGCCGCGCAATTCCCGCTGGAGGCCGGCAGCGACCGGCAGGAAGTGAAGCTGCGCTACCTGCTCTAGGAACTGCGCGGGCGTGCAGGCGTTGCCCGGGTTCTGATCCCCTGATCCAGTTCCCGGAGTACTCCATGTCCTTTCTGCGTACCGCGGCGAGCGCCGCCCTCGTCTCGCTCCCGCTGTTCGCCGCTGCACCCGCCTTCGCCCAGCAGCAGACCGCCGACACGCCGCCCGACATGAGCCGCGACACGGTGACCGTCGGCGTCGGCGCGGCGGTGGTGCCGAGCTATGACGGTTCCGACAAGAGCGTGATCACCGCCGCGCCGCTGGTCCGCGGCAGTGTTTCCGGCATCAACTTCGCGGTGCTCGGCAGCCGCGCCTGGGCGGACGTGATCGCCGACAACAACGGTCCGGGCTGGGACTTTCAGGCGGGCCCGGTGGTCAACGTCAACCTCAACCGCACCTCGCGGATCGATGATCGCCAGGTCAGCGCGCTGGGCAAGATCGGTACCGCGATCGAGGCGGGCGGCTTTGTCGGTGTCGGCAAGCAGGGGCTGATTACCAGCGACTATGACAAGCTGACGGTGGGCGTTTCCTACATCCACGATGTCGGCACGGTACACAAAAGCTATCTGGTCTCGCCATCGGTCAGCTACGGCACCCCGCTCAGCCGGAAGGCCTATGTGCTGCTGAACCTCTCGGCCAATTACATGGGCGATGGTTATGCCCAGACCTATTTCGGCGTGACGCCAACCGGCAGCGCGGCGAGTGGCCTGCCAGTCTATACCGCGCGCAAGGGCTGGAAGGACTGGACCTTGGGCGCGATCGGCAACGTCGCGCTCACCGGCGATCTGACGCGGGGGCTCTCGCTCGTCGGCGGCGTCGGCTACCGGCGGATGCTCGACGATGCGGCCGATTCGCCCGTGGTGCGGATCGCGGGCTCGCGTGACCAATGGTATGGCGCGCTCGGGCTTGCCTATACCTTCTGATTTCGCGCGATAAATGCGCCGAACGGCCAATTTTCGACGGGCTTTCGAATTGCCGAGGCAAGGTCGGGGCGTTAGCTAAAGAGCTGAGGAGTCGCCGTGACTGGTCGCGGCGGCGCCCGTCGAAACAGGGGGGATGCATGAAACTACGAGCGGTACTTGGCGCCATTGGTTTGGCGGCCGTAACGATTGCGGTGCCGGTGTCGGCAGCCACGATCGATACCAGCGGGGGCTATTTCGAGAAGATCGATTATTTCGGCGCGCGTTACACGCCGGTCTACGGTCAGACCTTCACCGTCGGCAGCGCCAATGCGCTGAATGGCTTTACCTTCTATCTCGGCGGCGGTGCTGCCAATGTGCGCGCCTATGTCTATGCCTGGAACGGCCATCGCGCGATGGGCGGCGCCTATTACACCAGCGACGTGCGGGCCTTTGGCGGGACCGCCGGCGACGCGTTCGAGGCGCTGCGCTTCGATGTCGGCGCGATCGATCTGGTCGCCGGCCGCCGCTATGTCGCGTTCCTCACCACGGCGGAGCTGGAGCAGCCGGCGACTGCCGACACCGCCTGGATGCCCACCGCCGGCACCTTCGGCAGCGACGCCTATGCAGGCGGCGACTTCGTCTACACCAATGGCGGCCAGAGCCTTGCGAACATCGTCGGGTACGATTGGGACGATACGCACGGCGTGTTCGGCGACGTGCAGTTCCAGGCCGACTTCAGCGTCGGCGCGACCTCTGGCGTGCCCGAGCCGGCCGCCTGGGCGATGATGATCGGCGGCTTCGGCCTTGCCGGTGCAACGCTGCGCCGGCGCCGTCGGTCTGTGCGTTTCGCCTGATATTCCTGACCTTTGGTAGCATGGCGGCGCGTCGGGATTGCCCGGCGCGCCGCTTACGCGTACACGGGCGCATTCCCCGGGGGACCGCTGGCGCAGCGGTTGAGAGGAAGGCTGCAGCCTTCGACCCGCTGAACCTGATCCGGTTGACACCGGCGTAGGGAGGGAGGGTCTTGTTTCCCGAGGTCCATCTACTCCCCGCGATCGCCCGAAGGAGTAGACGAGCATGGCCGACATTCCCGCCAAGACCGAAATCGGCGTTACCACCGGCCCCATTCGCGGCAGCCGCAAGGTGCATGTCGGCAAGTACCGCGTGGCGATGCGCGAGATCCATCTCGAGCCGAGCAGCGGCGAGCCGCCGGTGCGCGTCTACGACACCTCGGGCCCCTATACCGATCCCGATGCGCGCATCGACATCATGGCCGGCCTGCCGGCACTCCGCCGCGACTGGATCCTCGGCCGCGGCGACGTCGAGGCCTATGACGCGCGTGAAGTGCGCCCCGAGGACAACGGCCTGAAGGGCCCGGATCGTTCGGCCGGCGTGCCGCAATTCCCCAACGTGACCCGGCGCCCGCTGCGCGCCAAGGCCGGCGCGAACGTCAGCCAGATGTATTATGCGCGGCGCGGCATCATCACGCCCGAGATGGAATATGTCGCGGAGCGCGAGAATCTCGGTCGCGAGCGGCTCGCCGAATATATCCGCGACGGCCAGGATTGGGGCGCCGAGATCCCCGATTATGTGACGCCCGAATTCGTCCGCGACGAAGTGGCGCGCGGCCGCGCGATCATCCCCAACAACATCAACCACCCGGAATCGGAGCCGATGGCGATCGGCCGGAACTTCCTGGTCAAGATCAACGCCAATATCGGCAATTCCGCCGTCGCCAGCGACGTGGCGAGCGAAGTCGACAAGCTGGTCTGGTCGATCCGCTGGGGCGCGGACACGGTGATGGATCTCTCCACCGGCCGCAACATCCACGACACCCGCGAATGGATCCTGCGCAACTCGCCGGTGCCGATCGGTACCGTGCCGATCTACCAGGCGCTGGAGAAGGTCGGCGGCGTCGCCGAGGACCTGACCTGGGAGATCTTCCGCGACACGCTGATCGAGCAGGCCGAGCAGGGCGTCGACTATTTCACCATCCATGCCGGCGTGCGGCTGCCCTACATTCCGATGACCGCCAAGCGCGTCACCGGCATCGTCAGCCGCGGCGGCTCGATCATGGCGAAATGGTGCCTGGCGCATCACCGCGAATCGTTCCTGTACGAGCGGTTCGACGAGATCACCGAGATCATGAAGGCCTATGACATCGCCTATTCGCTGGGCGACGGCCTGCGCCCCGGCTCGATCGCCGACGCCAATGACGAGGCGCAGTTCGCCGAACTCTACACGCTGGGCGAACTGACCAAGCGCGCCTGGGAACAGGACGTGCAGGTGATGATCGAGGGCCCCGGCCATGTGCCGATGCACAAGATCAAGCAGAACATGGAAAAGCAGCTCGAGGCGTGCGGCGAGGCGCCGTTCTACACGCTCGGGCCGCTAACCACCGATATCGCGCCGGGATATGACCACATCACCAGCGGCATCGGCGCGGCGATGATCGGCTGGTACGGCACGGCGATGCTCTGCTACGTCACGCCCAAGGAGCATCTTGGCCTGCCCGACCGCGACGACGTGAAGGTGGGCGTGGTCACCTACAAGCTGGCGGCGCATGCGGCCGATCTCGCCAAGGGCCATCCGGCGGCGAAGGTGCGCGACGACGCGCTGAGCCGCGCGCGCTTCGAGTTCCGCTGGCGCGACCAGTTCCACCTGTCGCTCGATCCGGACACGGCCGAGAAGTATCACGACCAGACGCTGCCGGCCGAAGGCGCCAAGACCGCGCACTTCTGCTCGATGTGCGGGCCGAAATTCTGCTCGATGAAGATCACGCAGGAAGTGCGCGACTTCGCGGCGAAGCAGAACCAGGCGGCGGACAGCTTCCTGGCGGCGACCCCGGCCACGGTCGATGCCGAGACGGGCATGGCCGAGATGAGCAAGGTGTTCCGCGATACCGGCAGCGAGCTCTATATGGGCGCCGGCGACCGCGAGCACGATTGAGCACGTTGTGCCGGGCGGGGCTGTCCCCGCCCGGCCATCGGCGCGGCGCTCACCCCAGCGGCGGCAGTGCCCAGTCGATCGGCTTCTCGCCGATGCTCTCCAGAAACGCGTTCGCCTTGCTGAAATGGCGCGAGCCGAAGAACCCGGAATGCGCCGAGAGCGGCGAGGGGTGGGGGGCCTTCAGCACCAGGTGCCGGCCGCCCTTGTCGATCGAATCGACGAACGCCGCCTTCTTCTGCGCATGGCTGCCCCAGAGCAGGAACACCACCGGCTCGGGCCGCGCATTCACCAGCCGGATCACCGCGTCGGTGAAGCGCTCCCAGCCGCGGCCCTGGTGCGCGGCGGCGCGGCCCATCTCTACCGTCAGCACGGCGTTGAGCAGGAGTACGCCTTGTCGCGCCCAATGCTCGAGGAAGCCGTGCTGGGCGCGGGGGATGCCGAGGTCGGTCTCCATCTCCTTGTAGATGTTCACCAGGCTCGGCGGCGTGCGCACCCCCGGCTGGACCGAGAAGCACAGGCCATGCGCCTGGCCCTCGCCGTGATACGGGTCCTGCCCGAGGATCACGACACGCACCTGCTCGAGCGGCGTCAGGTCGAGCGCGCGGAACCAGTTGCTGCCGGCCGGGAAGATGCGCTTCCCCGCCGCCTTCTCGGCGGTGAGATAATCGCGCAGCGCGGCCATATAGGGCTGGGCGAATTCTTCCTCGAGCGGCGCGAGCCAGCTGGGGTGTAACTTGACGGTGGACATGGACGGCATCTGTCCGGTGCCCGGGCGGGGCTGTCAATCGTGCACCATTGACAGCGTTGCCGCTCGCGATAGCCTGTACGCTAACGAAACAATAAAGGAGGGGTGCCATGAAACCATGGCTGATCGTGGCCGTGTGCTGTCTGTCTGCCGTCGCACCGCCTGCGCTAGCGCAGGCGCAGCAGCAGAGCGATATTTCCAAGCAGATCATCAATGCGCCGACGCCGGAGACGTTCACCGTCTACGGTCTGGGCAGGAAGCCGGCGGTCGTGAAGGACAAGAACGTCCAGGGCGGTCGCGCGCTGCGGGTGCCGATCGCCGGCGGATCCGACCAGCCGTGGAGCGTGGGGCTGATCTCGTCGATCAACCAGCCGGTGAAGAAGGGCGATAAGCTGGTAGTGGCCGTCTGGGTGCGCGCGGAAACGCTGCCGGAGGGAGCCAGCACCGCGAAGATCGCCACCATTCAGGTCGGGCTAGCAAAGGAACCCTATAGCACGGTGTTCAGGGGGGAGGCCGAGGTCGGCAGCGCGTGGAAGATGGTGCACGTCGCCGGCACCGCCGACCGGGATTATGCGGTCGGCGACATCTCGGTTTCGTTGCACCTCGCGACTGCCAGGCAGGTGCTCGACATCGGGCCGATCTTGGTGCTCGACCTCAACAAGTAACGGGGCGCCGTCCGCCGCTCAGGCGCGGACGGCCGTCACCAGATAGTTGAGCGCCTCATGCTCGCTCACCACGAAGCCGCGCGTCGGCGAGTAGGTCAGGCCCTGGCGGTCGATCACCTTCAGGCCGGCATCGATCAGCAGCGCCTCCAGTTCCTCGGGCTTGAGGAAACGGCTCCAGTCGTGCGTGCCACGGGGAATCGCGCCGGTGCCTTCGGCCAGCGTGATCATGGCGAGGCGGGAGAGCGGGGTGCGGTTGGGGGTGGAAAGCACCATCAGTCCACCCTCGGCCAGCGCGGCCGCCAGCCCGCGTACGAAGCCGGCGGGGTCGCTGACATGCTCGATCACTTCCATCGAGGTGACGAGGTCGAACTGGCGGCCCGCCAGATCCTCGATGCCGCCATGGACATAGTCGATCGGCAGCCCGGACGGTTGGGCATGGGCGCGCGCGGCGCCGATATTCTCGGCCGCGGCATCCACGCCGGTCACCCGCGCGCCGAGCCGGGCGAGCGGCTCGCACAGCAGCCCGGCGCCGCAGCCGACGTCGATCGCGGTCTTGCCCGTCAGCGGCATGAAATCGGCCGAATCGCCCGCCCAATGCGCGTCGATCGCACGGCGAATATAGCCCAGCCGCGCAGGATTCAGCCTGTGGAGCATGGCCGAGGAACCCTTTGGATTCCACCAATCGGCCGCCAGACGACCGAAATGTTCCGCTTCGCGGGGGTCAATCGTAGCTATTGTTGCGTTCGGCATCGCTGGCTCCTATCAGGCACGCCCATCTCTCCCAAGGGCAGGAAACAAGCAACCAGCCATGGCGCGTATCGTAATGAAGTTCGGCGGCACATCGATGGCCGGTATCGAGCGTATCCGCAGCGTGGCCGCGCGCGTCAAACGCGAATGGGAGGCGGGCAACCAGGTCGCCGTCGTCGTCTCCGCCATGGCGGGCGAGACCGATCGGCTGGTCGGCTTCTGCCGCGAGGCCTCGTCGCTGTACGATCCCAAGGAATATGACGTCGTCGTCGCCGCCGGCGAGCAGATCACCAGCGGCCTGCTGGCGATCGCGCTGCAGGCTGCGGGCGTGCCGGCGCGATCCTGGCTCGGCTGGCAGCTGCCGATCGATACGTCGGGCGCGTTCGCCAAGGCGCGGATCGGCGAGATCGGCACCGATGGGCTGCTCGCCAGCATGGGCGCGGGCGAGGTGGCAGTGATCCCCGGCTTCCAGGGCGTGCACGAAGGCCGGCTCACCACGCTGGGCCGCGGCGGTTCGGATACCTCGGCGGTGGCAGTAGCGGCGGCGATCAAGGCCGATCGCTGCGACATCTACACCGATGTCGACGGCGTCTACACCACCGATCCGCGGATCGTGCCGCGCGCGCGCAAGCTGAAGCGCGTGACCTATGAGGAAATGCTAGAACTCGCCAGCGTCGGCGCCAAGGTGTTGCAGACCCGTTCGGTCGGCCTGGCGATGAAGGAAGGCGTGCGCGTGCAGGTGCTCTCGTCCTTCACGGGCGACGACGCGCCGATGGCAGATACATTGCCCGGAACCATGATCGTGGGCGAAGAGGAGATTCAGGACGTGGAACGCCAGCTCATCACCGGCATCGCGCACGACAAGAACGAGGCCAAGATCACGTTGACCGCGGTGCCGGACAAGCCCGGCGCGGTGGCGTCGATCTTCACCCCGCTCGCCGATGCCAGCATCAATGTCGACATGATCATCCAGAACATCGCGCACCAGAGCGCCGGCAGCGCAAGTGCTACCGACGTGACGTTCACGGTGCCGGCGGCCGACCTGGCGCGCTCCCTGGAAATCCTCGCCCAGGCGAGGGAGTCGATCGGCTTCACCGGCATCAGCCACGATACCCGCGTGGCAAAGGTCTCGGTGGTCGGCGTCGGCATGCGTAGCCATGCCGGCGTCGCGGCGACGATGTTCCAGACGCTGGGCGCGCGCGGCATCAATATCCAGGCGATCACCACCTCGGAGATCAAGGTCTCGGTGCTGATCGAAGAGGATTACACCGAGCTCGCGGTGCGCGTGCTGCACACCGCCTATGGGCTGGACGCGGACGAAGTCGCGGCGTGATACTTCGCGGAGGCGTGGCCGGGCCGGCTACGCCTCCGTCGTTACCACCAGGCGCTGGAGCACGACATTGTCGTCGATCCGCCAGACCTTCACGACATGCGCGCCCGGCCGCACTGCCGGGAAGCGCGCCTCGATCACCCGGCCATTTTCCTCCACCGCCTTGTTCCAGTCGCGCTGTGCTTGCGTGGTCGTGGCGTTCGGCGCGGGGACGAGGCTGTCGGTGAGGATCTGCACCGGGCCGTCGTCCACCGACACGCCGATGCGCTGCTGGTTGCGGCCGGTGGTGTCGAGCGTCGGCGCCAGGTCGAGCGCGACCCTCAGCGGCCCGCCCTTCGCGAGCGTGACCCGATAGTTCAGCCGAACGCCGTCTGCGGCCGTCGTCGCCGGGCGCCCCTGCGGGAAAGCGGTGACGGCGCCCAGGGTCCGGCCGAGATGCGGGACGCGCTGCCAGTTGAGGCCCTTGGCGCCGCTCGCTGCAGCGAAGTCCGGCGCCTCGATCGTGATCCGGTCGCCTGCTGCGGCCGGTAGCGACGGTGCGGCGAAGACGATCGCGCCGGCCTTGCCGTCGACGCGGCGGACGGCGGGCATCACCTGCCGATCGGGCTGTTGCCAATTGGTGTAGCCGATATGGGTCTGGGCCATCATGCCGTCCCATTTGGCGCCGTTCAGCGCGTGATAGGCGGCGGTGATCTCCGCATCCCGGGCGTAAGCGCGCTCGGCCAGGTCGGCGAAGGCATTGGCGCGCGCGTCGCCTGCTGCGGCAAGGCGGCGGTTCCAGGCGACCGCGTAATATAGTCGGTAGAGGTTGGTCATCGCCAGGATCGGATGCTCGACCAGCTGGAACCAGGCATCGCGCGCCTCCGTGGCGATGCGCGGCTTCAGCGCCGTCATGTCCCGCTCCAGCGCCTCCCAGTCGGCGAGTTCGCGGCCGTACGCGCCGCCGTCGAGCTTGCCGTCCGTGCGCACCGGCCCCAGCGCGAAGCTGTCGGCGTCGAGCAGCTCGGGCTTCCGCCGCGCCGCCAACTGGCCGTAGCGGGTGAGCAGCGCACCGACCTTCTCGCCCAGCGCCGGCCCGAACGTCGCACCCGCCCAGCGCGCCGGATAGGCGGTCATCGCCGCCAGCGTCATCGCCTCCGGATCCCAGGCCTGATCGAGGAAGAAGCTCAAGGGAACTTCGAGCGGCTTGATGTCGCCGACATTGACGATCCAGATCGTCCGCGCACCGCGCTGCCAGGCGAGGTCCATCTGCTGCCAGGTCTTCTCGATCTGGACGGTGTTCAGCCACTTGTAGTTGCGCGGCGCGCCGACATAATCGAAGTGGTAATAGACGCCGTAGCCGCCCTTCCGGGTAAGGTCGGCGGTCGCGAGCCGGCGGATCTGGCCCCAATTGTCGTCGGCGAACAGCAACGTCACGTCGTCCGGCACGCGCATGCCGTGGTCGTAATAATCCTGCACTTCCTTGTAGAGCGCCCACATCTGCGGCGTCGTCTCGGCCGGGCGCTTGGTCACGTCCGCCAGGATGGTCCGTTGATCGGCGACGATCTTCTCGAGCAGCCCGGTGGCGGTGCCCTCCGCCATCGCCTCGTCGCCGTCGCCGCGCATGCCGACGGTGACGACGCACTCATAGCCCTTGCCGTCGCCCTTCGACATCATCCGCTCGATCCCGCCGCGCCAGAAGCGGCGGAGATTCTCCGCGTTGGTCGCATAATCCCATTTGCCGCCGGTGACGCCCTGGTCGGTGTGGCGGTGCCATTCGTCCTGCGCGCGGGTCAGTGGCTCGTGGTGCGAGGTGCCCATCACCACGCCCATCGCGTCGGCCAGGATCATGTTATTAGGGTCGTCGTCGTTGAACGCCTTGGGCGCCCACATCGCCGGCCACAGGTAATTGCCCTTCAGCCGCAGCAGCAGCTCGAAGACACGGGCGTACATGGCCGAATTGATCCCGCCGAAATGCTTCTTGGCCCAGCCGCTGAAGCTGGGGTCCTCGTCGTTGATAAAGAAGCCGCGATAGCGCACGCGCGGCTGGTCGCGCCGGCTGCCGGGGGCGAGCGTTACGTCGGCGCGGCGGTGGACGGGCACGTCGGCGAACCAGTGCCAGGGGGAGACGCCGATCCGCTGCGAGATATCGTACGTGCCGTACACCGCGCCGCGGCGGTCGGCGCCGACGATCACCAGCGCTTGCGACACACCGGGGGCGGGGTTGTCGAGCACGATCTGGCGATAGGCTTCCCACTCGCCCTGCAGGTCGCGCGCGTCGATCCGGCCTTGCCGCACCAGCGCGTCGATCAGCGGGGACCGGCCGAGCTGGCCGATCAGCACCACCGGGCCCTTGGCGTCCTCCAGCCGGGCCAGCCGCCGCGGCGCGGTGCCGCCGACGCGGGCGAGGTCCAGCGCGAACGCATCGGCGACATGGCGGACGGCAGGATCGGCGTCGCCATCCACCACCAGGGCTGCGGGCACGCCGCGCCGGATCAGCGGGAAGCCGGCAGCGCCCTTGGCCTCCAGCAGGCGCAGCGGCTCCTGCGCGGCGGCGCAGGTAGTACTGGCGACCAGCGTCGCGGCGGCGGAGGCTTGCAGCAGCGTGCGGCGACCCACGCTGGCGGGGAAATCGGCGGACCCGGACATCACAACTCCTGGAATTTCTTATCGTTGATAGCGCTATCATGACTTTCGACACCGCCAGGGGCAAGCGCCAAACCGGCGTGCGCCCATGATTGCGGCCCTTGCGGAGTCCGGCCCGGCAGCGCTAGGCGCGCGCAATGACAAGCACCTCCACGATCGGCGCAGAGCGCCTGGCCCGCCGCATGGCGCGCGGCTGCGAATTCCTGGGCAGCGAGGTCGCCATCCTGGGCGGCGCGATGTCGTGGGTGTCGGAGCGCAACCTGGTTTCCGCCATCTCCAACGCGGGCGGCTTCGGCGTGATCGCCTGCGGGGCGATGAACCCCGAACTGCTCGATGCCGAGATCGCCGCGACCAAGGCGCTGACGGACAAGCCGTTTGGCGTGAACCTGATCACCATGCACCCGCAGCTGTTCGATCTGATCGAGGTGTGCGGCCGGCACGGTGTCGGCCATGTCGTGCTGGCGGGCGGGCTGCCGCCGGCGGGGTCGCTCGATGCGATCAAGGGCCACGGCGCCAAGCTGATCTGCTTCGCGCCGGCGCTGAGCCTGGCCAAGAAACTGATCCGATCGGGCGTCGATGCGCTGGTGGTGGAAGGCATGGAGGCCGGCGGCCATATCGGCCCGGTCTCGACCAGCGTGCTGGCGCAGGAAATCCTGCCCGAAGTGGCCGAGCAGGTCCCCGTGTTCGTCGCCGGCGGGATCGGCCGGGGCGAGGCGATCGCCGGCTATCTCGACATGGGCGCGGCGGGCGTGCAGCTCGGCACCCGCTTTGCGGCGTCGACCGAGAGCATCGCCCACGCCAATTTCAAAAAGGCGTTCATCCGCGCCTCGGCCCGCGACGCGATCGCCAGCGTGCAGATCGATCCGCGCCTGCCGGTGATCCCGGTGCGCGCGTTGAAGAATGCCGGCGCCGAGGCGTTCACCGCCAAGCAGCGCGAAGTCGCGCACTCGCTCGACGAGGGCGTGATCGCGATGGCCGAGGCGCAGCTGCAGATCGAGCATTACTGGGCGGGCGCGCTGCGCCGCGCGGTGATCGATGGCGATATCGAGCATGGCAGCGTGATGGCCGGCCAGTCGGTGGGCATGGTCACCAAGGAAGAGCCGGTGACCACGATCATCGAAACGCTGATGGCAGAAGCGGCGCACGCGTTGGAGAAGCGCGCAGCCTGAGCTGCGATCTTGCGCCTTTCTGTGGATTTGCTGCGCACGCGCTTGGCGTGGGTGCGCACAATCTGTTAGCGCTGTCCTATGGCCTTGACCGCAGCCGCCTCCGCCCGGGAAATTCTCACCCGCCTTCATGACCTGATGGCGAAACGGCTGCCGGTCCAATCGAAACTCAACGCCGTCGTCAACATCATCGGCGAGGCGCTGCACAGCGAAGTCTGCTCGATCTACCTGCTGCGCGAAGGCGCGCTCGAGCTGTTCGCCACCCGCGGCCTGGCGCAGGAGGCGGTGCACGTCACCAAGCTGGGGCTGGGCGAAGGGCTGGTCGGCACCATCGCCGCGCATGTCGAGACGCTCAATCTCGACGAGGCGACCAGCCACCCGAACTTCGTCCATAACCCGGAGACGGGGGAGGAACGCTTCCACAGCTTCGCCGGCGTGCCGATCATCCGGCGCGAGCGCGCGGTGGGCGTGCTCGCGGTGCAGCATGTCGAACCGCGCAAATATGCCGATATCGAGATCGAAGCGCTGCAGACCGTGGCGATGGTGCTATCCGAGCTGATCGCCAATGCCGAGCTGATCGACGCGACCGGCGGCGCCTCCACCCGGTTGCAGCCGACCGCCGCGGGCACGGTGCGCGGCTTCCGCCTGGTGGAGGGCATGGCGCGCGGCGTCGCGGTGTTCCACCAGCCGCGCATCGTCATCGAGCATACCGTCGCCGAGGATACCGAGGCCGAGCGCCACCGCGTCTATGCCGCGTTCGACAAGATGCGCGAGCAGATCGACCGCATGACCAGCCAGGCCGAATTCGGCAGCGGCGGGGAGCATGAGGAGATCCTCGCGACCTACAAGATGTTCGCCTATGACGAGGGCTGGAGCCGGCGCATCAACGAGGCGATCGATTCCGGCCTGACCGCCGAGGCGGCGATCGAGCGGGTGCAGCAGCGTACCCGCCAGCGCATGCGCGAGATCGACGATCCGCTGCTGCGCGACCGGATGCATGATCTGGAGGACCTCTCCAACCGGCTGCTGCGCATCGTCTCGGGCCAGCTCGGCACCGCCGCGCAGCTTGGGCTGCGGCACGATTCGATCCTGATCGCGCGCAACCTGGGTCCCGCCGAGCTGCTCGAATATGATCGCCGGCGGCTGAAGGGCGTGGTGCTCGAGGAAGGGTCGCTGACCGCGCACGTCACCATCGTCGCGCGCGCCATGGGCATACCCGTGCTGGGCCGCGCGCGCTCGGTGCGCCGCGAAGTCGCCGAAGGCGACCTGCTGCTGCTCGACGTGAGCGAAGAAAGCCTGTTCGTCCGCCCCTCGCTGGCGATGGAGGAGGCGTTCGAGGCCAAGCTGGCGCTCAGCCAGAAGCGTCAGGCAGCGCTCGCGCAGCTGACGAACGTCGCCCCGGTGACGCGCGACGGGCACCGGGTGACGGTGATGGTCAATGCCGGGCTGCGCGACGACGTCGCCGCGCTCGACCTGACCGGCGCCGACGGCATCGGGCTGTTCCGCACCGAATTCCAGTTCCTCGTCTCCGCCACGCTGCCGCAGCGCGAGGCGCAGCGGCGCCTGTATCGCGATGTGCTGGAGGCGGCGGGCGATCGGCCGGTGATCTTCCGCACCGTCGATATCGGCGGCGACAAGGCGCTGCCCTATCTCAACCATGACGAGGATGGCGAGGAGGAGAACCCCGCCATGGGCTGGCGCGCGCTGCGCCTGGCGCTCGACCGCGACGGCCTGATGAAGGCGCAGGCCCGCGCGCTGATCGAGGCGGCGGCGGGGCGGACGCTCAACGTGATGTTCCCGATGGTTTCCGAACCCTGGGAGTTCGATCAGGCGCGCGCGCTGTTCGAGGCGCAGCATGCCTGGCTTGCCGCGCGTGGCCGCAAGCTGCCGAACGAGATCCGCTATGGCGCGATGCTGGAGGTGCCGGCGCTGGCCGAGGTGCTCGACATGCTGCTGCCCAAGCTGCAGTTCCTGTCGATCGGCACCAACGATCTCACCCAGTTCCTGTTCGCCGCCGATCGCGCACACCCCAAGCTGGCGCTGCGCTATGACTGGCTGAGCCCGGCGATCCTGCGCTTCCTCAAGCGGGTGAGCGACGAGGCGCGCGCCGCGGGCGTGCCGGTGGCGGTGTGCGGCGAGATGGGCGGCCGGCCGCTGGAGGCGATGGCGCTGATCGGGCTCGGCATCGATCGGCTGTCGATCACCCCGGCGGCGGTGGGGCCGATCAAGGCGATGGTCGGCTCGCTCGATCGCGGCGCGGTGATGGAGGTCATGACGCAAATGCTGGCGCATCCGGAGGCGCCGCTGCGCGCGGCACTGACCGATTGGGCCATTGCGCAGGGAGTCGAGCTGGACTGACGGGCGACCCACCGAATGATTTCGCCCCGGCGTTGACATAGGCCCGGCGCCAAGGGCATCCCCTGCACGATAATGGTGGGCGGCACCCAGGGTCCAACTCGCCCGCCGGAGGATAGAATGCAAGGCGACACGCCCGAAGACCCCAGCATGTTCCCCGCGCGTCCCGGCGAGCGTCTTCGTGCCGCGCGCGAAGCGGCGGGGCTGGATCTCACCGAGATTGCCGCGCGCACCCGTATTCCGCAGCGTCATCTCGAAGCGATCGAGCAGGGCACCTATACCGGGCTGCCGTCGGTCACCTATGCCAGCGGCTTCGCCAAGGCCTATGCGCGGGCGGTGGGTGCCGACGAAGTGGCGATCGCGCGTGACGTTCGGGCCGAACTCGGCCAGATCGAGCGCCCAGTCGTGACGCCGGAATATCCGTTGCAGGAGCCGTCGCGCGTTGCGCCTGGCGGGCTCGTCTGGTTCGGCGTGATCGTCGCGCTGGTGATCGTCGCCGGGCTGGGCATCTGGTACGGTACCGACTGGTTCCGCGGCGGTGCCAGCACGAACGACGGACTGGTCCAGCAGCTCGAACCTACGCCGACGCCGACGCCCGTGGCCGCCGCACCGGCGGCGAGCCCGGCGGTTCCTGCCGTCGAGCATGTCACCCTCGTCGCGCGCGGCCCGGCCTGGATCCGCATCACCGACGCCACCGGCAAGCGGTTGGCGGAGAAGGAGCTGACCGCCGGCGAGCGCTACGAAGTGCCCGATGATGCCGATCATCCACGCATCCGCACCGGCCGCCCCGACCAGCTGCAGGTGCTGCTGAACGGCAGCGAAGTCGCGCCGCTCGGTACCCAGGTGGAAGTGATCGAGGCGGAGCTGACCTCGGCGGCGCTGCGTGGCCGCGGCCAGCCCGGTGCGACGCCGAGCGCCACTGCTGCCCCGCGGGCGGAGGCGCCCCGCCGCCGCCTCGGCGAGCGCGCGCCCGATCGCATCGACAACACAGCGCCGGCCGCACCCGCCGGTGGCGCGACGCCCGCCGGCGACACGCCGAACCGCTGAGGGGCTGGCGCGAGCGGGCGCCGCTTGGCTATAGCGGCGCCACGCCCCCGCGCCGGGGGCGTTGGTTCCAGGGATTATCGACGATGCGCATTGCACTCGCAGCGGCACTGGCTTTCGCCGCGTTCGGCTTCAACGGCACCGCCCAGGCACAGGCCCAGGGCGCGGGTGTCGACCAGCGGGTCGACAAGCTGGAGCGCGAGATGCGCGCGGTGCAGCGCAAGGTGTTCCCCGGCGGCGCCGGCATGACGGTGGAGCCGCAGATCACCCAGCAGGTGGATACCACCCCGCCGGGCGTGCCCGCGACCACCCCGCTTGCCGATCTCAACCAGCGCGTCGCTGCGCTGGAAAGCCAGATCCAGACCATGACCGGGCAGATCGAGCAGAACCAGTATCGCATGCGCCAGCTCGAAGAGGCGTTCGGCGCCTATAAGGCGACCACCGATGCGCGCGTGAAGGCGCTGGAAACGCCGCCGGTCTCGGCCGATGCCGCGCCGACCGATGGCGACGTCGCCGCTTCGGGCGATTCCGGCCCGGCGCCGGCCAAGCCTTCGGGGGATCGCGCGGCGAAGGTCGAGAAGCCGAGCACCGGCGACGCCGGCGAGGACCTGTACCTCTACGGCTTCCGGCTGTGGCAGGCGAAACTCTATCCCGAGGCAGCCAAGGCGCTCGACCAGTACCGGACCAAATATCCGACCGGCAAGCGCGCCAGCTTCGCGCGCAACCTGCTCGGCCGCGCCTATCTCGATGACGGCAAGCCCAGTCTCGCCGCCGTCGCGCTGTACGAGAACTACACCAAGGATCCCAACGGCGAGCGCGCGCCCGACAGCCTCTATTATCTGGCCCAGGCGCTGGTGAAGCTGAACAAGCCCTCGGGCGAGGTCTGCAAGGTCTATGACGAGCTGAACAAGGTGTACGGTGCTACGCTCTCGGCCGAGATGAAGGCGGGCGTCGCCAAGGGCCGTGCGGATCAGCGCTGCAAGTGACGCGTCGCTGATCGACGCGATCGCGGGCGAGGACATCGCCCGCTTCACCGCGGATTGGCTGGCGGTGGCCGCGGGGCCACCCAGCCGCACCGAGCCGATCGGCATTGCGGTGTCCGGGGGTGCCGACAGCCTCGCGCTGTTGCTGCTCGCCCGCGCGGCCTTTCCCGGCGCGATCGTCGCGGCCACCATGGACCACGGCCTGCGCGCCGAATCGGCCGAAGAGGCGGCGTTCGTCGGCACGGTCTGCGCGCGCATCGGCGTGGCGCACACGGTGCTGCCGCCCCGGCCCGAGATGCTGGCGGGCGGCAACCTCCAGGATCGGGCCCGGGCGATGCGCTATCGCTGCCTGGCCGACTGGGCGCAGGCGATTGGTGCGCCCTGGGTCGCGGTGGCGCACCAGCAGGACGATCTGGCCGAAACCTTCCTGCTGCGCGCCCGCCGTGGTGCCGGGCTGGGCGGTCTCGCGGCGATGGCGCCGCGCCGCCCGCTGCTCGCCGGCCGTGCGACGCCGTTGCTGGTCCGCCCGCTCCTCGGCTGGTCGCGCGCCGAACTTGCAGCCCGTGTTGCCGCGGCGGCGATCGCGCCGATCGAAGATCCTTCGAACCGCCATCCCCGATTCGATCGCAGCCGGATTCGAACGCTGCTCGTCGACACGCCGGAGCTGCCGCCCGCGCGACTGGCGCTCGCCGCCGCCAATCTGCGCGATGCCGATTCGGCGCTGCGCTGGGTCGCGGAGCGCGAATGGGCCGTGCGCGCCGCGGTGGAGGAAGACCGGCTCTCGCTGGACCTCGCCGATCTGCCCCATGAACTGCGCCGCCGCCTCGTCGCACGCGCGCTCAAGATGGTCGCCAGCAGCGCGCCCCCGCGCGGTTCCGGGCTTGACCGGTTGATCGCCGCAGTCGATGCCGGGGAGGTGGCGACATTGGCCGGAGTCGTGGTGCGGCCGGGGCCCCGCTGGCGCTTTGCGCCGGCGCCCCCGCACCGATCACCGTGATCGACGTTGTTCCATTGTCATTAACGCCGCCATGCCTATCTTAGGGCTGGAAAGGTACCGGGTACACGATGAGCGAAAACGGCAAGCAGCAGGGTCCGGAAAACGGGGGCAACAATCCCTGGATGAAGAGCCTGCTCATCTGGGTAGGTATTCTCGCAGCCCTGGCGTTGTTCGTCACGCTGTTCGACACCCGCACCGCGCAGCCTGCGGGCAACGCGATCCCTTATTCGACCTTCCTCGACAAGGTGCAGAGCGGCGACGTCAAGGACGTCAACATCTCGGTCGGCTCCGGGGTGATCACCGGCACGACGAGCGAGGGCAAGTTCCGCACGAACAACCCGGGCGACGCCAAGCTGGTCGAGACGCTCCGCGCCAAGGGCGTGGTGATCAACGCGCGTCCTGAGGACAGCCCGTCGATCTGGCAGTATATTCTCGTCCAGTCGCTGCCGTTCCTGCTGTTCCTCGGCATCGCCTTCTTCGTGCTGCGCCAGATGCAGAAGAATTCGGGCTCCGGCGCGATGGGCTTCGGCAAGAGCCGCGCCCGCCTGCTGACGCAGAAGGAAGGCAAGGTCACCTTCGACGACGTCGCCGGCATCGACGAGGCGCGCGACGAGCTTCAGGAAATCGTCGAGTTCCTCAAGGATCCGTCGAAGTTCGCACGGCTCGGCGGCAAGATCCCGAAGGGCGCGCTGCTGGTCGGCTCGCCCGGTACCGGCAAGACGCTGCTCGCCCGCGCGATCGCGGGTGAGGCGGGCGTGCCGTTCTTCACCATCTCCGGCTCGGATTTCGTCGAGATGTTCGTCGGCGTCGGCGCGAGCCGCGTGCGCGACATGTTCGAACAGGCCAAGAAGTCGGCGCCTTGCATCGTCTTCATCGACGAAATCGACGCGGTCGGCCGTTCGCGCGGCGCAGGTCTGGGCAACCAGAATGACGAGCGCGAGCAGACGCTGAACCAGCTTCTCGTCGAGATGGACGGCTTCGAGGCCAACGAAGGCATCATCATCGTCGCCGCGACCAACCGCCCCGACGTGCTCGATCCGGCGCTGCTGCGTCCGGGCCGCTTCGATCGCCAGGTGCAGGTCCCGCGCCCCGACATCGAGGGCCGCGTGAAGATCCTGCAGGTGCATATGAAGAAGGTGCCGATCGCACCGGACGTCGACGCGCGGGTGATCGCGCGCGGCACGCCGGGCTTCTCGGGTGCCGATCTCGCCAACCTCGTCAACGAGGCGGCGCTGCTCGCAGCCCGTCGCGGCAAGCGGCTGGTGGCGGCGCAGGAATTCGACGACGCCCGCGACAAGGTGCTGATGGGCGCCGAGCGCCGCAGCATGGTGATGACCGACGATGAGAAGCGGATGACCGCCTATCACGAAGCCGGCCACGCCCTGGTGTTCGCGCACGAGCCGACGGCGGATCCGATCCACAAGGCGACGATCATCCCGCGCGGCTTCGCGCTGGGCATGGTGCAGCCGCTGCCGGAGCGCGATTCGTACAGCTATCACCGCGACAAAATGCACGCCGATATCGCCGTGGCGTTCGGTGGCCGCGTCGCCGAGGAACTGATCTTCGGCTATGACAAGGTCAGCTCGGGCGCCTCGAACGACATCATGCAGGCGACCCGCCTCGCCCGCGCGATGGTGACCAAATGGGGTCTGTCGGACACGCTGGGGCCGCTCGATTTCTCCGAGAGCGAGGACAGCTTCACCGGCTATTCGATGGCGCGTTCCAAGCCGATGTCGGACGAGACCGCGCGGATGATCGACAGCGAAGTGAAGCGCTTCGTCGAACAGGGTCTCAACCGCGCGCGGCAGATCCTGGGCGATCATATCGACCAGCTGCACACGATCGCGCTGGCGCTGCTCGAGTATGAGACGCTGACCGGCGAGGAGATCAAGCGGCTGATCGCGGGCGAGACGCTCGATCGCGGCGACCCGACCGGCCTGCCGGGGATGCCGGCAGTGGGCGGCACCTCGATCCCCAAGACGCGCAAGCTCAAGGGGCCGTTCGGCAATCCGGCACCGCAAGGAGCCTGATCCGGCCGCATTGCTCTAGCTGGATTTCGCACGATACAGAAACGCTCCCGGATGCATCATCCGGGAGCGTTTCTGCATGCGGCGATGTTTCTTGCCGTAGCCGGGCTGATGCTGGTGGCGGTGCCCGCCCGTCCGGTTTCCCCTCCCGCAAGCGGGAGGGCTTAAAGGGCGGTGATGCCAGTGTGCGTTGCGCGGACTCCTCCTTCGCTCTCTTTGTCATCCCGGCGGAACCTTGGGGTGCGACGGGTTCCCGTCACCGAGCCTCGGTATCAGTCTTCGCTTTTGGTCGTGGCGTTGGGATTGCTGCCGCCTTCGTAGCGGATGTGGCTTTGCCCGCCATGGCCCATGAAGTCGCCCGGGCCTTCCTTGCGCTTCTTTTCCGGATACGGGTTGGGATAGGCGCCGCCCTCGCTTTCGCCTTCGGTCCGCCCGTGCGTCCCGGTATCGGAAATGCCGTCGGGCGCCCCCTTGTGCGCGTCGCCGCCATCCGCCTGCATCGGTTGTTTGTCGGCCATCTGCCAAGCTCCTGGTTTCGTGCTTCTCTTTCCGACCAACGAAGCGGCGTGCACGGCCGTTCCGCTGATCGGCTGGGTCATTCAGTGCCGCAGGGTCCGCTATGTTGAAGAAGCCGAAACGAACTGTACAGTCGGTGGCGCACGTCGTGCCAGTTGATTGACGTTAAGTCGAAAGTATATGAACTATGTACGCGGCCATCCGCTCTCTCCTTGAACAAAATGCTCAAGGAGAGACTTCATGTTCATGCACAACAAACGCCTGCAATATACGGTGCGCGTAGCCGAGCCAAATCCGGTGCTCGCCTCGCTGATGCTCGAACAGTTCGGCGGCCCCGATGGCGAGCTCGCTGCAGCGATGCGCTACTTCACGCAAGGGCTGGCCGAGGACGACCCCGGCCGCAAGGATCTGCTGCTGGACATCGCCACCGAGGAGCTTAGCCATCTTGAAGTGATCGGCTCGATCGTCGCGATGCTCAACAAGGGCGTGAAGGCGCACGTCTCCGAAGGCGATATGGAGGAGGCCGAGCTCTACATGTCGCTGACCCAGGGCGGCAACAGCCACACCCAGGCGATCCTCTATGGCGGCGGCCCGGCGCTCACCAACTCATCGGGCGTGCCGTGGACGGCAGCGTATATCGACAGCCGTGGCGACCCGACCTGCGACTTGCGCTCGAACATCGCCGCGGAGAGCCGGGCGAAGATCGTCTATGAGCGGCTGATCAACATCACCGACGATGCCGGCATCAAGGATGCGCTCACGTTCCTGATGACGCGCGAGGTGGCGCACCAGAAGTCGTTCGAGAAGGCGCTTTACGCGATCGAGGACAATTTCCCCCCGGGCAAGCTGCCGGGCGCGCCCGAATATGCGAGCATGTACGTCAACACCTCGCAGGGCGAGGGGGACATGCGCGGGCCATGGAACGACGGGCCGGAATGGGACCGGGTCGACGATCTCCAGCAGATCCTGCCCGTCGACAAGGGCGACGGCATGCCGACGGTGACGCTGGGTTCGGCCGACAAGGCGGCGCTGACGCAGCTGGCGGAGCGCACCAAGTCCGATCCCTCGTCCAATCCGACCACCGGCGCGGATCTTGCCGCGGGCCCGGGTGCGGGGCGGACGAAGAGCGACGTGGAGGCGTGAGAGCCCTGCGGCCCGGCCGAGCGCAAGCGCGGCCGGGCCGTCCTGCACCTCACCCGAGCACGCGATCGAGGTAGGCGTCGGATTGCACACGCAACGCCGCGATCCGCGCGCCGATCCGGGGCGCGAGCGGGGCATCGAGCACCGCGCCTAGATCGATTGGGGAGCCGGGGACGAGCAGGTGCCGCTCCGCGCCCAGCAAGTCCGCCAGGTCGCGAACCTTGTTCATTTGATGGGGCGAGGCGATGCAGGCGAACGGCGTATCGTTGAGCAGGGCAAACGCGCAGCCGTGGAAGACGTTGGTCAGCACCGCCTCGGCGCCAGCCATCGCCGCGGCGAATTCCTGGGGGCCGGCATCGAGCCACTGCTCGTCGGCCCAGTCGTTGCGATAGCCGATGCTGATCAGCCGGATGCCGCGCCCCGTCGCCCAGCTGCGCGCTGCGTCGCCGAAGGCCGTCGGCATGCTCTGGCCATAGATCAGCGCATAGCGCCCGTCCGGCACCGGCGTTGCGGTGTCGTGCGGCGGCGGGAACTGCAGGCAGGGGTCGAGCACCAGCGCCGGCTCGCGGCCGGTCGCCTGCGCCACCAGCCGCTGGCTGTTCACGTCGCGCACCGCGATCATGTCGAACCGGCGCAGCTGGTCCTGCCAATAGGGATCCAGCTCGGCGCTGGCGTCATAGCTGCCGAAGCTCGCGGCATAGGCGGCCACGCACTCCGCGTTCAGGCCCTGGCCGAAGAAGATTGAGGCGCCGCCGTACCAGGGGTGGTGCAGGTCCCACACCTCGTCGCTGCCGACCAGCACGGTGTCGACATGCGGCATCTCGATCGGATCGACCAGATCGAACCCTGGTGAAAGCGGCAGCGCGTCGAAGGCACAGAGGAATTTCCGCAGTTTCGCGCCGTACAGCCGACGGTCCTCGGCGCTCGCACGTGCCGGCAGCATCGGCTGCAGCGCGCTGCGCCATTCGGCGCGGGTAACGCGGGGCGATTCGTGATCGAGCAGCATCACCCGGTGGCCGCGTGCGTGCACGCCCTCGGCAAGACAGCGCGCCTGCCAGTAAGAGCCGTAATTGATGCAGCGATGGAAGGTGAGGATGCCGACGCTGCGCGTCTCGGGGCGCAGGTCGTAGAGCAGCGTCGAAGAATCGTCGGTACCGGGGAGCTTCATGCGCGCGCGCACCCGGTGCCGAAAACGGCCGAAGCCATGAGGTGTCCTCCCTGTGTTCGCGCGTTGAACGTGGAGGAGGGCATGCGGTTTCGCCGCTGCGCATAAAAATGTTCCGGGGATGAAGCGACCGAATCCCCCTCCCGCGAGCAGGAGGGGGACGAACGGCGGCCGTTTAGTGCATGCTGTGATGCGCTTCCGGTGCGGTGAGCGTCAGGATCGGCGCCGGGTTCTTCGTCGCGTGCCAGGCATCCGGGCTGGCGGGCAGGTTCACCCAGTCGTTGCTGCCGCTGGTGCAGCGCTGGACGGTGGGGAAGTAGAGCGCGCCCGGCGCCTCGGGCAGCTTCATCATGATGCCGAACTGGTCGAACTGGTCGGCCGGCAGCTTGCCTGTCCAGATAATGGCGGAGACGCGCTGCGTGATCGTCGTCCCGCCTTCGCCCTTGATCGCCGTGGCGAGCGGCGCATGCTCCACCGCCAGCGTCCAGCCCGGCTTGGGCTGGGGCCGGGCGGAGACCACGCCCGCCGGGATCTCGACGCGGATCGAGAGCGTGTCGGCCGCACCGCAGCCATGGCTCACGCGCAGGAAGCCGGCATAATAGCTGCCGGCCACCGCCTGCGGCTCGGCGAAGACGATATGGGCGCCGGCCGCCGCAGGCAGCAGCAGCGCAAGGGCGGCGAGGATCGGTCGTGCAAATCGCATGGGTGCTACTCCGTGGAGGTCAGTCAGAAGGCGAGGCGGACGCCGCCGAACAGCGAACGCCCCTCGCCGGGGAAGAACACGGCGGTGCTGGCGGTGCGCGCGTCGGTCACCGCGGCGAATTCGGCGGTGTAGCGCTTGTCGGTGAGGTTGCGGGCGTCAACGAACAGCGTCGCCGGGCCGACGGCGAACCCGGCGCTCAACGAGAGCAGCGCATAGCCCGGCGCCTTCATCGTGTTGGCGTAATCGACCCACACATCGTTGATGCGCCAGTCGACGAACGGTTCCACGAACAACCCATGCGGCCCGTCATAGCGCAGCGACACGCGGTACTGATGCTCGGGGGCGACCGGCAGGCGATTGTTGCGATAGACCGGGTCGTCGACGAAGTGGAAATCGCTCCACGCATAGGTCTGGCGCAGGCGCAGGCCGGAAAGCAGCCGCCAGTCGAGGCTCGCCTCCACGCCGCTGTGCCGGGTGTTGCCTGCGTTGAACACCGTCGCCGGCAAATTGGCGCTGGGCAGATAGCTGAGCAGCTCGCCTTCGATCGTGGCGCGGTACCAGGTCAGGTCCCAGGTGAACGCCCCCGCCTTGCCGCGGGTGCCGACTTCCGCCGTCCAGGCGCGCTGGGCGTCGAGCGGCACGAACAGCTGGCCGGTGGTGTTGGTCTGGGTCAGCGCGCCGAAATGCGGCGGCTCCACCGATCGGGTGTAATTGGCGTAAACCTGCACCGCGCCCGCTTCGTACAGCAGCCCGACGCGCGGCGCGAACCAGTCGTAATCGGCCGACTGGGTGCGCGCCGAGAGCCGGTTGGTATAGTCGCGCGTCGCCTTCCCCCAGGAAGCGCCCGCCACCAGCGCCAGCTGCGGCACGACGAAGAAGCGCCCCTCGGCGAACAGGTCGAGCCCGGTGGCAAGCTGCTGGCTGTCGCCGATACGGGGCCCGCGCTGGCCGAGCGCGTTGACGAACAGCCCCTGGTTGGTACCGCCCTGGCGGTAATAGGCGCCGAAGAACAGGTCCGCCTTGTGGCCGGCCAGCGTGCCGCTCAGGTCGAACCGGCCGAACGCGCCCTGCGTGTCGGTATCCTGGTCGATCACGATCGAGATCGGGTGGTGCAGATCGGTCTGCGTCGCATAGACGCCGCCTTCGAACACCAGGCCATCGGAGAGGCGGAGGTGCGTCTGGAGCGTGACGCGCTCCACCGTCTGGTCGCGCGCCTGGCGGCGGGCGACGACGCCGGTACCGGCAAAGCGCGGGTTGTTGAGCGCATCGGCAAGGCTCAACGCGCCGGGCACCTGTTGCTGGATGTCGGCGGCATAGCCGATCAGCCGGACTTC